>Ga0070697_100003563_pt1 | contig 11964 bp, 14 predicted proteins | sample KBSK1501metaG_FD_65475 | JGI IMG/M metagenome (GOLD analysis project Ga0070697, IMG submission 65475) | Corn, switchgrass and miscanthus rhizosphere microbial communities from Kellogg Biological Station, Michigan, USA - KBS K1-50-1 metaG | ecosystem: Host-associated > Plants > Roots >... | reverse complement strand
CCGGTTTGGCAAACCATTGATCGCCACTTCCGACGCGCATCGGCTGCACGCCTTTGGCCGGCATTACACGAGTATGCCAATGCCGTCTGCGCTCACAGTCGAGAATGTTTTTGCGGGATTGCGCAGCGGCCCGCTGCGCCTAACAAGTCCTCCTTCGAGCCTGACAGATTTTATGAGCGCGATCTATTTTGTTTTCCTCACGCATCGCTTTCGTGTGCGGCGAAAGATGAGTGCTCAATGAGCCACTCGGGCAAGTGCGCATGCGCTTAGTGCCAGCTACGTGGGAGCGCACGCTTCAAGCCCGTCGGTCCGCGGTGCCGGCAAACGTACAGAACCGTTGCGCCTTACTGACGAGGGGCAGGGCCAGCGAGATCGTAAATCGCGCCCCAATCACCGGACGCGACGAGGAAGGCCGTCGCTTCCCATGGGCGGCTGCTTGATTGGTAGTTCGTTCGTTCGTCCTGGCCCCAAAAAATATAGCGCACGCCTAACGCTTTCGCGGCGTCACGCCAATTTGCCGCGCCGTTCATCAACGCCGTCAACTGATCATTGGCCTGGGCGTAATCGAATCCTTCCGTCCACAAATGTCCAGGGTAGCCGAGGACAACTTTGCGGCCTTGCAGCAAAATTGGATGATTGTAGGTCGGGTAAGTGGCGAATCGGGCTGCGACCGGCAACGGGCGAAGTGCAGTGCCGGTGTGATCGAGTCTGGCTCGTTCAATCAATCCGAAACCCGGGTGTCCGGCAGACAGCCCGCCGAGCAGCGTGATAAATCCTGACCCGAAAAGCAACACGCATGTTGCTGCGCGCTCCGGGAACGCCCAGCGCCCAATGATGTCGCTCCACAGGAAAGGCAGAATAAGAAAGTAGCCCCACACCATAAGCTTGAGATTGTCCCAATCCCATGGGGCGGTTTGAACGAAATAGCCGAAAACGAAAATCGCGACTGCAGCGATCACGAACGCGATGTCCGCTGGCGGCCTGTCGCCCCAGCGCCACTTACGTTTCCATATACGCCAGACGCACAATCCAACAAGCCCAAGCGCCAACGGCACCCATAAACCGAAGTTGGGCAGCCAAAATTGGAAAAACGGAGCGATGACGCCGTTCCATGTTTTTTGCAACAGCAGGCCAAACAACGTGGAAGATCCAAAATCCTTTGGCGCAAGCCGGAAGAAAGGTGCGGCGAATTCGGTCGAATCCTGGGCCCAGCCGGGATGCCACTTCAGCACCGATGCTGCATGGAATTGATCGGTAGTCAGCCAGACAAAAAAAGTTGCCGGGATGAAAGCCGCGATTAGCAAGGCGGCCGCGTGTTTGCGAATTGGCGCACCGCGGAAAATCTCGGGCCACATCTTCGGATTGGAAATCAGGCGACCAATGCCGGCCGTTCTCTCATTGCGAACCAGATTGACGATAAATTTGCGTTCGGTTGCACGTTCGAGAAATAATCCGACAACCAGCACGATCGTCAGCGCGATGAAAGTATGCAGGTGAAACAGCGGCATTGATGCGTAAATCGAGAATTCAACCCACCAAGGCAGAGGACCTTTGCGTGGACACGGCTGATTCGTTGTGGTGTTGTCTGTCTGCGGCGACGTCTCTGCTGACGAATCAGGGTTAAGTGTCGGAACCTCGCGGAAAAACTTGTCGCGCCAATGCCAGAGCAGCACCAAGCCTGCCGGGATCGCGTAGAGCCAGCCGCGCTGCGTAACCAGCATGGATAACGCAATGCTTTTCCAAGCGATCGGCCTGTGGGCGATATCCGCTGCTGTGCCCTGGTAATCCAAAAACTTGAACGTCTTCAAAAATTGAAATCCGGCTATACCCCCGTTGAACAAAAACCCTGCAACAGCGAACGTGCCGCCCCATCGATAGAACCCGTAGAAGATCGCGAGTGAAGCGAGCAATCCGACCCAAACCAAGCCGATTATTAGATCAACGTGAACCAGCAACAGCAGCGCGTTGAACAGGTCGATGCCAGCCGGGTATCTCAGTTTGCTAAAGACGAAAATCGGACTGTCCGGCCAAAGCGTGATGCCATTGGCAAAATTTTTGATCAGCGTCAGATGCAGTGAGAGATCCCCCAGATTATTGGGAGACTGAATCTTCAGTTCGCTGCCATCGATGTACAGCAGCCAGCAAAACGATCGCACAGCAAAGACCGTGAAGCAGATCGCGACCGCCCAAAACCAGACGCGGCGGTAGCGCATCAGAGATAATGGAATCGCATTCTGCGTGTCTTCTGCCTCGGCACGTTTGGGCGGATTTTGTTCTACTGCCCGGTGCGTAGTGGATTTCTGTCGAACCGCGCTGTCGCGAGTTCCAAGAAAAGCGGCTAGTGCAAATGCAGCGCCGCACACCAGCGCGAGAGCGGCGCTCATAGTGTTTAACCCGCTTCCAGCAAGTCCCAGAAGAAGTCCGCAGACCGCCGACAAATTGACGAACGTAACCCCGGCTGTGACCCACTTCATGGAACCTTAGCGGGTGCCGGAGAAGGTGCGGGTTTCGGTGCGTTGCCAACAAAGTCTGGCGCTTTGCCAGGGAACAAGTCCTTAAATACTTTTGCGCTGAAGAAAGCCTTCGACGGGTCCTGGTAATTCCGGATCGTGAGAGTTTCAGTGTAATAGGTGCCCTTCAATTTCGATTCGACGTCTTTTATTTTGTCTTCTTGCACAAGGAGAAAATCGCCGTCAAGATTCGCAGGCATGTTTCCTCCTTCGTAGTAACCGACCCGATCGAAATCGCCCAACATCCACGGAATCGGATACACGCTCGAGCGGATCAGATGTCCGGTGAGGTGATAGTTGGAAGGATCTCGTTTCGCCAGGGTGAGAAGCGGTTTCGTTAATTTGAATATGTCGTTGTACGTCTGGACGTACGCATACGGTTCGTCTGGCGAAGAACACCTGAAGTAATTCAGCCAGACGCTTGAGGCGAAGGATATGGACAACAGCACGCCGATGGTGCATTGCGCGAAACGCAAATGTTTTGGACGAACCAACAAGATCGCCCCCCCGAAGACGAACAGAAATGGCCAGCTAAAACTGATAATGCACCACGGCGTCTTGTACTTAACATAACTATAAGCAAGGAAGCTGCCTGCGCCGTAGATCGCCAGATATCGCAAACTGAGATTCTCAAACTTCTGGCAAAACAGACACAAAATCAGCCCGGCCAGCATTGGCAGTTCATAACCGAAAAAGTCGGCCCGGCCGACTCTCCACGACGGCCCCATTACTTTCAGCCAGTAATCCCACGGCTTTTCGTGGCCGTGACCCGCGGCGCCGGTTTCGGTCCATGCCTTAAACGCGAGATACAGACCTTTGACACCGCTCCAGTTAAAGAAAGTTCCCGAATAGAAAAAGACGATAGCAAATCCGCCCACGATCACGACCATGGCGAGATCAATCCAGCTCCAGGCTTGCTTTGCAGGCTTGGGGTCTGGAACGCGATTTAGCGCATACGAAACCGCCAGAGTTGGAATCGCAAGCACGGCGCAGACGAGATGAATGGCGTAAGTTTCCTTTGTGAGGATCATGCCGGTTAACCCTGCGCCGGCGAACCACAAGTAGGTCAGCGTGCCGCGCCTCCACAAACCGAGCAGCCCCAAAATGAACATCATCGAGAAGAATTGCAGCCACACTTCGTGAATGGCGTAGCGCCCGTAGAAGACGAACCCAGGCGATACCGCCATGGCCAGGGCGGCGATCCGGCTCACGTTCCGTCCAACCAGTGGCTCGAACTTCAACGCAAGCCACACACAAGCGATGCTCACCAGCACGACAGGCAAACGCAGTGCCCACACGTTGCGTCCAAACAAACTCTCAAACAGCAGGAGAACATAAAAGTGAAGTGGACCGTGATAATTGGTCGGGTCGTAACGGTAAAACCCGTTCTTCATCACCTGATCGACGAACCAACCGTTGATGCCCTCGTCGAAATGGGGCGGCTTGATGCCCAGGAGGAAAAAGCGGAGGAACGCTGCCAGCACAAGGATTAACCACGGCACCCAGTCCGTTCCTGCGAGACGGACCTTCCATCGCTGCAGGTAATCGTCCACTCGTGCAATAGCGGGAGCAGATTCTACTAGCGCGCCGCGCTCGGCACTGCTAGTACGCGCTGCCATGCGCATCCTTGTCACCGGTGGCTGCGGATTCATCGGGAGCAACTTTATTCGGTATATTTTGCAACATTACAAACCCGCATACGTCACTAATGTCGACGTGCTCACTTATGCCGGTAACATCGCCAACGTTGATGGCGTGGTCGAAGAACATGGCGAGCGTTACGAATTTTTCAAAGCCGATATCGCGAACGCCGATTTGATGGATGCATTAATGACCGAGCATTCTTTCTATGCGGTCGTCAACTTCGCGGCAGAATCGCACGTGGACCGCAGCATCAACGATCCACTCAACTTCATTCATACGAACGTCATCGGCACCAGCGTGCTGTTGGATTGTGCGCGCCGCCACGGCGTTCAGCGATTTATCCAAATCTCAACGGACGAGGTATATGGGTCGCTCGGCGCTACGGGCAAATTCACCGAGCACTCGCCTCTCGATCCGAGTTCGCCGTATTCAGCCAGCAAAGCCGGCGCTGACCTTCTTGTGCTCGCATCGTACAAGACGTACGGCCAGGAGGTGGTGGTGACCCGATGCTCGAATAATTACGGTCCGTATCAATTTCCAGAAAAATTAATTCCGCTCATGATCATCAAGGCCCTCCGCGACGAACCGCTCCCGGTTTATGGCGACGGCATGAATGTGCGCGACTGGATCCACGTGGACGATCATTGCGCTGCCATTGTGGCTGCGCTCTTCGAAGGCAAACCTGGAACTGTTTATAATTTCGGCGGCAACAGTGAGATGGTGAACCTCGAACTTGTCAGAATGATTCTCGATCGGCTTGGCAAACCACACAGTCTCATTTCATTCGTGCCGGATCGGCTTGGTCATGACCGCCGCTACGCCATCGACTCTTCATTTGCGCAACGCGAATTGGATTGGAAGCCGCTCCGCAGTTTCAAAGAAGGCCTCGATGGAACCATCCAGTGGTACATCGATCATGCATCGTGGTGGCAACCGCTTCTCGAGCGCACCGGTCGGTATTAATCAAATTTTCGGTTTACCAACCGAGTGATCGGACATTAGCGCTCTGAACATGAAAATTGTAATTCTTGGCGCGAGCGGGCGACTCGGCGCCGCGCTGATGCGCGGGTACCGCGACAAATACGATATCACTGGCTTCAATCACGCTCAGCTTGACCTGGCGAGCTTGGATGATCTGCGCGGAAAACTGAGCGCTATGAGTTTCGATCTGCTTATCAACGCCGCGGCGTTCACGAATGTCGATCTTTGCGAGACCGAGCCCGATCGCGCGTTTCTGATTAACGCGGAAGCGCCGGGCGTTCTTGCAGAGGTCTGCAAGGCGAAAGACGCGAAGCTGATTCACTTCAGTACAGATTACGTTTTCGACGGAGAGAAACGCGCGCCTTACACAGAAGAGAATCAAGCGAATCCGATCAGCCTTTATGGCGAATCAAAGCTGGCGGGAGAGAAGAACGTGCTTTTCGCTGAAAATAGGCATCTCATTGTACGGGTATCCTGGGTGTTTGGTCCTGACCGGCCGAGTTTCATCGACGCCATGATCAAGCGCGCACAACAAGATCCAAAGATTGATGCGATATCCGACAAATTTTCCACGCCCACGTACACGCAAGATATTGCCTTGATGTTGCCGCAATTTTTCGATCGTGGCGTTGAAAGCGGCATTTTGCATTTCGCCAATGGCGGCAAATGCAGTTGGCAGGAATACGCGCAGTGGGCACTGGATTGCTGTGAACACGCAGGCGTTGCGTTGAAAGCGAAAACGGTCGGCGCCATTAGCTTGAACGACATGACAAACTGGGTCGCACGCCGCCCCGTTTATTCCGTGCTTTCCACCGCCAAATACACGGAGCTAACCGACACGGCACCTCGGGCTTGGCGCGAAGCGGTTGCTGATTATATTACGCGCTTCTATTCCAGAAAATGAAAACACCAGTCCTCACTTTTACCGTGTCGATGCTCATGTGCGTGGGCACGCGCGCCGAACTGAAATGGGAGCAGACCATTGTCGAGCTGCATCCCGCCCCCAACGACAAACAGGCGGTCGGCCATTTCAAATATCAGAACACCGGCAAGACACCGGTGCACTTTAAATCTGTTCACGCTTCCTGCGGTTGCACCACTGCGCAGACGCAAAAGGAGGAAGTGCCGCCGGGAGATAAAGGTGAGATCACTGCTACGTTCAACATCGGCGACCGCACGGGAACTCAAATCAAAACCGTGACGGTGGAAACGGACGAGGCCACAAATCAAAAAACCGTGCTGACTCTCAAAGCGGAAATCCCACAGCAACTTGAAATCACCCCAAATTTTGTTTTCTGGAAACAGGGGGAAAATCCGGACACAAAGACGATCAATGTAAAAGTGGGCAAAGATTTCGCCGTCAAACACATCAAGGTCACCTCTTCCACTGCGGATTTTCAAGCCAAAGTGCAGGAGGCTGGTAACGGCCAGTTCAAAATCGACGTCAAACCGCATGATACGAACAAAGTGGTCGCATCGATGCTGACGATTCAGCCTGAGGATTCACAGAAAGTCTTTTACGCCACTGCGCGGATTACTAACGCACCACAGGTTCAGTAAGTAAGTGAAATCCTCGCTCCTCGGGCAGGCTGTCATTCTGGCAGCCCTGGCGCTTCTCCCAGCGGCTGGCGAGGCGATCTATTTCCGCGACAAGATTTCATGGCACTCCGCCATTGCGCCGTCGGAAAGCGTGACTGTCGAGCAGGCACGCGCCTGGGGCCACAATGCGATCTGGGTTGATGCACGACCGGACAATGAATTCGCAAGCGATCACGTGCCAGGCGCGATTTCATTGAACGAAGACCGCTGGAATGAATTGCTGCCGCAATTTCTGGCCGTGTGGGCGCCCGGCAAAAAAACCGTGGTCTATTGCAGCAGCCTGAGCTGCAACGCCAGCCGGGAAGTTGCCCGCCGCCTGCGCAAGGAAGCGCAGCTCTCCAACGTGTTCGTGCTTGAAGGCGGCTGGGAAGCGTGGCTGAAGAAGAACAGATGAAGCAAACATCGAACATCGAAAATCAAACATCCAAGGTCGAATTGCCGAGTCGTGTTGGTTCGTTAGGTGTTTGGCGTGTTCTCTCGCGAATTCTCGATTTTGTCCTCGCCGGCATTTTCATTTACGCCGGCGCGCTCAAAGCATTTGATCCGGTTCAGTTCGCCAGCGACGTCGATAACTACAAGATTCTACCGTGGCCCGTTAGTGTTGCCCTCGCGTTTTATCTTCCGTGGTTGGAAATTTTCTGTGCCCTTGGCTTGGTCTTCCGATTTTTATATCGTGGAGCGCTGTCGATTTTGACTGTGTCGATCGTGGTCTTCACGCTTGCAACCATTGCAGCGAAGGTTCGCGGACTCGACATCACCTGCGGCTGTTTTGGTCACGCCAGCCAACACTGGAATTTCCCAAGCCATCTCGTGACGAATCTTGCAATTCTTGCCGCGGTACTCGCCCTTTTCTTCAAAGCTGCGCGTGGAACTAGGTCGCCGTTACCAGCGCGCCGAGAGGATGGCTATGATTAGGAAACTGAAGTCAGGCAAGTACCGGCTGTATTCGCGGAAGAAGAATCCAAAGACGGCAAAACGAAGAAATCTCGGCACGTTCGATACGAAGGCTGGGGCGAAGAAACACGAAAAAGCGGTTCAGTATTTCAAACGGCAATAAGATTTGGGCTGCCATGCCCAGCGACGATTTCGATATAAAGGTTAAACTCGCGATCTATGAAATGACCGCGGAAACTGGTCGCGTTCCGAATTCATCTGAGATTTCGCGCCGCATCCACATCGAAGAGAACGAAGTTCTCAACGTTTTCGGACGACTGCATGCGAAGCGTCTTCTTCTTCCAGAGCCGGGCGATCTGAGGCGAATTCGAATGGCGCCGCCATTTTCCGGCGTGCCGACTGCGTTTCCAGTCGAAGCGAATGGAAAACAGTATTACGCGAACTGTGTGTGGGACGCTTACGGGATCGCAGCCGCGCTGCACTGTGATGCGATCAGCCGCACTTCGGATGGTCACACAGGTCAGCCGTTAGCGCTCGAAGTGAAAGCTGGCGCGCCGGTTTTGAAACTGTACGTCGCGCATTTCGCGGTCCCGGCGGCCCATTGGTGGGACGATCTCATTTTCACTTGAGCAACGATGCTCCTCTTCCGGTCGGAAGAGACTGTCAATCAGTGGTGCGCGACGCACAATATCGCGCGACGGCCCATCGTCGATCTCGAGCAATTGTGGCAACTCGCCGTTCATTGGTACAGCAACCGGCTCACCGTTGAATCGCGTCGGCCGGCGCCCGATGAAATGGTATCGATCTTCAACTCGCTCGGTTTGACCGGCCCGTTTTGGGATCCAAAATCAGATCAGTGGCGCTGATCCTGCCGTCGTTCCTTGGATATCCGCGACTGAATTTTGCATGCTTGATTAAATCATCTTGCCTGAGCTTATACTGTGCAGGTCGTGAGGACTCAGGTTCGGTTCGCTCTTCAAAACGCGTTTTGCCTCGCGCCCTTTGTGATTGTGGGACATGCGAGTCAGATTTCCAGCCAATCGCTGCTCGCACAGCAATCGCAACCAACAACATCGGTTACGACCACCGCGCAATCACCGACGGTCGCCCCGGTGAGGCCGTCACCGAAAGCGAACGCTAGCCAAGCTCCGTCATCCGAATTAGCAAACCTTGAAGCCAAAGTTCGGCCTTCGGTGATTTGGGTAACCACCTTTGATCCAAAGGGGAATTTGGTGCGCACGGAAAGCGGTTTTTTTATCTCCACCGATGGCCGATTGGTCACGACAGCGCACGCACTTGATGGTGCAGCCAATGCCGTCGCGAAGATGGCGGACGGCGGAATTTACAATGTGAGTGGAGTTCTCACCGTTTCAAAGTCCGCGGATTTGGCGGTGCTCAAGGCGGACGTCAAGCCCCACAAGCTTTTGAGGTTTCTTGATCTAAATAAGACCGCCGAGCTTTTGGCGGGCGCAAAGGTCGCAGTGGTCGGCAGCGCGCTTGCTGGAGACGAGGGTACCGCTCGCAACGCGACGATTACTGCGCAAGCGTCCGATCGGTTGGAAATTGCGGAAGCAACTCCTGCGAGTTTGGTCGGATCGCCCGTAGTCAATGAGAATGGCGAGGTTATTGGCGTCATCACATCCGCTGGAGAAAAAACCATTGCTCGTCCAATCGCGGCGCTGGAGTCAGTGTTGTCTAGAGTTACGGTTGATACTCAAGCACGCTGGCCGGAACTTGCCCAAACGAGCCCGACACCGCACGCGACGCCGAAGCCGCGAATCCTCTATGCGCCTGCGCCGTCGTTTCCGCCGGGGCAGTCTCTCCCTGGACAATCCGGGACAGGCCGTTTTCGATTGACGTTCGATGCGCAGGGAAACGTTGCCAATGTCCAGATGGTCACGTCTACCGGAAATCCGTACTTCGACCAGGCCGCGATGAAAACGCTTGGACAATGGAAGTCTGCTCCGAGCCAGGGATGGCAAACGACAGTCCCAGTGACTTTTCGAACAAGATGATAAAAGCCCAAACTCCCGGTCTCGGGTTTCGAGTGAAATCCGGTTGGGCCGCGGTTGTGCTCCTGGCCAGACCAGCGCATTCGCCCCGGTTGTTAGAGGTCGGTCGGATCGAGCTGTGGGATCCGCAACTTCCCGAAACGCGACAGCCGTATCACGCTGCGATGGGAAAACTCGAAACTGACTCAACAAAGCTGGATCGACGCGAGCATGTGGTGCGAAGCATTTCGCGACAGTCACTTACAAGACTTTTAAAAGGCTATCGGCAAAAAGGTTACCGCATCAAGCGAGCCGCACTTGTAGTCGGAAGCCAAATTGATCCGAGCACTATTGCAAATCCGCACATTCGCGCGCATGCCCTTGAAGGCTGGCTATTTCGCGACTCCATCGAGCAAAGTTTGCACGATCAGGGAATTCGCACTGATGTTCTCCTCGAGCGCGATGCGTATGCATGCGTGGCCGCGCGATTAAAGCAGCCGAGGGATGACGTGTGGCGGGCGATACACAACCTTGGCGGATCACTGCGATCAACTGCGGGGTCGTGGCGCGCAGAGCAAAAGCTCGCCGCGGCGGCTGCGTTATTTGCACTCCGATAGCTGCTAGAATTGCGGCAACCGAAGCGGTTGCCCTACAATCTTGCTTGCGAGGATGAAAATTCGCTCCGCTACCGAAGCGGATCGCGATGCGATCTGGAACATTTTTCGCGAGGTCGTCGCGGCAGGAGATACGTATGCGTTGGATCAGAACATCTCACGCGAAGATGCGCTGGCGTACTGGTTTGCACCCGGCACGCACACGTACGTGGCGGAGGGAGATGCTGTAGGGGACGGCGCTGCCATTCCAGGGAAGCCAACGGCTTCCCATACAATCATCCGCGCGCGTCAAGTTCTCGGCACGTACATCTTGAAGCCCAATCAATCTGGTGGCGGGTCACACGTCGCCAACGCAGGATTCATGGTCTCGGCGCACGCGCGCGGGCAGAGAATCGGTCGTGCAATGGCCGAGCATTGCTTGAGCGAAGCGCGCAGGCTCGGCTTCCGCGCGATGCAATTCAATTATGTGATTTCCACGAATATCCCAGCGATCCGTCTTTGGCAGGACCTAGGTTTCATAATTGTTGGCACGTTGCCTGGAGCTTTTCGCCTTCCTGAAAACGGATATGTCGATGTTTACGTGATGTATCGCTCGCTGCTTGAGAAATAAGCACGTTTGTCGCGCCTGGTGATGACGTCCTACCGCTAAACAGGAATTGCAAAGCGAACGGTTTTCTGCTGAACCTAAGCGGTGGAATGCAGACAGTCATTCAGGTAATCGCGACTGGGACCGGCTCGTTGCGGAACAAAATCATGAGCGATCCACAACTGGAGAAAAAATTCGGTTTTATCAAAGTCTGGCATAAACAGCCGGGCCGTCCGCATGGCTGGGCGAAAATACACAGTGCTCGCGATGTTCATGGAGCGATCAACCTGGAGTGGCACGCGCGCAGCAGAACATTGATTTGCCGCGTCGTGACAAAGCTAGGCAACAAGCCAAACTCAATCATTGGCGATTTTGTCGATTATCTGCTGGCGCGCCATCAAAGCCGTATTCTTGCGATTCACATCATGCGCCGTTGAATTCGACGCCGCGTCTTTGGCGTGCTCGTTAGGCGGCCGTTACTCTACCGTCACGCTCTTGGCGAGATTGCGGGGTTTATCGACGTCGCGGCCGAGTTCGACAGCGAGATGATACGCCAAAAGCTGGAGTGGGATGACGGCGAGGATCGGCATCACGTAATCGGGCGCCTCGGGCAGCACGACGATCTCATCAGCGATGGCTTTGAGATGTTTCGCGCAGTTGCCGCTTGTCACCGCAATGATCGGTCCTTTGCGAGCTTTCACTTGCTCAATGTTGTTCAGGTTCTTTGAAAAAACCGAATCATCAGGTGCGATGAAGACCGAGGGCAAATCGGGTCGAATCAGCGCAATGACACCGTGCTTGAGCTCTGCGCTGGGATGACCTTCGGCAAAGAGATACGTGATCTCCTTCATCTTGAGCGCACCTTCGAGAGCAATCGGGAAATTGAACTGTCGGCCGAAGAACAGAAAACCGTTCGCATCCGCATATCTGCCGGCGATTTCCTTGACCTGATCGTTCAGATCCAAGACCGCTTCAGTTTGTTCGGGCAACGCCTGCAGCGCTTCGATCACGCGCGTCCCTTCCGCCGTCGCGAGATTTCGCATCCGGCCAAAGAGCAATCCGAGGAGAGTGAGGATTGTGACTTGCGATGTAAATGATTTGGTGGCCGCCACGCCAATCTCCGGCCCCGCGTGCATGTAAACGCC
>Ga0070697_100003562_pt1 | contig 11968 bp, 7 predicted proteins | sample KBSK1501metaG_FD_65475 | JGI IMG/M metagenome (GOLD analysis project Ga0070697, IMG submission 65475) | Corn, switchgrass and miscanthus rhizosphere microbial communities from Kellogg Biological Station, Michigan, USA - KBS K1-50-1 metaG | ecosystem: Host-associated > Plants > Roots >... | reverse complement strand
CATCGCGCCGCGGACGTAACGCGCGGCTCCGCCGACGCCGATCAGGGTGAGCGTGGTGAGCGGGAGCGCGAAGTGTCGCAGCCGGTCGGCGAGGCGGCTCCACCCGCTGAGCCCGTCGGAGTCGAGCCCGGCCGCGCCAAATGCCGGGAGCCAGTGCGCCCAGTACGTGAACGCCATGACGAGCATGAGCCCGAGCCAGAATCCCGGCAGGGCGAACAGAGTAACGGTGGTAATGGAGAGCGCCGCGTCGATGCGCGGGCCGGCCCGGGACTGCCAGGCTCCCACGACGAGGCCCAGCAGATAGCTCAAGACGAGCGACGTGCCCACGAGCGCCAGCGTCGCGGGCACCGCGTCGCCCAGCAGGGCGCGCACCGGGCGGCCCGTCGCGATGCTCCGTCCCCAGTCCCCGCGGGCGAACCGGCCGAGCCACATCGCGTACTGGGCTGCCACGGGCCGGTCGAGGCCGAAGACACGGCGCTGGGCGGCGAATTGTGCGGCCGTTGCGGTCGGCCCGAGCAGGCGCTCGACGGGATCCCCCGGCGCGAGCCGCACCAGCAGGAACGTAAGCGTGACTACCCCTACGACGACGACGACCCCGGTCAGGGTGCGGGTCCCCAGGTGCGCGAGCATACGCCGAATCTCGCGCGACCCGCGGGGCCCCGCTAGAATCCGGGCGTGCGGCGACGAGCGGTTTGGCTGGCGACTGGGGCTGCGGTGATCGCGGCGTGCGGCTCGGGAGCCGCGCACCGGGGTCGCACCGTGGTCTACGCGTCGGGGGCGGACCTCCAGAGCGTGAACCCACTGCTCACTCTGCACCCGTTCGCCAAGCAGGTGGAGCGCTATGTGCTGCTCACCACGCTGGTGCGTTACGACTCGGCGCTCGTACCCCGACCGTATCTCGCGCGCTTGTGGACGTGGTCGGCGGACAAGAAGAGTCTCACCTTCCGGCTGCAGCCGGGTGTGCGCTGGAGCGACGGCGTGCCGACCACAGCCCGCGACGTCGCATGGACCCTCGCGGCGGCGAGAGACGCGGCGACCGGATATTCACGCCTGAACGATTTCGCAGACGTGGCGTTCGTGAATGACCCCAACGATTCGACCGTGGTGATTCGGTTCGCCCATTCCCAGGATGCGATACCCGACGTCCTCACCGATTTGGCCATCCTGCCCGCCCGCTTGCTCGACTCGATTCCCCGCGCGGAGCTGCGACGCGCGGCCTGGAACGAGCACCCCGTTGGAAACGGGCCGTTTCGCTTCGTGGCACACGAGCCGGGCCGTCGTTGGGTGTTCGCCGCCAATCCGGACTTCCCAGCCGCCCTGGGCGGTCCGCCGGCGCTCGAGCGGTTCATCGTGGTCGTCGTGGACGAGCCGACGACCAAGCTCGCCGCGCTCACGGCGGGCGAGGTGGACTTCGCCGGTATCCAGCCCGCGCACGCCGCGTTCGTCCGCAAGAACCCCGCGCTCACCGTGCTCGATTACCCCGTGATCATGCCGTACGGGATCGTCTTCAATACGCGCCGGCCGCCATTCGACGACGCCGGCGTGCGGCTGGCCGTCGCGCTCGCGCTCGATCGCCGCGAGATCGTCGATGGCTACCTCTACGGCTTCGGCTCGGTCGCCGACGGCCCGGTGCCAGCGGACGTCCCCGGGTATGCTCCGGTGCGTCCCGTCCCGACCAACCCGGACTCGGCGCGCCGGCTGCTCGGCGGCCGGCGCATCGCGTTCGAGCTGCTCGCGGTGGGGAGCGGCGAGGCGGCGCTCGAGCAGATGATTCAGGCCCGGCTGGCCGCCGTGGGCTTCGACGTCGCGATCCGGCAGCTCGAGCTCACGGCGTTCCTCGCACGGGTGAATGGCCGCCAGCGTGACTTCACGGCGGCGGTGGTCGGCACGCCGGGCGACCCCGGACTCGGCTATCTGACGACGCTCACCGAGCTGGCGGGGTTGCGCGCCGCGGCCGATCCCGCGCGGGCGCAGCGCCTGTTCCGAGATTCGCTCCCCGTCGCGTTCCTGTACCATGCGCGGGGCGTGCAGGGGATGAATCGCCGGGTCTCGGGCGTGCGGATGGACCTGCGGGGAGAGCTGCCGACGGTCGCCACGTGGCATACGGCGCCGTGAGGCGGACCGAGCTGGCGACCGAATTTCACGCCGCGGCCCCCGTGCGCCTCGACTTTGCCGGCGGCTGGACCGATGTCCCTCCGTTCTCGACGCGCGAAGGCGGCGTCGTCGTCAACGCGGCCATCGCCCTCACCGCCCGGGTGGCCGTACGGCTGGGCGGACGCCTGATCCGGCTCGTGGCCGAGGACCTGGGTGAGGAGCTCGAGTGCGCGGACTCGGGTGGCCTGGTGCTCGACGGCCGACTCGATCTCCTGAAGGCCGCCCTGCGCATGCTCCCGGTCCAGGCCGCGTGCACGATCACCACGCGCTGCGACGCGCCGCCCGGGTCGGGCCTCGGCACCTCGGGCGCGATGGACGTGGCACTCGTCGCGGCGCTGGCGCTGGCGCGCGCGGAGCGCCTGACGACGCGCGAGATCGCCGAGCAGGGGTGGTATCTCGAGACGGTCGAAGCGAAGATCCCCGGCGGCAAGCAGGACCAGTTTGCCGCGGCGCTCGGCGGCTTTCAGCGACTCACCTTCCGCGATCCGGACGTCGGGATCGAGCCGATCACACTCGATCCAGGGTTTGCGGCAGCACTCGAGCGGCGCACGGTGCTGTGCTACACCGGGCGGTCGCGCGTATCGGGAGAAACCATTGCGCGCGTGATGGCCGCGTACGAGCGGGGTGAGCCGCGGGTCACGGGCGCGCTGCGCGCCATGAAGGACGTGGCCGCGGCGATGGCCGAGGCGCTCCGCGCGGGAGACGCAGCGCGCGTAGCGGCCCTGCTTTCGGAGAACTGGACCCAGCAGCAGGCGCTCGATCCCGGGATGCGCTCGCCGGAAATGGCACGGCTCGAGGGCGCGCTGCGTGCTGCAGGCGCGCTCGGCGGCAAGGCGGCGGGGTCGGGTGCGGGAGGCTGCATGTTCTTCGTGACCGGGGATGATGCCGCGCCGGCGATCGCCGCCGCGCGTGCCGCCGGCGCGACGGTCCTGCCGGTACGGTGGGCGCTCGAAGGAGTCCGCGCGTGGTGACGGCGGAGGAGCTCGCGTCGCGCCGCGAGGAGATCACCGCCGCGCCGGATCTTGCCGCGTTGCTGGCGCACCTCACCGAGCGCGCGGCACCGCTCTTGGCTCGTCTCCCACCCGTGCCGGAATCGAAGGCACTGCTCTCCACCGATGGCGGCGTGTGCCCCGAAGACGGGGCCGGTCTCGCGTTCGACCCGTGGAGTCCGACTGCGCACCGCTGCCTTCGGTGCGGTAAGACCTTCAGCGGGGAGCGGCACGACCGTCACTGGGCGCGCTACCAGCATCTGTGGCTCGCGGAGCGCGCCGCGCACCTGGCGGCCCTGGCGGCGCTGGATGGCAATGGCCCCGCGGCGCTGCGGTCGGCCGAGATTCTCCGGGCCTACGCGCAGCGCTATTGGCAGTATCCCAACAGCGACAACGTGCTGGGGCCGAGTCGACTGTTCTTTTCGACCTATCTCGAATCCATCTGGATCGGCAACTATCTCGCGGCGGCCGCCCTGCTCCGCGCCGGCGGTCGGCTCGACGATGCCACGGCGCAGGAGGTGAGCCGCGTGGCCGACGAGGCGGCGAACCTGATCGGTGAGTTCGACGAGGGATTCTCGAACCGGCAGACCTGGAACAACGCAGGGCTGGCCGCGATCGCCGGCTGGTTCGAGGACGAGGACCTGGCCAAGCGCGCCATCGAAGGTCCCACAGGCCTGCTCGAGCATTTGTTGCGCGGCTTCGGACGGGACGGGATGTGGTACGAGGGAGAGAACTACCACCTGTTCGCGTTGCGGGGCCTCCTGACCGGGGCCGCGTGGGCACGGCTCGCGGGCGTGGACATGTTTCTCGAGCCCGGGCTCGCGGCGCGCATCCGGGCGGCATTGCTCGCGCCCGCGCGCACGGCGCTGCCCGACTACACCTTCCCCGCGCGGAAGGATTCGCGGTTCGGGGTCTCCTTGGCTCAGCCGGCGTACCTCGAGTTGTGGGAGGTCGGGCTCGCGAAGCTCGGGGAGCAGGGAGCGGGGAGCGGCACCCCTGCGCTCGCGAGCTGGCTGGCGGCCCTGTATGAGGCTACGGTCGTGAAGCCGGAGCTGTTCGAATCGTACCTGCACGATGCACCGACGGAACCGCTCCCCGCTCCCCGCTCCCCATCCCGCACGGAGCTGTCCTGGTGGGGGCTTCTATTCATCTCCCCCGAGCTTCCGGCCAACGTGCCCGCCTGGTCTCCCGGCAGCGTCCTCCTCGAGTCCCAGGGTCTCGCCGTGCTGCGCACAGGCGGGGGGCGTCGCTACGCGAGCCTCGAGTGTGGCCGGTACGGTGGCGGGCACGGGCATCCCGATCGGCTGCATCTCTCGCTGCACGCGGAGGGCGTTCACTGGCTGGCCGACCCCGGGACGGGATCCTACGTCTCGCGCGACCTCTTTTGGTATCGCTCGACGCTGGCGCACAACGCGCCGCGCCTGGACGGCGTGTCCCAGCCTCCGGGCGACGCCGTGTGCGAAGCGTTCGACGCGCCGGGCGAGTGGGCCTGGGTACGAGGTCGCTTCGGCGAGATCACGCGCACCGTCGTTTCCGGCCCGCGCTACCTGCTCGATGTGGTCGAGCTGGCGAGTCGCGCCGAGCATACGCTCGAGCTGCCGTGGCACCTTGAAGGGACAGGCGACGTGGCAGGGGGGACGTGGACCTCGGGAGATCTCGCGAACGAGTTCGTGTCGCGAGTGGAGACACGCGTTCCCGGCGGGACGGCGCCCGTCGCGCTCGAGCGGACCGAGGGCCAACGCACGTTGAAGGCGCTCTGGTCGTTCGACGGCGAGCTCGTGCGGGCCGAAGGACCAGGCCGCCCGGGAGAAACGACGCGGGAGAGCTTTTACGTTCAGCGTGCAACGGGCCGAAGTGCCCGCTTCGTGACTCTGCTCGAGCCCGTGGGCGATGCGACGACGGTGCGTGCCGTGCGAGTGCAGGGGAGCGTGATCGAGGTCGAAACGGCGGAGCAGGGGATTCACCGTCACGCCGCGACGGCCCTCGGCTGGGAGATCACGACGAAGGCGGGGCGGATTCGGCTCGCCGGCGCCCGCCAGGCCGAGCCACCCTTCGAGCCGCTGCTCGAGCTCGACAAGCCGACGCCCGCGGTCGGCGTCGCGCTTCGCGCGGCCACGCCTCCGCCGCTCGACGGGTCGCTCGACGGGTTCGACACCACCGAGCCGCTGCGTCTCGAGCTCGAGGATCAGTATCGGCGGAGCGAGGAGCCGTACCCGGGCCCCGACGACTTCTCCGCCGTGGCCCACGCCGCCTGGGATGACGACGCGCTCTACTTGGCTGTGGACGTCGTGAAGCCCGAGCTGTGCTTCCGACCCGAAGGCGCGCCGCCGCTGCGACTGGACAACGAGCCGGACGATATCCATTCGGACGGTCTGCAGGTGTACGTCGCGCGCCACGAAGCAACGGGGGCACAGGATGAGCGGGTCGGCTACCTGATCGTTCCCGAGTCCGACGGGCGAGGGTTGCGAGTGCTCGCGACCAGCGACAGCTCGGCCGATCCGGAGCGCGTGCGGGGCGCGTGGCAGCGCACCGCGGGCGGGTACCGCGTGACGCTCGGCATCGCGTGGCCGCAGTGGGGAGGGCAGCGCGCGCACGTCGGCGGGCAGCTGCGGTTCGACCTGGTGGTGAACGAGATGCTGCCGGGCCGCGCCCGACGCGCCGGCCAGCTGGTCTGGAGCGGGGGCAACGGGTGGGTGTGGCTCCGGGGCGACCGACAGGATCCCGTCCGGTTCGGGGTATTGGAGTTGGTGGGATGAGGCGAACGCGGAAGCCGGAACGCGGAACGCGGAACGTCAGTGTGAGAGCCGTGCGGCGAACGACCCACCCCGGCTGTTGCGCGTTCCGCATTCCGCGTTCCGCGTTTGATTCTTCGGGCTCATGAGCATCGTCGTGGTGCTCCACGAGCCCCAAGACCTCGTCAACATCGCCCACGTCGTCCGCGGGCTGAAGAATTTTGGGTTTCGGGACCTCCGCCTCGTGAGCCCGCGCGAGTACGATGCCTATCGGGTGGAGGGGATCGCGCACCAGACGCAGGACGTGCTGGAGCGCGTGTCCCGGTTCGATCGCCTGGAAGACGCGTTGCGCGATTGCGTCCACGTGGCGGGCTTCACGGCGCGAGGCCGTACCGCGAAGCGCAATCTGCAGCGTCCGCGCGAAGCGGCCGGCGAGATCCTCACGCGTGCAGCAGCCGGTCCCGTCGCGCTGCTCTTCGGGCGGGAAGACAAGGGGCTACCCAACGAGGCGCTCGATCGCTGCCACCGCGTGGTCACCATTCCCACGAACCCCGCGTATTCTTCCCTCAACCTCGCGCATGCCGTCGTCCTGATGCTGTACGAGCTGGCGCTCGCGCGCGGCGACGACGAACGGCCGTTCAAGGCGCCGCGCCGCGAGGGCCCGCCGGCGACGGCGGACGATCTGGAGCGGCTGTTCGCCGATGCGGAGGCGGCGCTTCGCGTCATCGAGTTCTTCAAGACGCGTCAAGTCGAGGGCGTCATGCGGACGCTGCGCGAGGTGATTCACCGCACGCCGCTCGACCAGCGCGAGGCGAAGCTCCTGCGGGCGATAGCCATCGAGGTGGTGAAATACGGTGAGCGACTGGCGCGTTCCCGGCTTCACGTCGACCGGTAGCAAGCGCCCCGACGCTCTGTTCGGCGCCGAAGCGGGCGCGGGACTGCCGACGCGCATGACGCGCGCGTCGGGGTGCCGCGTGTGGGATGCCGAGGGCCGTGAGTACGTCGATTACGTCATGGCGCTGGGCGCGGTCGCGCTCGGCTACGGGCATCCCCAGGTGAATCGCGCCGCCGAGCAGGCGATTGCGGCCGGCGTGGCGGGTCCGCTGCCGCCGGTGCTCGAGGAAGAGCTGGCCGATGCACTCGCCATGCGCATCCCGTGGCTCGAGCAGTTGCGCTTCTTGAAGACCGGCGCCGAAGCGGTGGCCGCGGCGGTGCGGCTCGCCCGCGTGGCGACCGGACGCGAGCGCGTGCTGGGGTGTGGCTACCACGGCTGGCTCGATTGGTCCCAGGGAGGGGAAGGCGTGCCCGCCGCGACTCGGGCGCTGTATGCGGAGATCCCGTTCAACGACGTGGACCACACCCGGCGCTTGATCCGCGAAGCCGGCGATCGCCTCGCAGTGGTGGTGATCGAGCCGGTCGTCGTGACCGAGCCGACGCGCGAATGGCTCGAAGCGCTGCGCCAGGAAACGACCCGGGTAGGCGCGGTCCTCGTGTTCGACGAGATCAAGACGGCGTTCCGGGTGGCGATCGGCGGTGCGGCCGAGCGCTACGGCGTCCGGCCCGATCTCATGGTGTTGGGCAAGGCCATCGCGAACGGTTTTCCGCTGGCCGTCGTGGGTGGCCGAGCGGAGCTGATGGCCGGCGTGGCGCGCACCTGGATCTCTTCCACACTTGCGACCGAGAGCGTGGCGCTCGCGGCGGCGCAAGCGACGCTCGAGATTTTCGCCCATGAAGATGTGTGCGGCCATCTGCACCGGATGGGCACCCGGTTGCTGCATGGGCTCCATCGCCTGCACCACAAGCACGCCGACGTCGTGACCGGCGTGGGTGGGATCGCGGAGATGTGCTTTCTCCATTTCGCGAGCGAGAATATTTCCCGGGACGTAGCCCGGCGCTGTGCGGCACGCGGGCTCCTGTTCAAGCGCACTGCGTACAACTTCGTGTCCCTGGCGCACGACGAAGAGACGATCGACCGGACGCTGGAGACGCTCGATGAGACGCTCGCGCAGGCCGCCGACGGAGCCTAGCTTCGAACCGTGACCCTCCAGCGCAAGTTGCTCCTGGGCTTCTCGCTCATGGTGATCCCGGCCCTGCTGGTTGGGGTTCAGGCGATCCGCACTAATGCACTCGTGCGTGGCACGCTCGAATCCCTGGGGGAGCGACTCGCCCGGTCGCGGACGTACGCCGAAGTGGAAGACGCCATGTTCAACCAGACCCAGGTGATCTGGCGTTACCTGAGCGGCGATCCCGCGGCCAAGAAGGAGTTTCCCCTCACCGAGCAGGTCGTGACGTTCTGGCTCGATCGCTGGACTGCGGGACTGCCACCGGACGAGCTCAAGCTCGCCGACGGTGTTCGTAGAATCGAGTCGGATATTCGGGCGGTCGCGGGTCGGGTGTTCCAGCTGCACGATGCCGGACGGCACGATGCGGCCGCCGTTCTTGCCCGGCAGGAGCTGGTGGAGCGCCTCCAGCCAGCCCTGGCGGAGGTGAACCGCGAGATCTACCGACGGGCGCGCGAGTTCAGCGTCCAGGCGGCGTTCACGCAGGTGGCGGGCATCGTCGACGTTGAACGGCGGGTCCTGTGGGGCATCATCGCGCTCGCGCTGGCGGGCGGGCTCCTGGCATCGTGGCTCATCTCGCGCAGCCTGGCGCGTCCGCTCAACGAGCTGCGGCACGCGATGGCCGTGGTCGGCGCGGGCGACCTCGATCACCTGATCGAGCCGCGATCTTCGGACGAGATCGGCGAGCTGGCCAGCGCGTTCGCACGGATGACCGAGCAGCTCCGCCAGTCCCGCGCCCAGCTCGTGCAATCCGAGAAGCTGGCGTCGATCGGGCAGATGGCGGCGGGCGTGGCCCACGGGCTCCGCAACCCGCTCGCGAGCCTGCGGGCCGCCGCGCAGCTCGCCCAGCACCGGGTCGGTGGTCCCCCGGCCGCGGCCAGCGAGCAGCTGAACGCCATCATCGAGCAGGTGGATCGCCTCGATCTCCGGATCGCGCACCTCCTGACCTTCTCGCGCCCCGCTCCCTTCCGCCCGCTGCGGGAGAGCGTCCGGGCGCTGGTGGATGGCGCGCTCTCCGGTTTCGCCGAGCTGCTGCGCCAGCGCCGGGTCGCGGTTGCCGTGACCGTCCCCTCGACACTCCGCGAAATCCGGGTCGACCCCATGCGGCTGGAGCAGGCGTTGACCGAGATCATCTCAAACGCGCTGGATGCCATGTCGGACGGTGGACGGCTCGAGATCGCGGCGCGTTCGGCGAATGGCGCGGGTGGCGCCGATGGCGTCTTGCTCGAGATCGCCGACTCCGGGCCGGGGATTCCCGCGGAGATCCTGCCCAACCTGTGCGAGCCGTTTTTCACGACGCGACCCGAGGGCACGGGTCTCGGCCTCGCCATCGTCAAGCGCTACGTGGAGGAAACCGGCGGCCGTCTGGACATCGCCAGCCAGATCGGACGGGGCACCACGGTGCGGATCTGGTTGCCCGTCGCGAGCGGCGACACCGCGCCGGCGCCATCACAGAGCCTCGCATGAGCGGCTCCACCGTCCTGATCGTCGACGACGAGCAGACTCTGGCCCGGTCCGCCAAGGCCTTCCTGGCGGACCACGGCTACGAGGCCGAGGTGGCGACTTCCGGGGAAACGGCGCTCGAGCTGCTCGAGAAGCTGCAGCCGGATGTCGTGTTCGCGGACGTGCGGCTCCCGGGCATGAGCGGGATCGACCTGCTGAAACGGATCCGCGAGTTCGATCCCGTGCTCCCCGTGATCATGCTGACGGCCTATGGCTCGATCGAGGGTGCGGTGGAGGCCGTCAAGCTCGGCGCCTTCGATTACGTCAAGAAGCCCGTTGATCTGGAAGAGCTGAAGCTCCTGGCCGACCGGGCGCGCGAGAACCGCCTGCTCAAGCAGGAGCTGTCGTATTACCGTCGCCGCGCAACCCGAGACGTCGGGTTTGCCACCATGGTGGGCGAGTCGCTCGCCGTCCGGGCGGTGCTGGAGCGGGCGCGCCAGATCGCCGCGTTGGAGGACACCCCGCCCGTGCTGCTGACGGGCGAGACGGGCACCGGCAAGGGGATCCTGGCGCACGCCATCCACGCCGCCGGTCCGCGGGCCCTGAAACCGTTCATCGAGGTGAACTGCACGGCGCTCCCGGCGACCCTTATGGAGGCCGAGCTGTTCGGCTACGAGCGCGGTGCGTTCACCGATGCCAAGGAATCGAAGCCCGGCCTGGTCGAGGCCGCCGAAGGCGGGTTTCTGTTTCTCGACGAGATCGGTGACGTGGATCTCTCAGTGCAGGGCAAGCTGCTGCGGGCCATCGAAGGGCGGACGGTGCGGCGCGTCGGTAGCGTGCGCGAGCGCAAGGTGGACGTCCGCATCGTCGCCGCGACGAACCGCGATCTCGAGCGCGAGGCGAGTCGTGAACGGTTCCGCCGCGATCTCTATTTCCGCCTCGCGGTGATCGTGCTCGTCATGCCGCCGTTACGCGAGCGGGGTGAGGACGTACTGCTCCTCACCGACCACTTCCTGCGAGTGCTGAATGCCAAGTACGGGAAGACGGTGCGAGACATCAGCGCGCCGGCGCGCGAGCAGTTGCTGTCCTATCCGTGGCCCGGCAACGTCCGCGAGCTGAGCCACGTGATCGAGCGGGCCGTGCTGTGGAGCCGCGGTCCGACGCTCGACGTCGAGCACCTCTCGTTGACCAGTCCCGACCACGACGCGGCGCCGACTCAGCGCAGCTCGTCGGGCGACGCGGAGGCAGGCGCCGCGGCACCGGCGTTGCCGCCGCAGGGCGTCGATCTCGCTCAATGGGAAAAGGCCATGATCGAGCGCGCGATGCGCGAAGCGGCTGGTAACCAGACGAAAGCCGCGCAGCGCCTCGGAATTTCCCGCGACACGCTGCGCTACCGCCTGAAGAAGTTCGGCCTGCACTCCTGACGAGGCGCGGCTTGGGTGAATTCACCCATGTTGGGTGAAATGGCTCACCGCACCGGTCGTTTACCCAGGCTCGGCGTCGCGGCTTCAACCCGTTAACTGTCGACTGGCGTGCGAGTTGTCGTTCGAGCGGTCGCAGCCATGCGATGGCACGTCACGTGCTCAAGGAGTTAAGGGAGCGCTTGTAGTGGTCGACCATGATTTCTCTGGGAGGAAGAGCTATGACTTGGACGAAGCCCGAATTCGAGGTCGTCGAGCTGGGGATGGAAGTCGGCGCGTACGCCGGCAACGCCTGAACCAGGCTGATACGACTACCGAGGGGCCGGGTGACGAACCCGGCCCCTTTGTTCAATGCGCGTCATCATCCTCGGCTCGGCGGCAGGTGGCGGGGTCCCGCAATGGAATTGCCGCTGCCCGAACTGTCTCGACGCCCGCCACGACGCTCGCGGCCGCATGCAATCATCCGTGGCCGTCAGCTCGGACGGGGAGCGTTGGATTCTGCTCAATGCCTCGCCCGACCTGCGCCTGCAATGCGCCGCCCACCACGAGCTCTGGCCCCGTGCCCCGCGCGGATCGCCCATCGCCTCCGTGGTCCTGACCGACGGCGAAATCGACCACACGCTCGGGCTGCTGTTGCTGCGTGAGAGTACTACGCGGCTTCCGGTGTACGCCCCCGCGGGCGTGACCGCGCTGCTCGGCAACGAATGGCCGCTCTATCGCGTGCTCTCGTCGTACGCCGGCGTCGAGCCGCGGACGCTCGAAGAGGGTCGGCCCGTCGCTCTCACCGATGGCGCCGGCGACGCGCTCGGAATCTGCTGCTCCGCGACCGCGGTGGCCCGCCGCCCGCCGCGCTACGCCCGCGCGGCGCCGACTCAGGCGTTCGACGTCGGCCTGCGGCTCACCGACGAGCGCTCTGGTGGCACGCTCGCGTACATCCCGACGGTCGGGGCGATCGATGACGCGACGCGACGCGTCGCCGCGGGAGCCGATCTCTTGCTCTTCGACGGCACGTTCTGGTCTGACGACGAGCTCAAAGCCGCCGGCGTGGACGCCCCGACGGCGCGCGAGATGGGCCACCTGCCGGTGGGCGGGGCGGGTGGCAGCCTGGAGCTTCTGCCGCGGCTCGACGCGAAGCGCGTCGTCTTGGTACACATCAACAACACGAATCC
>Ga0070697_100003561_pt1 | contig 11970 bp, 12 predicted proteins | sample KBSK1501metaG_FD_65475 | JGI IMG/M metagenome (GOLD analysis project Ga0070697, IMG submission 65475) | Corn, switchgrass and miscanthus rhizosphere microbial communities from Kellogg Biological Station, Michigan, USA - KBS K1-50-1 metaG | ecosystem: Host-associated > Plants > Roots >... | reverse complement strand
TCCCACCGCCGCCTGCGCAAACATCGCACGCAGCCGCTGTTCGCTTTCGCGCAGCGCTTCCTTTGCGGCAAGCAGTTCGTCCTCGGCGCGCCGGCGGGCCGAGAGAACGGCGCGCGCGTTTTCCAGCGCGGTAGCGCGCAGCAGCTCCTCGTCCTCGCGCTCCGTCATGCCGCCCGAGCGCGTAATGCCTCTTCGGCGAGCCGGGTCCCTTCCACCCGCGCGCGGATCTTGGCGAAGGCCTTCTCGCGCGTCGTCGAGGTGTCGTCGCAGAAAGGCGAGAATCCGCAATCGTCCGTCGTGCCGAGCTGCTCGACCGGAATGTACTCGGCCGCCTCCAGTACGCGATCGCGCACCTCCTCGGCGCTCTCCAGCCGCGCATCGATCGGCGCGATGACGCCAACGAAGACGCGCTGGCCGGGCCTGAGGTAGCGCCGGATCATGGCGAGCGTGCGCGGGCGGTCTTTCTCGCCTGCAAGCGCGACGAAGAAGTTGCGCACGTTGAGCTCGAAAAGGCTCGGCAGGAGCTGCGCGTAATCCACGTCGGCGCTGTGCGTCGAGTCGCGATCACCGCCGGGGCAGGTATGCACGCCGAGCCGCGTCCGCTCCTCGGCGCTGAAGCGCGAAAGCGCGAGATTATTGAGGTCGATGAAGGAATTGAGCAGCCCGCCAGTCGGGTCGATTTTCATCGCCAGCCGGCCCTCGGTAAAGTCGATCTGAACGCTGTGCGCGCCACGCTGGAAGCAACGGCGCACCTCGGTCTCGTGCTCGCGCAGAAGATCGTGGATGAACTCGTCGCGCGGATAACCGGCGATACCTGCCGCCGGATACATGAGGCTCAGCGCCGAGGGCGAGATCACTGCCTGCTTGACCGGCACGCTCGCATGCCGCAGCGCCTCGGCGAGGAACTCGTCGGCATAGCGTCGATAGCTGAACGGGCCGCGCACCAGGCGCGGCATGCGCCGCGTGTGCCCCGCAGTGAACGGAATGGGGAAACCATCCGGCGCGGTGTTGACCAGCCCCTGCACCGGGTAATCCCAGAAGTTGTGGTACTTCCGCTGCTCGCCGTCGGCAATGACCGGCGAGCCGGTCGCCTCGAACTTGCGCACGGTATCCTCGACCGCCTGACGGTAAAGGCGATCGGCATCGGGGTCGTCCGGGCCGCGTCTCGCCACGGCGTCGATCAGTTCCGCAGGGCGGGGGATGCTGCCGATAGGCTCGGTGGGTATCGTCAATGCATCGTCTCCTGATTTGCGCTCGAGCGTCCGGTCGCTGTCGCTACGTGATTAGTCCACGCACTGTGGCGAGGAGCGCCGGCAGGTCGAAGGGCTTGGGCAGCACCGCATGCGCGCCGATCTCGCGCGCGGTGGAAAGATAACTCGTGCCGCGCACCACGTCGCCGCCGCCCGATATCACGAGCACCTTGACGCGCGGATGCTCGGCGCGCAGCCGCCCAATGGTTTCCAAGCCGTCGCGATTCGGCATGAAGATGTCGGTAATCACGATGTCGGCCGGGCGTGCGCTCTGGATCTGCAGGCCCTCCTCGCCGTCGGCCGCTACGTCGACGGCATAACCATCCCTCTCCAGGACCACGCGCAAAAGATCGCGCATATCCCGGTTGTCATCGATGACGAGGATCCGTGGCATCGCGCGCTTCACAGACAAGGCAGCCGGCCAACCTCACGCACGCTTGGTCCCAGCAGCGTCGAGTTCATGAATCAGAATACACGAGCGACCTCCACGGGCGGAACCGCGTGTCGCTGAATTGACTATAAACTTAGGTCGCGCGCGATACCGGCTGAAGGCAGGCGGCGCGCGTTCAATGCGCGTCCTTGCGCCGCAGGTCGCTCAACACCCGGCGCAGCGCATCTAGCTCGGCCGGCTTGACGAGGTGCGTGTCGAACCCGGCCTCGCGCGCGCGCCGCTTGTCTTCCTCTTGACCCCAGCCGGTAAGCGCCACCAGCCGAATGGGCTCACCGGACGCCTGCCGGCGGATCTCGCGCGCCGCGCCGTAGCCGTCGAGCCGCGGCATGCCGATGTCGAGCAGCACGACCTGGGGGCGGAAATCACGCACCGCCTCCACCGCCTCGATACCGTCGTGCGCGACGCTCACTTCGTTGCCGAGCGCGCGCAGCAGCATCGCGAGGCCCTCGGCCGCGTCGCGATTGTCGTCGGCGACGAGCACCCGGTAGCTCCTGCCGTCGGCCTGGACCCTCATCGCGCGCGCGGGGGCGGCGGGAGGTCGCTCGAGCGGCAGGCGGACGAGAAACTCCGCGCCCCGCCCCTCGCCGTCGCTGCGCGCGTCGACGCTGCCGCCGTGCATCTCGACCAGCTTGCGCACTAAAGCGAGACCGATGCCGAGCCCGATCGAGCGTTCCCCGCGCGAAAACATCTCGAACAGGTGCGCCTTTGCCTCCGCGACGAACCCCGCCCCGTTGTCCCGCACCGATACGCAGACATTGCCATCGGCCTCGCGCAGCGCATGTACCCAGATACGGCCGCCGCGCGGCGTATAGCGCGCCGCATTGTTGAGGAGGTTGGCGAAGGTCTGCGCGAGCCGAACCGGGTCGCCGCGCAGCCACAACGGCTCGGACGGCAGATCGAGCTCCAGGCGGTGGCCGGCCTCCCGCACGAGCGGCTCGGCCGATTCGACGGCGGTGCGCAGCACATCGGCCAACTGCACCGGCTCGCGGCGCAGCTCGAGCACGCCGCGGCTGATGCGCGAGGTCTCGAGCAGGTCGTCGACCAGGCGCACCAGATGATTGACCTGCCGCTCCATCATAGAGCGCACCTGCTCGTCGCCCGCCCCCGCCTGCAGGCGCAGCAGCTCGAGCGCGCTGCGCAGCGGCGCGAGCGGGTTGCGCAACTCATGCGAGAGCATGGCGATGAACTCGTCCTTGCGCCGGTCCGATTCGCGCAGCGCCGCTTCCGCGCGCTCGCGCTGGATCGCGTGGCCGAGAATGTTGGCCACCGCGGTGAGAAAGCTGACGTCGTCGTCGGTGAAGTCGACTCTGCGCGTCGCGTGCGTGCCGAGCACACCCCACGCCTCGCCTTCGGCGCCACGGATGATGCAGCTCATGCCGCTCACTACGCCGTGCTCGGTGAGCAGCGGCGGGCCGCGGAAGCGGGTCTCCGTGCACAGATCGCGCACGATGACCGGCGCGCCGCCGGCGAGCGTGTAGCCCGCTTGCGAATCCATGCCGGTGTCGACCCTTGCGCTGCCGACCAGCCCTTCCTTCCAGCCGACGCCTGCACGCAGCAGCACTTCATTGCCGTCCGGCAGAAGCTCCAGCACCTTGCAGTATTCGACCTCCAGCGTCTTCGCGATCGCCGCCGTCGAGCGCTCGAACACCTTTTGCAGATCGCGCTCGCGCAACGCGAGCTCGCCCAGCGTCGCCACCGTTTGCTGCTGGCGCGCGCGCGCGTTCAGGCTCGCCTCCGCGCGCTTGCGCGCCGTGACGTCGGCGGTGAAGCAACGGGTATGGATGAACTTGCCGTCCTCGAACAGCACGCTCGAGTTGATCAGGACGTCGCGGATCGAGCCGTCCTTGCAGCGCAGGCGGGCGGGATATTCGTTCAGCCGCTCGCCGCAGGTGAGCCGCGTGAGGATATCGTCGATCACCGGCCGGTCGGCGTGAAACTCGGCGATGTTGCGGCCGATGTACTCCTCGGCGGTATAGCCGAGCATGTCGAGCTCGGCGCGGTTCGCGCGCAGGATGGTGCCATCGGGACCGACCCAGTGCAGGCCGATCGCGGCGGTCTCGAAGAAATCCGGCAGCTCCTGCTCGCTGCGGCGCACGCGCTCCTCGGCACGCCGGCGCTCGGTCACGTCGTAGAACACGTTGATTGCGCCCACCACACGACCCTCGGCGTCGCGGATCGGGTCGATGTTCACCATCGCCACGAAGCGCGTTCCGTCCGGGCGCTCGACCACGGCCTCCTGGTCGCGGAATACCGTGCCCTCGCGCAGCGACTGCGCCATCGGCGTACGCTCCGGTGGCACGAAGGTTCCGTCCAGCGTCCAGACTTTGTAGCACGCGCAAAAGCGCTCGCCGGTTTCGCCCGCGTCGGGCGTGCGGCCCCACAGCTTGACCGCGTGTTCGTTGTAGTAAGTGATGCGGCCGCTTGGCGCCTCGCAGGTGTAGACGGCTGCCGGCATCAGGCCGAGGACCGTGCGATAGCGCTCCTCGCTCGCTTTGAGCGCCTGTTCGCTCGCGCGCAGCACCTCGCGGGCCTGGCTGCGGATGCGGTGCGAGCGCAGCAGCGCCTCAACCCGCACCAGCAGCTCGCGTGCGCTGAAAGGCTTGGTGAGATAGTCGTCGGCGCCCTGGCCGAGGCCTTCGATGCGCGCCTCCTCGCCGGCGCGCGCGGAGAGCGCGATGACCGGGACCTCGCGCAGCGATTCGTCGGCGCGCAGCGCCTTGATCAGGCCGAAGCCGTCCAGCCTTGGCATCATCACGTCGGTGACGACGAGGTCGGGCTTGCGCTCGCGGGCGGCCGCGAGGGCCGCGACGCCGTCCGGTACGGCTTCCACGTCGTAGCGATCCGCGAGCAGCTCGCGCACGTAATCGCGCAGATCGGCGTTGTCGTCGGCGAGCAGCACTCGCGGCCCGGTCGCGGCCGGCGCGCGCGCCTGCGGCCGGGACGGAAGCCAGCTCAGCGCTTCATCGACGAACGCTCCGGCGCGCGTTGCAGTCGACGCGGCTTCGCGCGGCGCCCGCATCCGATCGCGCGGCAGGTGTGCGCTTCCCGCCGGCAGCGCGACTGTGAACGCGGAGCCTTTGCCTTCCTCGCTCTGAACGGTGATCGTTCCGCCATGCAGCTTCACCAGCTCCTGCACCAGCGCCAACCCGATGCCGCTGCCCTCGTGGCTGCGGCCGCGCGCGCCCTCGACCCGGTGAAAGCGCTCGAACATCCGCGGCAGCGACGCCGGCGGGATGCCGGTCCCGGTATCGCGCACCACCAGCTCGAAGGCGGACCGCGTCCGCCGCAGCGAAACGGAAATCTCGCCTTGGAGCGTGAACTTGAACGCGTTGGAGAGAAGATTGAGCACGATCTTCTCCCACATGTCGCGGTCGACCCACGCCGGTTCGTCGAGCGCCGGACAATCCACGGCGAGGCGTAGTCCGGCGCGCTCGCACGCCGCGCGGAAGTTGCTCGCCAGCTCGGCGCTCAGCGTTCCGAGATCGGTCGGCTCGTAGGACGCCTGCGCCCGCCCGGCCTCGATGCGCGCGAAGTCGAGCAGCGTGTTGACCAGCCGGAGCAGCCGCTGGCCGTTGCGATGCACGACCTCGAGCGCAGCGCGGTTCGGCGGGTGCAGCTCCTCCGCCGGCTTGGCGAGAATGTCCTCCACCGGGCCGAGCATCAGCGTGAGCGGGGTGCGGAATTCGTGGCTGACGTTGGAGAAGAACGCGGTCTTAGCACGATCGATCTCCGCCAGCGCCTCGGCGCGGCGCTTTTCCTCCTCGAAGGCGCGCGCGTTGGCGATGGCGGTGGCGATCTGGGTGCGCACCAGCTCGAAGAAATCGCGATAGCGCTCATCGAGCTTCAACCGCACGCTCACGCCGGCGACCATGAAACCGACCGGCTCGTGCGGCTTGTTCGATGGAATCGAGCAGACCACCGCGCTTTGCGGCGCGTCGGCCCATGGCCCGGCCGGCGCAATCGCGATGCCGCCGCCGAGGTCGTCGACGACGAGGAGCTTCTCCGTCCGCGCCGCCTCCGCGAGGGGCCACATGTTCGGCGCAGACTCTGCTGCACCCCCCGCGCCCACCAGCCGCGTCGCGCCGTCGGCGCCGTCGCGCAGGTAAAGCAGAACGAAAGGAATGTCCTTGGCGTGCCGGGCAAGAATGGACGCGGCGCGCGCGCACGCCTCATCGGCGGTCTTTGCCTCGCCGATGCTCGCACCGAGGTCGCGCAATGCCGCGACGCGCCGCTCGCCGACCACCTTCTCCGTGATCTCGTGCACCGTGGCGAGCACGCCGCCGATGCCGCGCGGCGCAGTTTCGTCCGGCACCGGGCTATAGGCCACGGTGAAATGCGTTTCCTCGAGGAATCCGTGGCGGTTGAGCTCGAGCTCGATATCCTCCATCCAGGTCGCCGGCCCGCCGTTGTACGGCGTGTCGATGAGCGGCTTGAGGATGTGCCAAATCTCGCTCCAGCACTCGCTCACCGGAATGCCGAGTGCCCAGGGATGCTTCGCGCCGAGGACCGGCCGGTAGGGATCGTTATAGATCGAGACGTAGTTCGGTCCCCACCATAGAAGCAGCGGGAACCGGTTGGCGAGCATGAACCCGACCATCATCCGCAGCGCCGGCGACCAGGACTCGATCGGCCCGATCGGGCTCTTGGCCCAATCGTAGTCGTGTATCAGGCGTCCCATCTCGCCGCCGTGGGCAAGCCACATCTCGGCGTCTTTCGGTGCAGCGGGCAACGTGGCGCTTGACATAGGCCGCCCCAGTCTACGAGGTTCGCCGCGACATCGCGACCGCAGCGCGTGTCGAATTTCGACTACAGCCGGGTCCGCAGCGAGCGGTTAAGATCTAGAAGGTCCGCCGACTCGAAGCAGATTTGCGCGCCGCAGCGCCTGGCGAGAATGCATCGCGGCCACGTTGCTTGGCGCCTTGTCGATTGGTAAGTGAAAGAGTCGGTCTTCATTTCAGAATCACTCAACCTCGCTCAGAATCGACAAGCCGCTCGGCTTTCCTGAAGCGATACCGCTCTCGTTGCGCGTCGAGAAGGTGGGGCCGAGTATTGGGCGTTCCGGGGCGCGCTCAGCGCGTGCGCGACCGGCGAGGCCGGCGTGTGGCGCGAGCGGGCGCACGCGTCCGCGAAGCAGGGGCGCCTCGCGGCGCGACGCCGTGCGCGCAACAATGAAAAAGGCCCGGTCGCCGGGCCTTTTTGTTTTGCGGCCGGCTAGACGCCGACGATGTTGGTCGCCTTCGGGCCCTTGTCGCTGTCGATTGCCTCGTAGCTCACCTTCTGCGCTTCCTGCAGCGAGCGGTGGCCTTCCATCTTGATGCTCGTGTGGTGCGCGAAGAGCTCCCTGCCGCCGTCGTCCGGCGTGATGAATCCGAAGCCCTTCGCGTCGTTGAACCACTTCACGGTACCTGTTGCCATTGTTCGCTTCCTTTCAATATCTCAATATCTGCGGGGCAAAACCGGGCCCCGCGTGCGGGCACGACGATCAAGGAAGAGGACTGCCACTTCGGCGCCGCTCGCGCGGCGAGGGAGGGACGGGACTTCAATGCTTGAAGATCACTGCTCGGGCACTGTAACACGGCGGGTGCGCAGGCGTTCACTCATTTGGTCGAGCGCTCGCGGGACGTGCGCGACTAACCGAGGCACAAGCGCGATGGCGGCAAAGAAGAGCGGAACCGCCACGAGTCTTTCTATCGACAGCCGTTCCTTCACTCCCTGAACGGATTGACCTTGCGCAGAGCGCCCTGCCACGCGGCGAGCTCCTGTTCGGCCTGCTGCTCGTCGAAACCGTAGCGCTCGCGCAACTTGGCGATGAGCTTCGCGCGCTGCCCTGCGATGCTTTCGAGGTCCTCACGGCTGAGGCTCCTCCAGCGGCTCTGGGCATTGCGCTGGAATTCGCGCCAGTTGCTCTCGATCAGCTCCCAGTCCACCGCTATGCCGGCGCGCGCTCGGGCGGCGGCTCCTGCTGCTGCCCCAGCCACGATTCGACTTGCATCTGCGCCGTCGTGGCCGAGATGCGGTAGACCTCCCCGATCTGCGCGACCAGCTGCTCGCGCCGTCCGCCGATCAAGTCGAGCTCGTCGGCGGTGATCCTTTCCCAGCGCACTCGCGCGATCACCTTGAAATGCTGCCAGTTCGCCTCGATGCGGTCCCACTCCACGGAACGTCCCTTCTTGCCTACGGCCTGAGCGAACGCATCATCGCGTTCTGCGTATTGCCGCCTTCGCCGTACCAGCGGCCCACGGCCGCATCAGGATCGCGCAGCTGCCAACGGGTAGTGCGGCGCGAGCCGTTGCGGTGCGCCGTTCCCACCGGCTTCGCGAGGTACGCGGCGAGGACGAAATCATGGAACGCGCCGCTGCCGGGCGGCCGCAAGACGGTATAGCGAGCGTAATGCTGCCGGAAATCCTTTGGCACAGCTTGTACCTTAGGCTGCACGCCGGCCATGGTCTGTGCGCTGGCGCGCTTACTTAAAAGGACTCTCCTGCCGCCAGCGCGTCGCGATGCGGTGATGCGCTGGACGCCCAGCGCCAATACCTGTATAAAATACGATAGGACGTCAAGCGGCGAGCTCGCCGATCAGGTCGTAGCGGTACGTACCTCCTCATCCGTTCGTTCTCTTCTTGATTTTTTGCGCTGGCGTGCGACCGGCGCGGCATTCTCGCGTTCATCAAGGAGTGGCATTGAGCAAAGGTACGGTGAAGTGGTTCAACGACGCCAAAGGCTTCGGCTACATCACGCCGGAGGACGGCGGCAAGGACGTGTTCGTGCATTTCTCGGCGATCCAGGCGGGCGGCTTCAAAAGCCTCAAGGAAAACGACAAGGTCGTGTTCGATATCGTCGAAAGCCCCAAAGGCCCGCGCGCCGCGAATCTGAAGCTCGCCTGAGCACGCCGCGAACCGCGCAAAGCCTGGTGTCGCCGGGCTTTTTGCGTTCTGCAAGGGAGGACTGGTGATCAAGCCGCCGAACGAACGTGTGCTGCCGCGGGGCCGGGTCGCCACGTGGACCCGCGAGCAGCTCGACAAGCTCACCACGCTCGAGCTGCGCGCGCTGCTCGCCAACGCGGAGCGCCTGCACGAGACCGAGATCGCGGCGCTCTGCAACGAACTGCTCGTCGCGCGCCGCCGCAGCCAGGCCGCCGCGCGCCGGCGCAAGACGCTCAGCGCAGGCGGCGAATGACGATCCCCACCATTGCCGGGCGACGCTTCAGCGTCGGCAAATACGAGGTCGTCGCCACGCCGATTGTTCTCTCGGCGCACATGCTGCGCTATACGGTCTTTCTGCATGGCAAGCAGATCGGCGCGATGGTCAGCGTGCCGAACGAATCGGATTGCCGCTTTCTCGAGGCACCGCCTCCGGTCCCCGATCTCGCGCCCTGGAAGCCGATCTACCGGCCCGGCCGGCCGCGCAAGGACGCACCGCCACGCAGCAACGAGCCACCGCCCGCGGCGCGCGAGGAACTGCCGGATGAGCTCGTCCTTCCGACTGGCAACGAAGAGCCCTAGCGCGCGCTACGAGCGCAGCACGGTGGAGGCGTTTCTGGAGCGACGCGCGCGCGATCTTCACCGCGTCGGTGACGCCGAGCACGACGGTCGGCGCGAGTTGTGAGGACGACGAGTGGCATCGCCGGGCCGGTGTCCGACCGCGACGACCCGTGCGCCGTGGGCGCGAGCGTCGTCGATCAGGTCGATCAGCATTGAATACTGCTGGTCGTTGACGATCGAGGTGTACTCCTCGCTCGTCGGTCATCGGAGATCTAAACCAGCATCGACTGCTGGGCGGAGATACCCGCCATCGCGCCCTGCGATGATGCCTGGGTGACCGAGGGCAAGAAGAGCGTGGCAAGGTCGCCGGCGGCGTAGATGCCGGGCATGCTGGTTTGGCGGCGCTCGTCGACCTTGAGGGCGATGCCGCCGGGCGTATCGACCGTGGCGAGGCCCAGTGATTCATGCAGGCTTGCGGACGGCTTGTTGCGCGGATGGGCGAACAGGACGTCGACCGCGACATTGCGGCCGGTATCGAGGTTGACGGTGGCGATATGGCCCTTGTGATGGGCGATGTCGGCGATCCGGCCATAGACGACAGGTATGTTGCGGCGCGCCAGATCAGCCTGGATATCGGGCGCAATGTCGCGACCATCGGCGAAGACAATCAACTTGTCGGTCCAATGTTGGAACAGCCTGGCCTGATTGTGCGACTGCGGGCCGGACCAGACGAGGCCCCAATGCTGGCCGGCGACTTCAAAGCCGTCGCAATAGGGGCAGGGCACGACGGACGTGCCCCAGCTTTCGGCAAAGCCCGGAACATCAGGCATCTGGTCGACGACGCCATAGCTCAGGATCAGGCGGCGCGCCCCGAGGCTTTCGCCATCGCCAGTGAGGACGGAGAAATCGTCGATCGAACCGGAGATGCTGTCGGCCCGGGCAATGACCAGCCTGATCGTGGGATAACGCGCAAGCTGCTGCCGCGCCTCGGCCAGGATGTCCAGCGGTGGCTTGTGATCGTGGCCGAGCAGGCCATGCGAGTGGCCGGCGAAGCGATTGCGCGGCCGGCCGGTATCGAGAACGGTGACCTTGCGGCGGGCACGGCCGAGCTGCAGGGCAGCGGCGAGGCCAGCAAAGCTGCCGCCGATGATGATGACGTCATCCATGGTGATGGGCGCCGTGTTGTGGATGAAGGGGGTGGGCTACGGGCAGAGGCTCCGTCTGAATGTTTGGGGTGGCTGGCTCACCCTTTGCGACTGGCTTGATCCTGAACCAGATGGCGTACAACGCCGGCAAGAACACGAGTGTGAGAACTGTCCCTGCGAAGGTTCCGCCGATCAAGGTGTACGCCAAGGTTCCCCAGAAGACCGAGTGAGTAAGCGGAATGAAGGCCAGCATCGCGGCGAGGGCCGTCAGGATGACCGGACGGGAGCGCTGCACGGTGGCCTCGACGACGGCCTCGAATGGCGCCAATCCATTCTTCTCGTTCTGGCGGATCTGGCCGATCAGGATGAGCGTATTGCGCATAAGGATTCCGGAAAGGGCCACCAGCCCGACCAGCGCGTTGATGCCGAACGGCTGCTGAAACAGCAGCAAGGTTGGAATGACGCCGATGAGGCCCAGCGGCGCGGTGGCGAACACCATGGTCATCGCGGAGATCGAGCGGACCTGAAAGATGATCGTGATCAGCGTGAGGACGATCATGATGGGAAACAGCGGAGCCAGGGCGCGATTTGCCTTGCCGGACTCCTCGATGGACCCCCCCTCCTCGATCCGGTAGCCCGCCGGCAGCTTCGCAATGATGGGCTGGAGCTCCTTCCGTACGGCAGTGGACACATCCGGCGGCTGCAAGCCCTCGGCAATGTCGCCACGCACGGTGATCGTCGGCGTGCGATCGCGGCGACGCAGGATCGGGTCTTCCATGCGGATTTCCGCCGTTCCGATCTGCGAGAGCGGAATGCGTTGACCGGCCGCCCCCACCAGAGTGAAGTCGGCGATCCTGCTCGGATCGAGCCGGGCGTTTCCGGCCGAGCGCGCCGCCACCTGTACCGAACGGATGTCTTCGCGGACCTCGGTAATCGGGATGCCGCTCAGGAGGAACTGCATCTGCTGCGCCGCGTCGCTGGACGTCAAACCGATGCTTTGCAGCCTGTCCTGATCGAGCGCAAAGCGAAGCGTGGGCACGCGCTCGCCCCAATCGGTGTTGGTCGTTCTCATCAAGGGGCTGGCCCGCATCACGTCGAGTGCCTGCGCCGCAATCTCACGAAGCTTGTCCGGGTCGGGACCCACCACACGGAAAGCCACGGGAAAGGGCGAGGGCGGGCCGAACACGATCTGCGTGACTCGCACGCGAGCCTCCGGCGCCAGGCCGTCGGCCACCGCCTCTCGTAGCCTCCACTTGAGCGCCTCGCGTGCCTCTTCGCCTGGCGTCAATACGACGATCTTCGCGAACGAGGGATCCGGCAACTCCGGTGACAGAGCAAGGAAGAAGCGCGGTGCCCCCTGTCCGATGTACGCAGTAACGATCTTGGCTTCCGGTTGCTTCGCCAACCAAGCCTCGACTTTGGCGGTGGCGGCACTCGTCTGCTCGATGGAAGTGCCATACGGCATTTGCACTTCGATCAGCACTTCGGGTCGATCCGACGTCGGAAAGAACTGCTTCTTCACTAGGCCCATGCCCAGCACCGCGATCGAGAATGCGCCGACCACGCTCCCCGCAACCAGCCATTTGCGGCGAATCACAACACCAAGGAGCTGGCGAAAGCGGTTGTAGCGCGGAGTGTCGTAG
>Ga0070697_100003560_pt1 | contig 11970 bp, 11 predicted proteins | sample KBSK1501metaG_FD_65475 | JGI IMG/M metagenome (GOLD analysis project Ga0070697, IMG submission 65475) | Corn, switchgrass and miscanthus rhizosphere microbial communities from Kellogg Biological Station, Michigan, USA - KBS K1-50-1 metaG | ecosystem: Host-associated > Plants > Roots >... | reverse complement strand
AGCTGGAGCCTGACATGATTCATACGCCCAGCGTGTACGTGAAGCGCATCTTTCAGGGCGAGCTGTACGAGAAGCGGATTGAGAAAAGAACTGTGAGAAAGCTGAGTTAGGCGAGTTGTTGGTCGTTAGTCGTTGGTCGTTGGTCAAAAGCCTCTCATTGTAAAAGCTAACGACCAACGACTAACGACCATGAACAAACCGGGCAAAGATGTTGACAAGCGCGAACGCATCGTGAAGCGTATCGCCCGCGAGTTGCGCGATGGCTTCTACGTGAACCTGGGTATTGGCATGCCGACGCTCGTGGCCAATCACGTGCCCCCGCGCATGGACGTAATCCTGCAATCCGAGAATGGCATGCTCGGCATCGGTCCCTACCCAATCGAAGGCCAGGAAGACGCTGACCTGATCAACGCAGGCAAGGAAACCGTCAGCGAAATGGCGGGCACTGCCTATTTTTCCAGCGCCGATTCGTTTGCCATGATTCGTGGCGGCCACGTGGACCTCAGCGTGCTGGGCGCAATGGAGGTGGACGAAGAAGGCAATCTAGCCAATTGGATGATCCCCGGGAAAATGGTCAAAGGCATGGGCGGAGCTATGGACTTGGTTGCGGGCGCTCGCCGGGTGATCGTGGCTATGGAACACACGACCAAAGATTCTCAGCCCAAGATTCTGAAGAAGTGCACGCTGCCTCTAACCGGCGTGAAGGTCGTGGACACCATCGTCACCGAGATGGCCTTTATACGAGTCACGCCCACCGGCTTGGTGCTGGAGGAGGTCGCGTCCGGGCTGACCGCGGACGCTGTGCAGCGCGTTACTGAGCCCACGCTCATCCTCAGCCCCAATCTCAAACTTATGACAACGTAAGATTCAGGCTTTTGACAGCCGATTCGATCTTTCCGACCAGGTCGCTAATCGTTACTGGGCGCCGTTCAGACTTCTAACCCTCGTTGCTTCGAACTCGTCGCCCCTCTGCCAGCCGGCCAGCTTGGGCATAGTTGCGGCTTCCCATCCCAGGGCGAAGCCGAACCGCGCCATCACTGCATCACCGGTGAAGTCCATGTCCGGATGATATTCATCGCTTGGCTGGTGGTAATGTTTGGCCGTGTATTCGTCCGCTTGCCGCATGCCCCACGCTGCGTCGTGGCCTTTGTACTTCACGCCTTCATTGATGGAGAACGCGGGAATGCCCACGTGCGCCAGGCTGAAGTGATCGGAGCGATAGTAGTGTCCTGCCTCGGGACGTTTTTCTGGACGAATCATGAGCCGGAATTCTTTCGCCAGTGCCTGAACGGTTGGATAAAATGTGGTGCGCTCCGAGCCCGCCACTTCCACCTCCTCTGGGGCGCCCAGAGGCGGCACATCGTCATAATTCAGATCGAGTGAGATTTTCCCTGCCGGAATTGGCAGATGTTGGCCCAGGTACTCCGATCCCAACAGCCCCTGCTCCTCTGCCGTCACCGAGGCGAACAGGATGGATCGCCGCGGCTTTTGGGCCGCTTGGCTGAACACGTGCGCCAGCTCCAGCAGGATGCCACAGCCGGTAGCGTTGTCGTTAGCACCGTTGTAGATGTTGTCTCCCGGCATATCCGGACGAATGCCCAGGTGATCATAGTGCGCGGTGTAGATCACCGCTTCGTTCCTCAGCTTGCGATCGGAACCAGGCAGCATGGCGATGACATTGTTCGAGTCGAATGGGCGAATCTTGCTCACCATGTGGGCCTTTAACTTCACCTGCATTGCGACGGGGCGAAAGTCGCGCTCACGCGCATAGAGCATCAACTTACCCAAGTCTTTACTGCCGGCTGCAGCCAGCTTCTGCGCCACATCGAACTGAATCCATGAGGCAACTGCCAGCTTGGGAGTGCCATCGACCTTCAGGAACGCCTTCTCCCCCGAGTTCGAGTTGCGCACCACTTCCCAGGGGTAACTGGCCAGATCGGTCTGGTGAATCAGGATCACGCCCACCGCCCCTTTGCGCACACTCTCTTCGTACTTGTAAGTCCACCGCCCATAGTAGGTTAGTGCCTTGCCCTTAAAAAACCTCGGATCATCGGACGGAGGCTCGTTCACCAGCATCAGCAGGACTTTGCCTTTCACATCCACACCCTTGTAATCATCCCAGTCATATTCCGGCGCTTCAATGCCGTAGCCGACGAACACAATTTCGGCGTCCACGTCCGATTGCGGCTGTTGCGTCTGATCGTAGGCGACATACTCGTCCAGCGGCTTCAGGTCGATCACCGAACCGTCCCACCGCACCAGGGAGAACTTAGTTTCGGGTTGCGGTGTGATGCCGACCATCGGGATCTTTTGCATGTAAGTGCCGTTATCGCCGGCGGGCTTCAAACCGTCGAGTGCGAATTGCGTGGCGATGTACTCCGCGGCGATGTCGCCCCCGCGCTGCCCGGTGCCGCGGCCCTCCAGCAGGTCATCCGCCAAAAAGCGCACGTGCGCCCGGATGCGCTCGGGATCGATCTTCTGCAGGGCCGCAATTGCCGAGCCCGGAAGCCGCGCTGAAGCCGCCTGCACCCGCGCCCGCTGGCCCGGCCCCTGAGCCCACACCCCGGAAACCAGAAGAACTAAAACGAGCAAGATCGTGCTCTTTCGCATGCTGCGAGGCTCCCTGGTGAAGACAGATTGGACTGAGAACTGCTTATTGTACGGGAAGGCGGGAGAAGATAGGCGTCGGCACTTCAGACGTCGGAAACCGGACTTCGGCTTTGCAGCCAGAAGAATATTCCCGCGTCGCGATCGCCTAGTCAGGCGGCTCCCTCGTGTTCTGGCAAGGGAGGTCCGAGGTTCAGGAACTGACGTCTGATTTGTGCCCGCGACCGCGGGCTAGTTCTTCGATCCTCAACCCGCGCGGAAATCGGCCACCTGCTCACCGGGGCGGAACATCGGCTTTACGCCATCGCCGGTGGCTTCGGCAGCCTTATGGTTGATCTCTTCGATTTCCTGCCGCACCCAGCCCACGCTGGAGATCTCGATCTCGCCATCTTCCGCGATCCAGAAAATAGTGGGCACGTTGGTCAGCCCGTAAGCATTGGAGACCCGATACGTATTGGTGTCGTCCAGCAGCACCGGGAAGGTCACGCCGTATTCCTTCATGAATGCAACTGTGTCTTTTTTCTCGTTCTGCGAGATACCCACAATAGTGACATTCTTGTTGCCATAGGCTTTGTATACCCGTTCCAGAAACGGGAATGCGTACTGGCAGACCGGGCACGAGACCTTGAAAAATGCCGCCACCACAGACCCGCGCGCCAGCGCGTCACGCAGCGAGAATGTCTTCCCGTCCGTCGTCGGCAGCGCGAAATCCGGCGCTGTCGTTCCTGGGGTCAAAGCAGCCATCGTCCGTCCTCCGAAGATGTTCTCAAACCATTTCATGGGCCTTAACGACCCTCTATCTTAGATGACCTTCGCCGCCCGCAGGATTTTCCGCGCCAGCCCCGTGAGCGGCAGGCGCGCCACGCGGCCCTTCGCCACCCACCTGCCCTCAGTGCCATCGGGGACCCGACCTCGCATTGCCCGTACCACATAGTCGGTCACGCTAATTGAATGCCGCAGCGTAAGCCAGACCTCGCCCGTGCCATTCTTGTCTGCAATTTCCGGCAACTCCCACATGCCGGGCATCAGCGATGCATCCTTCCGCCTCTGCACCAGAAACACCGAACCATTTCGACGGTCGAACGCATAATGAATCTGACGCTTCTTCTGGCGAGTTCTTCCTCTTTGCTCTTCCAACACCCCGCGTGTAGCGCACAGGTCGAACACAGGGCACATTAGGCATCTGGGATGGCGTGGCAGGCACACCGTGGCCCCTAGTTCCATCATGGCCTGGTTAAAGTCACCCGGCCTCTGCGGGCTCAGCAACTCTTCCGCTGTCTGCCAAAGCTCTTGACCCGCAAGATTTTGACCCACCACGCGCCCGAGCACGCGCTTCACATTTCCATCCACCACCGCCGCTGGCTCGCCGAAGGCGATACTGGCAATCGCCGCTGCCGTATGGCGTCCGATTCCGGGAAGTCCGCGCAGCTCTTTCGCACTCGCGGGAACTTTTCCGGTATGCTCGCTCACAATTTTTCTTGCCGCGGCATGCAGCATCCGGGCACGCCGGTAGTAGCCCAGACCGCTCCATGCAGCCAACACCGAAGACTCCCGCGCCGCTGCCAACTTCTCCACCGTGGAAAAACGCCGCAAAAACTTCTGATAGTGCTCCAGCACCGCCGCTACGCGCGTCTGCTGCAGCATGATTTCCGACAGCCACACGCCGTAGGGGTTGCGGTTCTGCCGCCAGGGCAGGTCACGCCGGTTGCGCTCGTACCAGCCCAGCAGCCGTTGCCGGAACCCGCGTCTTTTATCACCAGCATCGGCTCGCAAGTTGGAATGCCCCGTAATCATCGTACGTTTCCCGCATTTTACGTTCGCACCGACTGATCCCTCAAACCGGCGAACTCGCGCACCTGTAGATTGCAAGGTGGCCGCCCCAACATACGCGCTATCTTCGAATGAGTACACGCACGACTAGTTGCAACCCGGTCCAGCAGCACAGCATCGAATTCGAACATTGCTGTGCAGTTCGACATCAATCGGATATCAAGGGGTGTACCCCGGGATGCCTGGGGTTGACCCCGGCTGCGTAGCACGAAATAATGGCGAAGCCTGGCGCCCGCAAGCAACGCGTGGTAGTTTTCGCGCTCAGACGTCCAAGGGACCTGCATGAACGACTTCAACCGCAAGGTCGGAGCAGCTTCCGCACGCATGAACAAAACCGTGGCCGAGGCCGCCGAGCGGCTGGAGAAGGAAACGGCGGAGTTCATCGCCTACCTGGACAACGAAGTGGTGCCAGCCGTCCGCCAGCACTCCACCAAAGCGCTGCGCGTGGCAGCGAAAAAGATTGCCCGCCTGGCCGACTACCTGGAAGAAACCAGGACCCAGCGCAAGTGAATGGGCCCCCAGAGCGGTTCAATTTCACGTCAGGGCATGCCTTCAGGCCTGTCGTAAATGCTGAACAGCTTCTGTGGACTTTGGCCGATGCGCCTGACAAATGCGTCTTCCTGGCGGTCATCTCCATCAGCCTAGTGTTCTTTACGCTGACTGGCTGCGGCCGCGAACACAAGCAGGCGCGTGTGACCGTTCCACCCCCACCGCCGATTTCCGAACCACAGACTCAGACCCCTTCCACTCTACCCGAACCAGCGCCGGCAAAGAAGGAATCTGCCGAGCAAAAAGAGAAAGAAAAAGAGGAGGAGAAAGAGAAAGAGGTGCTTTCTGTCCCCCCTGACACCAAGCCCATATTTGTCGAGACCGGCTTGGCCAGTTGGTACGGAGCGCCGTATCACAATCGGCGTGGCTCGAATGGCGCCGTTTACAACATGAACGCCATGACCGCCGCCCACCGAACTCTGCCTCTTGGCTCGATCGTGCGGGTGACCAACGTCAAGACCGGGCGTTCGGCCCTCGTGCGCATTACCGATCGCGGACCATTCGTCGAGAGGCGGATCCTTGATCTTTCGCTGGCCGCAGCCAAGAAGGTGGACGTGTGGCAGCCGGGCATTGCCAAAGTCCGCCTGGAGGTGCTGCAGACTCCCGCGCCGCTCGACACAGGTGGACGCTGGGCGGTACAGATCGGCGGTTTCGACCAGGAAGACGCGGCGAACACGGTTGCCGACCGCCTCTCCCACCGTTATCACACCGCCAAAGTGCTGTGCTTCAGTAGTCCAGCGGGCGACTGGTGGGTGCGCGTCCGGGTCCAGAACGACGACCGCCAACGTGCCGAAGAAGTTGCCCGAGACACGCAGACGCCGCAGGGCTCGATTTTCCTGGTGAGACTGGATTAGTGCCGGTCGTTGCTCGCCGGTGGTGCGCCCTTGGTCGCTGGTCAGTTGACCCTTCTATAATGAAGCCTAGCCGGAGCCGCGTTAGCGCGATGGGCTCTTCCAGTCAAATCCCGGCACTCATCAAGCAAGCCGCCTGCGACGCCGGCTTCGACCTCGCTGGTATCGCTCCTGTCCGCGATTTTCCCGAACTCGATCACTTCTCCGCGTGGATCGCCGCCGGGCGGGCGGGAGAAATGAAGTATATGGAGGCCCGCGACGAGGCCGGACATCTGAAGCGCGCTTCTCTGCGATCGGCCGTCCCCTGGGCGCGCAGTGTGATCGTGTGTGCCATCAACTACAACACAGCGGAGCCATACTCCACTGAGGTTCACGATTCTCGGCAAGGATGGATTTCCCGCTACGCCTGGGGCCATGAGGATTATCACGACGTGGTAATGCGGAGGTTGCGGACCGTCGAGAGCAGACTTCGTGAAGTGCTGCTACGAGAAAGTACGGAGCATCCTGTACCAAGTAGCGGGAACGAATCCGCTGACCACTATCCCCTAAGCACTCACCCCTTAGAGACCTGCTGCTACGTCGACACCGGCCCACTCGTCGAGCGTGTTTATGCCAAGTACGCGGGCGTCGGCTGGATCGGGAAGAACACCTGTATCTTGAATCAGAAACTGGGATCGTGGCTGTTCCTGGGCGTCATCCTGACTTCACTCGAACCGGAGCCTGACCTGCCAGCGCCCGACCGTTGCGGAACTTGCACGCGTTGCATTGATGCCTGCCCCACCGATGCGCTGATTGCTCCTTATCAACTTGACTCGAATCGCTGCATTTCTTATCTCACTATCGAAAAGCGTGGCACGATTGCAGAAGAGATACGGGAAGGAATGGGCCGCCACGTTTTCGGTTGTGACATCTGCCAGGACGTTTGCCCCTGGAACCGCAAAGCGCCGGTCACAACCGCCCAGGAATTTCAGCCGCGGGAAGGCCTGGTCAATCCGGCGCTGGAATGGCTGGCGGAAATGAGTGCTGAGGAATTTCGCCAGAAATTCCGCGGGTCTCCCATACGGCGCACAAAGCGCAGTGGTCTGCGGCGGAATGCAGTGGTCGCGATGGGCAACAGCGCGAGCCGGGGCTTCCTGCCTGTGCTCGATAAACTGGCCAAGGACGAAGACCCAGTGGTCGCCGAGCACGCGCGCTGGGCAAAGAAGAAGCTCCACACCTGAGAAGGGAGAACCGGGGGGAACTGGGAACCGCCTGTGACCTTTGACGCCGACGACTGAAACTGCGTGCTAGCATCTTTCTCGACCCGGAGTCATCCCCTGGCGGCCACGCCATGATCACACGTACTCGTTTGCGACCAACTCTTCCAATTCTGCTTCTCTGCGGAGTCGTGGTTTTTGTCAGCACTCTGGCCAGCGCTGCTGAGCCCCAGTGGATCCGGGTGAACTCCACGCATTTTTCCGTGCTCACCGACGCTGGCGAGAAAAAAGGCCGAGAGATTATAGTGCGCTTCGAGCAGATGCGCGCTGTCTTCGCCCAGCTCTTAATGAAGACCCGGCTGCACATGCCGGTACCGCTGGAGATCATCGCCCTCAAGACTGACAAGGAATATGCTCAGGTCGCACCCATCGGCCAGGGACAGGCCATTGCCGGGCCGGGGTTCTTCATCCCGGGCGAAGACCGTAATTACATCGTGCTGAACCTGTTCGAGGATGAAAGCTGGCGGGCTGTCTCCCACGAATTCGCCCACCTGCTCCTAAACTACAACTATCCGCCCACCCAGGGCTGGTTCGACGAAGGCTTCGCCGAGTACTTTTCCAGCCTTCGCCTGGACAACAAGCAGGTGCAGATCGGCAATGACCCTGAACTGAGCCTACCAAAGCAGGACGTCCTGGGAAACCAAACCCCTTTGCGTAATCCGCCGAGATCGCTGACTGACCTGCTAAGCGCTCCGGTTTGGCTGGCCCTGCCCGATCTGTTCACCATGAAGCACAACACCTCCGGGTACCAGGAAGGCTCGCATCATACGCTGTTCTACGCGGAGTCGTGGATCGTGATGCACTATTTGCTGAATAAAAACAAGCTGCCGGAGACCGGAACTTACTTCGAACTGGTGCAGAACCAGAAGCTCCCGGTGGAGCAGGCGATCCAGCAGGCCTACGGCATGAGCGTTGCGCAGTTCGAGCAGGCGGTGAAGGACTATTTCCATTCTCTTGCGCCGCTGTTTTCGGCACAGGATGCGGCCAAGCTGCCGAGCACGACAAATCCCGGTGGCCAGGTGTACCAGTTCCCCACCCCGGTCGGGCCCGACGATATTGGAAGCAGCGTACAGCAGGTCACGGAGGCCGATGCGCAAGCCCTGCTGGCGGAAATGGCCCTGCGCCGGCCGGAGCATCGCGAGCAGGGGTTGAAGGAACTCGATGCCATCGTGAGCCAGCCCAAAGCGGACAATGCGATTGCGCATCGTGCGCTGGCGTGGGCGCACATGGTAAGGAAGGAATTCGACCAAGCCACCCAGGATCTGGACAAGGCTATAGAACTCGATCCCCGCGATTCCTGGGTGCACTACTATTCTGCGCTGATCAAATATCATGCTGCCGAGCCCAGCGGGCACGCGTTCCCGGGACTCTCCAACATGATGCAGGACCTGCGGACCGTGCTCGATTGGAATCCCGAATTCGCCGAGGCCTACAGCATGCTGGCCATGGCGCGGGTGGAGGGCGGTGGTATCAACTCGGCGATGGAGTCGATGCGGCAGGCGATCCAGCTCAGCCCGCGCAACGAAAACTACCTGCTGAACATGGCGCAAATTTATATGGCGGGAAAGAAGTGGGACGAGGCTACGGCGCTGCTCAACCGCCTCAAGAGCAGCCAGAACCCACGAATTGCACGTGCGGCACACAGGAACCTGGAAGACCTGCCGACTGTGAAGAAGTACGGCTTGTTGCCGCAAGAAGCGGCTGCGGAGCCGCAAACGACTGGGATAACACCAGCGGCATCACCGGAACCACATGCGCCCCAAAGCGCGCAAAAACAAAATGCGCACAACGATGAGGAAGCCTCAGCGGATCACCTAGAACACCCCCCGGCCGAGCCCCTGCCGGATAAGCGCGCAGTTCGATTCCTGAAAGGGAAGCTGGTGGGTGTGGATTGTGCGCCAGCCCCGGCTGCGCTGCTAACAGTCACGTCAGGTACAAAGACGATGAAGCTGCGGACGGAGAATTACAAGTCACTGCCCCTGATCGGAGCTGATGAGTTTTCCTGCGGATGGAGGAACCGCCCGGTGGCCGTGAACTACAAGACAGGCGGGAAAGCCGACGGGGACTTGGTGTCGCTGGAAGTCCAGTAGCACGTCATTGCTGATTGTTGGTTGTTGATTTTTGATTGTCGATTTGCGGGAGTTGAATACAGTCAACTCATTTCTCAACCTGCCCTTCGCAGTCCGGCTCGCCGACAGGTTCTTCAATCAACAATCAAAAATCAACAACCAAGAATGAGAAACCCTCCCAGGGGAAGCTGAGAGGGTTAGACAGTGGCTGGAATCGGGACTGTTTAAACGCGGACGACGTTGGCTGCCTGGAACCCTTTCGGTCCTTTAAGCAGATCGAACTCCACCGTCTCGCCCTCGTTCAACGTGCGGTAACCGTTCTCCTGGATGGCGGAGAAGTGAACGAAAACATCTTCCCCGGTGGAGCGCTGGATAAACCCATACCCCTTAGCCCCGTTGAACCACTTTACTGTGCCCTTCTCTCTCACAAAGAAACTCCTTTCGCCTCTGCTCCGTGATTTAACTTCCGCATCCTCCGTGAAGCTCATGCTTCGTACTACCCCCTCAAAGGACACGGAAGCACAACACGATCAAAGCCCCCTCGAAGCCACGCAATAAGAAAGGCTCCGGAGTCTTGCGCCCTCGCCGGGGGAGGGTACGGCGCAAAGCTCCTGAGCCCATCGTGGTTGCGCGAGTTTCGACTGCAAGACACGAAACAATCTACCCAAAACTCTGAACTGTCGTTGCCCAAACTTGCAGCAGCGAGCACAAGATAATATTCATGAACCCTGCTAATGGCAAGAGAAGAAAATACCAGGTAAAACGTTTTAGCTCGTAGATTTCGGGTGCTGGCCTCGGCTGGTGGAACCCATGCCGCCTTACGCTGCCGGCCCTTGACCGCAACTCTTTGATAGGATGGGAGAAATGTACACTCGTGACCAGGAGTCACATCCGGCCCCTCCCCGCCCCGCTCCCCGGCGCGATCCCCGGATTTCTTCCGGGCTGGCCGTATCCACGGTGAAATATTTGTTACGCACCGAGGTACATACGTTTGCATTCTCCGTTGCGGCCAACGCCATTTTGTCCTTTTTTCCCTTCGTACTGCTGCTGATGACTCTGATTCGGCGTGTGTTCCACTCGCCCGTCATGTATGACATCGTGGTGCAACTGCTGCGCGATTTCCTGCCCGCCGGACAAGATTTCGTGATTCGTAACCTGAACGCGCTGGTGGGCGCCCGACATCGCGCGCAGGTCTTCTCGCTCCTCATTCTTCTTGTGACCTCCACCGGGATCTTCATGCCGCTGGAGGTAGCGCTGAACCGCATCTGGCATTTCCCCAACAACCGGTCCTACCTGGGCAATCAACTCATCGCCCTCGGACTCGCGTTTAGCTGTGGCGTGCTGGCCCTGCTCTCGATCGCGCTCACCGCGGGAAATGTCGCGCTGCTGGAATCGTCGTTGCACGGTCACGGCATGTTCGTGGTTCGGCTGGTGGGCTTTATAGTCATGAAGATTTTTGCCATCGCTGCTAGCATCGCTATCTTTTTTCTGATCTATTGGCTGTTACCCAACGGCAAGGTTCCGGCCCGCGCTGTGCTGCCCACGGCAGTGATCATGGGCCTGCTATCGGAGACCCTCAAGTACGCCTACATCCTGGCCCTGCCCCGGCTGAACTTCCAGGAAGTGTACGGACCTTTCGCCCTATCCGTGAGCCTGATGTTCTGGGCCTTCCTCTCCGGACTGCTGCTGCTCACGGGAGCCCATCTCTCGGCGCAACAACACAACCGCCGCACAGCGTGAACGCGCTAAATTTCATCGGATTGGCCGATGGCTGAATGCTGACGGCTAGTCCTGAATGCTTCCCGATTTGGAACTTCCAGTTTTTCACAGGCCTTTGTGATCAACCTCACATCCCTCCGCCAATCTTCTCTCTAGCATCGACTTGCTCCCCGTCCCCGGACTGGCCTCGGTCTAAACACGAGGCTTGCGATGCCATTCCTGTTGCGGATGCTCTTTGCACTCTGGTTGGTTTTGCTTTTCCTGTCCCGATTTTCTCCTCCGGCCATCGCCCAGGAAGCACGCGACAGCAACACGCTCCTCCAGATACCCAGTCTGCGTCAGCTGACCCGGAACTCGGGCTACATCTTCGCCGGAACCGTAACGGCGGTTGAGCGCGTTGCCCCTGTCGGACCAAACGAAGTGGCCACCATGCGGATCACCTTCCGCGTGGAGCAGGCCATCCGCGGAGTTCGAACCGGGCAAACGCTGGTGATCCGCGAGTGGGCCGGTTTGTGGGAATCCGGCGAACGCTACCACACCGGCGAACACCTCCTGCTCTTTCTTTACCGTCCCAGCAAGTTGGGACTGACCAGCCCCGTCGGAGGCTCGCTGGGTCGCTTCGCGATCGACTCCAACGATCAGGCCATCCTGAACCCGGAGCGTGCCGACGCCCTTTCATCGGATCCAGCGTTATCGGACCCGGCAATCGAAACTGGTTTGCGCGGAAAATCCCGCTGGAGCGGTCGGGAGTTGGCCCGCGAAATCCGGCGCGCGGCCGAGGAGTAAGCCATGGCAGCTGGTTCCCTTTTTCGTACTACCAGCGGGGTCAATCGCGCGAAGTTTCATCTTCTCGTGAAATACGTCAGCCACGAACTAGAATGCCGGGAACTGGTCCAGGTGCCCCGGCGTCTGCTTTGTGTCTTGGGAGCAGGGATCCTGATCTTTCTTGTGCTGCCGCAACTGGTCCGCGCCGGCGGTCCCCGCTACGTCGCTGGAGTCAGCTATTTTGCCGCCGGCACAAAAGGTGTGCCCTTGACCTGGGCCCAAGGCGCAATCAACTACTACACCGACCAAGGTGACCTGAGCCCT
>Ga0070697_100003558_pt1 | contig 11974 bp, 7 predicted proteins | sample KBSK1501metaG_FD_65475 | JGI IMG/M metagenome (GOLD analysis project Ga0070697, IMG submission 65475) | Corn, switchgrass and miscanthus rhizosphere microbial communities from Kellogg Biological Station, Michigan, USA - KBS K1-50-1 metaG | ecosystem: Host-associated > Plants > Roots >... | reverse complement strand
AGGCTGCCAACCTCGACCTTTCCGGAGCTTCGCAAGGCGACGGGGAAGGCGGCGATTGGGCCGACCTCTTCAGCCCGGATTTCATCGCACGCTATTTGGCTTATTGGAGTACCCGGCCTGATTTTCCCGTCTACTTCAAGGCGCTTCCCATTCTCGGCAAGGACGGCACGCTGGCCAAAATTCAGGTGAACAATCCCGGCGCCGGCCACGTCTTCGCAAAAACCGGCACCTTCGGCTCTGAAGACAAGCTCAATGGCAAGATGATGCTCAACGGCAAAGGCCTCGCTGGATACGTCATCACGGCCAGCGGTCAGAAGCTGGCCTTCGCGGCCTACGTCAACCACGTAACCCTCCCGCCCGATCCCGACGCCGCTCAGGAAGTGGGAGGCCAGGCTCTCGGTGAAATCGCCGCGGCAGCGTACGACGCTCCCCTGGACGCTGCCACGCACGCTGAAAAATCCCCGTCCCCTACATCCTTTACTTCCTCCACTTCCTCTACCTCCATGAATTACGACCTCATCATCCGCAACGGCCATATCCTCGACGGAACCGGCAATCCCTGGTACGCCGCCGACGTAGCCATCCAGGGCGACCGCATTGCCTTCATCGGTGACTTACACGAAGCCCACGCCAAACGCGAAATCGATGCCCGCGGTCAGATTGTCTCGCCCGGCTTCATTGACATGCTCGGCCAATCCGAATCTGCTCTGCTCCTCGATAATCGTTCCCTCAGCAAACTTTCTCAGGGCATCACTTCTGAAATCACCGGCGAGGGCGGCTCCATCGCTCCGCAAAACGAAAAAACTCTCGCCCCGCTCAAACCTTTCCTCGACCATTTTAAATTCACCGTCGACTGGACCACGCTCGACGGCTATTTCCGCCGTCTCGAGAAACAAGGCACTCCCCTCAACATCGGCACGTACGTCGGCTCAGCGCAGGTCCGCGAAGCCGTCATCGGCGATGACGATCGCGCCCCCACTTCAGCCGAACTCACACAAATGCAATCTCTCGTCGAACAAGCCATGAAGGACGGCGCGCTCGGCGTCTCCAGCGCCCTCATCTATCCGCCGAATATCTACGCCAAGACCGACGAACTCATCGCTCTCGCCAAAGTTGCCTCCAAATACGGCGGCCTCTACGCCACGCACATGCGCAGCGAAGGCGCTTCCGAAATGCAAGCGCTCGCCGAAGCCATTCGTATTGGCCGCGAAGCTAATCTGCCCGTCGAAGTCTTCCATCTCAAAGTCAGCGGCAAACCGCGCTGGGGCAACATGAAGAACGTCGTCGCCACGATTCAGTCCGCCCGCGATTCCGGCCTCGATATCGCCGCGGACATGTACCCCTATCCCGCCGGCGCCACGGCGCTCGCCTCGGCTCTTCCGCCCTGGGTCGCTGATGGCGGCTCGCAAAAACTCCTCGCGCGCCTCAAAGACCCCGCCGTGCGCGCCCGCATCAAGAAGGAATTGTCCGGGGACCATCCTGACTGGGAAAATCTTTACTACGATTGCGGCGGCGGCTCTGGCGTACTCCTTGCCTCGGTCCAAAAAGCCGAGCTGAAAGAATTCGAAGGTAGGACTGTCGAAGACGTCGCCAAAGCCTGGAAAAAATCTCCTGAAGATGCGCTGATGGACTTCGTCATCGCCGATTCCGCGCAAACCGGCGCCATCTATTTCATGGCCAGCGAAGAAGACATCAAGACCGGCCTCGAGCAGCCCTGGACCAGCATCGGCCTCGACGCCAACGAAATGTCACTCGACGGTCCCATCTTCGAGCCCCACACCCATCCCCGCGCGTTCGGCGCCATGCCGCGTTTTCTCGGCCATTACGTTCGTGACGAACACCTCATGCCGCTCGCGGCCGCCATCCGCAAAATCACTTCCTTGCCCACGCAGCGCGAGCATCTCGACAGCCGCGGCCTGCTCAAACCCGGCTACTTCGCCGACGTCACCATCTTCGACGCCGCAAAAATTATCGATCGCGCCACTTTCACGCAGCCCACTGGGCTCTCCGAAGGCATCACCTACACCATCGTCAACGGCCAGATCGAATACGATCACGGCAAACTCACCGGCGCCACGGCAGGCAAAGTCCTCCGCGGCCGCGGCTGGCAACCCGACGCCCACTGAAGCATCTCGGCCGGCTTCAGCTCGAGCTGAAACTGTTTAATTTCTTTTGAATGGTGGATATGTAAGGAATTTAGCTTGGAACTAAACCTGCCGCGCACGACGTCCGGCGGCAATCACTGCTAACGTCTTTCCACTCACTATTCACTACTCACTACCCACTTCCTAACTCAACGACGTCTTCCCCATCTCCGCCACGCGTCGTTCGAACGTCATTTCCGTCCAGCCGTGCTTTCCGTAATACCGCAGCACGATTTTATGTCCCGGTGCGATTTTCGCGCGTGCTTTCGTCAGCGAATCAGAGAGCTCCACCCATTGCCCATCCACAAGGTAGCTGCCTTCCCAGCCTCGCAGCTCGAAATGCCCGTCATTTTTCAAAATCAGCGGCGCCGCGATGCAGGCAATGACTTTCCCTTTCACCTTCGCCTGCGTGCATTGGTAACTTCCGGAGACATCCACGGTCTGCGCCTTTGCGGAAGGAACAGACGCGATACACACAGCAGCGAGGGCAAGATACCGCAAAAAGCTCGGTGCAACCCGTACGAGTCCCATCGGGGCTCTCCACAACCAGGACGCGTAGCTGCGGGGCGCCGTCCCTGGCCATTGGTACAGGTGCAACTCGCCCGCCAAGCCTGTACCCTGCAATCTACTCATAACAAGAGACTTAGTAAACCTTCAGACCTGTACCTCGCTGCGGCTGGGAAGTTTCATTCCACTTTTTCACATTTCGGGAGAGTTCTTTTGCAAGCGTAACCTCTACCCCTACGCCCGGCCCTAGCTATCTACTCAAAGGGTAACTCGGCCACTGCCTGCCCATCCTTCCGCGGGTCCGAGGCGCCATAGTTCACTCCCGCCGCAAAATCACGCAACACCGCCTGCCCTCCGCCCACGCTGCTGGAAAAAGTCCCCAGCACCTTGATCTGATGGCCCTTGGCGGTCAGTTCATCCCGCACTTTTCCGTTGAAGCGGTTCTCCATCATCACGTCGCATCCGTTGAACGTATATTTCGTGAATCGCGGCGCCTCTACCGCCGACTGAATGTTCATCTTGAAGTCCGCTAAGTTCGCGATGAACTGCGCATGCGCCTGAGACTGGTTCCATCCGCCCATAATCCCAAACGCCATCCGCGTATCGCCCTTCTGCGCGAACCCCGGAATAATCGTGTGCCGCGGCCGCTTGTGCCCCGCCAGGGCGTTCGGCGACTTGGGATCCAGCACAAACAACCCGCCGCGATTGTGCAGCGCGAATCCCGTTCCCGCCGCCACAATCCCCGAACCAAACCCGGAGTAGTTGCTTTGAATCAGCGACACCATGTTCCCGTCTCGGTCCACCACGCTCAGATACGTCGTATCGCTGCCACCGGGAATCTCTCCCGCCTGCACCTCGCAATTGGCGCGGCCCGGATCGATCAGTTTCGCTCGCTCCGCTGCCCAGTCCTTCGAAATCAGCGTCGCAAAAGGAATTTTCTGTCCGCGCGGATCGGCAAGATATTTTCCCATGTCCGCATATGCCAGCTTCTTGGCTTCAATCATCACATGCAGCGCATTCGCCGACCCGAACTCATAATCCTTCTGACCCAGCGGAAATGTCCCCATGATGTTCAGCATCTCGAGCGCCGCCATTCCCTGTCCGTTCGGCGGCATCTCATACACCGTCCAATCGCGGTACGTCGTCGAGATCGGCTCGACCCACTCGCTTGAAAATCCCGCCAAATCTTCAGCCGTCATCGTTCCGTTGTGCCGCTTCATCGCAGCCAGAATTTTTTTGGAAATCTCTCCCTTATAAAACGCGTCTCTTCCACGCTCCGCAATCTCAGTAAGCGATGCCGCCAGCTCCGGATTCTTGAACACGCCCCCGACACGCGGGGCGTGATCCCCCGGCAAATAGAGACTCGTCGCCGCTTCGTCTTTCCGTAAATACTCCGCTTCCTCCGCCCAGTACGCCGCGACCCACTCCGGCACCGGGAAGCCGTCCTGCGCCGTTCGAATCGCCGCCGCCAAATCCTCTTTCAACTTCTTCCGCCCGAACTTGTCCGCCAACTTCTGCCATCCATCCACCACACCCGGCACGGTAATCGAATTCACGCCCGATTGCGGCATATCTTTCAGCCCCAACCCCTGCAGATGTTCCATCGTCAACCCTTGGGGCGCCCATCCGCTCGCATTCAGCCCATACAATTTGTTGGCCTTCGCGTCATACACAATCACAAACAAATCCCCGCCGATCCCGTTCATCATCGGCTCAACCACGCCCATCATTGCGTTCGTCGCGATCGCCGCGTCCACCGCGTTCCCGCCCCGCTCCAAAATCCGCGCGCCCGCCTGCGACGCCAGCGGCGACTCCGAGGCCACTATCCCGCCCTTCGAAATCACCATGGACCGCGTCTGACTCCTGTCCTGCCCATCCGCATTCACCGCGATCATCGTCATCGCCCCCGCCGCCGCAAAAAAGTAGACCGCCACGCGCAACCCCGCAAAAATCTGTCTGCTCAAGATTCGCATATTCCCCTCAGCTCCCTCACCTAACAGCGCCCGCATCTTACGTTATTTCCCAAATCCCACGCCATCTTCTCGTATCACCCTCTCTTCCTGTAGGGGCACGATTCATCATGCCCTCTTTGTTTTTCCTTTTATTCAATCGTGTGCCACGCACCGGCTCTGGAGGATTCACCTGATGAGCTTTCGGGGGTTTTACCGGCTAGACGAGGACACTGCTGACCGTCACTATGTCGGGACAAGGAGAGTCAGGCATGAGATCGATCCAAGAGCGAGGCTACCGGCTGACATGTCATTGCCTTTCCTGAAGCGGCGTACGGTTTCGATTTCGTGCCCCGGCTGTCAGAGTGATCTGACCCGTAGATCAAGAACCAGAGGAGTTGTTGAATCCCTACTGGCCTTCCTGGGGATTCGGCCGCATCGATGCGAAGAATGTGACTATCGTTTTTTCCGCTGGGCTGTTCAACACAAACCCAGGGCAACCAGGCCGCCAAGGACAACGAATGCCCAAGACTATCAACTACTCAGACCCCAAGAGACGTCCAATGTTGGCCACGCGCCGCACGCTGATATGGATTGAAGGGTCGCGTTTTCGCGGTAGCGGCTGCTCCGAATGTGCATGGGTGTTCAGTCCGTCGGGGCCGCCGGCCGGTGACTCGCTCGCGGAAATGATGGAGAAGTTCGAGCAGCGGCGCGATAAAGAATTTGCCGCTCATGTTTGCGCTGAACACCCTCGATCGAAGAATGCAAATGTTTAAACAATCCGGCGACGCTACTTCGCACAAGTCGCATCGGTGATTGCCGCCGGCGGGAGGGCCAGGCCGTTGATTTGCATGGCGCACCGTTTGGGTTTGGTTTTCAAAGGGTGCGGCTTTTGATTTGTCTTTCTCCCTCGTCGCGCCTCGATTTCCCACCTTCGACCTTCTGGAATATCTTCTATTATCTTTTCCCGCCGTCCTCCCGCTTCGCGGCTCCTCACTTGCCTCTCGCCACTTCCTCCTCAATCCCTGTAGACTATACCCCTCCTCCGCCGCTAACCTCGTCCCGTCGCGGAGCTACCGGCCATGACTGAAGAACACAAGTCCGCCTCCGCGCCACGCCGCGCCGCCGACCCGAACCTCGACGCTCAGATTGACGCCTTGCTCGCAGGCCGCCACGCCGATCCATTCTCTGTTCTCGGGCCTCACCCCGTCGGCAACGGCTGGATGGTTCGCTTCTTCCAACCCGGCGCCGCGGAGGCCAGCGTGCTCCTCAAAGGCTCTTCCGAGCCCATCAGGGCCCGCAGGCTGAGACCCGAAGGCGTGTTTGAAGCCACGCTTCCGGATTCGCATCAGGGTGCGCCTGCTCCGAGTTCCTACCGCATACGCTTTCATACCGGCCATGCCGAAACCGTCGAAGCCTTTGATACCTATGCCTTTCCTTATCTCCTCAGCGAGTTCGATCTGCATCTCATGGGCGAAGGCCGCCACTACGACACCTACGAAAAACTCGGCGCCCACCTGAAAACACTCGAAGGTGTCCGTGGCGCGCATTTCGCAGTTTGGGCTCCCAGCGCCCAACGCGTCAGCATCGTCGGCGACTTTAATCAGTGGGACGGTCGCGTCAATCCCATGCGTGCCCGCGGCTCTTCCGGAATCTGGGAGCTTTTCGTTCCTGAACTCCCAGAAGGCGCGATCTACAAATATGAAATCATCGGCGCAAATGGCACGATGCTCCCGCTCAAAGCCGATCCCTACGCCTTCCGCGCGGAGCTGCGCCCCAACACTGGCTCAGTCGTCGTCAACCTGGACTCCTATGTATGGACTGACACGGCCTGGGTTAGCGCGCGTTCCAAAAAAAATTGGCTAGAATCTCCCATCTCCGTCTACGAAGTCCATCTCGGCTCCTGGCGCCGCGTCCCCGAGGAAAAGAATCGCTGGCTCACCTACCGCGAACTCGGCGATCAGCTTATCCCCTACGTTAAGGATCTTGGCTACACGCACATCGAACTGCTTCCCATCATGGAGCATCCCTTCGATGGTTCCTGGGGCTATCAAACGATCGGCTATTTTGCCGCCACCAGCCGCTACGGCTCTCCCGCCGAATTCATGGAATTCATCGACCGCTGCCACCACGCCGGCATCGGCGTTTTTCTGGACTGGACTCCCGCGCATTTCCCGCGCGACACGTTCGGCCTCGCACAGTTCGATGGCACGCATCTTTACGAGCACGCCGACCCGCGGCAGGGCACGCACCCCGACTGGGGCACGCTCGTCTACAACTACGGCCGCAACGAAGTCCAGAACTATCTCATCTCTAACGCTTTATTCTGGCTCGATAAATATCACATCGATGGTCTTCGCGTGGACGCCGTCGCCTCCATGCTCTATCTCGACTATTCCCGCAACGCCGGCGAGTGGATCCCCAACGAGTTCGGCGGTCGCGAAAATCTTCATGCCATTGCCTTCATCAAGCGCATGAATGAAGTCGCTCACGCCCGCTTCCCCGGCATTCTCACCATCGCCGAAGAATCGACTTCCTGGCCCAGCGTCTCGCGCCCCACGTACTTGGGAGGTCTCGGTTTCAGTCTCAAGTGGAACATGGGCTGGATGAACGACACGCTGAAATACTTTTCCGCGAATCCCGTCCACCGCAAATACGAGCACAACAAGCTGACCTTTTCGATGCTTTATGCCTTCTCCGAGAATTTCATTCTTCCCTTCTCCCACGACGAAGTCGTCCACGGGAAGAATTCTCTTTTGCACAAAATGCCCGGCGACCTGTGGCAGCAGTTTGCAAACCTTCGTCTTCTCCTGGCGTATCAGTGCGCCCACCCAGGAAAGAAACTCCTCTTCATGGGCCAGGAACTGGCGCAACGCGGTGAGTGGTATGAAGCGAGCAGCTTGGACTGGCACCTGCTCCAACACGATTCCCACCGTGGCATCCAAAACCTCGTGCGCGATTTGAATAAGTTGCTCGCCGCTCAGCCCGCTTTGCATGAGGTCGATTTCAATTGGCAAGGGTTCGAGTGGATTGACGCCAACGATTCCGATAACAGCGTCTTCGCTTTTGTCCGCAACGGCAAAAAGCCTGAGGATTTGCTCCTCGTGATTCTGAATGGCACGCCCGTCGTCCGCGAAGGCTACCGTGTCGGCGTTCCCCAGCCGGGATTTTACGAGGAAATACTTAACACCGACGCGGCAAGTTACGGCGGCTCGAATGTCGGCAATCTAGGCGGTCAAAACGCCTCGAATCAGCCTGCGCAAGGCCGCGCGCAATCTCTTTGCCTCACCCTCCCGCCGCTTGCAGCCGTTTTCCTCAAATGGCGCTCGGGATGAATCAGGTGCGGGCCCAAGTGAATGACACGGCTAGGAATTAGGTATATGGATTCCCGGTTCTCGGCGTTGTTTTCGGAGCTGAAGCTCGAATTTGCTTCGCGCGTTGTTCCAGATCCTCGGCCTTCGCCGGCCGTCCCGTTTCGCGCAGCAATTTAGCATAGCTCTCGAGCACGGCCGCGACATCCGGGTGATCCTTTCCGAGAATTTTTTCGCGGATCGCGAGCGCGCGCTGGTAGAGCGGTTCGGCGTCGGGATATCTTCCCTCGATGCGATACAAATCCGCCAGATCGTGCAGCGAGAGCGCCACAGCGCGATGCTCCGGCCCCAGCGCTTTTTCCCGGATGGCCAGCGCCTGCCGATAAAACTCGCCGGCCGCCGCATAATCCTTGCGAGCAAAATTCAGCTCTCCGAGATTGTTCAAGCTCGACGCCACCGCCGGATGCTCCGGTCCAAATACTTTCTGGCGAATCGTCAGGGCGCGTTGCTGGAGGTCGATCGCTTCGCCGTATTTTTTGCGGACTTGCTTGAGTTGCGCCAGGTTCACGAGGCTTGCCGCTACATCGGGATGTTCCGGACCGTAGGCCTTCTCGCGTATGTCCAGCGTGCGTTTGTACAGTTTCTCAGCTTCGGAATAACGTCCTTGCCGGGCGTTCAGTTCGGCCATATTGTTCAACGGCGTCGCCAAGTCGGGATGATTGGGCCCAAGAGCCTGCATGCGCAAGTCCAGCACGCGGCGGAAATGCAGCTCAGCGTCTACGTAGAGGCCCTGGGCTTCGCGAAGCAATCCGAGATTGTTGATTGCGGTTGTTACGCGAGTATCGCCGGCGGGAAACGCTTTCTCGCGAATTGCGAGAGAGCGTTTGTAAAGCGGCTCGGCCTCAGCGAGCTTACCTTCATTCCGGTAAAGCTCCGCCAGATCATTCACGGTGACGGCCACGTCCGGATGCTCCGGGCCCAAAGCCTTTTCCTGGATCGAAATGGCGCGGGCGTAAAGCTCCTCCGCGTCGTGGTAACGGTTCATCGCGCGATAGAGTTCAGCGAGAAGGTTGAGTGGCGTTGCCACTGCGGCGCTGCCTGGTCCCGACGCTTTCTCCTCCATCGCGAGCGCGCGGTTCAGCAGGTTCTCTGACTCTGGAAATCGCCCCTCCATCCGATAAAGCTCGCCGAGCTGGCCCACGCTGGCCGCCACACGCGGGTCGCTCGGAGAATAGGCGCCCTCGCGAATCTGAAGGGCCCGCTTCAACACCGGCTCCGCCTCGGAATATCGGCCGGTCAGACGATAAAGCTCACCGAGATTGCCCAAGACGCGGGCCAGGGAAAGTTCCTCCGGCCCGCGAGCCTTTTCCCAGATCTCGATCGACCGCTCATAAAGTGGTTCAGCCTCAGAGAAGCGGCCACGCTGCACATAAAGCTCCGCCAGATTGTTCAGATTAGTGGCCAGTCGAGGATCGGCGGGGCCAAAGAGTTCGGCCTGCTGCAACGCATTGGCGTAGAGCTGTTCCGCTTCCGGGAATTTCCGCTCTTGAAATGCCTTGCCGGCCGCAACCATCGTTGTATCCCAGGATGACTGTTGGGCCAGAGCTGGACAACACGAATAGAAGGCACATATCGAGCAAAGAGCCGCACGGCGGCTCAATCGCCAGAGCGCGATGACCACAGGACACCACCCAGAACCGCGCAGACTCAGGGAACCGCCATCCCGAGCAAAAGGCTGCGTGATTCGAACTTCCGTGGCGCCAATGTACCACACCAGGCGGCTTGCTGAGCCGCTCAAGATGAGGATATTGGGCTTGCCCCGCCTCAGCCGTCGTAACCGTGGCGGCATGCAAGTCGAGGCCATAAATCAGGAAACTTTTCCGCGGCGAGCTTCGTATCTCTCTTCAAATGCCCAAAGGAGGCATACCGCTATGACTAGCCGCACCCGGCACCTCTTCCCCGTGATCGCATTTTTGGCCGCCGCCTCTCTCTTTGCCCCTCTGGGTATTCAAGCGCAAACAAATGCAAACCAATCAAGCACAGCCGCCCATGGGGACCGCTGGCTTCACGTGCGCGTGATTAGCACCGATTCGAAGGGCGAGAGCGTAAAGGTCAACGTCCCGCTCGAGCTGGCGGAAAAGGTTTTGCCGGCGATCGACCACGACCGGCTGCATAACGGCAAGGTTCGCATCGGCTGCATGGATTGCGATGGAGTGGACGTTCGAACAGTCTTCGAGGCTGTTCGAACCGCCAAAGACGGCGAATTCGTGACCGTGCAGAGCAACGATGCAGACATAAGCGTAACGAAAAAGAATGGGCAGATGCTCGTCCACGTGCACAACAAAAAGAAGTCGAAGGATGCGCAAATCGAAGTCAAAGTTCCCATGAAGGTCGTTGAAGCACTGCTCTCTGGCTCAAAAGACGAGCTGGACATAGTGGCTGGACTGCATGCCCTTGCCGGGCAAGGCGACGTGGAACTCGTTTCGGTGAAGGATGATGAGAACACGATCCGCGTCTGGCTGGATTCCAAAAATGTCACGGATTAGGCAGCAGGGCTCCTGAGGCCATGCAGTGAAGGGCCTCGCGCGGGAAGCGAGAGACGGGAGAGGAGGGGTGAGATGGTACTGCTCGGGAAAATCGCTCTGGGTTTTGGGGCCACAGTAGTCATGGCGGGGGCTTATACCTTTCGCGAAGGTCTTCTGCGGGTCGACGTGGACGAAAGCCGTATCAACGGATCGCATGTACACGTCTGGCTGCCGGCAGCTGTGGTGCCGATGGCCATACACTTCGTTCCTGGCCGGAAGTTGGAAGAGGCGGGAGTGCGCGCCGGGAAGTTCATGCCGCTGGTGCACGCGCTGGCGAAAGAACTGCAAAAATATCCCGAGGCCGAACTGGTTGAGGTGCGGGACGGCGAACAACACGTTCATATCCGGACGCACAACGGTACTTTGCTGATCGACGCGGAAGAGCCTGGCCAAACGGTTCATGTGGCCTGCCCACTGGCCACCATAGATGATGTCTCCCGCGAGCTAGCAGCCTTCGCGCCCGCATCCTGAGGATCGTGGACCGGGGCTAATATAAAGCGAACGAAATCCTGAAACGGTCGTCGCCCACACACGCGTTCCCGATTACTCGCGATTCTTTTCAGCCTGTGCTGGTTCAGCCTGAAATGGAGAGCTCGCGTTCCCCGTTAGCGAGTATGCCGTCATTTACGGTGGGCCCGTTGGGAGGACATCGCCAAATGCCATGGCGGCTGGGGGAACAGGCAGCCGCTGGAACTGCAACTGGTTTGAAACAGGAACTGGCTCATACTCCAACGGCAAAACCAAACTGGCTCCGAAAAGAGTCTCGAATCCACGCCTCGCCACGTATTTCACCAAGCAGGTGTGCCACGGCGAGACCGATTCAATAGGTCCTCCGGGCCGTGCTAGCGGACTGCGCCCGGTTGCAACTTCCGAATGGCCCGTCAACCGGGAGCAATCGCGATCACATCCTACAAGCCGACTTCCCGGGACTCATCCGCACGATGCCCATCTTGAATTACTTCCGTATAGTCGACCATCCGCCCGGAATCAGTGTGAGCCTACAAGTCGAACACAAACAATTCATTGGAAATGGGCACCTCATCGGCTCATCGCTCAGGTGAACCGGATACTTCTTCGCCTTGATATGCAATCGGACGGGTCACCGCATTTTATAAGAGTTCCACAGGAAAGACCGATGTATCATTCGACGTCTAGCCCGCGTACGTCACGTTCACCGTGCGAGGAATTATCGGAACCGAGGCGCGGGCCTTCCGAGATAGGGTCACCCACAAGTACACGAAATCCCATGGCAGATTGGCAAATGCGAGAAAAGCGGCCACTCCGAGGACCTCGGCCGGAGCCAACGGGCCCGACGCTCAAAAACTACATCACGCCCACCGGGTTGCAGCGGCTGAAAGACGAGCATCTGTTCCTACTGAGTCGCGAGCGGCCCGCGGTGGTGGAGGTCGTAGCGTGGGCTGCTAGTAACGGGGACCGCAGTGAAAACGCCGACTACCTCTACGGCAAACGACGGTTAG
>Ga0070697_100003557_pt1 | contig 11975 bp, 15 predicted proteins | sample KBSK1501metaG_FD_65475 | JGI IMG/M metagenome (GOLD analysis project Ga0070697, IMG submission 65475) | Corn, switchgrass and miscanthus rhizosphere microbial communities from Kellogg Biological Station, Michigan, USA - KBS K1-50-1 metaG | ecosystem: Host-associated > Plants > Roots >... | reverse complement strand
CATCGCCTTCGCGGCCGGCGTGTCAGTCGGTCAAGAGAAGAGAGCCGATCCGAAAGTCTACGAGCTGCGAACCTACACAACACTTCCGGGACGACTGCCCGCACTCCACAGGCGATTCGCGGGGGTGTGGACCGTGAAGATCTTCAAGATGCTCCTGCTCGGCATCCTGGCCGTGTTCCTGCTATTGAGTACGCTGGCGATCATGGAGGTACAGGCACAGGCAAATTCCGCCCAGGTCACCGAGCTGCAGCAGAAGCTCGACAGGCTCAAGCGGGATCTCGCCGACATGCATCCGGTTCTCCGAGAGAACTATCCGTCCGTGATTCAATTGAAGAGCATGATCGACGAGCTAGAGCGCGAGATCGCGGCCCGCAAGAATACTGACTCCGCGGTCAATCTAGCTCCGCCGGCGCGTCCCTGACGGTCTGCTCCGCGGCGCGAGTGTAGCGGACCGACATCCTGGGATCCCGGTGGCCCAGGACCGACATGATGACCCGCTGGCTCTGTCGGTTTTCAGGTCGTGAAGCGCAGATCAAGGTTTAGCAACCCTATCGGTGCCAGTGCAGGGCCCACTCGAGGCCGAGCTTGAGATAGGGCACAGGGGACTGGTAGCAAATGCCGTTTTCGGTCGGTGAGGAGAGTTCGCCCTTCAGGCCCCTGTAGAAGCGCTCGAAGAGCACAAGGGCTTCGCCGCTGAGTTCGTCCGCACCGACGCCCATGCGATGCCGCGAGACTCTGGACGGCTCGGACGGCCGGGGTACCAAGGACGTTCGTCGTCTTCATCATCTTCGATTTCGTCGTCTCGGTCATCGAGCCTTTCTATGGGCTCAGCGCACGGTGTTTGGCCTTGGGTGGCCAGTTCGGCGATTCGCGGATCGGACACTGCCCATGGATCCAAGGGGTGCCGCGGACGGGGACCCATCATCGGCGCGAACTCGCGGGCGAGCTTCGTCCTGTACCGACCCTGCGACGCGAATCGGAGGCCGGCGCAGCTCCGACATCGGGGTTTGGAGGTATAAGAATTGGCGCGGCTTCCGACACCACGGGCAGACATAGAAGAGGGAAGTGCCCGAGCCTTTCGGCAGCCGGCGACGCAAAATTGGGGTCCGGCGGGACTCACCGCCCGTAAGCGTGACCACGACGGCCTTCCCGCCCTTGGACACCGCCATCTTCAGCGCGTACGTACTTCCAGCGGGCGATACCAAGGGTTTTCAGTTCTAGCGTGTGACGCTCACTTCCAGTCGGCCCCGCGGGTCAACGGTGTCGGGAAAGCGGTCGCTCGCCAGTAAGCAGAGGACGACACGCTCTACGAAAAGCATCCTGCCCACGTAATGCAAGGTCGCTCAGGGATCAAGAACCTTCTCCTCGAACACGCGAAATGAAGGACACGCCGTACGAAGAGTCTCGAGAGCAATCTCCTGAGCAATGCGACGACATGTTTCGCCGGTGTAGAGCAGCCCGACGCTGCTCAGAACCTCCTGAAACAACCCCTCGCGTCTGGTATGTCTTCCAGGGAGGCGGGCCGCCGGATCTTTACAAGCTTTCCACCGGCAACGCGGCTGATCGCGGCGAAATCAGCAAGGAGCCACGTCTCCATCTCTTGTACTACGCCATGCATGGCTATCCCGTTGGGGAACGAGTATGTCTGCCCTTCGATACGGGTATTCAAATCGCCTTCAACGGCGATTCTATCCTTGCCGTCCGTATCTCGAATTACAAGCGCCTTCGTGACCGGACCGCCTGTCTGCGTTGCGTGCTCGAATCCCCGAAGGAGCTTCGCACACATCTTCCTCAAGCAAGCTTTCCCACCGGCCGGAATAACCTCGATCTGTGGGTTAGCATCGCTGATCTTTCGAATCAGTTCCGGATACACCTTCGCATCGTAATCGCCCTCGCCCTCAACGACGATTCCAAAGCTACCGTTACTCACCTCGAAGAAGGCCCGTGTAAATAAGCTCGCCCAAACCGAGCTCTTCTCTTCTCACCAAATCCGGCAAGCGTGGCCTATCTTCAACTCTCGTGCAGCGGGTTGCGCCCTCATGTTTATCGACGATCACTACGTCCTCGACGGCGACCTTATCGACGAGATGGGGAGAATGGGTCGTCACAATCACCTGCGCAGCCTGTTCTCCAAGCTCCTTTTGACGCTGATCCACGATCCCAATGAGCGATTGCATCAGTTTTGGGTTGAGGTGGTTTTCTGGTTCTTCAACACAGAAGAGCGGTGCACCGTACTCTTTAGGACTCAAAATAAGCGACAAAAGCGCGACAAAGCAAAGTTCTCCATCCGACATTTGCCATACAGGAACGGCAGTCTTCAGAAAACGCTCGGATGACGCGGCAAAGACCGTAGCCTGCTGCGTCGGCCATGTGAAGAGACCGGAGACGTCTGGCAGCGTATCGCTTAGGGCACTATTGATGCGTCTGAAATCTTCGGGATAGCGTGTTTGTAGCATCATCAGCCAAGCGGAAAGGTTCGCCCCAGTCTCGTCCAGCGCTGTCGGCGCGGTCACTTGGTTTGTCTGCTTCATCAGCAAAGGAAGGAGCTTGTAGAAATGAACAGTGGCGAACATGTTGCGGAGCCGGTTACCTTCCCAGTCTGGTAGTTCGAACTCAAGAGCGGACCTGGACGCGTCATGAACGCCCGTAATCACGTCCTGTGCCGGAGTCAATAAGACGCGGTTTCCGGTGCCCGGTTCCTTTCGAATGAGGTTGAACGCATCACCGCCAGACGGGATAACGCGGAGGAACTCATCCTGCACCGTTACATTGCCCCGGACACGGTCGCCCATGATATCGAGCTTGTAGGTCCACGCGATTGTCCCCATCGACCCGAGTGCGTCGATCCCATCGAGAGATATTGAGATGAGATTGGACTCTCCACCACGCCACGCGATATCCGCAAAGCTCCCCTGCGACGTAACTGCACTAAGCAGCCCGTGTCCTCCGGGGGAGCCGCGCACGATTTGGTTGAGGAAGCGAAACACAGAGATCAGGTTGCTCTTCCCGGCCATGTTCGCGCCGACAAGAACGTTGCGGCGACGGAGCTTCAGTTCGACATCCCTCAGGCTTCTGAAATTCTTCACGTGGATGCGTGCGATCATCGAACCTCCGTAGGGACCTTAAGGATCATTCTAATCTCAGTCCGTGTTCCCGTAGGCCATCAGTGGAGGTTAGCAGGGAGAACGCGACGAGCAGTGAGGCCGTTCGTGGGAGCCGGATCATCGGCAATCCTCCTAGCCGCCAGCATACGCGACGAAGGGCGCTCAGGGGCGGTCAAGACTGCAAGTGTCATCAAAGAAGGGTGAGCTGCCAACGCCATTCCCAGTCCGGTTGTCTGGATTCACAACTCCACGAAGGTAGTGTCCCGAAGCGTGTGGAAAATCCAGGCGGCTGCTTCCGGTAGTCGAGGGCTCACTCGATCATCCGATCTGCTCGCTGCAGTAGCGACGGCGGAATCGTGAGACCGAGGGCCTTCGCCGTTTTGAGATTGATGACGAAGTAGAAGCGTGTCGGCCGCTCTATGGGAAGATCCGCCGGCCTGGCGCCTTTCAGGATCCGATCCACGTAAGACGCTCCGCGCCGAAACATCTCAGGCAAATTGGCTCCATGGGTCATGAGCGCACCGGCCTCCGCAAGGTCTGTGAAGCCGTAAATCGCCGGGAGCCGGCTTCGTGCAGCGAGGGCGATGATTCGGTCTTCCTGAGCCAGGAACATTCCGTCGGGAATCACCGTGAGAGCCCCCGCGCGCTGGCGGGTCAGCGCTGCGAAGGCGCTCTCGAACTCTTTAGGATCTTGCACCGGCACGGGGTGAAGCTGCACCCTGAGCGCCTGGGCCGCAGCTTCGAGCTCTTTCACGATCGGCCCATGTATCGGGTTGGCTGGATTCCAGAGGGCACCAATCCGCGTGGCGCCTGGAACGGCTTCCTTGATCAACTCCAGGCGCTTCCCATGTATCTCCAGGCCCGGCTCATGCGTCCAGCCCGTAATGTTGCCCCCTGGGTGCGCCAGGCTGGCGACGACGCCGCTGCCAACCGGATCGGCAACAAGCCCGATGACGATGGGGATCGTCGTGGTGGCGTGCTTGGCAGCAAGGGCCGCCGGCGTGGTCGAGGCGAAGATCAGGTCCACCTTGCGGCGCACGAGCTCAGCCGCGAGTTCGTGGAGTTGATCGCGCTTCCCCTCGGCGTACCGGACCTCAATCGCGATGTTCTGGCCCTCGACCCAGCCGAAATCGCGGAGTCCTTGCCGGAATGCCTCCAGGAAGGACGTACCAGGGGCGGCCGTTCCGAATTCTAGATACCCGATCCGGGGCGCTCTCGTTAGTTGTTGCGCGTCGGTCGCGAGTGGTGCGGCGAGGAAGCCAAGAGCGAGCGCGACTCCGAGTGCTGCACGAATGATCATCATGCCGCCACCGCCGTGTGCTGGCTGAGCACGGTGGCGATCTTCCGCCAGCCGTCGATCCTGCGCAACTTGATATGCCCACTCGCCACGAGGCTGAAGAGCAGGACCAGTGCCGCGTCCTCGGTCGGGAGCGAGCCTTGCGTCTTCACGCGTCGGCGAAATTCCCCGTGGAGCCGCTCAATCGTGTTCGTCGTCCGTAATGTCTTCCACTGCGCCTTGGGGAAGCTGAAGAATGTGAGGAGCTCGTCACCGCCCTCCCGCAGACTCGTCACTAAGCCCGGGCAGCGCTTGGCCCACGTGCGCTCGAAGGCCGTGTAAGCAGCGCGGGCGGCGTCAGCACTGGCGGCGTACACGATGCGATGGAAGTCGCCACGGATCTCGGCAAGCACGTGCTTCGGGGCTTTACGCTCTAGATTCCGCAGCTTATGGACACAACAGCGTTGCAGAGCCGCTCGCGGCCAGATCTCCCGGACGGCCCGCCGCAGCCCAGCGTTCCCGTCGATGATCGCCAGCACCGGCGCCCGCAATCCACGCGCGACGAGATCGTCGAGGCAGCCTTTCCACGCCGCAAACGACTCGCCTGCGCACAGCTCCAGGGCGAGCAGGTGTTTACGCCCATCGGGGAGGACACCAACGAGGCCGAGTACCGGCACGCTGACCACCTTACCGGCACTCCGCACGCGTAGGGCAAAGCCATCGAGGTAGATGTAGATCACGTCGAGGTCGGTGAGCGAGCGTGTCCGCCACGCCTCCAGGCCGTCCGTCAGCGTGGCGATGACGCGAGACACCGCGCTCTTCGAGAGCGGCGCGGCCTTCAGCAGCGGCTGGAGCGCGCCGCGAATCCGGCGGGTGTTACCGCCCGCCAGGTATGTGGCGATCACCGCTTCATTCACCCGCGGCATGCGTCGCTGATAGCGCGGGACGATCGTCGACGTCCATTCTTTCGCGCCGGCGCCTCTGAAGAGGGTGGCCCGCGGCAGCGCGAGCGCAACCGGGCCAGTCGGTCCCGTGAGCGTCCGCTCCCTGCTGCCGTTGCGGTAGCCACGCCGCGACCCGTTGCGTTCGTAAGCTGTGGCTCCGAGGGCAGCCTGCAGTTCTTCGCGGACGGCCGTCTCGATCGCGACCCGGACGTGTTGGTGGATCAGTTCGCTCAGCGAGACGGGCTCGAGCTTATGCGCTCGTGCGGGTTCCTTGATACCCTTGCCCATGGCGCATTCCTCCGGTGGCCGCCTGCCAGGGCGGCCAGCTGGTCGTGCACTTCACCAACCGGAAGAATGCGCCAGTTCTCTTTTCCACACGAATCGGGACACGACCTCCACGAATTGAACGACTCGGACCGAATTGGCGAATCGTCCACATCGAGTAGGGTCTGGTCGAGTGGCACCTCGAAAATGTGTCTGTTCCCGATAGGGGCCGGTCGTCTCCCTTCCACCAGTCGAGCCAAAACACAAGGTACGCAGTGGGCCGAGTCTCTTCTGTCCCTTTCCGCCAGCGAATCGACAGTATCAGCTCGCAGCGGCCCTGCGGATCAAGCGGCCTAGTAAACTCGAACTTCCATAGGCCGCCTCGGCGGAGATCGTCCCTACCTGGCTCGAACGTCCACCGACCTCCACGTGAACCGGCTGAAGAACGGAATGCCGTCGACCCATCCTCTGCGTGGGCCCGAGTTACGGGCGCTGCGGCGGCTCCAGCGCGAGTACGAGGCTAAACCGTGGTAGTGGCCCACGCCGGCCCGGTCAGGAGCAGGACTACCAATGCGAGCAGCCAGCGGGTCGCTGCGTTGAACACAAGTTGCCCCTCCGTGTATCTCAGTTGCTCGACTCGTGTTCGCCTCGGCAACCTGTCGCCTCGGCAACCTTGACCATTCGGGCCCCTACCGCTACTCTCGGCCTACCTTCCAACCTCCAAGGCCGCACGACCGAGATAGGAGGTGCGTTATGGCCGTCGCGCGAGTCACGACGATCATCGGATCTTCTCCGAAAGGGTGGCAGGACGCCGTCGGTGAGGCATTGAAGCGGGCCAACAAGACACTGCGTAATCTGACCGGCATTCGGGTTCTCGATCAGACGGCCCATGTCGAAAAGGGCAAGGTCACGGAGTACCGATCGAAGATCGAGGTGACCTTCATCCTCGAGGACTGAGGAGAGACGGCAGGTACGAGCCGGGAAGAGTTGATCTGCGCTAAACGCGCGTTCCGAAAATAATCCGCGCCGCCTAGTGCCAGAGGCGGTTCATCTCCCAGACGCGCGCCTCACGCTGACCTTCTCATACGCTCCCCACATTTTCGTCTCGGTCACGCCCGGCTGATTCGCCCGCTGGACCCGCACGTGAGCACTCTTCCCGCCGTTGGTGGTGTACGGTCGCCCGACCACTTCCCATTCGCCACTTGGGTCGGTCATGCGATCACCAATCTGGAACTGTATGGGGAGGACCCGAGTTGTGCCGGGCGGCTCGGGCGGCGGAATCCCGGGTAACGGAGGTTGTACCGGCTTGGCCTTCTTCTCACGCTTCTTCTCTGGTGGGCGTGGCTTAGCCAAAAGTCAGTTGAACCACCCCGCGCGCCGGATCTCGCTCCGTAGCGTGAGCGCTCGTTTGAACTCGACACGGACTATCTTTTGGAGGGTCGGCAAGCGGCCTGGCACGCTCTCCACGCTGGACGCAGTTACCGATAAGCCGGATGCGCTTTGATGGCGTCTCGCAGGGCGTCGCAATCAGTCCATTTCAGGTTGACACCGAGCTTTGTGAGCATCTGGTGTGCGTCGATGATCTTGAATGCAGCACTGTATATGGCCTTCTCGAGCGGGCCTCCGCTGATGCTCGTCGTACTTTTCTTCAAATACATCGCATCGGCCAGATACGCAATGACTTCGTCGTTGTGCATGGAAATCTTCGGTTGGGGTGGGTTGACATCCATCAGCGCATGCACGCTTTCGTGGAAGATGGCGGCTTTACCTAATGATGTCTTGACGACATCCGCGCTACCTAGCGTCATCTTACCGATCAGCTTCTTCTCGCCGGCGGCCCACCGCCGCGATACGAACGACGAATACGCAGCGCCCAGTTGCGGGCCTGTGCTTGCGATCTCGACCGAAATGTCCTGATTTTCGATGGCCTTGGCCACGCTCTCCATTCGTTCCTTGTTGATCGCGATACCCTCGACCTTGAAGTTGATGCGGCCTACGGGTTGATCTCGAAGAACGTTCGCAACACTGGACTCCAGGCTCATGGCTGTGTCCTCTCGAGCAAAGAGTGGCTTGAGCTGACCGAAATTGATTGGCCACGGTCGAACATACAACCTTCCATTCGGGACGGGAACCTCTGCGTTCGCGCCGCGTAGTCCTCGATATTCCAATAGTCAACGGAGACCATCGCCGCGAGTTCGTCAAGCTCGACGATTAACTGTCGCTGCTGTTGTGTCGGCATCGGCAGTTAGGTGTCCGCTTTCTTCAGGACTGCCCACGCCGCCCGCTGCGTCGCGTGCCACGGTGTGCGCTCCCACGCGGTGCCGGTCGCGCTCACGGGCGAGTGCTCCATCCCGGTCGTGTAGAACGTCGCCCGCCAGCCTTTCTCGTCGTACTGGGTCAATTGAAGGTCGAAGCCTTGACGGTGCATGCCCACGGCGACGTGGCCGATGCCGGCCCACGAGTCGAGCCACGTGCGGAGTGCCCAGAGTGCACGGTCATACGAGGGCAGGGAGCACCCGGTGAATCCGAGGGCTGCTCTCAAGAGCTGGCCGCGGTGGTCGAGCAGGGCTACTGGATCACCTCGTTCGCCCGTTGCAGTAGCATTTCAGGCACGATTAGCCTGAGCGCCTTTGCAGCTTTCAGGTTGATGACGAGATCGAACGTAGTGGGCTGTTCGACGGGTAGGTCGCCAGGACGGGCGCCTTTGAGGATCTTATCCACATAGATTGCAGCGCGCCCCCAGAGGTCGGCCAGATTCGGCCCGTAAAACATGAGCCCGCCAACGTCCATGAAGACCCTTAACGAATAGATTGCGGGCAGCTGATGCTTCGCTGCAAGGTTCACGATGTCGCCAGCACGGGCCATGAAGAACAGCGAGCCTACGACGATGAGAGCGCCGCGCCGGTCCTTGTTCAACCGGGCGAGGTCGCTGTCCGCCTCGCGGGGCTCACGTACCTCAAGGATTTGGAAGGTCAGGCCCGCTGCGCCAGCGGCGGCTCGCGCAGCCGCCAGAAAAGGGACCCGCTCATCGGGCATGCCGGGGGCGGGACGGGACCTGATATCCATGAGATACCCGACGCGGACAATCCGTGGCGCAGCCTCCTTCAGGAGCTCCACCCATTTGCCAGCGAATTCCCCTCCGGTAACCCAAGACGATCCTGTGACGTTTCCCCCGGGTCGCGCGACGCTCGACACGATCCCGAGATGGACGGGATCCCCCCCCATGCCTACCCCCACGATCGGAATCGTCTGGGTTGCCTTCTTGGCGGCCAGCGTCGGTTGCCAAGACCCGACGACCATGACGTCAACCTTGAGGCGGACGAACTCAGCGGCGTGCTCGGCGTAGGCTTCTCTCTTGCCGTGAGCATGTCGATATTCGACAGCGATGTTCTGTCCCTCAACGTAGCCGAGGCTGCGCAGCCCCTGACGGAATGCCGCGACGTTGGGCTCTGTTGGGGACGCGGGTTCCACTGGAACGAGAACCCCGATCCGCGGGACGTTCCCGGTTTGCTGTGCCTCGCTATTGAGTGGCGCAGCCAATGTCCCAAGAGTGAGCCCGCAGAGGAACATTCGCCGGTTGATCATTCGATAATCTGATCCGCCCGCAGCAGCACCGACTGCGGGATCGTCAGGCCCAGCGCCTTCGCGGTCTTGAGGTTGATCACCAACTCGAACTTGGTGGGCTGTTCGACGGGAAGGTCGGCGGGTTTGACGCCTTTGAGGATCTTATCGACGTAGGTCGCGGCGCGGCGAAAGAGATCACGATAATCCGGTCCATAAGCCATCAACCCGCCAGCGGCTGCAAACTCTCGCGGGCCCGAGACAGCCGGGAACCGATGTCGAATCGCGAGGTCTGCGATCCGGCGGCGGTACTCGTGGAGCACGAGGTCCACGACGAGACCGTCCACGGCCCCCTTCGCCATCACCGAAAAAGTGCGGTCCAGCTCGTTAGCGTCTTGCACCATCACGGCACTGATGTGGACGCCCATTACTCGGCCAGCGGCCTCCACTTCGCTCACGAACTGTTTCGGCGTCGCCTGATTCGCGAGAAACGATACCCGAGAGATCGTGGGAGCAATCGCTTTGAGAAACTCCAGCCGCTTGGCCGTCAGCTCGGCAGCCATGGTGGTCAGGCCGGTGATGTTTCCCCCTGGATGCCCAAGCTGCGCGACGATGCCGCTGCCCACCGGATCACCACTGAACGCCATGACAATTGGGATCGTCTTGGTTGCTCCCTGGGCAGCACGGATGGCTTCGGTCGGCGACGCGACAATCACGTCGACGTTGAGCCGAACCAACTCGGTGGCAAGCCCAGGAAGCTTCTCGAACCGTCCATCGGCGTATCGGGACTCGATCGCCACGTTCTGACCCTCGACATAACCGAGGTCGCGTAGGCCTTGACGGAAAGCTTCTTCACGGGTTGATGCGGCATCAGAGGAGAGAATTCCAATCCGGGGAACCTTGGCGCGCTGCTGCGCCCCGGCGGCGAGCGGCGCAACAATGAAGCTAACAGTGAGCATGACCGCGAGCCCGATCCGCCGCATGGGCACCTCGGTGGAGGATGGCTGGCGGGAGTCTAGCTGAACGCCACGATACGCACCAGCGCCCCACGGACTGAGGCGTGAGATGAGGAGTGAGCGCCGTCTACCCGGGCGGAACTTAATCCACGGCTCTGGAGATAGGAGACGGAGCTTAGTCCGCTTTGAATCGGGCCGTTTCTGGGACGTGAGATTCCCGAAACATCACGGGTTTTTGGGGGCTTGAAACCAAGTGTAGTCCCAGACGCTGACCCGGTAGCTCGAGGTCGCCGGCAGATTCGGCACCTCGAAGTACGCGCGCCCGAATCCACCGACGCCTCCGGGCACGTAAGCGATGCGCTGTCCGACCACCGCGCCACCGGCGTCGACCGCCTGCGCGAGCACCCGAAGCTGCGTGGCAAACTCGCCGCGTTGGCTGTAGACGTAGCCGCTGACTTTTCGTGCATTCGGGCCCTGCTCAACCGCCGCCCACTCGACCGTGAAGTGATACTCCCATCCCGCCATCAAGGTCGTAGTTGTCATGGTGCGCGGCGGAGTGGCGTCGGTGCTGGCGCACGCTGCGCCCATCGTGACGATCAGGTTGATCAGGAGCCCGAGTCGAATCGCTTTCATTGACGGAGTCTAGCCCAAGTTGGTCGGACGAGTCCTGAAGCTCAGTTCAGCGACGTCGTTCGGCACAGATCAACCTCGGTCTCCTCAGGCGTCACCCACCGCTCGAACGTGACGCAACACGGACACGCCACCGTGAGCAGGTAACCATTCCACGCCGGCTCCGTGGTAGCGGCGGTCAGGGGGCCGTGGGGGCGATGGTCGTGGAGGAAGTCGAGGAGGTCAGCCAGCAGCGACACGGGTCTCTCATGTTCCGCTGGGTGCGATGATTACGCGAACTTCGATGCCATCACGGGTGCCCGACAGATCCTTTTCGAGGCCACGCGGGTTAGCGATTCTGCCTTCTGGGTCGTAGACAAGGCATATTAGGGTCTTGCAGCCTGGGTGAGCTTTATATCGTTGGATGTCGACGAGAAGTTCCTCGCCGAGTCGTTTCGCGTCAAGACCTTTGCGGCTCTCTTTGACTTCAAGTACAATTTGATGCTCTTTGAGCAGAAAGTCCAGCCTCGATCCAGCACCAGCGTAGCTCGGTGACCATTCTTCACGCTGGACGTCGTTGAATTCCAGCATCAGAACGGCATGCAGGAGATCCTGAAGATCATATTCGTCCTCAACCTCAAGCGTGGGGCGATTCTCATGGCGTGAGCGGAGCTGGCGGGCGATCAGATGGATCCGCGAACAGATCCGCAAAAGTGCTGAGAGCGCGGCCGCCCCACCAGCTGTGGCTTCGGAGCGCTCAGCATCATTCCAATAGTCTTGAATCTCATCGATGAGAGATGCGAGGACTGCGGCGGCACGATCCAGACCCCCTTGATACGCCTCGTCGAATCTACTGTCCGGGGTTGAAGACGAGAACGCTATCAAGCTGTATTGGATCGAGTTGAAGTCCTTAAGATGCCGACCCTCTCCTACGAAAATATGTGTAATGGCCACTTCGGTGTCTCGGTGCCACTTCTTGAAAGCGGCATCGTCACTCGGGAGCCGTTTGAGTTCGGGTATCGCGTCATGCCGTTATACGGGCGGATGTATATGGAGTTCACGCGGCATGGGCCTGTGGGACTTCGACGCCAGCCGGGTGGTGTATTCACGCGAGGGCTGCACTCCCGGCTCGGCGGACTTATCGTCGCTCGCCGCATGGAGGGTCGCCTCTTCTGCGGCTACAACTTCACCTTGTTCACGAACCCTGTCGGTACGCTGCCGGTGTCTGACGTAGTCGAGGCGCTCGGCGTGGAGCAGGCCC
>Ga0070697_100003556_pt1 | contig 11975 bp, 5 predicted proteins | sample KBSK1501metaG_FD_65475 | JGI IMG/M metagenome (GOLD analysis project Ga0070697, IMG submission 65475) | Corn, switchgrass and miscanthus rhizosphere microbial communities from Kellogg Biological Station, Michigan, USA - KBS K1-50-1 metaG | ecosystem: Host-associated > Plants > Roots >... | reverse complement strand
CGACGCCGAGGACACGGATACCAGTTGAGTATGACTCAGGCCCATAGAGCGCGCCTCGGGCGCTTCGGGACGTGCGGTGAAAACATCCAACGGACCGCCTTGCCAGGCTGCGCTGTAGAGGATGGTCTGTCCATCGGGCGCAAACCGTGCAGATCGGATACTGCCGCGACGGAATGTAAGCTGACGGTAAAGCGGCGGCTCGGCAAGCGGGCTGGAAAAAAGCAGCTTGCCCGCTAAAACACCCACGGCCAGGGCTACCAGGGTACACAAACCGGCAATGAGCGCGATGGGAGACCTCTTGTGTGGCGCGGGCGGGACTACGTTTGTTGGTCCGGCGGCAACTGGTCCCGCACTCTCCGTTAGCACCGAGGTGCGCGATGAATCGAGTGAGCGCTTCAGTCGCTTCAGGTCAGCCCGGATCTCGCCCGCGGTCTGGCACCGCAGGTCACGATCCTTCTCTAGCGATTTGTTGATGATCTCTTCTAGCTTCAGAGGAAGCTCAGGGTTCAACCGGATAGGTGGCGCCGGAGCGCGGTTGAGAATCGCCTCGGTAATAACAGCGGACGTTTCTCCACGGAATGGCATGATGCCGGTTGCCATTTCGTAGAGCACGACACCGAAAGAGAAAAGGTCGGTGCGTCCATCCAGTTCCTTCCCGCGCAGTTGCTCGGGCGACATGTAGGCGATCGTCCCCACAGCGGTTCCGGGGCTGGTCAGGTCAAAGCTAGTTACGTCTGCCTTGGTTCGGGACTCGCCGGTGGAAGCTCTGGCTTGTGCGATTTTCGCCAACCCGAAATCGAGGATTTTGGCGGGGCCCCGCTCGGTAATAAAAATATTTGCCGGCTTGATATCGCGGTGCACAATGCCTTTGCTGTGCGCAGCGTCAAGGGCGTCGGCCACTTCAATACCGAGACCCAGCAGCCTCTCCAGTTCGATCGGGTCTCCCTGAATGATGTGCTTCAGTGTTTTGCCGCTGAGGCACTCCATAACAATGAAAAGAAGTTCGTCGTGCTGGCCAATCTCGTGGATAGTGCAAATATTAGGATGGTTCAGGGCTGAGGCGGCGCGAGCTTCGCGGCGAAAACGCTCGATGGTCTGAGGATCCTGAGCCAACTCGTCGGGCAGAAACTTCAGAGCCACAAAACGGCCCAACGTGAGGTCCTCAGCCTTGTAAACGACGCCCATTCCCCCGCCGCCCAGCTTCTCCAGAATCCGGTAGTGGGAAATGGTTTGCCCGATCATGATGCTGGTTGTAGCCATTGTGGTCGAGCCATCTTAGGAGGGAATTGGCGGTGCCGTCAATCAATGGGTGGCCATCCACGCGACTTATTTCAGGCCGGCCACCAGATACAGGTCGGAGAGAATACGATTGCGGTGCTACGCGTAAACCTTGCGGTTGGCGGAAATGGGGATGTTAAGACGGAAGTCCAGTGGAACTGTCCAACTCAGCGAAACTGTAATTAAAGTGAGCGACATACTCTCTGGCAATCAAGAATGAGAGCGGGCCATGATTGATGTTCCGGTCGGATCACGGGCAACTCGGAAGTAATCGCCGCACTGAGCGGACAATTGATCTTCGACTTTGGGTTCCGAACCTAAAGTGTGCAAATCCTCCGAATCGGTAGGCCCCGTGGTTCGGGACCAGGGGGTCGGAGGTTCAAATCCTCTCTCCCCGACCAATGTTTTCAAGCAGATAAAGCGCACTTCTGGTTTTCCGTCTACAGCGTTGTAGGCAATTTTGTAGACTGTCAGATCCTCAGCGTTCAACAGCCCCGTTTTCCGTCGAATATTCCTTGACGTTTATCCACATTCTGCCGACTGACGGCCGATTAGCAATCTCTTTCTCCAATCAACAGATGAATCCTGCTTTTGCCGCTCGGGCAGTGTGCGCGAAATGTGCGGGTGGTTGCGAGCCAAGGAGCACACTACACTTCTAATCAGCAGTCCAGGGATGCTGTGGCCCGATCCAGTGTTTAAGGTTCGGGAGAGCCAGTCGCCGATTTTCGGACTGGCTATTCAGGCGTTCTCGAATGATGACCCTGTCCAAAAGAAGGGAGCCCAATAGGATGCATGCGAATACAAACGTTCTCCCTGGGCACAACCACGAAAGAATCTAATGATTTGTTCGGCACGATCTTTTGATGACCAGGGGCCAAGTTCCTCCAGGAACATTACGAATTGTTCGCTCGTGCTCTCCCGGATCCAGCGCTGCGCCTCCAAAAACGCTTTGAGCGGCGGTAGTTTCTTTCTGCGCCAGAGGTAGTAGAATCGGCCGCTAATGAGAGCTGCAGCACGATCATCTACGGTCCACAACGTCGATATGACAGCCGCCGCGCCGAGCTGCAAAAGTCCCGCCGGCAAGCCGATAAACTCATCAGGCAGGCCAACACCAGCGAGTCCCGTCTCACACGCAGACAACGTCACGAGAAACGGAGTCCGTACTCGAACGGACAAGAAATCACGGAGAGTTAGTGTATTGTCACCAGCAACCACCAGGCCACTTTCTAGAGGATGTTGTAAGTTCGCAAATCCATGGCAAGAGAAATGAAGCACGTCAGCATTCACTATCAGGGACAGGATCGCCGCCGGAGTAGCTTCAGAGTCTCGGAGGTGCGTGCAATTGCTGAAACACTGTTTGATGAGCTCTGTCTCGAGAGCCGTATCCGGGAGGAATCCGTGCCATTTCGAATCAGATACCTGCACGACTATCGCGGAGCAGTTTTCTCTGGATGCATTTCCGAGGTCGGCGTTAATCAGGGCCCGTGCGCTCGGAGCGTAGGCGACGCTTATACGGTCGATCAGGTACCTCCTCTCCGCGAACGGGTACTCACTCGCGCATGCCGCATGCAGGGGAAGGACCTGGAGCAGGTAGGTGGGAACCAGTGTGAGGCGCTTGAACCCGTTAAGTAATTCTGCGATTGGCTCCATAACCACCGTCCACAAGCCGGATAGTACGTTGTCGAAAGAAGTGAGCCAGACCCGATGATCGGCATCGCTTTTTACACTCGTCTGAGCTTGCACCGTCGCCAAATGGTGTGCGGCCTGGTTGGAAACCCATTGTGCAGTCATTTCTGGGAGAGGGATGGCCGAAACGTGTTTATTCACGGCGGTTACAACCAATGCTAGGCCGCCATGGGCGGTCGGCAGCAGGTACACGAGCGGCACAGCGCTGACCCGACGAATCTCATCAAAGGACAAGCCTTGCAGGAAGCGTTCATAGCCTGGAATGCCACGTATCTTCGCAACGGTGTTTTCGAGAGCCGCACTGAGGTGGTCGACCGATGGTGGCGGTTCACTAACGTTGCGATTCCCTTGACGTAACTCGCTTATCAGACCGGCTGCCTGTGCGAGTGCATTTGCTTGCCGAATGTAGCGATCGTACAGGTCCAAATACCCAAGTTCGCTGAGAAGTCGCAAGTCCCTTCGGCTCTTTTCCAAAGCATCGCCGAGCATTCGAGCAAGCCCGGCCTCTAAGGTGACAACGGCATCCTCCAATCGACTCGCCTGAGCCAATGAATAGGCTGCCCGAATTGCGACACCCTGAGTTGATTTGAGAAAGGACTCTTGATGGGCGCGAGAAATCTGGATCTTGAAGAGTGCATCTGAGATCCGCGACGCATGACCATAAGCTTCAATCGCCTCAGCCCACTTCCGTTGCCCGAAGGCCCAATCGCCCCAGGAGACCGCCGTCTCGAGGGCCAATGGCAATCTAGCATCTAGGAACTTCAACGACTCGCGATATGCGTCGGTAGCTGATTGCGATTCCCCTCCACTGAAGACACAGCGCACCTTGAATGCATTTGCGAGAGTCGACAGGCAAATGGAACGATCGATGGGAGAGGTATTTGGGTGATTGATGGCCTCCTGCAGCAGGTTGATCGCCCGCCCAAGGTCCTTCACGTTGTTCCCCGGCTTCATCGTAGTGAAGCGATCTATAAGCGCGTTGGCTAAGTTTTGTCTGTGTATTGCGTAGTCCTCGGAGTCCGCCTGCGTAGCCGCCAGAACGACTTCAGCACACCGTATTGTCTCCTCCAAGTCGCGAATGTCTCTGTCGTTGTGGTAGCGCTGCCGCAAGGCGTTCGCATAGTTATTCCACCAAAGTAGAGACTGCTCGGTTGGGTGATCCTCGCTACCGATTGCCTCTCGAAAAGCGTCTATTGCGAGATCGATATCCCCTCGCTGTCTTTCTTGTTCAAAAACAGTGGTCTGCACGAGGCCGAGATTATTTAACATACTGCCTGCGGTTGATGCCTGCCAGGGGGCTTCCCGCAGGGCCCGCCAAACAATAGAAATCGCTTGATCGAGGTCAGAGCGACTTCCCGTGTGCAAGAACCGCTCCCAATGTAGTCCAGCAAGCATGTCAAGACATATGCTGGCACCCATTGACGGCGGGTCGCAAAATTCGAGCGCAGCATTGGCGTGAGCGATTGCGGCGTCGAGGCGTGCTATATCCTTGGACTCGAGATGTCGCGTCCGTTCCAATGTGGCGTCGTCGAGAAGCTGCTGAATGTTTGACATTTGCTCTGCTGCCTCAAGCGAGACTTGCGGGTAACGCTTGCGAAAGTACATGTTGTCTAGTTCTTCCAACACGTGCGTGTATATCGTATTGGACCGGATGTCTTCCAAGACGCGATCGGCACACTGCTCAAGAAGCAACGCAATGTCATCGGGAATAGCTGGATTCTCCGATATTACGTCCACGATCTCCTGTATTACGGAGAGGTGTGCAGTTTCCGTGACGGACGATGGCAAGGATTGCTCATCGGTCAAATTGGCCAAGAACCCATTAGCCGCATTCGAAGAGTACTCCATAGCCGCTACGTAGGTCCGACGCGTCAGTGACGATGAACCGCCACCTCCGGCAAGGATTCGAGGCGCTTTCCTTATCATCCGGGAGGCGAAGCCCACGCCGGCAAATACCCACCCGCTCGAATAACATATGAGTTCAGAACGAGGGAGCTGCTTTCTCGCATTAGCCATGGCCAAATCGAAATCGCGTGCCATAGCAACTGAGTCGACCATCACCCTACGGAGTCGTGAGTTGTCCTGGATCGGGCCTCCAAACTGTCGACGAGAAGGGAGAATGTTAATCGCTCTTTCTAGTGTCCCGAGAGTATTCTTGTCGACGCTGTTCTCGCGAAGGATCTCAAGAGCCACTCTAGCGCGCCGTCGGAAGTCCAGATATAGAGGTGACGGAAGTCCCGATAGAGGGGCTTGCAGACTGTGGCTTAAGAAACACCACAGCTCCGTGAGATGAAATCCAGCTATGAATGCAAGCCGAAGTGGTTCTGGATAGATTCGTTTGCTCATCTTCCTTGCCCTTGGCACTCCGTGTTGCTCGGCAGTCGGTTCACGCTTGAGCAATGCTCGGACAAACCAGACCTCACACTACAGAAAGGGGACTCATGATCGAGAAAAGCATTATCACATCCTCTCGTAATAGCAGCGCGCGCTGCACCGGGGCTCTGGACTTAGGTTCGTTGTTCGCAGGATACCGAACTACCCGACTGACATTCCATCAGTCGTGCCAGCTCAGAACGCGCTAGACTCAGCATCCTCCGTGTGCAAATAGTGTGTCGCTCGTGCGGCGAAGGCAAATGATGTCCGTTTCGCTTGGTTCCTGATTCGCGTTCGAATAAATTCTGACATTATGAGCGGAAATGGTGGCGATGCTGGCTACGATTATGAGCGGACGCAGCGGCTTACATAGCCGCTCACGCTGTTGCCGGTAAGGCACTTTCCCGATTCGATTCCCTCAAGCATGAATTCATACCCATTCCGATTCCATTTCAGCCTTGCTCTCAACCAGCCAGCTGACGGCTTCGTCCATCCCGTAAAGGTAGTCTGCCAGCCGCTTCATCAAATCCCCGAAGTGGCGAAGATTGATGTTTTTTAGATTCTTAGACAATGACGGTTTTCCCTTTTTCGAGTGAGAATACCGGAAGCTGAAAGAATCGGCATCAAGCTCGGAAAGCTGACGAACATAATTGCCAATTCCCGCGACTTGCACCTCCGACTCATCCCAGCCAGCCGCTTTGCATAGCGCAGGCAGCATTCCTCTCAAGTCCTCCCACAACAAGTCCAAACGGTGCTTCTCAAGGTGCTCTCGCTGTTTCTCGCTCAGACGACTGTCTATGAGATAGGGAACCTGCCTAATAATCCTTTTCAGCATCAACTCGACATGGTGCCGATAAAGAAAGATGATTGGGTACACGAGAAAATCTTGGTCACGCCCGTGTTGACACACATAGTCGATGAGGATTTCCGCACCGCGCCGATAACCCGCCTTGTAGGCGTACGCGTCGCCGTTTCCCATAACATTAAGGCACGCGTTGTTCATCCAATCCCGGAGATCGCCGCGAAACAGTCGATCACCCTTATGTGGAACCGCAATCCTTGAAGGACTCTCGTCAGTATCGGACATTTGAATTGCACCCTTGTAGATCCTTCTTCTACCTGCACCATTATCCGTCAGCGAAGCCCGAATTCTGCAATCAGCGCAGGTCTCTCGGCAAGTAGTCTTTCGAGATGACTTTCTGGCCACATCTCGATTTTGAGAGCCCTGTCTCCAGCATTATGTTTTTCAATTGCCGCGACTGCATCGCTTGTGAAACGCCCGCTAGTGATTATTGTCAAGACATCCACTTTTGGGGGCTCCCACGTGCTGATTTGTTCTTTCAGGGTCGCCACATCTGAAGCGGAGGTGCTCTTCGTCATCCAGTGTCTGCACTGAATCAACACCCGACTTCTCATCGCTCCGCTCAAAGGATCATTGACAATTCGAGTCACTGAAAGGTCACGGCCTCGATCTGGCGCATTCGTGCGTGTCAACCACTCCGGGTTTTCATAACCCGGCGCTGAGCTAATCAATGAAAACACTAGGCGCTCAAAATCTTCATCCGTCAACGATTCCCATTTCAGTTTTGTGACCACATGACCTTTGGGCTGAGATGCCGCAAGCGTCCCCAAGTCGGCCACTTCAACGGGAAGTGGCTCGTCAAGGTCATAAAGGCCCTTCGTCAGTCCCGTCTTGACCTCGGGCCAATCAAGCCGAACCACGTCAACGAGATCATTTACCTGGCCAAAATACAGATGCCTTCGCAGATCGGACCAATGCGCGGGGCGCGGCCCACCGCTTCCTAGAAGCGTTTCGACTTCTTGAACTTGCCCCTTCAGCTTTTCCCACTCGGGCTTTTTGACCTTCCGCGCGGGATTGGGTTTTTTGGGGATAGCCTTAGCAAGTGAGCGCACCGTGTCATCAATCCGGGCTACCAGCTCTGACATTGCACTGCGTGTCAGTTCCCGGCGCTTTTTGTTTAGACGGTGCCGATACTCTGCAAGTTCACGACCAGGTGCCTCGATTTGGTCCTCAACGGCAACCTCAGCGCTAAATTCGCCGCATTCCTTCGCATCGAGCCGGCTCTGCCCAATGGAGTTAAGGTCCATCGGAACGCTGGTCGGCTTCCAACCATCGATTGTCGGCAGAGCCGAAAGAACGTCTTCGAATACACGCACCCGCTCCTCATACACAGGATCATTTCCGAACTGCAAGCCGTCCGGCGTAAGCTTTTCAATCTCAGACCATAATCTTTCCAACTTTGCTACATTCGCTTCTGTCGCCTCAAACTGACGTAATGCGGAGTTGATTGGACTATCTTTCTGATCCTCAGTCATGGTGTGATCTTTCTTCCGTCCCACATTCCGTCAAAAAACCGTTAGCTCTCCCGCTACGTCACTATCGCTCAAGCCGCACGCGGAGTCGCCGCGCGCGTTCGCGAAATGCATCCTCTCCTCCTTCCAAAATATCGCACACCGCTTTGCGAATATCGGCGTCTTCCAGACCGCCAGCGACATACGTGATTGAAGGCAGGCCTTGCGCCGGATGCGGGCCGGCCTCGGCGATGATGATCTGATCCGCGTCGGTGTTGATTACGAGATTTGCATTGTGAGTAACCATGATCACTTGGCGCTTAGTCTTAGCCTTAGTGAACAGCGAGACCAGTTCGTCGAAGACCGATTTTGGGTCCAAGTTTTCCTCTGGCTGGTCAATGATCAGGGGACGATCATCGGCGTCATCAAGCGCAAGATAGAGGAGTAGCAAGACGATGCCCCGCGTACCAGGCGACAACTTGCGAATGTCAACGCCGTCATACGCAATCTCATAGCGAATAGAGATGTGTTCTGTGCTGAACAACCACTTGGCGAACTGCTTCGACCAAGCACGGAATTCCTGCTTCTGGGTGGGCGCGTACGGGGCATGCGCAATGAGGTCCTTCCAATAATTCGCGATGAACTGCGTCATGGTTGCCTGCACCGTTGCGGCAGTTCCAGTTTCCCAAGCCGGCTTCAATTCGGAGTTCGCAAGCTTAATCAGAGAACCGCGACCATAAAATGGCCCAGACTTCCGACAATCGATCAACTTTTCTTCCGCGAACCACCCCCAGGCGTCTGCATCGACAACGCGTGAGACCGAAAAGCTGAGTTTTCGTAATGTTCCTGACGAGACCGCAAGCCGTTCCATAAGTGGTGCGTATAGCGCTCTTAATGCGTTTTGTTCGCTGACGATCGCGTCGAACACGCGGCCGTAAGATGCTTCACGCTCGGCTTGGAGAGCCTTTCGGCGCGCGATTGCACCCTGCGCGTCCGTCAAACGCGCTTCAATCGATTTCAGCGCCACATTCTCCTGAGCAATCCGCGAGGAGAGCGCAGTGTACTGATTGCGAATGATCGTGTCCGCACTTATGAATTTCTCAAGACGTTCCATTTCAGCCTTAATTGTGGCGAGCTTAACTGTCGACAGGTCTTCCCCATCGGCAATGAGCGGGATGCTCGGGTCTCCCTGAGGTGGAGGGGTACCGTTGAGTTTTGCGATCTCTTGATCTGCCCAAGCAAGGTAACTTGTCAGCGCTTTATCTACATCACCTTTGTAGATAAGCATGAACTCGTCCCATTGCGCAGCGCTCAGTCCACTGCCTGGGTACCGCGTCTGCAATTCGCGCAGCATTTCCGGCGCCTTCGTTGCGCGCATGTTCCTCACCTCGTCCTGCATGGTGAAAAATGTACGCCGCTGGTTGCTGAAATTCTGGATTTTCCCGTTCAGAGTTTGAGCAGCACGGCTCAACTCTGCATGACGTTTCGCTTGTGCCTCCGTGCCTTTGACGACTAGCTTGGCGAGGTCGGCGTTGTAGCCTGCGATCAAGTTTCGTTTTTGTGCAGCTTGTTGGTCGTAAGCGGCAACCAGACCTTCCTTTTCAAGTTCTTCGGCGATCCGGTCGGAGATCAAAGCTATTGCTTCATCCTCACGTTGACGCGACTGCTGAAAACGCGCAGTCCGGGATTCCAGAAGTTCCGCGAAACTCATGGCTCCCTCACGCGAATCTTCAGAGTGCGCCTCGAAAATGACGCGCTCGACTTCTTGGATTAACCCCTCCGAAGCTCCCTTTGAAGAACACAAATCCTCGACAAACTGTTGGGAGAGATATCGGGCCCGCGGATAGGCAAAAGGATCATTTGTATCGCTTCCATCGAGCGCTCGAGTGGTGGTGGTTCCGCCTCCCCATGTAAGAGTCGCATGGGCACTGCCAATCAGTGTTCGTGCGCGGACTAGGAACGACGGCGTAATATTCTCGTCGGCGTTCCAGGCCGACCATGAAATCGCATCGCAGCCGGCAGCAATTACGTCAGCCAATGCGGTTTTTCCCGACCCTCGCGCGCCGATAATAGCAACAAGTCCTGGATTGAGCGGGATGATCGGTGTGGAGGCCCAAGAAGCCTTTGCGATTTCGACTTGGGATATAACTTGCGAAGGCAGAGCGTGTTGTGGCGGCTCGGTTCCAACATAAGCCCGACCGGCCGGATCGATACAAGCCTGGCGCAGTGCATCAAAAGTAAGCGCACCCTTGATCCACGAGAAACGGTCATTGCTTGGCCGACCGGTTGAGCCTTGGGTATGGGCATCGCTGCCGTGGAGACAGGGCTTGCAACCGTTGTAGCGCAGCCGGAGCTCATCCACGGTCGCCGAACGCTGGCCTAGCCAAAACTCTCGTTGCGCTTGACCGCTTGCGAAGATGATGTGCGAGAACTTTTCGATCTCTTGTCGCAGCGTCGCGTCGGCGGCCTCACGCACGCCGGATGTTCCGTCGGTCTCACTACCTGCTACAGCAATGAGGATATTCTTCTTCGCCCAATCACTCTCGCCGTAAACCTTTCGCAGCTGGTCGAAATTAACCTTAAACTGGGTAGCGCCATGCGCGAGCGCGGTTCGATCATCCTTTATTGTGGGATCGGCGCGCTTGCCAAGTCGGATCAATTCGCTACGAGTACAGTCAAACCGGTCGTCATATGCATGAAATTGAAGTCTTGTCAGGATTCGTCGGAGCTCTGCGAGATGATCCGGATCTTCGGGGCTCACGAGAAGGTGAACGTTCACAAAGCCTGATTTCGCGGCCACGTCGAGTCTGATCTCGATATTAGGGAAGACAAGCTTAACGTCCGGCAGACGACCGACCGTTTGCTGCCGAACCACTTCGTCATAAGTGTCAGTGACGTAGTAATCCGTAACTCCGATGGCTTCGATCTTAGGGGCGAGACCTTCAAGCACCGTCAGATAATTTCCCCAGGGATCGGCACCACCGAATTGGTTGTTCAGTACAGTTCCCGGCCCGTGAATGTGAGGCTCCCAACGGCGCCATTCCGATCCTCGATTGAGCATAGTTCCACTCTTTTCGTCCGATTGCTCTTCGGCTACGCACAGGGCGCAGTCTACGTCAGACCTACGTTGCAAACTTCCAGCTGTCCGGCAAGCCTATGCTAAGGAAAAGTTTGATGGTCGGCAATCTATGTTCCTCGAATTGACGGATCAGATTTGTGTCTTGCTGTCGTAACTCGGGTGATTGATAGGGTGTTGTGTCGCTTCCGCCGCGCTTTTATGCTAGTGACGCAGAGAACAGCCGACCAAACCTAATGCAGTCGACCTTCGCCAAACTGCTTGAGGGCTTGCACCCGAAATTCGAGGCCCTGATGCAAATGCCTCCGTGCCAGTACGGAAACCTGCCTAAAGGGATGCCCAAGCAGGGCGTCTATCTTTTCACCGAGAACGGTCATCATCTCTATGTTGGAAGGTCCAACACAATCCGTGCGAGGTATGGTCGCCACTGCAATCCCGGCGCGACGCATCGCATGGCTGCTTTCGCATTTAAGCTTGCGCGTGAAACGACAGGCAAGATTACAGCCAGTTACAAGCCCGGAGTTGACAGCCGCACAGGGTTAATGCTCAATCCCGAATTCCGGGCCGCTTTTGACGCCGCCAAGAGCCGTATCCGGCAGATGGAGTTTCGGTTTGTCGAGGAAACAGACCAGAACGCGCAGGCCTTGCTCGAAATCTACTGCACGCTTGCACTCAACGCCAAATATTGCGACTTCAACACGCACTGAGGCTATATGCCGCCTTGGCGCCTTACTGTCGGCAAGCCGCGGAACCGCAATTTTGCGGTCTGGCGCGCCGTTTGTTGTGCCTGAAGTGTGCCGCACCGTCTACAGCGACGGTGAATTTACAGCCGCAATTCCGCCCACAGGAATCATGCAAGGAGACGAGGGGTTCGAGCCATCTACTTGTACAAAAAGCAGTTGCCGAAATCTACTAAACTAGGGCACCTGAGCCCAAGCCAGGTGATCTAGCAACCTTTTGGTTCGGAACCCAAGGGTTACTTCCGAATAGACTGTCACCGCCAGGCCCGGTTGCACGCGCCAAAACAAACTTCCAAGCTTCCCAGAAGCCGACTTCTGGCCCGCGTCGTTGAGAGTTTATTCCTGGGCATAACTTCAGGGTAGCCCGTCGTTCGGCAGGGCGCTATCGTAATTTCTTGCTGTACAGTATTTCCGGCAGCACGTGCGGTCTCGAAGTAGCTCGGACTCCGCAAATAGGAGGATTGAATGGCGCAAGTATGGTTAGTCACAGGTAGTTCTCGCGGTCTGGG
>Ga0070697_100003555_pt1 | contig 11975 bp, 8 predicted proteins | sample KBSK1501metaG_FD_65475 | JGI IMG/M metagenome (GOLD analysis project Ga0070697, IMG submission 65475) | Corn, switchgrass and miscanthus rhizosphere microbial communities from Kellogg Biological Station, Michigan, USA - KBS K1-50-1 metaG | ecosystem: Host-associated > Plants > Roots >... | reverse complement strand
TATTTGCACAATTCGATTTCAAAGCGCATTACTTTCGGCGATGAACTGGCGAACGCCTGCAGCGATCGTGGCGATGTCTGTCTTGTTCGGCATGGATGCGTTTGGGCAGAAAATCAGTCCCCCATTGTCTGCTCCAAGGCCGATGGCTACGCCAAAGCCGACACCGGAAGTTTACGTGGCGCTGCCGAACTTCGATGAGGAGACGGCGACGCGGCTCCAGATTTTTCTCGATAACAATGATTTTGGGCCAGGCAAGATCGATGGAAAGATGGGCGAATTCTTTCGCAAGGCGCTCATCTCTTACAAACACTCGCACGCCATCCGCGAAACAGGCGCGGTCGATCAGTGGATGCTTGATCAAGTGCCGGAAACGTTCACAACCTATACGATCAAGCCGGACGATCTGAAATTCATTGGACCCGTTCCAACGAGCCACGCCGAGCAAGCGAAACTAAAATCGCTTCCGTATACCTCGCTGCTCGAGTTTGTCGCCGAGCGCTATCACTCTGCTGAGGCTTACATTCAAAAACTCAATCCGGGAAAAAATTACGAGCACCTTCAGCCCGGCGAAGTTCTCAAGGTGCCGAATGTGTTGCCATTTGAGATCGAGAAGTTCACGGAAGGGCAAGTTCCCGAAAATCCGGCGTTCGCCGCGCGCAAAATTTACATCGACACGAAAGAGCGCCTGCTCGAAGTCTTCGATAACAATCAGCTCGTCTGCGTTTTCCCGATCACACCCGGCTCGACAACTCTGCCCGCACCGATCGGCACCTGGAAAATTCTTGGCGCAGCCATCTGGCCGTGGTTTCGCTACGATGAAGGCATGCTCAACTATGGCGTGCGCACGGAGAATTACTACAATCTTCCGCCCGGCCCGAACAATCTCGTCGGCGTTCTCTGGATGAGCTTAAACAAGACTGGCATCGGTATCCACGGCACGAACAATCCCGAGACGATCGGCCGCGCCGCCAGCCACGGTTGCATTCGTTTGGCAAACTGGGACGCCGCGCGACTGAAAGACCTGGTGAGCGTGGGCAACACAGTCATCATTTTTTGATCATGTAGCGGCGGTCTGTGACCGTCGGACAAATAATGCGGCGCTCATAGAGCGCCGCTACAGCGAAAAGATTTTCCGCGCCGAATCGACGCCTCAAGCGTCTAGGCTTTAGATCGACATGATGGATGCCAATGAGCGCGAAGTTTATCGAGCGGCCATTCACGGCGATCGGGAGGCATTTGAAGTGATTATCCGCACACATGGTCGAACGCTTTTTGCTATTGCTTACGGCATTCTGCAAAATCGCGAGGAAGCCGAAGACGCCGTGCAAGACGCGCTCATCAAAGCGTGGAAATCGCGCTGGCGCGCACGCGATCCGGAGAAATTTCCCGCCTGGCTCTGCATGATAGCGCGGCATCGCGCGCGCGATGTTTTCCGAAGGCGTCGAGCCGTTCCGCTTTCCAACGAAATGATCGAGTCGCTCGAACAGGAAGCACCCGCGACCACGGACAGCGCGTCGTTAGACCGACAATTACATTCCGCGCTGGCCGCGTTGCCCGAACTTCACCGCAGTGCGCTCACGCTCCGTTACTTTGAGGAAATGGATTACCAAAGTATCGAGAAATTGCTTGGCCTAACGAACGGGGCGCTTCGCGGAATCCTCGGCCGCGCGCTCGCCGCCATGCGCAAGCAACTTAAACCCGCCCGCGCTTCTTTCGAACAGCCATGACCATTCACGACAATATCGATGACTTCCTCGCGGCCGACATTCACGGCGAACTGTCAGATGCCGATCGCGACGCGCTTCACGCTCATCTCGTCGAATGCGCGGGCTGTCGTCAACTTCATCGCGAAAGCAAAATTATGAACAAAATCCTGGAAGAAAAATTCGCTACCGAAAAACCAGATCCCGAATTCGAGCAACGAATGCTCGCCGGTTTCCGCAATCGCGTTCCGCAAAGAACTAGCACCATTGCAGGGTTGATTGTCGATCTTATGCGGCTGCGCTCGGCGCAAATCACGGCGGTTGCATCTCTGTTCCTGGCGCTGGTCCAAGTCGGACGAGTAATTACCGGCGAAGGCAAAGCCGTATCCCGCGATCATGAGCATTTCGCCTTGGAACAACCTGCTGCACAACCAGCGCAGACATCGCTCCCATCCTCGAATGAGGTCGGCGCGTTAAGCAAATCCGAAAGTCGCGCGAAGGAAGCCGATGGGCTCGCCGGAGGGAAATCCTTTGCCCGCGGCCAAGTTGCCGCTGCTCCTGCAGCACCTCAGGCAGAAACAAAAGACAAAAGGCTAGAGCACGCTGTAGTCGAAGGCGGGATCGCCACCGGATCAAACATTCCGACCGCTGAAGAAGTGGGACCGAATCCTGCCGAATCCCCCGCTTCCCCGCTGGCGAATCGCAAGCTGGTCCGCAACGCGCAGGTCGAGATCGAGATCGCCAATTTCGATGACGCGGTGCAGAAGATCACCGCGTTCGCGAATGAAGAACGCGGTTATGTGGCTACAACAAGTTCAGAGAAGCAAGCGAATGGGAAATTGAAGGGCGAAATTGTCGTAAAAGTCCTGCCGGAAAATCTTGATCGCTTTCTCCAGAAAATTCGTGGGCTTGGCGAATTGAAGAACCAGACGCTCGGAACCGAAGATGTTACGAAGGCGTATTTCGATACCGATGCGCGGTTAAAAAATGCGCGAGTGATGGAGCAGCGTTTGATCGACATGCTGAAAACCAAGGCGGGCAAGGTTTCCGATTTGCTTCAGGTCGAGAAGGAACTCGGCCGCGTGCGTGAGGGGATCGAGAAGATGCAGGGCGAACTTAAATATTGGGATTCGCAGGTGCAATTCGCGACTGTGACGATTTCGCTGGCGGAAAAAGATTTGCAGGAGCCCGCGACCTTCTTAGTCAAGGAGCGCGCGCAGCTCGCGCTCTACGCGCCGGACGTGGAGAAAGTCTATAACGACATTAAGGGCCTCGCGTCGCAAAAAGTGCAGATCACCAATGCGCAGCTCGATCGCGATTATTCCGGACGCGTTTCGGGGCGTGTGGGCATGTTGATCGCCCCGGAAGAGAGCGATGCCGTCATGGGCCGCGTGAAAGGATTCGGGCGCGTCGAAAATTTCCAAGGGCAGATCGAACGCATCGCGCAAGGCGGCAGCGGCATGTCGGAAAATGCCAGAACCAAACGCGATAAAGTGGAGTTGAACATCACGATCTCACGCGAAGAACAGGAACAAGCGTTTCAGCAGACGAGCCTGCAGATTCGTGCGTCGTCAGTTGATGAAAAGGCAAAGCAACTTCACGCGCTGACCGAGAAACAGAGCGGACGGGTTCGCAGCTCTTCGTTCAGTCGCGATCCGGATGGACGCGAATTCGCAAATATTTCGCTCCGCGTGCCGATGAAAGATTATCCCGCACTAATGCAATCGCTCAACTCGCTCGGCAAAGTCGAGAACGTCAGCGTGCAGCGCCAGGATCGCACCGGCGCACAAATCGACGAAGCGAACGCGCCAGCGGACATCTCGATCCAAATTTACAGCCAGGGCAACATTGTTTCCCAAGAAACCGGTTTGATCGCGACGCTGCGACGCACGCTCGCGCAAAGCGCCGCCGCAATCATGTGGAGTCTGCGAATGATCGGGGTGGCTCTGGCATTTCTCGCGCCGTGGGTGATCGCAATCGTTGCGATCATCTGGATCGCCAAACGGATCGTCCGCGCACGTCGGAAGCTGTAGCGGCGGTCTGTGACCGTCGCTCGAATCTTGCCCAAATATTCGTTAACATCCCGTATGCTTGAGCGTCTTCGGAGAGTCGATCGTGTCTTTCAGCGAGTTCCAATTTACTTCGTGACGACATGCACTTTTAAGCGCTGCTCGATTCTGAATAACGCCGCTGCTCATGCCCGCTTGATTGAATTCGGCAACGAGGGTTCCGATCACGGAGCATGACTGGGTGCGTATGTGCTCATGCCAGATCATCCGCATGCATTTGTCGCAATCGATGACCAGCGCCTAATCCTATCGATGTGGATGAAATCGCTGAAGAATATGTTGTCGAGGACGCTGCGCTTACAGGGCGTTCCATCGCCGCATTGGCAGAAAGGCTTCTTCGATCACATTCTAAGGAGCGCAGAATCATACGGCGGAAAGTAGAGTTATGTCCGCGAGAACCCGTTACGTGCCGGACTGGTTGAGCAATGGAACGATTGGCCGTTCCTGGGGGACGTTTTTGATCTGGAGTTCCGAGATGATCCCAATTGAATAAGTGCGACGGTAACAGACCGCCGCTACAGCTGAGAGCTGGCGACTTCACAGGCTTGCGCCGGCTCAAACGAAGTCATACTTTATTTCGTGCGGAGGATGTCGATCAAAGGAACCAGCGGTATCAGCCTGGACAACGCGGCAGTCGCCGCAACGCCCAAGCACCTTCTCCAATTCGCGGTCGATCAGCGCTACGACGATTACACATCGGTGGATCATGCCGTCTGGCGCTTCATCATGCGGCAAAATATTTTCTTTCTGCGCGAGTACGCCCACAAAGTTTACTTCCAGGGGTTGCTCGACACCGGCATTTCCTTCGAGCGCATCCCGCGGATCCAGGAAATGAACGACATCCTGGCAAAGATCGAGTGGGGCGCGGTGGCTGTGGACGGATTTATTCCGCCGGCAGCCTTCATGGAATTTCAGGCCTACAAGGTGTTAGTGATCGCGTGCGACATGCGGCAAATCCATCACATCGAATACACGCCTGCGCCCGACATCGTGCACGAAGCGGCCGGACACGCGCCAATCATTGTCGATCGTGAGTATTCAAAATATTTGCAGCGCTTTGGCGAAGTCGGCGCCAAGGCGATGTCGTCAAAAAAAGATTTCGAGCTGTATCAAGCGATCCGTCACTTGTCGATCTTGAAGGAGCAACCAAATAGCGATCGGAAAGAAATCGAGAAAGCGACCAAGCTGGTCGAACATCGCCAGAGAACTTTGGGCGACCCCTCCGAAATGGCGCTGCTGTCGCGGCTGCATTGGTGGACGGTTGAGTACGGACTCATCGGCACGATGGAGAACCCGAAAATTTACGGCGCGGGATTGCTCTCATCGATCGGCGAATCAGTTTCGTGCCTCGAGCCGGCGGTAAAGAAAATCCCCTACTCCGTCGACGCAGCCAATACGCCATTCGATATCACGACGAAACAGCCACAACTTTTTGTGTGCCGTGATTTTAAACATCTCGCGGATGTGCTCGAGGAATTTGCGAGCAAGATGGCCTATCAAGTTGGCGGACGGGAAGGCATCAACAAAGCGATCGAGTGCAACAACGTCGCGACTTGCGAGTATTCATCCGGCCTTCAAGTCAGCGGCGTCTTCACCGAAGCCATCACGGATGAAAAGAATTCTCCGATTTATCTCCGTACGACTGGAAAGAGTGCGCTCGCGTTTGGGAACAAAGAACTTCCCGGGCACGGAATCGATTATCACAAGGAAGGCTTTGGCTCGCCCATTGGAAATTGGAAACCAACTGAGATCAAGGAAGGCAAGAAAGTGAAGCTGCGATTCGAAAGCGGCATCACTGTCGAGGGCAAGATCGACAAGATCCTTTGCAAGTCTGAGGTAGGGTCAGCGCGCCGCGCTGACCCCCGAAAGCTTCCGGGGCAGCGCGGCGTCCCTACCATTTTGATTTCATTCTCGAATTGCACTGCAAAATATGGTGACCGCATTTTGTTCGATCCTGATTGGGGCACGTACGACATGGCCGTCGGTGATCGAATCACTTCCGTGTTCAACGGCGCCGCGGACAAGGACGCCTATAATCAAGTTGCGCTGGTCCCGAAAGAGCGAACGATCAAAGTGCCATCCGACGCGAAGCGCAAGAAGCTCGAAAATCTCTACGCGCAGGTGCGAAAAATTCGGGAGAGCAAAACCGGTTACGAAAGGCTGGGGGAAATTTGGGAGACGCAGCAAGCTGAACATCCCGGCGATTGGTTATTGTCGATGGAAATTTTCGAAATTCTCGACACCATCGGCCAGCAACCCGAGTTGAAAGCGAAGATCGAGAAGTTCCTCAACCAGAAAAAAGCGACGACGAAAGATCTTTCGACACTGATCGGATGGGGATTCCGGCTTGTGGAGTATCACAAGAAGGCGGAATTTCAGGCGACGTTGCACGCCTCGCCGAAGTAAGCCGGCACCCTTGTAGCCGCTTCGCTATGCGGAGCGCCAGGCTCCGCAACGTTCATTCCGCCGCCCACCCGCCTTCGCAAGGCTTCGGCGTGGCAAGCAGGGCGGCGGCTACAGCAATTCACATTGATTCGTCCTTGAAGTGGCGCCTGCCCTTTAGCGCCTTGGCGTATTCGTCCTTACTCAGAATGTTTTCATCGAGCTGCATGTCGGTACGAAGAAAATTTCGGAACCACGTTTCGATTCGTTGTCGATCTTGCAGCACTTCGTCGGTGATGTAGTTAGCGTCGATGTTAATGCAGATTGCGCCAACGATTCCGAATTCCTTTCGCTTGATGGGGATCGTTGTGCATTTGAATTTTCGCGCGCCGATATTGAGCTCGTAGTTCAATTTCTCTTCGTTGAGAAGCTGCCGGCGTTTGAGGTCAATCAGCAGGTTGGTCGTACCGTCACGCAGATGCCGGCCCGTAACATTGTTTTCGAGTGTGATCAGTGAGTGCGCGGGGTCGGCCAGATTGTGCAGCAAAATTTCGATTCCGGTATTTGGAAAGGATTTTCCGATCAGGCGCACAATCCGCTCGTAGTTCTCAAGAAATTCGTGCGTGTCGTCGGCGATCGTCTTACCGTTGTATTTGTCGAACAGCTCAGCGTAAACTTTTTGCTCGGCCGGTTCGAGCTGGCCGCGCACGTTATTTTGCTCGCCGATGAAAAGCAGCTGTCGCGCGGCGGTGTAATCCTCATTCTTCAGGAAATAATGCATACCGAGCCGGAAATCTTTCAGGCTGAATTCGCCAAAGTTCTCCCGCGTGACGGTGAACGGATAGAAATCGTAATCTTCCAGATTTCTGCCAAATTTGCGGCGGCGCTCTTTGTATTTTCCCCAGAGAAAACCAGCCGAGAGAAGAACGGCCGAGGCGATGATTGAAGCGATCACGTTAACAGTGATGTCACCTCCAAAACCTTGCATAATCAGCGTGCCTCAACCGGAAGATGTCGATGGAAAATCTAACGCCACGCGATGAGATTATTTTACAAGCCGTTTCATGAATAGCGTTGTCATTCTGAGCGGAGCGAAGAATCTCTCACTCGAAGTTAGCGACACCCATCGGTTTGCGAATGTGCCACGATCCTCTGCAAGGTCCCTCGCTTCGCTCGGGATGACACTTGTGTGATACATTTACGCAATAAATTCTACACGCTGCCGCTCAAATTTCCGAGCGTGATGTTTTCGATAAGCACCTCGGGCGGTTGCGACAGAGCGAATGCAGCCGCATCCGCCACTTGCGTCGCGCTTATCATTTTGTGACGCGGCCAATCGCCTTCGACCTCATTCCAGATATCGGTGTCGGTTGCAGCAGGATAAATGTTGATGACACGAATCTTGTGCTCGCGCAGTTCTTCGCGCACTGATTGGGAAAATCCTTCCAGCGCGAATTTGCTCATGCAATATGCGCTCCAGTTTGCGTACCCAGTTTTCGCGGCGATCGAAAGAATGTTCACGATGCTTGAACCGGGCGGCATTTTGGGAGCGAAATACTGGATCAACAAAAACGGCGCGGTGATGTTGACGCCGACTGTTTGCTCCCACTCGACCGGCGTGATTTCTCCAAACGGTTTTACGACGGCGATGCCGGCATTGTTGACTAACAAATCGATCGGCTTATCGCCAATCGCAGAAATCAAATCTGAAACTCCGGAGGGTTTTGCGAGGTCGTGAATTAATGTGGTCACACCGGCGCAGCGCGGTTTGACTGAGTTGCATGTCTCCGCCAGCGCAATCGTATCGCGGCCGTGCAGAAGAAGTTCAACATCGGCCGCCGCCAGCCTTTTAGAAATCGCGCGGCCAATACCGCGACTCGCGCCGGTGATGAGGTAACGCTTCATAAGCTACAATCTTCTTAGCGTAAACCGATTATTCACCGTTTCCCATACGCGCAGTCGAACGAGCTGTTGATTGATGCGATTATCGATCTTCGGCCAGAGCCTGCGGACGATGTTTTCGCCAGTGGATGGAACTTCACGGAAATCTTCCGTCTCCAGATCCAGATGGCGATCTTGCCAGGGTTGAAGCGATTCTTTAATGGCGTTTCTGAGGGCCAGGAAATCATAGAGTGTTCCACTTCGTTCATCGTATTCTCCACCGATCGTTGTCTCGGTGAGATAACGATGTCCGTGACCGAGTGGGTTATTGCATTTGCCATAGAGCTTTGCGTTCTCGGCCTCAGAGAGCGTCGTGGCATGCAGACGATGCGCGGCATGGAACGGCATTTGCATTCCAAGAAAAACGCTTTCGTCATCCCGTATCTCGGCGAAAAAATCGTCCCGCTCGTGCAAGCGGACGCGATGCAGCGGCAGCAGCGCATTGACGCGCTCGTAAATGTACCCGGCGAGGCTTTCCGTCGTCATCGGACGATCTTTCATCGTCGCGACCTCCTTGTTCAGGTGCCGATGATCGAGTTCAGCGTGGAGCGATTTCACGCAATGATCGACATCGTCATAACGAACGAGCGGAGCTTTGCGGAGACCTGATTCAGTTCGAAAGGTCAGACGCGCCCGATAATTATGACCGTGGATGGCGGCGGCATTGCCGAACAATCGCTTGTTCGCCGCCCGGCTGAGACGCGGCGACCTGGTTTGACGGGCCGCGGAAAATTCGAACCAATGATTTCCCTCGCAGGCGCCGTCAGAATAATAGGTGGCGCTTCGGTTCGGCGACTCGCTAACGTGACAAGCCACCAGTCTGGCATCGACATCAGAAAAGAGAGGCTCGACATCGACATAGAGTTGACGCGCGATGTTTTCGGCAGTTGGCGGCACGTTGGCAAAGGCGGGGTTGTCTTCGTTCAGAAATCTGTGGTCGAAACCTTCGCGGACAATTTTCCCTGCGCGTTCCTTGATCTCACTGATGTTAATCAGCATGCCGGTAACAGGATCGACAGGCCCGGTAAAAACAAAATACGCGGTGTAGTTGCGCCCGGTGCCGTGGCGCGCCCCTGTCTCAGGTCCGAAAGCCACCATGTTCTCGGTATCAGTCCAGCGCGAAACAAACAAACGGCGCGAGGCCGAGAATTCAAGGCGCTTGCTGACCGTCAGGAGCATGAAAGATCAAACACGCTGCCGATGATCACGCAAGGTGGATAGTTCGGAACACAGGCCTGCGCTCGGATCGTAGTTCGGAAGAGGGCGGTGCTCTGTGCGTCCAGCAGAGGTTTTCCCCGCCGCAGCGCATTTCAGCCCCGAAAGCTTTCGGGGCTGGCCACACAGACTGGAAGTGGCCTTGTTGAAACGCGGTTGAGCTGGCTGGGGCACAGGCTTCCAGCCTGTGGGGCCGATAGGCATCTTGCCTGTCGTTTTGCGCGCAACCGCGGGCAAGATGCCCGCTTGCCCCACAGCCAGGATGGCTGTGCCGCGGCCGCTCGGCTTTTCAACAAAGCCACCGGAAGTCTATGTTCCAGTCAAGAGCGAGAGAAACTCCGAGCGAGTGCGGGCGTCATCTTTGAAACAACCAAGTAAACAGGAAGTTTTCATGACCGAGTTTTGCTTTTCGACTCCGCGCATCATCATGCAAAGATGTTTCGCTTCCACCACCACTGCGACACCCGACGGCTGCAAACAATCCATGAGCGATTCAGCAATTTGAGTGGTGAGATTTTCCTGAATCTGCAACCGGCGCGCAAAAACATCCACAATGCGCGCGACCTTGGACAGGCCGATCACTTTACCGTTCGGAATGTAGGCCACATGCGCGCGACCTATGAACGGCAGCAAATGATGTTCGCATAACGAATAGAGCTCGATGTCCTTGACGAGAATAATCTCGCTGGCCTCGGAATCGAAGATCGCGCCATTGACGATCTGATCGAGATTTTGCCGATAGCCCTGCGTGAGAAACTCAAGCGCACGCGCCGCGCGAATCGGAGTTCGGAGCAAGCCCTGCCGACCTGTATTTTCACCGATTGCCTCAAGCAACGTGTGATAAGCTTTTTCCACCAATTCGAAATTGCGCTTGTCGATCTCCGCGCCGGGCGCAACCAAGTCTTCAGTGAACGTTATGTCTCTCACGATGTCGATCTGCTTAATCTAGCCAGCTCTGCGGATATTTCGGATCGTCGAGGGCGAGCGATTCCTCCGTCAACTCGAGCGTGTGTTGCGTATCGAACATGACCGCGAGCTCTTCGGTGCGCGTTGCATTTTTGCTCGCCATGATTGTGCCCGGATGTGGACCGTGCGGGATGCCGCGCGGGTGTAGTGTGATCGACCCGCTTTCGATCCCGCGACGCGAACCGAAATTTCCGCGCACATAAAAGAGCACCTCGTCGGCCTCGACGTTGTCGTGCACCCACGGAATCTTCACTGCCTCGGGGTGGGTATCGAGCAGGCGCGGCGCGAAAGTGCAAACGACGTAACCGCGAATCTCAAAGGTTTGATGGATCGGCGGCGGTTGATGCACCGTGCCAGTAATCGGTTCGAAATCCTGCGCGTTAAACGTGAACGGATATAAGTAACCATCCCAGCCGACCGCATCGAATGGATGATGCGCCAGCGTGACGCGCGTGAAACGTGGGCCGTCCTTCACCAGAACATCGACATCTTCCTCTTTGTCGATCGTGAGCAACTCGGTCGGCGCATGGAGATCGCGCTCGGAATAAGGCGCGCCCATTTTAATTTGCCCCTCGTGGTTCAAGTAACGTTGCGGAATTCGAACCGGGCCCGCGGACTCGAGAATGAGATAATCTTCCTCTTCGACTTTGTTCGGAACGATCCGGTAAGTGATGCCGCGCGGTATCACGATATAGTCTTCCGCACGATAAGGCAGTTTTCCGAAAACGGTTTCAACCACGCCGCCGCCCTTAAAAACGAAGATAATCTCATCGGCGCCACCGTTCTTGTAATACTCGAACTTGTCGTACGCTTTCGCCGGTTTTGCGCGGTAGGCGGTCATGTCTTGATTGAACAACATCGGAATGCGGCTGGTGTAGAGATCGCCGCGACGCGGAATGTTCGCTGTTTTCAGATGATGATGGCGCAGCGGACTGTCGGTGACTTTCTTTGGCTCCCAATTTTTGATCAACTCAACTTTGCGCACCCGCGTGGGCGGGCGCAGGTGATACATGATCGAATAGGCTTCGTCGAACCCTTGTGTCGTGAAGACATGCTCGTAGGCAATGCCTTCGCCCTTGTAAGTCGGCGCCGCGCCGTTGCGATGAAACCAGATGTGATGCTTTCTCGGAATCTGACCGAGCTTTTGATAATAGGGCATGTCGATCCTCCTCTTTTAGATTGCGATAAACTCCTCACCCTCCCCTCTCCTCTTTTCTACGAGGAGAGGCAGAGCAGATTGCCGACTTGTTCGTAAACATCGTTGCTGCGCGCTCTCTTCGCCTCTCCCCTCAAAGGGGAGAGGATTACTTGTCGCGCCGTAGCAGAGCGTAGGCGGAAGGTGAGGGGTGAACTCTCCTAATCTTTCCATTTACAAATTGCCTCGTCTCTCCTGTTCTTTCTCCAGCGCTTCGAATAGCGCTTTGAAATTTCCTTTGCCGAAACTCTTTGCGCCCTTGCGTTGGATGATTTCAAAAAAGAGCGTCGGCCGATCTTCCACGGGCTTGGTGAAGATTTGCAGCAAATACCCCTCATCGTCGCGATCAACCAAAATTCCGAGTCGCTTTAACGGCTCCAGGTCTTCATCGATGTGCCCGACGCGATCGGGCAACTCATCGTAATAGGTTGATGGAATATTCAAGAACTCGACACCGCGCTTCTGAATCTCGGTCACGGTCTCGACGATATTGTTGGTCGCCAT
>Ga0070697_100003550_pt1 | contig 11982 bp, 7 predicted proteins | sample KBSK1501metaG_FD_65475 | JGI IMG/M metagenome (GOLD analysis project Ga0070697, IMG submission 65475) | Corn, switchgrass and miscanthus rhizosphere microbial communities from Kellogg Biological Station, Michigan, USA - KBS K1-50-1 metaG | ecosystem: Host-associated > Plants > Roots >... | reverse complement strand
GGTCGTATTGAACTGGACGTCGGAGATGAAGAAGCAATGACGCCGGACTATTTGTGATCTGTGTTTGGTGATTTGTGATTGCGGCGGGAACGCGGCTGGGGCCGTACGAGATTGTTTCGCCTCTGGGTGCCGGAGGAATGGGAGAGGTCTACAAAGCGCGAGACACGCGGCTGGAGCGGACGGTGGCGATCAAGGTGCTGCCGTCACATCTTTCCTCTTCTTCCGATGTGCGCCAGCGGTTCGAGCGGGAGGCGAAAACAATATCTGCATTGTCTCATCCTCACATCTGCGCGCTCTACGACGTCGGCAATCAGGATGGGGTCGAGTACCTCGTCATGGAATACCTGGAGGGGGAGACTCTAGCTGGTCGTCTGGCGAAGGGTTCGCTGCCGCTGGAGCAGACTCTGCGTTACGGCATCGAGATCGCCGACGCGCTCGATCGCGCGCATAGGCACGGGATCGTCCACCGGGACCTGAAGCCCGGCAACGTGATGCTGACGAAGTCGGGTGTCAAGCTGCTGGACTTCGGGCTGGCGAAGGCAATGGAGCCTGTCACCTCTCAATCGTCCCTGACCGCGCTGCCGACGGCCGCAGTGAGCACTCCTCTGACTCGGGAGGGAACGATCCTCGGGACGTTTCAGTACATGGCGCCGGAGCAGCTCGAGGGAAGCGAGGCCGACGCTCGGACGGACATTTTCGCGCTCGGCGCCGTGCTTTATGAGATGGCGACGGGGAGGAAGGCGTTCAGCGGTAAGAGCCAAGCCTCGTTGATCGGCGCCATCTTGAAGGACGAGCCGTCACCGATCTCTTCGCTGCAGCCGACAAGCCCTCCGGCGCTCGATCGAGTGGTCAAGACCTGCCTCGCCAAGGATCCAGACGAACGTTGGCAATCGGCTCACGACGTGGCGGGAGAGTTGAAGTGGATCTCCGAGGGAGGCTCGATCACCGGAATCTCAGCCCCCGTCGCCGACCGCCGCAAAAGCTGGGAGAAGAGGGCTTGGGGGCTCGCGGCGGTCTTCTTCGCCGCCGCGCTTCTGCTGGGCGTCGGCTATATTCGGCGCGCACCCGAACGGCCCCGAATCCTGCGCTCGACGCTCGACCTTCCTCCGGACACCCGACTCGACTCGATCAATGTGTGCCTCGCGCTCTCGCCGGACGGCCGGCGACTGGCGATGGCAGCCCTCGGAGCGGACGGCAAGCAAAGGATCTGGGTGCGTGCGCTCGACAGCTTGTCGGCGCAGCCGCTCGCCGGCACCGACGGAGCGACCTTTCCCTTCTGGTCTCCCGACGGCCGGTTCATCGGCTTCTTCGCGGACCGAAAGCTGAAGAAGACCGAGGCCGCCGGCGGCGCCGTTCAGACGATCTGCGAGGCGCCAGACGGGCGCGGCGCGGACTGGAGTTCCGACGGCACCGTCGTCTTTACACCGGAGGCCTATGGCGGGCTCGCTCGTGTCGCCGCCGGTGGAGGATCTTCGACTCCCCTCGAACCGGACCCGGGCGCCGGCGTCAGCCATCGCCTGCCGCACTTTCTCCCCGACGGACGGCATCTATTGTTCTTTTCGACCGCACCGAAAGAGCGCGGCATCTACGTCTTCGATCTCCAGACCCGAAAGGCATCCTTTCTGTTGCACAACGAGGGCGAGGCGCACTACGTCGAGCCGGGCTACCTCGCCTTCGTCCGGGAGAGGAACCTGATGGTTCAGCGCTTCGACGCGGGCAGTCTGCGGACCATCGGTGAGGCGACGCCAATCGCCGAGGGCGTGCAGTTCAACGCGGCTCGCGCCACCGGCGGATTCTCTCTTGCAGGAACCCGACTCCTCGTGTACCAGTCCGGCCGTGGCGAGGACCGTCAACTCACCTGGCTCGACTGGGACGGCAAGAGGATCGGGACGATCGGCGAGGCGGCGCCGTTCGGAAACTTCAAGATCTCGCCGGACGGTGCGCGGATCGTCGCCATGATTCAAGGATCGGATGGGGGCACCGATCTTTGGATGATCGACGCGGAGCGCGGCGTGCGCACGCGGTTCACCTTCGGCATCGGGAACAAGATCTCTCCCGTCTGGTCGCCCGATGGCCGGCAAGTTGCCTATGCGGTGTCGGCGCGTGTCGGTGCCCGCTCCTGGCGGCTCGTCCTCAAGGACGCGAGCGGGACCGGTGAGGAGCAGGAGCTGTTCTCGAGCGGGGATCCTGTCGCTCCCGTCAGCTGGTCCCCGGATGCGCAGACTCTTGCCTTCAGGACCCAGTCGAGTCAGACGAAGAGCTTCGACATCTGGCTTCTCTCCGTCGGAGATCGCAAGGTGCGCCCCTTCCTCGCGAGCAGCGCAAACGAGTTTGGCGGAAGGTTCTCTCCCGACGGCAAATGGTTCGCCTACGTGTCGGACGAATCCGGGAAGACGGACCTCTACGTCGTGCCTTATCCAGGTTCCGGCGGCAAATGGCAGATCTCCTCTGGAGGAATGACGCCTTTCGGCGGGCTGAGCAACTTCGCTTGGCTGAGTAACAATGAGCTCACGTACCCATCGGGTGAGAAGCGGTACGCCGTGACGCTCGCGCCCCGCGGGCAGGCCCTCGAGATCGGCGTGCCCCGGGCGATCCTCGGCGAGGTGCCTGTCGCCGGAATTCCTGTCACGGGAGGGGGAACGGAGTATTCGGCCAGCATGAAGAGGTTCCTCGTCGCGGCGCCGATTCACGGTGAAAGGTCCGCGCCGGTCTTCCTCGTGACCAACTGGGCCGCCGGCCTGTTGGACAGGTAGCGGCATGACCTTCGGCTCCGGCGCTCGTCTCGGACCGTACGAGATCCTTTCCCCCCTCGGGGCCGGCGGCATGGGCGAGGTGTACAAGGCGCGGGACACGCGGCTGGAGAGGATAGTCGCGATCAAGGTCCTGCCGTCCCATCTCTCTTCTTCGCCAGAGGTCCGCCAACGATTCGAGCGGGAAGCGAAAACAATATCGGCATTGTCCCACCCGCACATCTGTGCCCTCTACGACGTCGGCAATCAGGACGGCGTCGAGTATCTCGTCATGGAGTACCTGGAAGGGGAGACGCTCGCCGATCGTCTGGCGAAGGCCCCGCTGGCCCTCGAGCAGACGCTTCGGTACGGAATCGAGATTGCCGACGCGCTGGACCGCGCGCACCGGCAGGGAATCGTTCACCGGGACCTGAAACCGGGCAACGTAATGCTGACGAAGTCGGGCGTCAAGCTGCTCGACTTCGGTCTGGCGAAGGCGATGGCGCCCATGTCTGCTCAATCGAGCGTGACCGCTTTGCCCACGATGGCCGGCAGCACTCCGCTGACTCAAGAGGGAACGATCCTCGGGACGTTTCAGTACATGGCGCCCGAGCAGCTGGAGGGGAGCGAAGCCGACGCGAGGACGGACATCTTCGCGTTTGGCGCTGTGCTCTACGAGATGGCGAGCGGGAGGAAGGCGTTTACCGGCAAGAGCCAGGCTTCGCTGATTTCATCCATCATGTCCTTGGATCCTCAGCCGATCTCTTCTGTTCAGCCGATGAGCCCTCCGGCTCTGGATCGAGTCGTCAAGACCTGCCTCGCCAAGGACCCCGACGAGCGCTGGCAGTCCGCCCACGATGTCGCTAGCGAACTGAAATGGATCGCACAAGGGGACTCTCCGATCGGCTTGCCGCCGGCCGCGATTGCGCGACGGACCCGCCGGGAGCGCTTCGCATTGAGCCTGGCAGCATTCGCCTTCCTCGCGGCACTGGCGGGAATCGGAGCGGCGATCTACTTCGGGCAGGGCGCTCGCCTCGCTTCCCGTCTGGTGCGCGCGTCGGTTCTCCCGCCGGAATCCTGGTCGTTTGGGCCGTCCATCGCCCTCTCGCCCGACGGCCGAGAGCTCGCGTTCGTCGCCACGTCCACGGACCGAAAGGCCACTCTTTGGGTGAGACCGATCGACTCTCTGACGGCGCGCCCGCTTCCGGACACGGAAGGAGCCTCCTATCCCTTCTGGTCCCCAGACAGCCGCTTCCTCGGTTTCTTCGCGAAGGGCAAGCTCAAGAAGATCGAGGCCTCGGGTGGTCCTTCTCAGACAATCTGCGATGCGCCCATCGGTCGAGGTGGGTCCTGGAGTCCGGACGGGGTGATCATCTTTGCGCCGCGGAACCGGGCCCCGATTCATCGGGTGTCGGCGTCCGGCGGCTCGGCCACTCCCGTGACGCAATTCGAAGGCAAGGAGGGGAGCCATCGGTGGCCCTGGTTTCTACCGGACGGAAGACATTTTCTCTTCCTGGTCCTCGGCGGCGGAGAAGGGGGCGGCCGTATCTTCGTCGGTTCGCTCGATTCGAAGGAGAAGCAGCGTGTGTTGGATTTCGGCGGCGCCCCCGGGTCCAACGCGGTCTACGCCGCGCCGGGATATCTCCTCTATGTCCGCGAATCAAATCTCCTTGCGCGACCATTCGACGCCTCGCGTCTCACGACTCGCGGCGAGCCCGTACTGGTCGGCGATCAAGCTTTGTATACCCCGGGTGTCGTTCACGCGGATTTCTCGGCCTCGCAGCAAGGAGTGCTTGCCTACCGGAAAAGCACGGCCGCGTCGTCACGGCTGCTCTGGATCGACCGGAATGGCAAGGGGATCGGATCGATCGGCGAGCCCGGTTATTACCGCTCTCCCCGCGTTTCGCCGGACGGCCGGAAAATCTCGGTGATCCTGCTCGATCCCCGGAGTCAAGCCGGCGACATCTGGATCTACGGCGCCGAACGGGAAAGCGCCACACGGTTCACTTTTCAGCCGGGTGTCTATCGGGGGAATGCCTGGGCCCCCGACGGCCAACGCCTCGCCTTCGCCTTTCTGAGATCACTGGAGCTCAAGTCGAACGGAGGGAACGAAGAAAAGTTGGTCGACTCCGGGTCCTTGCAGACCGTCTCGGATTGGTCCTCGGATGGGCGATATCTCCTTTACTCGGAGATCGCCGTCGAGAGCGGAGCGGATCTCTTGAGCCTTCCCCTTTCCGGGGATCGAAAGCCGGTCACCCTGCTCGCGACACCTTTCAACGAGGGGGGCGGGCATTTCTCGTTCGACGGGAAATGGGTCGCCTACGTCTCCGACGAGTCGGGTCGGGACGAAGTTTACGTTCGCCCGTTCTTGAGGCCCGGCGCCGCTGTCCGGATCTCCACCGGTGGAGGACGATCGCCCCGCTGGCGCCGGGATGGCAAGGAGATCTACTACATGGCCGACGATCGCAACCTCATGGCCGTCGAGCTCAAGGAGGGCGCTGAGATCGAGATCGGTCAGATCCGGCCGCTCTTCCAGGCTCGGATAACGGCCGATCCGTCACCCTTCGAGGCGGATTACGACGTGGCGACGGACGGCCAGCGGTTCTTGGTCAATACTCCCGTTGGCGAGACGCCGACCCCAACGGTGAACCTCGTGCTCAACTGGGACGCAGGATTGAAGAGATAACTCGATTGCGCCGAGTCTCCGTCGGTCGGAACGGGGTCTCGGCTCAGATCGTATCGGGGGCGGACACGTCGAGATCCGGGATGTCTTCGAAGTCCTCGGTATTGAGCGTCCAGAGCCGCGCGTTTCGTGCGATCGCGCAGGCGGCGATCGCGAGGTCGATCTCTCGTCCGCGGGCCTTGCGGAGACGGCTGTAGAGTCCGGCCGCCAGCGCCGCCTCCTGCGACGCGAACGGCACCGCCGTTTCGCGGGGGAAGAGAGCTTCCTGGGCGGCAAGCTCCTGCGGCCGCCGCGGTCCGCGGAGCCATTCGTAAAGGACCAAGGTCGGCACGAGAAGCCGTTCCCCTCCCGCGATGGCGCGTCGGAGCGCCGCCGCCGAGCTCCGGGGACCGGTCAGGGCGTCGATCAGGACCGACGTGTCGAGAAGGATCACCGAGCCGGCTTTGTCCTTCCGCCTCGCCCGCCCGCGCGACGAGCCCGCCGGATCTCCTCGATCTCGCGACGGATCTCGGCCGGCCGTCGGGCGGGAATGCGTGGCATAACCTCGTCGAAGATCTGGAGCTGCCGCAGCCGCTCGCGCTCGCTCAAGCGTCCGACCCTCTCGCTAAAATCATAGATGGCGTCGCGCACCACGGCACTCTGCGGTTTGGCCAGCCTCTCGGAGGCCTGCCGGAGACGAGCGACCGTGTCGTGGTCCAGTGTAAACGTGACTTTCACTCTTGCCATACCATTACCATATTACCATATACAAGGACATCTGCGGTCCGGACTGTTGCGTCGATTCAGGGACGGCGGGGATTGCCAGAGCCGGCCTCGGACTCCTGACGCGACTCCGGAGTCCAAGACACGGCTCCGCGGATCTGGATCCAGTCGACGCCGGTGTCGACCGATTCGATTGTGAACGGAAGGTTCTCCGGCATCTGGGAGAGAGTGATGTCTTCGTAGGTCTTCGTCAGCAGAGGCGCGATGATGTTGACGAACCACCCGAGCGCGCCTTCACAGGCCGGACGGATTCGAACGTGGCGGAGCATGAAGCGTCGCTCCGGGGCGTCGACCTCGAGGTCCGCCTGTCCTTCCGGTGCGCACCGCTGGCGGAAGAGACGGCTTCGGCCGCTTCCTTTCTGAGCCTGCAGTTGGATCTTGACGAGAAAGCAATGTTCGCCGCACGGCCCGAATCGGGTGCCCTCGATGTCGAACTCCACTTTGCGTAGTGCGGGTGTCAGGTCCTGGCTCCAGCGCGCGGAGAGCGCCGCGAGCGCCGCCTTCTCGACCGGAGCCCACGGCATTTTGAAGGAGTACTCGCCCGTGACCGAGCCTTCGCCCGCGCCCGCTCCGGCCAGCGAGAGGCGGGCCTTCAGAGGACCGGAGAACTCGAGAGGCACCGTGTGCGGGGGAACACCCGCGATCGGATAGCGAACAACCAGCGGATAGGAGAGCCGATAGCCGAAGCCGAGCTCGACCGATCCCGTGACGCGGTTGCGATCGAATCGAAGATCACCCCCCTTCAGCGTCGCGGTCTCGAGCGCCACGCGGCTGCCGGCGCGGCGAATTTCTCCCGTGCGCCCGGAAAGATCCAGGTCGAAGACGCCCGAGACCTCGTTGCTCTCCGAGAGGCGGAAGCTCGAGATCGACGCGCGAGAGCCTTCGTCGACCGCCAGGGCGATCCCGCCCGGGAAGCGGAAATCCCCGCGGTCGAGTTGAAGCACGAGCCGCTCCGCCGAGACGCGGTAGAAGAGAGGTCCCGTCTCCTGACGCAATTGGATGCGGCCTCCGCCGATATTGCCTTGACGGAAGACGAGCCGGTCCGGACCAAAAGACATCTTTCCGGCCGCCAGCCGTGCCTCGAGATGAAAGTCGAGGTCGTATTGAGAGGGGCTTCCGTTCTTCCCGGGTCGGAACGCGGCGTGCTCGAAAGTTAATCGGAGAGGCTCGGCGGAGGCAGAATCCTCGCCGGTGTCGAAGGAAAGAAAGTTACCCAAATCCACGTGCCGGCCGCCGAAGGCGGTGAGCGTCATGCCGTCGAACCGCGCCTCGCGTACCAGATCGAGAAATGAGGGGCCGGCCGGCGCAGGCGTCGGCGCGCTAGGAGGGTTCTCTGCGGTCGTCGTCGCGAGGAGGTTTCCTCGGACGAGTTGCGAGAGAGAGGTTTGGAGAGGAATCTTTCGAACCGCTCCTCGGGCGATTCCGCCAAGGAGCCAGAGGACAGGACGCCCGAGGCCGCGGCCGTGAAATTGGGCGGTGACGATCTTGCCGTTTGAGTCCGCCGAGATCTCCTGGATCACGACGTCGGGCCTCAGGCCATGTCCGGCGAGAACCACGACATTGTCCGGAGCGCGAAAGGTGAGGGATTCCAGGTGGCCATCCTTCGCCTTCGCCTCGAGGCTCGCCTCGGGGTCGCCAATGACCACGAGGTCCCAGCCCTTGGCTGTCGGAACGCGGCCGGCGGTCAGCGCGAGACGGAGAGTGAGCGCCCCGTCGCGGATGGCGTCGCCGATCTGCTCGAGAAAGTCGCCGCGAGCGGGGAGCGCCGCGAGCAGGAACGTTGCGAGGACGAGGCCACGAAGGTGAGCCGATCGCATAGCGCTATTAGCGTGGTCGAGTCTCACCCAAGCAGATGGCGGTTACTCCTTGAGCTGTTTCTTCGCCTGCTTGGCGACGTCGATCATCAGGTCGTACAGCATTTCTCGTGCCCGGACGCTCTTGGCGGTCCCAACTTGGGAGACGGCCTGGATCGCGACCGCGACGTCGAGAATCGGGCGCAAAGGATCCCAGGGCGGAATGCGGATGATGTGGCCGTTGATGATGATGAATCCTCCCCCGTCGCGCGAGACGCCGGGGCTGACGTATGTCGCCACGAGCTCCGGCAGCCAGTTCTTCTCCTGCTCCGTATCGACCCGGGCGTAGTAGAGGTCCTGGTTGCCGTGGCGCGTGTCGGTCCAGAGAACGTGGAACTCGCTCTTGCCCGCGTCGAACCCGAAGTACTCGCCGATGAAAGTGACGTTGGAATCCCCGTGCGCCCAGGGCGCGTTGGTTGCCGGATCCCAAGGCTGGTCCGTGATGGGCTTGAATTCCCACGTCGCGCCGTCGTCGAACGAGCCGGCCACCAGGACCGATACCCCGGGTTGGTTTCCCGGTCTCGCGGTCTTCGAGTAGGAGTACATGGCGCAGCCCAGTACGCCGCTTCCGGTGGTCGCGAGCTGGGGATGGAACTGATGCGAGTCGCCCACGAGATTGGGAAGCATCGGCGTTCCCCTCGCGGGACCGACCCATGTATCGCCGCCGTCGATGGAAAGCCGATAGTAGATCCGCGAATGGCCGCCCTCGGCGTCGGCCCAGGCGATGGCAACGCCATTCGATCCGAAGCAACAGCTGGCGACGATCGTCAGCACGCGGAAGTTCGAAGGTTCGAAGGCAGGCCACGTGTTCGAGGGATCGGATCCGACACGGTTGGCGATGCCTTTGTGAATATCGGTCAATCCAGTGACGACGGGGCGGGGGTTTGGAAAGCCGTTGACAATTGTTCCGTCGCCTTCGAAGGTTTCTCCGCCGTCCTTGGACCGCAGGTATTGAATCGAGTCCGTGTTCGGAATGTGCCAGAACACGTGAATCGTTCCGTTGCGGCCGATGCTGATATCGGGAGCGTACGAGTAAGGGCCACAGTCGGCGCCGGCGCTCTGCGTGCCGACTCCTTTCCAGCTCTGACCGCCGTCTGAGGACCGCGCGAAGCGCAGGTTGGTGTTCGCTCCCCAGATCGCGTAGAGCCGGCCGTGATACGGGCTTGCCCATTGGGCCTTCGGATGAGGGTAGGGTGAGATCGTGACCTCGGTGCTGTTGTCGCAGAGAAGCCATCCCTTGTCGTCGTCCTTGCACCGCGGAGCGATTACCAGATGCGGAGTCCAGTTCGCCCCGTCGTCCGCGCTCTTCTGCGCCAGCATGTGTGTGGTCTGGATGTCCTCCACGCCCTGACAGCCGAGGCTATTGGCGAACTGCTGTGAGCCGGCCTGGTGGAACCCCGGATCCCCCATCACCCAGGCGTCCCCGGCGGTATCGAAGGTCGCGGAAGGATCCGTCCAGATGTCGTGGTTGGCGGGCGGCTGGAAGACGGGAAGATCCTGCCAGGTTGCGCCGCCGTCGGAGGAGAAAACGGCCCCCAGCGAGAAGACGTAGTTGTGGGGCTGCAAGAAGCGCTTGGAGGCTCCCAGAAGTCGGTCGGGGTTGGAGGGATCGACGACAATCGCAGACTCCGAACGCGGTTCGTTCGCGGTCGCCTGGGTGACCCGGACGTTCTGGCCCGGAAAGAGACCCTTCTGTGTGAACAGCTCGGTGAGCAACTCGGGAAGACCCATGTTTCTCTCCCTTCGAAGACTGTTCGCCGCGCGTCCGGTCAGCGGAGAATGTCTCCCGAGGATATCTCTCGGCGATGCGCCGTCAGGGTTCCGCCGAGGGCGCAGACGTCGGGGAGGGAACCGCGGTCGTTTCGTGGGCGTGGCTCGGCTGGCCAAGGCGCGACATCATCGCCGCGGCCACGAGGCCCGCGATGAACGTTGCGGCCCAGAGGACCTTCGGTCCGTACCGCGCGAGCACCAGCATGCCTCCCCAGGGCCCTAGCATGAAGGCCAGGCCCATGACCATCTGAGAAAGGCCCATGTACTCGCCGCGGCGATCCACCGGCGCGACGTCGGTCAGGTAAGCCGCCATTCCGGGGAAGAAGAACATCTCGCCGAAGGTCCAGATCACGACCGTTGCCGCCACGGCGAGGACGTTGGTCGCAAACGCGAGCGCGCCAAATCCCACGCCGAACAGGGCCGCTCCGAGCGCCAGAGTCCGCCGGTGCGGCCAGTGGGCGGTGGCGACGTTGACCGGTACTTCCAGCAGCACGATGAGCAGGCAGTTCAACGTGAAGAGCAGGCCGTAGGTTGCTACGGAAAAGTGGAGGTCTCGCACGAGGTAAACGGACATGCTGGCGATGTGCTGGAAGAGCACCATGGCGACCGGCAGGACTCCCGCCAGAAAGAAGATCAGCCGCCGGTCCCGGTAGCCTCGCGGCGCGTGCGCGAGCGGCGAGACGGCGGCCTCGAGCTCAGCGGCATCCGCGGAATGACGGTGCTGCGGGAAGGAGGCGAGCGCGAGGATCACGCCGGCCGCGAGCGCCGTCGCGCCATTGATCACGAAGAGCCAGAAGAAAGAGATCGTGGCGAGGAATCCTCCCAGAGCCGGCCCGATGCTCATTCCGAGGTTGATCGCCAGGCGATTCAGGGCAAAACCCGCCTTGCGCTGCTCGGGCCGGACGAGATCCCCGAAGATCGTCAGGTTCGCAGGGCGGAACGCCTCCGCTGTCACCGAGAGAGCCAGGGTCGCGAGAACGACCAGAGTGATGCTGCGGGCGAGCGGGAAGAGCAGCATGATGAGCCCGGAAAAGAACATCGACCCTCGCATGATCCGGATCGGCCCCCAGCGGTCGCACAGGAATCCCGCCACGGGAGCGGCAAAGAGAGCGGCCGCCCCATAGAGGAGGAGAACGTTGGCGGCCGCGCCGTCGGAAAAGCGAAGCTGCCGGGTCAGGTACAGGACGAGAAAGGCGAGCACCATCGAGCCCGCCTTGTTGATCAGCGTCGCGAGTGAGAGCACCCAGACCTGCCGCGGCAAACCACGCAACCCGCGCCAGGGATTGACACGACTCCACCATCTCTCCGACATGCCCGAAGGGTATTACGGCGAGAAACGCGCTCGGTTCAGTCATGCCGAGAAGGCGCGAGCAGAAGCAGCTCGTTCGCACCCAGCCCGCGGGAGGCATTTCCGCTGGCTTGGTCAACCTAAGCCACGCTACAAATGGGGTCGACGACAGCGAGTGCGCGACGTCCGTAGAATGGATCGAATCGACTGTGGTTCGATTACGGACGTGATGGCAAGACTGACTCCCTGGATTCTGGCGCTCGACCTTCTCTTGGCGGGCGCGGCCGTCGCCCAACCGGCCCAGCGAGTCAAAGACATCAGCCAGGGCGCACGGCTCCCCGCTTCCGCGGGAAGCCCGAAGGCGCTCGGCGGGAGCCTTTACTTTGGAATCGACGACGGAGCTAGCGGCCAGGAGCTGTGGAAGAGCGATGGGACGCCGCAGGGGACCGATATCGTTCGTGACATCGCTCCTGGCTCCTTTTCGAGCTCGCCCGCATTGTTCACTGAATTGAACGGGCTCGTGTACTTCACCGCCTCCGAACCCAGGACGGGAAACGAGCTGTGGGTCACCGATGGCACTGCCGACGGAACTCACCTCGTCAGAGAGATCCAACCCGGGCCGTTGGATTCCCTTCCTTCCGAGCTCACGGTCTTCGGCGGCCGCCTCTATTTCGCGGCCTATGATGTCGAGCATGGGCGGGAGCTCTGGTCAAGCGACGGGACCTCCGAGGGGACAGAGATCGTTCAAGACTTGTTGCCGGGAGCCGCGGGGTCATCGCCTTATGACCTGACGATCCTCGATGGAGACCTCTTTTTCTTCGCCTTGCAGCCGGCCGGCACTTATGGTCTTTATCGGTTGGTTTCCGGTTCCGCCGCGCCGACGCTGGTTCGGAGTTT
>Ga0070697_100003549_pt1 | contig 11985 bp, 8 predicted proteins | sample KBSK1501metaG_FD_65475 | JGI IMG/M metagenome (GOLD analysis project Ga0070697, IMG submission 65475) | Corn, switchgrass and miscanthus rhizosphere microbial communities from Kellogg Biological Station, Michigan, USA - KBS K1-50-1 metaG | ecosystem: Host-associated > Plants > Roots >... | reverse complement strand
TCCGTACGCCCAGGTTGCCGCTGGAGCCATTCAACTCGTGGGCCACTCGTGCCAACGCCGGCCCATCACCCTGCTGGAGCGCCTCCTGTAAGGCTGCCAGACGGGTGGGCACGTCTTCCAGGAAATGGGTGATCAGTGTAGACAAGAGATGACAAGACACATCCAGTTGGCGCAACTCGGCCAACACCGCGGCATCCACACACTCATGACCCGGTTCACGTGTGTCCGACGACACCGGTTCCTTCCGTTCCTCAGGTGTTGACTGGCCCGGAATCCATCTGGCGAGCGTCGTCCCGAGGTCCCCTTGCTTCACCGGCTTGGCGAGATAGTCGTCCATGCCCGCAGCCAGGCATTTCTCACGGTCCCCTAGCATGGCGTTCGCGGTCATAGCGATGATGGGAAGTCGTGGACTTCCCTGTTCCCGTTCGCCTTTCCGAATCATCGCCGTCGCCTCCCATCCATCCAGCTCGGGCATTTGGCAATCCATCAAGACCAGCGCGTACCTGATCCGAGCGACCGCTTCGACTGCTTCAAGCCCGTTGGCCACGACATCGGCCCGATAGCCAAGTTTTTCCAGCTGACACACCGCGACTTTCTGGTTCACGATATTGTCCTCTGCCACCAGGATGCGGGCGCGGGTCGCTGTGGCCGCTTCCTTGAGGCTGTGGCGGGTCACCAACACGTCGGTGAGCCGATTCGCGACCGCACCCTCTAACTGGTCCGCGGCTGATTTCGCAGGCAAGTCCACAATCATGGACAGACAGTCGTATAACTGTGCGCGATGCACGGGCTTGGTCAGGTACGCGGCGATCCCGGCCTGTTTCGCCTTTTCGGCCTGCCCCCGAAGACCGATCGAGGTCAGCAGGACCAGGCGGGTCTGCGCCAGGGCGGGATCAGCTGTGATCGCGTGGCCCAACTCGAATCCGTCCATGCGAGGCATCTGGAAATCGAGGATCGCCAAATCGAAGGGCTCTCCGCGGGTCGCGGCGTCTCGCAGCAGCGCGAGGGCTTGGTACCCGTCCGAGGCAGAGGCGCTCTGGAGCCCCCAGTGAGCAGCGTATTGTTCCAGGATGCGCCGGTTGGTGGCATTGTCATCCACAATGCATAACCGCCGCCCCGGGAGGGACCCTCTCGGCAGTGATGTCGCCTGAGCCTCTGCCGGTTGTTTGGTCAGCCGCACCGTAAACCGGAAGGTGCTGCCGTGACCGGAACCACTCTCGACTCCGATGGTGCCCCCCATCTGTTCCACGAGCTGTTTGCAAATGGCGAGGCCCAGCCCGGTGCCGCCGAACTTCCGGGTGGTCGAGGTATCCGCCTGGGAAAACGGCTTGAACAGCAGAGCCTGTGCCTCGGGGGCAATGCCGATGCCCGTGTCAGTCACGGCAAATTCGATCAGGGCGCAGTCGGCGGTCTCCTCGCCCCGAGTCACGTGAATCATCACCTCGCCCTGTTGGGTAAACTTGAGCGCATTGCCGGTGAGATTGGCGAGGATTTGACGCAAGCGGCCGGGGTCGCCCCGGAGCGCAGTGGGCACCTCCGCGTGCAGGAGGCAACCCAATTCGAGGCCCTTGCGCTGTGCCGGCTCGGCAAAGAGATCCAACGTCTCTTCGACCGTCGTCCGAAGATCAAAATCGATCGTTTCCAACTCCAACCGGCCGGCCTCGATCTTCGAAAAGTCCAGGATGTCATTGATGATGTGGAGCAGGGTCTCACTGGACCGCTGCACGGTATCGGCGTAGTCGCGCTGCTCAGGAGTCAGATGTGTCTCGAGCAAGAGGCCGGTCATCCCCATGATGCCGTTCATGGGCGTCCGAATTTCATGGCTCATGACGGCGAGGAAAGCGGACTTGGCTTGCGTGGCGGCCTGCGCCTCGGCCAACGCCCTGTCGAGGTCGCGATTTTTCTGCTCCAGCTCCTTCGCGTAGGTGTGAACTCTGGCCTCCGCCCGTTTCCGTTCGTAGAACTGACCGATCTGGCTGCTGACGGTGGCGAGCACCTGCAGCAGATCCTCCTCAGGGTGGCGGACTTCGTGGCTGAAGAATTCCAGCACCCCCAGCACCTTGCCTTTCATCACGATCGGAAACGCGAAGGCGCCGTGGAGATGCGCCTGCGCGGCGGAGGGAGCGCGGGTAAAGTCGGCATCCTGTGCCACATCGAGCACCCAGGTTGGTTCGCCACTCGCCCAGACCCGCCCGGGCAGGTCGAGGCCACGCGTGAAGACGGCCTGCATGGTCACCCGGGAGAACTCCATCGCTTCCACTGAGGGCTGGTGCCAGATTTCCGCACAACTGAGGACATCCGTGTCGTCGTTCAGGAGCCACAGCGCGCCAAGATCCCCACGGGAGAGATCGCAGATGGTCCGAAGGACCTTCGGCATCGCGTCCATCAGTGTTTCCGACTCGGCCAGTATCCGGGTCGTACTGTGCTCCATGACCACCCGCTCGTCCGTCCGCTTCCGTGTCGAGATATCCCGCACGAACGCGCTGAATGTATAGATCTCTCCCCGCACCAAGGCGGGCGCGATCGCCAGTTCCACAGGAAACTCGCGCCCATCCCGGTGGCAGGCCGTAATCTCGATCCGTGTGTTCAGCACCGGTCCTTCACCGGTGGCGAGGAAATGACGCAATCCGCGTTCATGAGCCTCCCGGTGTTGTGCAGGGATGATGGTGGTGGAGAGGAGTCGCCCGATGGCCTCTTGCCGAGGCCAGCCGAACATCTGTACGGCTGGGGCGTTCCAATCGGTGATAAATCCACCGGCATCCATCACGACGATCGCATCGAGCGCCGTCTCGACGATAAGGCGCGTATGTGCTTCGCTCTCGCGGAGCGACGCTTCGGCTTCCCTGGCGTGCAAATATTCCCTCCGTGCGCGCTTCACGATCCACACCAAGAATCCAAACGTTGGAACCACCACGGCGCTGCCTGCCAGGCCAAGCTTCCAGAGGACTTCGCGAATCGGCGCCAGCACGTCGCGCCGATCCATGCGCATCAGCACCGTCCAATGCAGACCCTCAAACCCCTCACGGGCGAGAGTCCTGGCATAGCCGGTGATGACCGGCACGTGGCGACGTTGGTGCTCCTCCTCGATGTAACCGGCCAGGAAGCGTTCGCTCAACAGTGCTGACGGTAGGCCCATTTGTTTGAGATTGACGTGGTCCTTAGCCTGGAGAGCCGAATCAATGAAGGCCACTCCCTTGTCAGTCAGGAACTGGTACTCCAGCGCTCCCCCCAATCCCTCCCGCTGCTGGAAAGCCCGAAGCGTCCCAGTCAGGACGTGTTCCAGCGCCAGAGTCCCCACCCGTGTCGTCACGGCTCCCAGGAATTCCCCGCGCGGTCCGGTGAGGGGCGACGTAAAGGCTATTGCGTCAGGACCGCCCATCACTATGAATGGTTCCACGTCTCCCACATGGACGGCTTCCCCGGTACGCACAGCCTGAAACCAAGATGTGTCGCCGTAGTCCCGCCCTACCGTGGCCGGGTCGGTGGCGACCACGATCTGTCCGCGCGCGTTCGTGACGCCGAGCCACAGGTAATCCGGGTACGCTGTCTTCATCCGGACAACATACGCCGACTGAACCTCCCGATTGTGCGGCTGCGTGCTGAACGCCCGTGCAACCATCTGCACATCGCCATACCGTTCAAATAGCAGTCGGTCCAGTTTGTCCGCGACTTCGGCGGCGGTGAGGGCCAGAGTTTCGCCTGCTGAAGCCATCATGCGGGTTTCGATGTAATGGAACGCGATTGCACCGATGGCCAACGTGACGACCGTCATCGCGACGAGGAGAACCCATAGCCAGGAGTACAGGCGGGGAGCCGTTGCGTCAGACATGGTCATTCATCCTTTCCGCCTCGTTGCTGCGCCGCACTCGCCCATATGGACGATCGTATGAAGCTGATCTGATTGATGACCGGCAAGCCCTGCAAATAACCGCAAGGCCGCTGAGCCCATTGTCATAGCAAGCTAAACGGGGACACTCAAACTAAACGGGGACATTCTGAATTTCCCTAGGTGGCAGTTCACTCGCGCGACAAGAAACCTAGAATGTCCCCTTAATTCCTTCACAGTCGCGTATCTATTTCAACTCCAATGCAAACATGTCGCTCACCCTTCGGTATGAAAGCTGCTCATAGAATTCGTGAGCACGTACCCCTTGTTATTCCAGCAGCCAGGCGAACATAGTGGCATTTCTCTGACATGGCGAACCGTTCGGCGAACAACAGGAGAGCGCTCCCGATCCCTTTCCCCTGTATGCACTCATCGACAATAAGATCGTCGATGTACAGATGGTGTCCCCAACGGAGATCGTCTAGAGTGCGAAAGCCGATAGCTCCAGTGATCGAATCGCTTAACTTGGCATAGAAAAGACGATAGCCGCCATGTTTCGCTTTCTGAAACCGATCAAGGAACTCGACGATAGTCAGACGCCTGCGAAGCTGCCGTATAACCGGATAGAGGGCCGTTGCCTCTTCGAGCGTATGACATTCCAGGATCTCGGGCTTACGAGCCGAATGACTAGTAACGATCAAACATCACCGCCGTTCTTCCATCATTCCATCGTCGTCAGTTTAGCACGTAGCGACCGAATGGAATTGCGTATAGCAATCTGTGCGTTTTCGAGAGCTCCTCTCATCGAGTGCAATTGAATGAGACAGAATGTTGGGGCAGACATGCGTATCGATTCCGTCGTGCGTCGTCATTTCCTGTCTAGACGCTCCAAGTAGGTTCGGTGGTGTCTTTTTTTTCCATCTTTACCACTAAGGCTTGTCCATAGAGCCACGATCTATTTAATTGCTGGATGGCCGTGTTGGCTTCGTGGAGTGTGGCCATTTCCACATAGCCGAACTTTAAGGACTGAGCGCGAGGATCTCTTATGACCTTCGTGGATAAGACAGTCCCATAACGGCTGAATAATTCTTTGAGCTGCTGATCAGTAAAAAAGGACGGGATGCCATCAACCAAGAGTTTCGTCCCCATGTCATGACCTCAATGAGCACATCCGAACGATGGCACTTGGCTTTGAGAAGCTCTGTTCATGAACTGGTTTCTCGGTGAACGGTGTTGCGGAGAAGCACCGTCTTGCACTCCAGCTTGGCGCGGTCCTTCTCAATCGCGGAGAAGGCAGGATCGCAGCACCAGTCAGTTCGGATTCAGCAACGAGAGGGGAGATTCGCGAGGCACCTCGGCCGCTCCACGCTTCCCAGATGGTCTCGGCGCTGTGGCTTTCCTTGCCTCTCTCCCCCGCACTCGATGCATTTTCTCGCGCGTGTGATACGGCACCAGGCCTTCGAGAACAGACGCCAGTTTGTCGCAGGGCACATCCTCCATGATCTTGACGGCCAGTTTGGGGTCGGGACCTGAGCGGCCACCCACATAGACATCGACCGCATCGACCACTTTCCCATCGACCTTGGCTTTCTTGCCCAAGAGCCCGATATCCGCCACCAGATGATTGCCGCAGCCGGCCGGACAGCCGGACCAGTGCATGGTGATGGGCTTGAGTGAGCTGCCGAGCCGCGTTTCCAACTCCTGCGCCGTTTCCACCGCTCGGCTTTTGGTCTCAATCACGGCCAGGTTGCAATAGTCGCTGCCGACGCAACTCACCAGGCCCTTATAGAGCGGCGACGGGTTGTAGGCGAACTGCTTCAGCAACGGCTCTTGGTCGAGATCCCCGATCTTGCGATCGGACACATTCGGAATGATCAGGGCCTGCGCCGGAGAAATCCGAATCTCCCCCGTGCCATACGTCTCTGCCAACGCGGAGATCTTGGCCAGGTCGCCGTGCGTTATGCGGCCCACCAGGACCTTGAGTCCCACATAGTTCATCCCCGGCTGCTTTTGGCGATAGATACCAACATGGCTTTTCTCGAATGGTTTCCGTGCATCGACGCCGGCCGGCGACAGCGTCCGGCCCACTCGTGTTTCTACTTCTTCCCGGAAACGACTTTCGCCCCACTCGTCCAGTAAGAAGGCCAGCCTCGCCTGTGTGCGGTTCTCCCTCGATCCATGATCCCGAAAGATATGAATGATCGCGCGACTCACTGCCAAGGCTTCGCCCTCGGTCACAAAGATGTCGAGCGGGGTTGCGACCCGATACCCGCCGGAACCGAGCTTGCCGCCAGCCAATACGTTGTACCCGAAGCGTTTGCCGCGGCCATCATCGCGAGACGCCGGCACAAGGGCCAGGTCCTGGGTCTCCATGTGCACACAGTTGTCCGGACAGCCTGTCACCGCCACGTTGAACTTCCGTGGCAAATTGGAGTAGGCGCGGTTGCCGAGAATCTCTTCGGTCATCGCCCGTACGATCACGGTCGCATCCAGCACCTCATCGACACTGAGGCCGGCGACCGGACAGGTCATGACGCCTCGCACGTTGTCCATGCCGGTTTGGACAGAGGTCAGCCCCACCTCGTCCATTTTTTCGAACACGGCCGGCACGTCTTCGATCCGGATCTCCCGGAGTTGGATTTGCTGCCGCGTGGTGAGGTCCAAAATCCCGTTGCCATAGGTCCCGGCGATGTCCGCCAGGGCTCGCAGCTGATTCGAGCCGGTTTTACCGCCGGGAATCCGCACCCGGATCATGAAGAAGCCCGGCGTGGGATTCCGGAGAAACACCCCATACCATTTCAGGCGCTGGACATCGTCCTCCGGGATCGATTCCCATCCCGTCTTGGCGTAATGGGCAATCATCTCTTTCACCGCCAATCCGTCGCGTTCCAGCTTGATCGCCTCGATCTTGTTCATGTTCTTTGCTCCCATGACACACGATACGCGGCCCCGTTTCTCCTGAGCACCACCACACGATCCTCATTCGGCATGAAGGCATGATCGGTCGTTATCATCATGGCTGCCTCTCCCTGATTCCACTCGGGGCGGGGTAGCCAGCAACCTTTCCGACACCGGCTTGCCTGTCCTCCGGAGTCCTCGCCAGATAGCTTTGTACGGCGCGATGTACCGCATCGCTTCACCGCATGTCCTCGATTACATTCCGCATCTCTCAGGACGCGCACGCCTACGGATTGATGATGGGACATTCTCGGCTCACAACGACCGCATCGCCGGCGCCGGAACCGCACGCGGCAGGTCTCTGGTCTCGGTCCGATCGACGGTATACGGACTCGCCAGCCAGTACAGCCCCCCGACGAACACCCCACCGCCGACGATGTTTCCCAATACGACATACAGCTGGTTGTACCAGTACCCCGCCCAGCTGACGGCGGTCTCATGGGGTAGAAACAGCGCCATACCCAGCAGCGACTGGTTCGCGACGCTGTGCTCGAAACCGGTGCCGATAAAGGCGAACAGGCACCAGAAGATCAGCATGATCTTGGCTGCATCGTTCGTCGTGCGCCCGGACGTCCACACGGCCAGGCAGACGAGCCAGTTACACAGAATCCCTCGGAGAAATAGCTCCCACGCCGGCAGCGACATTTTCATGGCCGCTACGTTTCCGATGAGATCCGCCGCCGGCCCTTTGGACAGGACGCCCGATTGGACGACCAGCCAGGCCAGCGCGAGTGAGCCGACGAGATTGCCGACCCAGGACCAGACGTTGAGCTGCATAACTTGCCCCCACGTGAGGCTCCGCGACAGCCCGCCGATGACGCCGGTCATGTTATTGCCGGTAAACAATTCCGACCCGGCGAAGATCACCAACGTGAGGGCGATTCCGAACGAGACGCCCATCACCAGCTTCACCATCGGCGAGCCGATTGCGGCCAGCGGCCCGCCGAGGCTGAAAATCAACGCGATGCCGAACCCGAGATACACGCCGGCCAAGGCCGACAGAACCACAAACCGTGGAAGTGAGCTTTCCAAGAACGCATATTTTTTCGCGGCGACGAGTGCGATCCGTTCGTTGTCCGATGTATGCATCGCGCCCTCCTTGTTCAGTCCAGGACCAAAAAGCAAAAAAGCGTCCGTCGTCTACAAGAGGAAGAGGACATCATTGTCCTTGGCGAGATCGCGTAGCCGGGAAACGCCGTTGTTTCCCTTCACCATAAATAGAAGGCGATCGTTCTACTCATCCTTCACATAGCCGCCCCAATGGTAGGACAATGAGTAGCAGGTGCGGCTGAGGACGGAAAGCGGGGAAACGCGCAATAAATGATGCCCGTGCCAGGAAAATCCTGGCACGGGAGGGGCCCCACGGCTATACAGCCGTGGTCTCTCTTGTTGAGACAGAAAAGAAGGTGGGTGAGAATACGGTGTCAGCAACTGCCTTGAGATGTAGGCACGCTGCGCCTCCGTCGGCCGCTCCAGACCGTCCGTTTGCCACGCCACGTCCGGTGTCACGATTCAGCGGTGCGATGTCTTTGAGTCCAGAACGTGAGATAGTCCTTACGATTGCCATACTTCTTGCCGGCGAGAGGTCTCGATGAGGTTGCCCATCTCCGGTCGCGTCTCTATTTCAGCTCCAATGCAAACATGGCGCTCACCTTTCGATACGAAAGCTGCTCATAGAATTCGTGCGCTCGTGCCCGTGATATTCCAGCGGCCAGGCGAATAGAGTGGCATTTCTCTGACATGGCGAACCGTTCGGCGAACAACAGGAGAGCGCTCCCGATCCCGTTCCCTTGTACGCGCTCATCGACGATCAGATCGTCGATGTACAGGTGGTGTCCCCAACGGAGATCGTCGAGCGTGCGAACGCCGATCGCTCCAGCGATCGAATCGCCTACCTTGGCATAGAAAAGGCGATAGCCGCCGTGTTTCGCTTTCTGAAACCGATCAAGGAACTCGACGATAGTCAGACGCCTGCGAAGCTGCCGTACAACCGGATAGAGGGCTTTCGCTTCTTCGAGCGCATGACATTCCAGGATCTTGGGCTTATGAACTGAAAGACCGGTAATATTCACACATCACCGCCGTTCTTCCAGCATTGCATCGTCTTCAATTCGGCACGTGGCGACCGTGTGGAGCATGCAGAGTCATCGCTTGTATTCGAGCGGTTCTCTCATCGAGTACACGTGAAGGAGCCGGAATGTGTGGGGTCAGGCATGCGTATCGATTCAATCGTGCGTCGCCATTTCGCTCTCAACGAACCCTTCCTGTCAGACGCCCGACGTCGGTTCGGTTCTGTCTCTCTTGTCGAACTTGACGAGTAAGAGCCGTCCATGGAATCGCGATCTATGTAATTGCTGGATCGCCATGTTCCCTTCATGAGGCGCAGCCATCTCCACGTACCCGAATTGGAGGGGCCGCCCTCGTGGATCATGCGCCACTTCAGCGGACAAGACGGTTCCATAGGGGATGAATAACTCTTTGAGTTGCTGATCCGTAAAAAAGTAAGGGATGCCGTCAATAAAGAGTCTGATGCCCATGTGATGACCTCAATGACCCCATCCGAACGATGGCAATCGGTCTTGCACTCCAGCTTGGCGCGGTCCTGCTCGATCACGGAGAAGGCAGGATCGCAGCACCGGTCAGTCCGGATTCAGCAACGGGAGAGGATCTTCGCGAGCCACCTTGGCCACTCCACGCATACCAAGTGGTCTCGACGCTGTGGCTTTCCTGGCTTCTCCTCCCCGCACCCGATGCATTTTCTCGCGCGTGTGGTACGGCACCAGGCCTTCGAGAACGGACGCCAGATTGTCGCACGGCACATCCTCCATGATCTTGACGGCCAGCTTGGGATCGGGACCTGAGCGGCCACCCAAATAGACATCGACCGCATCGACAACCCTGCCGTCAATCTTGGCCTTCTTGCCGAGCAGCCCGACATCCGCCACCAAATGATTGCCACAGCCGGCCGGACAGCCGGACCAATGCATGGTGATCGGTTTGAGCCCCGATCCGAATTGCGCCTCGAGCGCGCCCGCCACCTCAACCGCTTTTCGCTTGGTCTCAATCACCGCCAGATTGCAATAATCGTTGCCGACGCAACTCACCAGCCCCTTGTAGAGCGGCGACGGGTTGTAGGCGAACTGTTTTACCAACGGGTCTGCATCGAGGTTTCCGACCTCTGGATCGGACACGTTCGGAATGATCAGGGCCTGCGCCGGAGAAATCCGAATCTCCCCCGTGCCATACTTCTCTGCCAACGCGGCGATCTTGGCCAAATCGTCATGCGTCATACGCCCACCAAGACTTTGAGCCCCACATAGTTCATGCCGGGCTGTTTCTGTCGATAGATGCCGACGTGGCTCTTCTCGGATGGTTTTCGCGCGTCGACACCGGCCGGCGACAGCGGCTTTCCGACTCGCGTCTCCACTTCTTGCCGGAATCGGATGGCAGAAAATGGGGTCAGGCATGAGTATGGACTTACATTGACACGAACACCGAAATCTAAACGCCCCAAGGCGGTTTGCGCTTCCCTTTCTCGCCAAGCTTGGAAGAAGAAAGGTGGACATTCTGAATAGAAGGGGGCGGACGTCAAATTGTCGCGCCAAGAAATCCAGAATGTCCCCGTTTTTCTCCCTATGTGCCATCAGCCATACGCGTAAGCTCATAAGTCCATACTCATGCCTGACCCCATTTACGTCCCCTCGACATGTGCGGAACGAGGAGCCTACCGCTTCGGAGGGTGAGGACGTGCCCACCAGTATCCGAGCCGCTCATCTCTATACTTCAAGCAGATCAAGCCGTGCGCCGTGGAACAGAACCAGACGTGTGAACAGTACCAGTCACGCAATGTCCCCAACACCACCAGGCGGAGTCGTGGCGTTCCGCTTCGGTGTCACCAAGGGGATGGGCGCTGGTGAGGTGGCCATACGACAGCCAAGTTCCGTCGCCAGGAGTCGATCGAGGATCGTTGTGGGGGGAAGCTCCAGAAAGACGTCCTCGGCCTCCACCTTCACCGGAAACAGACGGATCTCATACTCATCCCCACTGAGACATTTCCCAGATTCGAGAGAGAAAACCTTCTTGTGCAATGGGCAGGCGATCTTGGGCATGCCGGCTGTCTCCCCGATAATGCCCTGGGACAGGACGAATGCTTTCTTATGCGGACACATCTGTTGGCAGGCATACCACTCGCCCCGGCCGGCGAAATTGAAGACCGCAATCTGGACCTTTCCATACTTGACGGTTGCCCCGCTGTTGCGAGGAAAGTCGGAGACGGTTCCCACCTTCACCCAGGTGCGCGGCGGCTCCTGCTCGTGATCGGCTTCGGGACGCGAGTGAGGCTGAAGCGTGCGGAACTGTTCGAGGGACACGGCCTCTGAAGGCCAATTGGCCGGCCGGTGCTGGCCGCGTTCGCTGATGAATTCGATGCCCACTTCGGTCTCATCGGTATTGACAAATTGGCGGAAGAGTTTCTGCTTTTCAGCATCACGAACGACCTCCGCCCATTCGCAGGTGTAGGAATCCACCAAATGCTGCATCCGCTCCTCTAGCTCGGCGCAAATACCGAGCGTGTCGTGGATGATGACCTCCTTCAGACGTTCAAGGCCTCCCGCCAATTTCTCGATCCAGACAGCGGTCCGTGTCAGTCTGTCAGCGGTCATGATGTAATACATGAGGAAGCGGTCGATATACCTGATCGCCGTCTCCTCGTCGAGATCGGCGGCCAACAACTCGGCATGTCGTGGTGTGGCGCCGCCGTTTCCACAGACATACAGGTTGTAGCCCTTCTCCGTGGCGACCAGACCGAAATCTTTTCCTTGGGCTTCCGCGCACTCGCGCACACAGCCCGACACCGCGGATTTGAGCTTGTGCGGGGCGCGAATCCCCTTGTACCGATGTTCCAGCCGAACGGCGAATCTGACAGAATCTTGCACCCCGTAGCGGCACCACGTCGAGCCGACACAGCTCTTCACCGTCCGCAAGGCTTTGCCGTAGGCATGGCCGCTTTCAAAGCCGGCCTGGACGAGTTTTTCCCAAATCTCCGGTAACCGGTGAGCCGGCGCGCCGAACAAGTCGATACGCTGCGCACCGGTAATCTTTGTGTACAGACCATAGGCTTTCGCAACTTCACCGAGCACGATCAGTTTGTCCGGGGTGATCTCGCCGCCCGGCACGCGGGGCACGATGGAGTACAGCCCGCC
>Ga0070697_100003546_pt1 | contig 11988 bp, 10 predicted proteins | sample KBSK1501metaG_FD_65475 | JGI IMG/M metagenome (GOLD analysis project Ga0070697, IMG submission 65475) | Corn, switchgrass and miscanthus rhizosphere microbial communities from Kellogg Biological Station, Michigan, USA - KBS K1-50-1 metaG | ecosystem: Host-associated > Plants > Roots >... | reverse complement strand
CAAGGACGGGCTCTCCGCCACCGCCTTCCCTTCGGGCGTGCTGGGCACGCCGGTCGAGGTCGTGGAGACCCTCGCGCCGCTCCTCGTCGAGCGCAAGGCGCTGCGCGACGGCTCGGGCGGCGACGGCCGCTTCCGCGGCGGGCTCGGCCAGGTGCTGAGCTTCCGTGTGCTGACCGACGATCCGGCGACGTGCTCCGTCTTCTGCGATCGCACGGTGATTCCGGCCCAGGGCTTCTTCGGCGGGGAGCCCGGCGCCACGGGCGCGCTCCTGATCAACGGCAAGGCTCCCGCGAATCCCAAGGCTGAGCAGACCCTGCAGCCCGGCGATCTGATCGAGCTCTTCATGCCGGGAGGCGGCGGTTACGGCCCGCCCGCCGAGCGCGACCCCGCACTCCGGGAACGCGACAGGCTCGAGGGCTACGTCGCGCCGTAGCAGGTCGCCCCGAACCCGCGAGCGGCATGTAAACATTTCTTTGCAGGGCCGACACACTCCCTTCATCTCTTTCGTCGATCCTCGGTTGGGTTGCAAATCCTGGAATCCGGGGGGTAGCGTGAGGCGCATGCGGTATCGAGTCACTCTCATCTCGCTGCTCGGTTTGATCCTGCCGACGCTTGCGACGCTCGCGCACGCGAGCCCGCCGGACGAGACCTGGCTGCCCGGAATCTATGACGACGCCGACTTCGACGACGTCATCACGCTGATCACCTCATCGAGCGGCACGCCTCCGGACGCGCCTCCCGATCTCCTGCGGCCTGGCTCAATCGCCTCCTCGATCGTGGTGCCCGCCGACGCGGGCATTCTCCGGACGCGCCTCCATCTTCCCGACGACGCCCGCAGTCCGCCAGCCTCCTGACGTCCGTCCGCCGAACTTCCTGAAGCGCAAGTGACGCAGGCTCGGCCTGCGCCCTGTTCGGGAGCGTTCACGCGACATGACCCTCGGAGGGAGGACTCCATGAGCGAACTAATGTATGCGCCAGAGACGATGCCATCGTCTTTCGGAAAATACATTGCCATCAGGCATGTGCGAAACCCATCTGACGGATGACATTGGCGGATCGGCCCATCTTACCGAGTGATTATCGAAGGTTGAGCCCGCGAGGTCAATCAGAGGCTGCATGGCTGTTTGCTCGAATGCCGTCGATAATTCCGGTTTGGGGCCGCGGACCCGGGCGTGGCAGGGTGAGGCACTCGCGGCTGCCGCGACTGTGCTACACTCCGCGCCAGTTGGACGGTCACCGCCGACCCGCAGCAGATCCAATCGACCCCTAGAGGAGGACCCTCGTGATAGGACGCCCGATCGGAGTGCTCTCCCTTGCGCTGGCCGCCGCGCTCGCGGCTACCCCCGCCTCCAACGCCCAGGCGCCGAAGGAGATCGTCATCGGCGTCATCTACCCGATGACCGGCCAGCTGGCGCAGCTTGGCATCGACTCGGTTACGGCCATGAAGATGGCGACCGAGCAGTACAACGGCAAGTCGGACCTCAACCTGCCGTCGATGAAAAAGACGACCGAAGGGCTGCCCGGACTGGGCGGCGCCAAGATCCGGCTCGTCATCGTGGACCACCAGGGCAAGCCGGAAGTCGGCCAGTCCGAGGCCGAGCGCCTGATCACGCAGGAGAAGGTGCACGCGATCATCGGCGCAGTCCACTCGAGCGTGACGGCGACCGCTAGCCAGGTCGCCGAGCGCTACGGCGTCCCGTACCTGAACGCAGAGTCGTCCTCGCCCACGCTGACCGAGCGCGGCTTCAAGTGGTTCTTCCGGACCTCGCCCCACGACGGCCACTTCTCCCTCGCGATGTTCGAGTTTATGAAGGAGTTCGAGAAGAAGAAGGGCGTCAAGTTCAAGTCGGTCGGCATCATGCACGAGGACACGCTCTTCGGCGCGGACTCGGCCAAGGTGCAGGAGGAGCTGGCGAAGAAGTACGGGTACGAGGTCGTCGTGAACATGGCCTACCGCAACAAGACCACGAGCCTCGATGCCGAGGTAGGCAAGCTCAAGGCGGCCAACCCGGACGTCTTCCTGCCGACCTCCTACACCTCGGACGCGGTGCTCTACGTCAAGACCGCGAAGACCCTCGATTACGTCCCCAGGATGCTCATCTCCCAGGACGCGGGCTGGGTCGATCCCGCTTTCGTCCAGGAGATGAAGAGCGAGATCGAGGGGCACATCACGCGCTCGCCTTTCGCCCTCGACCTCCAGGCCAAGAAGCCCCTCATCCGCCCGGTCAACGAGCTCTTCAAGAAGCAGAAGGACAACCCGGGCGGCCGCGACATCTCCGAGGCGCCCACCCGCGGGCTCACCGGCTTCACCGTGCTTATCGACGCCATCAACCGCGCCAAGTCGACCAACCCCGAGGAGATCCGAAAGGCGCTCGTCGCGACCAACGTCCCGCCCGACCAGCTCGTTATGCCGTGGACCGGCGTCCGCTTCGACGAGAAGGGTCAGAACAGCGGCATCCGCGCCATCCTCCAGCAGATGCAGAAGGGTACCTACGCGACGATCTGGCCATTCGACCTGGCCGCGGCCGACGTGATGTATCCCCTGCCGGGCTTCAAGGAGAAGAAGTAGCCGCCCGCCGTGACGGCTGAGACTCTCCTCCAGGGGCTCGTGAGCGGGCTCCTGATGGGCTTCGTCTACGCGCTCATCGCCGCAGGGCTCTCGCTCATCTTCGGACTCATGGAGATCGTCAACTTCGCCCACGGCGAGTTCCTGATGCTCGCCATGTTCACGACCTTCTGGGCGTGGGCCTTGTGGAAGCTCGACCCATTCGTCTCGCTGCCGCTGACGGTTGGCCTTCTTTTCCTCTTCGGGCTCGCCGTCTACCACGGCCTGATCCGCTGGATCCTGGGCGCGCCCATGCTGGCCCAGATCTTCGCCACGTTCGGCCTCGCCATCTTTCTGCGGGCGGCGGCGCAGGCCCTCTGGGGCGTGGACTTCCGCGTCATCAAGAACCCGCTCGTGGACGGCCGCCTCGCGGTCGGCGGGCTCTTCATCGGCCTGCCGCAGCTGACGGCCAGCCTGGGAGCGCTCCTGGCCTTTGGCTTCCTCCACTGGTTCATCGCGAGAACCGAGACCGGGCTTGCACTCCAGGCGACGGCCCAGGACCGCCAGGCGGCCTCGCTGATGGGCATCGACACCCAGCGCATGTTCGCGCTCGGCTGGGGCATAGGCGCCGCCTGCGTCGGCGCGGCGGGCGCGCTGCTCGCCATGTTCTTCTACGTCTTCCCCGACGTGGGCTCGACCTTCGCCCTTCTTGCCTATGTCACGGTGGCGTTGGGCGGCTTCGGCAACGTCCCGGCCACGCTCGCCGCGGGCGTGATCGTCGGCGTCGTCGAGGTGCTGGCCGGGCTCCTGATTGCTCCGGCCTTCAAGTACGCCGTGGTCTTCGCCCTCTACCTCGTGGTCGTCCTGTGGCGGCCGCAGGGGCTCTTCGGGCGCTTCTGATGGGGCGCGGGCTCCGCTGGGGCGCCGCCGCCGCGGCACTGGTCCTTCTCATCGTCTTCCCGCAGGTCGTGACCCAGCCCTTCCCGCGCCACGTCATGATCAGCATCTTCCTCTACGCCATGCTGGCCCAAGCGTGGAACCTTCTCGCCGGGTACTGCGGCCAGATCTCGCTCAGCCACGCCGTCTTCTTCGGCACGGGAGCCTACACGTCCACGCTCCTCGCCAGGCACCTGGGGCTCTCCCCGTGGGGCGGCATGCTGGCGGGCGCCGTCGTGGCCGTCCTGCTGTCGCAGTGCATCGGCTACCCGGTCTTCAGGCTGCGCGGGCACTATTTCGCCATCGCGACCATAGCGGTGGGCGAGATCGTCGGCACGCTCATGATCAACTGGGACTGGGCGGGCGGGGCGCGCGGGCTTTTCGTTCCCATCAAGCGCCCCGACTCGTGGATGAACTTCCAGTTCCACGAGAGCAAGCAGAACTACTACTACATTGCCCTCGCGCTGCTTCTCTTGGCACTCTGGGTGACGCGGCGGGTGGAGCGCTCGCGGCTCGGCTACTACCTGCGTGCGATCCGCGAGGACCAGGACGCGGCGGCGAGCCTGGGCATCCCGGTCGCGGGCTACAAGCAGCGGGCGATGGCGCTATCCGCGGGGTTGACCGCGCTGGGCGGGAGCTTTTACGCCCAGTACATCTTCTTCATCGACCCCGAGTCGGTCTTTCCGACGTCGCTCAGCATCCTGATCTGTCTCGTCGCCGTGCTCGGCGGCGTGGGCACCTTCTGGGGCCCGCTCGTCGGGGCCGCCATCCTAATCCCCCTCGGCGAGTGGACGCGGATCGCGTTCGGCGGAACCGGAAAAGCCGCGGACCTCCTCGTCTACGGCGCGCTCATCATGCTCGTCTCCGTCATCCAGCCCGGCGGCATCATGGCCTTGGCGATGCGCGGCCGACGGCGGACGGGCTAGCCTCGATGGGCGATATCCTCCTCGACGTCCGCGGCATCACGAAGCGTTTTGGCGGCCTCGTCGCCAACAACGACGTCTCGCTGCAAGTGGAAGCGGGCGAGCTCGTGGGCGTCATCGGGCCCAACGGCGCTGGCAAGTCCACGCTCTTCGATCTCCTGACGGGCTTCCAGACAGCGGACGCGGGCGAGGTGCTTCTGGACGGCCGGGATGTCACGCGCTTGAGGCCGGATCAAATCAGCCGCTTAGGTGTGGCGCGCACCTTCCAGAAGCTCAAACCCTTTACGCAGATGACCGTGCTCGAGAACGTGATGGTGGGCGCTTTCCAGAAGACGTCCGACCCGGCGCGTGCCAGGATGGAGGCGACCAAGGCTCTCGACCGCGTCGGGCTGGCAGACAAGGCAGAGGCGCACGCGCGCGTGTTGTCAACGGGCCAGCGCAAGCGCCTGGAGCTGGCCCGCGCGCTTGCGACCCGGCCGCGCCTCCTGCTCCTCGACGAGGTGACGGGCGGCGTGGACCTGCGGAGCATCCCGGCGCTCGTCGCGCTCGTGCGAGAGCTGAACGCCGCTGGGACGGCGCTCGTCGTCATCGAGCACAACATGGGCGTCATCATGGATATCTCGCGGCGCATCGTGGCCCTTCACCTGGGTGAGGTCATCGCCGACGGAACGCCCGCGGCCGTCGGTCGCGACCCGCGCGTGATCGAGGCCTACCTGGGCCACGCCTATGTCCGCTGACGTGGTGGACGGCAACGCGCTCGAGGCGACCGGCCTCGACGTGCTCTACGGCGACTACCAGATCCTCTGGGACGTGTCGTTCCGCGCGAGACGGGGCGAGGTCGTGACGATCCTGGGGCCCAACGGTTCCGGCAAGTCCACGCTCATGAACACGCTGTCCGGCCTCGTGCGGCCCCGCACGGGGGAGATCCGCCTCGGAGAGCGCCGCATCGACGGCATGCCGCCCCACAAGATCGTGGCGCAGGGCCTCGCCCACGTGCTGGAGCGCCGCCGGCTCTTCCCCTATCTCTCGGTGCGCCAGAATCTCCTGCTCGGCGCCTATCATGCCTCCGCCCGGGCGCGCCGTGACGACACGCTGGCCGACGTCGAGGCGCTCTTCCCGCGCCTGAGAGAGCGGCAGGGCCAGCTGGCGGGGACGCTCTCGGGCGGCGAGCAGCAGATGGTGGCGATCGGCCGCGGCCTCATGGCGCGCCCGGCGCTGCTCATGGTGGACGAGCCCTTCCTCGGGCTGGCCCCGCTCGTGATCGAGCAGATCGCGGAAGTCCTGACGGCGATCAACCGCGAGCGGGGCATCACGGTGGTCTTCATCGAGCAGAACGTGGAGCTGGCGCTGCGCATGGCCCATCGCGGGTACATCCTCGAATCCGGGCGGGCTATTCTCGAGGGCCCCGCGGCCGAACTCCTGGCCTCGACCGAGGTGAAGCGGATCTTCCTCGGGCACTAAGACCGGTACGACGCCTCACTGACCGAGCACTGTGGGAGAGCCGGCGCCCTGGATGTTGACGCCGGCCCCGCCCTGGATCGCGACGTCGTGGCCGGGGCGCCCGCACAGCTGCCATTGGGCAGGGCTTGCCGGGCGGTGGCAATGCGACGGCCGTCAGGGCGATCCGAACGATTCGGGCAGCCTCATGCCCAGCTCGCGCACGAGAAAGGCCAGCCCGTCGGCCGATTCTTCGATGACCTTGCTCGTCGGCTTGCCCGCGCCGTGCCCCGCCCTCGTTTCGATCCGGATCAGGATCGGCGCCGTCCCCCCTTGATCGCGCTGAAGCGTCGCCGCGTACTTGAAGCTGTGCGCGGGGACGACGCGATCGTCGTGATCGGCGGTAGTGATGAGCGTGGCGGGATATCGAACTCCCTTCCTGATGTTGTGGAGCGGGGAATACGCGCGAAGCGCGGCGAACTCGTCCGGCTTGTCCGACGAGCCGTACTCCGTAGCCCACGCCCATCCGATCGTGAAGGTGTGGAAGCGCAGCATGTCCATCACGCCGACGTCCGGCAGCGCCGCTCCGAAGAGATCCGGCCGCTCGTTCAGCACCGCGCCCACCAGCAGGCCGCCGTTGCTGCTTCCGCTGATCGCCAGTCTTGCCGGGGACGTGTAGCTCTGGCCGATGAGCCACTGCGCCGCGGCAATGAAGTCGTCGAAGACGTTCTGCTTGCGGAGCTTCATGCCGGCCACGTGCCAGTCTTCGCCGTACTCGCCGCCGCCCCGAAGATTGGCCACCGCGTAGATGCCGCCCATCTCCATCCAGACGAGCCGGCTGACGGAAAACCCCGGCGTGAGGCTGATCTTGAACCCGCCGTAGCCGTAGAGATACGTCGGGTTCCGCCCGTCCAGCGTTATCCCCTTTTTGTAGGTGAGGAACATCGGCACGCGCGTGCCGTCCTTGCTCGCGTAGAAGACCTGCTTCGTTTCATACCGGTCGGGATCGAAGTCGACCTTCGGCCGCCTGAACACCGTGCTCTGGCCGATGGCTGGCTCGTACCGGTAGATCGTGCCGGGCTGGGTAAAGCTGGTGAACGAGTAGAACGTCTCCGTGTCCGTTCGCTTGCCGTAGAAGCCGCTGACCGTCCCGATCCCCGGCAAGGCCAGCTCCCGCAGGGGCGAGCCGTCCAGGGCGAACACCTTGACCTGGCTCCGCGCGTCCTTCAGATACGAAGCGATGAACGTGTGGTTGACGGTCGCAACGTTGACCAGCGCGTCCTGCCCCTCGGGAATGATCTCCTTCCACTGCGAGCGCTCCGGTCTCGTGATGTCGATCGCGATGACCCTGCCCCGGGGAGCGGTCAGGTCGGTCTTGAACCAGAAGCGGGGACCGTCGTTGTCGATGAAGATGTACTCCGCGTCGAGCTCCATGAGCAGCTCGACGACCGGCGTGCCGGGCGTTTGCAGATCCTGGTACAGCACCCGGTTCTTCCGGGCGCTGCCCTGCGAGGCGCCGATGACCAGGTACCGACCGTCGTCCGTGACGGTGCCGTAGAAGTTCCAGTCCTGGTGGTCCGGCCGCTCGTAGACGAGCCTGTCCTCGGACTGCTGCGTGCCGAGCCGGTGGTAGTACAGCTTGTGGAAGTAGTTCGTCTTGGTCAGCTTCGCCGCCTCGCTCGGCTCGTCGTAGCGCGAGTAGAAAAAGCCCTTGCCGTCCTTCGTCCAGGACGCGCGTGAGAACTTCACCCACTTGACGTGGTCGGGCAGGTCCTGCCGGGTCCTGACGTCCCGTACCTTGTATTCCTGCCAGTCCGATCCCGCGGTGGCGAGGCCGTAGGCCACCAGGCTCCCGTCGTCGCTGACCGCGTACGCCGTCATCGCCACCGTCCCGTCCGCGGACAGCGTGTTCGGATCCAGCAAGACGCCCGGAGCGGCATCGAGCGAAGCCAGCGTGTGCAGCACGGCCTGGTTCTGAAGCCCGTCGTTCTTCGTGAAGAAGTAGCGCCCGCCCTGCTTGAACGGCACGCCGTAGCGCTCGAAGTTCCAGAGCTTCGTCAGCCGCGACCGGATCGCGCCCAGCTCCGGGATCTGCCGAAGGTACCTGAATGTGACGGTGTTCTGGGCGTCCACCCACGCCTTGGTTTCAGGCGAATTGTCGTCTTCCAGCCAGCGATACGGGTCGGCGATCCGGACGCCGTGGTACTCGTCGACGACGTCTGCCTGGCGCGTTGCGGGGTACGCCCCTCGCGGAGCGGAGGCATCGGGCGAGGGCTTGTCCGAGGCGCAGGCGGACAGGAGCGCGGCGCCGAGCAGCAATCGCCATAAGAGCGATCCCCGTAACAGCGATCCCCATAACAGCGATCCAATGACGAGGGCCCCGCTTCGGCGCATCGGCGCGCGAAGAGGGGACGAAGGGCGGAGCATCGTGGAGATGCTGCCAGATCGCCGGCGACACGTCAACCGACGGAGGCTCTCCCGCGGATCAGGCGAGGGCCGGGCTCGGGCACCGGAAGGGCGCCGCCGGGCGCTTGAACGGCGAGCGGTAGTCCAGCGCCTCGCGAACCTTCTGCGAAAGCAGCGACGCCGTGAAAGGCTTGCCGACGAACGGCGCCCCGGCGTGCATGATCCCGTACTGACCGATCGCCTCGGTCGTATAGCCGGACATGAAGATCACCTTCGTCTCCCGGCGGGCTCGCCTCAGCCGATCGGCCAGCTCCGGCCCGTTCACCTTGGGCATGACCACGTCGGCGAGCAGGGCGTGGATCGGCCCCGGATGGCGCTCGGCCACGCACAGCGCTTCCTCGCCGTCCGAGGCCGTCAGGACCGTGTAGCCCTCCGCTTCAAGGATGTCCCGGGCCAGGTCGAGAACATCGGGAGCATCGTCGGCCACGAGAATCGTTTCCAAGGGAGACCTCCCTGCCGGACGGCTCATGAGAGCCTCCGGGCTTGATCGCGGACCTCGCCCGCCTTGCCGGCGAGACCCTGGGTGAAAGACGTCCGGAGACAGGCCGCGTGGGGATCCGGCACGGACCCGTTCACGAGTTCCTCCGCCCGCCACTGCTCGAGGTCGCGCGCCACTACCGTGCTCCGGCAGTCCGGGCAGATGCCGTGGCTGAAGGTCGCGTGAGAATGCTCGCTGATATAGCTCTCCATCTGTTCCCACGAGTTCTCGTCGTTGCGGATCTTCTTGCAGTAGGAGCAGATCGGCAGCATGCCCTGCAGGCGCTTGACCTCGGCCAGCGCCCGCTCGGCAGCCTGGCGGGCACAGCTTTCGTCGGCGAACAACGCTGCGTTGCGGATGGCCAGGGTCGCCTGGGACCCGAAGCTCTCGAGCAGCCGCTCGTCCTCGGGATCGAACTGGAACGGCTCGCTGCCGTTGAGCGCCAGGACGGCGAGGAGCACTCCGTCCACGATGACCGGGACGCCCAGGTAGCTGCTGAGCCCATGGGTTCGCCACCAGTCCGACTCGATGAATCGATCGTCCGTGAAAGCGTCGGGCACGTTCAGGACCCGCCCGTGGCGGGCCACCCAGCCGTTGAGCCCCTGCTCGAAGCTCATGGTCCTGACCGGCCAGTCGGCGTCCATGACCGGATCGGAGAAACTGACGACCTCCAGCGTCCTGGTCTCCTCGCGGACGAGCCAGATGGACGCTACCGTCGCGCCGGGTAGCTGGGCGGCGGCTTCGGCGATCTTTTGCAGCACGCGGTCGCTGTCGAGCGAGCTCGAGATGAGCCGGTTCAGGCGCGTCACGGTCTTGAGCTGGCTGACGCGCTCTTCCAGGTTGGCGTATAGTCGGCCGTGCTCGATTGCGATCGCGGCCTGATCGATGAGGGCCTGGAGCAGCGGATCGTCTTCGATATTCGGCTTCAGAGGTTCCCGAAAGACGAGCGACAGCGCGCCCAGCAGCCTGTTCCCGCGAAGGATCGGCAGAGCCACGCCGCTCCGGAAGCCCCTATCTTGGAACCACTGGCCGAGTCGTTCCTGCCCGTCCTTCTCGACATCCGCCACCGTGCGCGGGCGGCGGTCCAACGCCATCTTTCCGACCACACCCTCACCGAAAGGTCTCACCCTTTGCGGGTACTCGGTAAGCGGCTCGTCGTTCGAGCTGGCGCGCGCGTGGATCAGCTGCCGGCCTTCGTCGGCGCTCCACACGATGACCAATCCGGCGTTCATGAGAGCCGCCGCCGCCCTGGCGATCTGCTTGAGGATGCGGTCTACGTCGAGCGAATCCGAGATCAGCCGGTTCAGGCCCGTGAGGGTGTCGAGCCGCTTGACCCGGTCCTCCAGAGCGGAGTACAGGCGGGCATTCTCGATCGCGATGGCGGCCTGGTGCGCGAAGGAGGTAAGGACGGCCAGCTCGTCGGGGTCGAACACGCGAGGCTCGATCGTCTTGAAGACGAGCACGCCGAGTACGGGGCCGGCCGCCCTGATCGGCAGGCCGAGGTACGCCACGATTCCGGCGGCGCGGTCATTTTCGGGGATGGAGTTGCGCGGATCGTCCGCGACGTTCGCGACGTAGATGGCCTCCCCCCGCTCGGCCACGAGCCCGGAGATGCTCTGCCCCATCGACAGCTCGTGGTTGGGCGGGAGCGCCGCTCCCATGGCCGCGGCGAGCCGGAGCGTGTGGGAGCCTTCGTCCCTCAGCAGGACCGCCACGTGGGGAGCGCCCGAGATGCGGCTCGCCTCCGCGATGAGCCGCGAGAGGATATCCGGCAGGTCCAGCCCCGCCATCACCACCTGTCCCGCGCGGACCAGGGACCCAAGCTGCTCCTGACGAATCCGGAGTTCCCGCGTATGCGCCGCCACCTCGATCTCGAGGCTGTCGGACCGCCTCGAGTAGGGCCTCACCGCGAGGTACGCGAGCCCGAGCGCCACGGCCACGAAGGCGTAGTCGAATACCCGGACGCTCTCAATCAACCGGGCTGCGTGCAGGGCGTCATTGAGGGCACAGGCGATGTAGACGCTGAAGCCCACGAGGAACATCCGCCGCTCGCTCGGATCCAGATGCTTCGCTCGCCACACAAGCGTGAAGCAATAGATGAACACCGCGAACATGTACGGGGTCAGCAGCGCCATCGCGGGTCCCGGCAGCGGCGCCCAGTACTGATCGCCGAGGCGGTCGGTCCGGTGGTAGACCTGGTCCGTCACGATTAGACCCGTGAACCCGGTCAGCACGACGAGCAGGGCATTGAAGCCCGCGAGCAGGACGATCGACCGCCGCGAGCACTTCCCGCCCGCGATCGTCTGGGTCAGACCGACCACGACGGGAATAAGCAGCAGGGCGCAGGTCAACATCAGTCGCGAAGCCAGGAGGACACGCCAAGGTTCATCCGACGAGAGCTGGATGTAGTGGCCGATTACGTAGATGCCGGTGATGGCGCACCAGCCGGACGTCCAGAGATGGAGGGTATCGCTCCGGCGGCGGAGCCAGACCCACAAGTTGGACAGTGCACCGGCGCTCACAACCCCCAGGATCAGGAGCAGCATCCCCGACGGCAGAGCGGACAGGGTGTTCATTGCCCTACTTACTCCGGCCCTGGACGTTGGACAGGCGCTGCGGGTCGGCAATGACGCAGCGGCCGTCGCCTTCCTGGCAGATGACGAGGCTTCGCGGCTGCATCTGGCAGCCTTGGGTTCCCGATGGGGAGAAGCTGTCATTCATCGAGAAGCGACGGCCCTCGGCAAACAGCCGCCCTTCGGCTCGCGCGGCGTCGAGGCCGGAGGCGATACACATCGAGCGCGCCATGGCCGGGGAGCGTGTGAGAAGGTAGAGCCCGTCCGCCGTGGCGACGACGCGGACGTCTTCGTCGCCGGTCATGGCCCCCGCGCACCCTGAAACGAGCAGGGCGCCCACCGCTATCGAACCGAGCCATCGATTCCGGATTCTGCGACTCCGTGCTTCCCTCATGTCAGTCTCCCCTCGCCTGGTTCATTTGTTCTGCACCCTAGTAGGGCAAGCGGAATGCCAGTGGTGGACGTGGGAGCCACGACGGCGACGTCACGACTAAAATGCTAGTGTTTCTAGCTGTTTGGAACACGGAATCTGAAAGCTCTTCTGCTCCGGACTGCGCGTCCAGACCGGGACCCAGACCAGAACTATGGAGGGCAGACCATGGTGGGAGAGCGATAGAGAACCCGGCCGCG
>Ga0070697_100003545_pt1 | contig 11989 bp, 9 predicted proteins | sample KBSK1501metaG_FD_65475 | JGI IMG/M metagenome (GOLD analysis project Ga0070697, IMG submission 65475) | Corn, switchgrass and miscanthus rhizosphere microbial communities from Kellogg Biological Station, Michigan, USA - KBS K1-50-1 metaG | ecosystem: Host-associated > Plants > Roots >... | reverse complement strand
GCAAGAACGCAAAGATCACGCAAAGACTTGAACTCAGGACACTACCCGGAAAACACGCGCCGAAAATATGCAAACCAACAGTTTGCGTTACAACCGGCTTGAAGTCGTGATAACTTAACTATCCAAATACCAGCATCGTGAAATGGTTGTTTCGGGAGGGTAGATGTCTGCAATCTTAGCTAAGCGGCGAGTAAAGAACCTGCTGCTGTTCATACCGAATATGCTGTTGCTGTGTGCGCGTCTGCTGAAGGATCCGCGCGTGCCGGGAACTGAAAAAGCGCTTTTGGCTGGAGCAGTCGTCTACGCAATTATTCCTTTCGATCTGATACCCGATATGATCCCTTTTGTCGGGCAGATCGATGATGCCTACCTTATCGCGATGACGCTGTTGCGCCTCATGGAGCGAACCGATCCCAAAATTGTGCGCGAACATTGGGCAGGCGGTGGCGACGTAGTGGAGCTGGTAGGCGCCGCTGCCATGCTGGCAGGAAAATTCTTACCAAAGCCAATTCGACGCGTGCTGACCTCGCGAGTGGAGGTCGCACCTGATAGAGGTGACAAGGCCGGAGGCATATCAAAACCGTTGCTGGTAGCTCGCCCCGAGAAAGGAGCGGAGGCAGGCGGCAGCAAGCAGACGGCAGGAACACCAGCGTAACTTTGAGAAATGATAAATGAAGAATATTTTTCTCCTGCCTCCTGCCTCCTGCCTCCTGCCTCCTGCCTCCTGCCTATTGGCCACTGGTTTCCGTTTTCAGTCTCTCCAGTAGTTTCTCGTGGATCCCGCCAAAGCCGCCGTTTGACATGATGGCAACGACGTCGCCTTCGCGAAGTTGTGGCATCAGGTGACCGATAATGGCATCGGCGTCCGGCAGAACAAACGCGGGTTTATTCTGCTGCGAGATATCCTCGATTAGTTTTGCGGTATTAAGCGACTCACCCTTCTCGACAACTTTCTTGCTATCGAAGACGCTTGCGATAACCACGTAGTCCGACGACGCGAAGGCGTTAGCATATTCCTCCTGAAAAACTGCCAGACGCGATGACCATGAGCGCGGCTCAAACACTGCTATTAAACGCCGATCGCCGTATCGGTTGCGCAGTCCGCGCAGCGTTTCGCGCACTGCGGTCGGATGATGGGCGAAATCATCAATGACCGTGACGCCACTCTCCTGGCCTCTGACCTCAACGCGGCGTCGCACGTTCTTAAAAGTGGAAAGCGCACCGGCGATTTCATCGCGGCCAATTCCCCACGCGTCGGCGGCAATGATCACCGCCAAACAATTAAGGAGATTGAAGTCTCCGATCAGAGAGGTCTGAAACTTTCCCCACTCCTTCCCTTCGCGCGCTATAGTGAAGTTGCTTGTTTCGCCCGAGAAGTCAGTTTCCGAAACTCGCCACCTGGCGTCTTCGCTCGTACCAAAAGTTTCGAGCTGAGTGAAGAGCTTCTCGCCCATTGAGGCAACTACGTCGCGGACATTTTGGCTATCCCACCCGACGATTAGTTTGCCGTTTCCCGGCACCAGATTCATTAATCTCCGGAAGGCGAGCTTGACAGCCGCAAGATCGTTGTAAATATCCGCGTGGTCAAACTCAATGTTATTTACTACTGCGATCTCCGGCAGGTAATGCATGAACTTGGGGCCCTTGTCGAAATAGGCAGTGTCGTACTCGTCGCCTTCGATAATGAAGTAATCGCTGTTTGTGACCCGAAAGCTGACTCCGAAATTCTGCGCGACACCACCGATGAGGAAAGTCGGGTCAAGCCCGCCCTGGTCCATTACCCAGGCAGCGATACTCGTGGTCGTGGTTTTGCCGTGCGTGCCCGCAATGACAAGTGAGCGCCGGCCGCGGATAAATTCATCTTTTACTACTTCGGCTTGCGAACGATAAAGCAGTTGTCGATTGAGCGCCTCTTCAACTTCGGCGTTACCTCGGGGAATTGCGTTACCGACGATAACGCAGTCCGGCACAGGCTCGAGGTGTTGGGCCCGGTAGCCTTGCATGACTGAGATTCCGAGCGAGGCAAGCATCGTGGACATAGGCGGGTAAACATTTTCATCGGAGCCGGTAACATGATGTCCTCTGGCTTGCAGCATTCCCGCCAGCGCGGCCATGGCCGTTCCACAAATTCCTATCAAGTGATAATGCATCGGTTTTGTTACGCGTCCGTTTGGTCTCAAAGGTTAGACAGGAGTAACAGGATACACAAGATTATCAAACTGGCCAGAAATAGTTTTCATCCTGTTAACCTCGTAAATCCTTTCTACGATTCCAAAGAGCGCGACCGCCACATTTGCGCGAGGCAGGGCAAGGCGGGTATTCTCAACTTTCGAATTGCTTTCTGTTTTTCCATAAGATTCTTCGTTAACGACAATGCAAAAACTCTTCATAACCGGCGGTGCGGGCTTCATTGGTTCCGCGTTTGTTCGATTGGTTCTCGATGAGGTTCCCAACTGTACGCTGATCAACTTCGATGCGTTGACCTACGCCGGCAACCTCGACAACCTGAAGGATATGGACCACGAACGACATCAATTCGTTCGCGGTGATATTGCCGATCCTGAAGCGGTGCTGGCCGCGTTAGATCCCGGAACCGACGCCATCATCAATTTCGCAGCCGAGTCTCATGTGGATCGAAGCATCGCCTCTGCCGCCGAATTCCTGCGCACCAACATAGTGGGTACTCAGGTTTTGCTGGATGCCGCGCGCGAACGTGGCGTGACCCGATTTGTACAGGTTTCCACCGACGAAGTGATGGGTAGCTTGCCTGAGGATGCGGACGCTTTTTTTACCGAGTCTTCGCCGTTTGCCCCAAATAGCCCGTATGCGGCTTCGAAGGCTGCGGCAGAACATCTGGTGCGCGCAGCCCATCACACCTTCGGATTGGATACAGTCGTCACGCGTTGCGGCAACAACTATGGTCCCCGGCAGTTCCCGGAGAAGTTTTTGCCGCTGGCTATTTCCAACGCACTGAATGACGAACCTATTCCAGTTTATGGTGATGGTCTTAATGTGCGCGATTGGATCTATGTTGAAGACCACTGCCGCGGAATTCTATTGGCCCTGCAGCACGGCCGGAGCGGCTCGGTTTATAACTTCGGCGCGCGCAACGAAAGGCGCAATATCGAAGTAGTGAAATCCTTACTTGATGCTGTCGGAAAGCCGCATTCCTTACTCCGATTCGTTAAGGACCGGCCTGGTCACGATCGCCGCTATGCTATCGATCCTGCGGTCGCTGAATCCGAACTTGACTGGCGACCCAAAGAAAGCTGGACCGGAGGCCTGAGCAAAACCATTCGCTGGTATCAGGAGAACGTCGAGTGGGTGGCCAGAACTCGTAGTGGGGCCTATCGAGAATATTACGAGCAACAATACGGGGCGGAGGTCTCGGCAAGTTGAAAATATTGGTGACAGGCGCCGCCGGTATGGTCGGAAGGGCCTTGAATCAATACTGTCAGTCCACTGGTGACGAAGTTCTCACTTACGATCATCAAACGCTGGACATCGCGGATGCCGAGCTGGTGAAGGCAACTGTTCTCTCGGCCAAACCTGATGCGGTTATCAATTGCGCAGCCTGGACAGATGTCGATGGATGCGAACTTGACCCGACGCGAGCATTTAAGGCAAATGCCACTGGCCCTGAAAATCTTGCAAAAGCCAGCCGTGAGGCGGGATCGGGGTTCGTTACAATCTCTACTGATTATGTATTTGATGGGCAAAAGGAAGGCTTCTATACGCAGAGAGATGATCCGAATCCTCAGAGTGTTTATGCCAAATCAAAACTTGAAGGCGAGCGCCGGTCGTTGCTGGCTTACGCTAGAACCATCGTGGTGCGATCCGGATTTATTTTTGGTCCTGGCGGAAAGAATTTCCTGAGCACCATTCTTGATCGGGCCGGTCAGGGCGCGTCCTTGAAGGCAATCGGCGATGCCTACGGAACCCCGACCTACTCGCGACACCTGGCCGCGCGATTGCGCGAATTGGCCCAACTCGATCTGCCAGGAATCTTTCACGTGGTGAATGCAGGAGATGGCGTGAGTTATGAAGGCTTTGCCCGTGCCGCGCTGGACAGAGGTGGTTACGAAGCAGAGAACCTGGAGACTATCGATCAAGATTCACTGAATAGACCGGCGCCACGTCCCAGGAATTCTCGTCTGAAATGCTTGTTTTCGGAGGCCGTCGGCTTGCCCGTGCTCCCATTTTGGGAAGTCGCGCTCCAGGAGTTTGTGGGTTCTTACCATTCTGCGGACAAAGCCGGACAGCGCTAGACCTTCGTCCTTGTGCTTGCCAGACGGCGTGTCTCTGCTATTATTCTACTCTTCCGAGGGTCAGTAATCTGTTTTTGAAGGTCTAAATCATTATGGTATCTCAAGATAATCGTCTCATGGCGAGCCCGCTCGATCGAAGTTTGGATCGGCCACTGACGGATCTGGTTCAAAGTAAGCCCTACGGAGTTTCCCCCGGGCAAACAACCAACATTCGCGATTATATCTTCGTGATACTCAAGCGGAAGTGGTTGATTCTTAGCCTGATGCTGGTGGTTACTTCATTGGTGACGATTCAGATGTTCCGGTCCCCATCTATTTACGAGGGGAAAACCGAGATCCGCATCGAGCCAAAACCGAGAAGCGTGCTGGCGACTAAGGAAGTGGTAATTCAGAACTCAGGGATTGATCCAACCTTCATAGGAACGCAACTCAAGCTCCTCCAAAATCCCGGGCTTGCCCGTCAGGTTGTGTTAACGCTCGAATTGCAGAACAACCCTTCTTTTTTGGGTGGGCAGGCGCAGGCGGGGTTCTTTTCCTCGCTGCGGAGTATCTTTAGCCGCGAACGCAAGCCGAAGGTGGCGTCACCCGCAGTCAAGAGTGATATTCCGGTAGTTAGTGAAGATACTCTGCAACCTTTGACAGACGAACAATTGACCCAGCTCGAGCCTTACGAGGATGCGATCACGCTGGGCGAAACGGTCACGCCGATAGAAAAGACCAACCTTATCGAAATAAGATTCCAGCACACAGATCCGCTGCTTGCCCAGAAGGTCACTAACGCAATCGCCGAAGTGTTTATTTCCAATAACGTGGAACGTGCAAACACGGGATCAGAGAAGGCGCGAAATGATTTAGCGCAGCAGATTGCCGCCCTGCAGCGCAAGGTAAGGGACACCACGGACAAGCAGCTCAGTTTCGCCCAAGCCAAGGGCATTCCCATTACCAATGAACCTGGCACTAACGTGGAAGTCAAACGTCTCATGGAACTGAGCACTCAGTTGCTGGAAGCGCAGGCTGAGCGCAAGAACAACCAGGCTCTATGGGACAGCGCTCGGGAGGCGAAGGATCCGTTTTCGGTACCTGAGGTGCAGAGTTCAGAATACGTAAGAGGATTAAGGGATAACTTATCGGCACTGAAGCAGACAAGAGACGCGCTTATTACTACCTACACGGCGGAGTGGCCTGAGGTTCAGAAGATTGAGGCCCAAATCAAACCGAGGGAAAAGGAATTAGAAAGAGTTGTAGCCGAAATACTCAACGGTGTGAAGGTGCGTTACCAGTCTTCGCTGGCTAAGGAGCAAATGCTCAACAAGACTTACCAAGACCAGCGTGGAACAACAACGCAGCAGACACGTGACCAGATCGAGTTGTTGGGCATAACGCAGGGACTTGAAGCGGACAAACAATATTTGGGTGTTTTGACCCAGCGCTCACTGGAGTTGGAAGCCACCAAAGGTTCGATGGAGAGAACCAGCGACATCAGCGTTTCCAGTTATAGTCGCCTTCCCAAGGTGCCCATAGCTCCCCAACGTCTTCGGAACATCATAATTGCCTTCATCCTTTCGCTGGTGGCCGGTATTGGCCTGGCGTTCCTCCTCGATTTCCTCGACGACACGGTTAACTCGATGGAGGACGTGGACAGGTATATTCATCTACCTGCACTGGCCCTTATACCTGCAAGCAAGGGCGACAAGGCGCGCCTGATAGGAATGCCGGCTGGGCCTGCCGCCCCCGGCGCTTCAAATGCGCTGGCACTGGTAGACGATGCGCGGTCTCCGGTTGCTGAAGCCTACAGACACCTCCGTACTTCTCTGTTGTTGTCTTCTGCCGGGCAGCCGCCGAAGACAATTTTGGTTACTTCAAGTCAACCGTCTGAAGGCAAAACCACGACGGCGATTAACACCGCATTCATGTTGGCGCAAACGGGTGCGGAAGTATTAATTATCGACTGCGATCTTAGACGGCCAAGATTGCACGCACACTTTGAGGTTTCCAATACCGTCGGTCTGACCAACTGGCTTTCAGGTGAGAAGAACATTGATGCGCTGATTCAAAGCTACGATAAGCGCGCCAATCTGAAACTCCTGACTTCCGGTCCGGTTCCGCCTAATCCCGCCGAACTTCTGGGATCTGATGAGATGCGAAAGCTGCTGGCGTTGCTCAGCGAACGCTTCACCCACATCATTATCGATTCGCCACCCGCTATCTCGTTTACCGATGCATCGATCCTTTCGACCATGGTGGATGGCGTGGTTTTGATCGTCCATGGCGGAAAGAGTTCGCGGGCAGTGGTTCGTCGAGCAAGGCAGCAATTGCTCGACGTGGGAGCCAACATATTCGGAGTTGTTCTGAACAACGTGAAGCTCGAGAGCCAGCAGGATTACTATTACGCTGGTTACTATGGCTACTATTCGAACCACTACTACAGTGAGGACGAAGACGGAAAGCCTGACGATGCTCCGGCCCCTACGCGGTAAGGCAACCTACTTCTGTTAGAGCGCGAGCCTTGTTGTTTGCTGACAGCCGAACATCAAGGCTCGCGCCTTTTTGTGAGACTTTGCTCGCGGCTGTTGATGAGGGCTCGACTCGGGCGGTTGTATAATAACCGCCCAAATGTCAGAACCACCTGCGTGAGCGGGTGGCTAGTTAGTTGATTAGGTTGAGTTAACTGCAGAGACCCCTTCTAACGGGGGTGGACAAAAATTGACGCTTGAGCCGCCCGCTAACGCAGGCGGTTCTGACAATTATGAAGCAACGATCCTTCCGAATAGAAAGAGAGTTTGGGCTGGTCGTCGGCGCAGTTTTCATTTTACTGGGCGCCTGGTGGACTTATCGTGGCAAGTTTACGAGTGCCGCATACGGAGTTTTGCCGTTGGGTGGTGCTTTGGTTTTGTTGGGATTGGTTTGGCCCAGGTCGCTCACCTATCCGAACAAGGCCTGGATGAAGCTGGCAGAGGGGCTTTCCTTTGTCATGACGCGGCTAATTCTTGCTATTGTTTTTTTTCTTATCGTGACACCCATTGGGGTTGTGAAACGACTGTTTGGTTGGGACCCGCTCAACCGCCGCGGAGGACGAAGCGCTTCTTACTGGAGGCCGTATTCGGATAGGCAACGCGATCCGCGTCACTACGAAAAAATGTTCTGAGATATTGCAATGTCAAAAATACAAGTTGTTTCCGAGCTTTGGGAGTTTATGCGGAACAATAAGAAGTATTGGCTCGCGCCGATCGTCATAACCCTTGTGGCGGTTGGTGCTCTCCTCCTGCTCGCAAAGGGTTCTGCCATTGCGCCCTTCATCTACACGCTGTTTTAGATTGTCAGAACCAGCTGCGTTTGCGGTGGTTTCATTTGAGGAGGGGTCTTAGTGGTCAGCATTCTTGGTCTCTCGGCTTTCTATCACGATTCCGCCGCCTGTCTGGTTGTTGACGGCGAGATAGTGGCCGCCGCCCAGGAAGAACGATTCACCCGGGTAAAGCACGATCACAATTTTCCGCTCAACGCTGTTCGCTATTGCCTGCGCGAAGCCGCGCTCACCGCCCACAGCCTTGACTACGTCGCCTTTTACGACAAGCCACTGTTGAAATTCGACCGGCTGTTGGAAACCTACCTCGACTACGCCCCCGCGGGATTCAGTTCCTTTCTAAAGTCGATGCCTCTCTGGATGAAAGAAAAACTCTGGATGCCTGACTTGATACGCACAGAGTTAGCGAAGACAGCCGGCATTGATGATGAACGCGCGGCGAAGAAGGAAGGAAAGAAATTTCAGTGGAAACTGCTTTTTGGTGATCACCATGAAAGCCATGCTGCCAGCGCATTCTATCCTTCGCCTTTTGAAGAGGCGGCCATCTTAACCATCGATGGTGTTGGTGAGTGGGCCACTAGTTCCATCGGTGTCGGAAAGGGTAATGAAGTCACTCTACTTAAAGAACTCCGTTTTCCTGACAGCCTGGGACTTCTCTATAGCGCGTTCACTTATTACACCGGCTTCAAGGTCAACAGCGGCGAATATAAAGTGATGGGCCTCGCACCATACGGCGAACCGAAATACGTCCCGATCATTAAAGATAAGCTGCTGGAGATTCGGGAAGACGGTAGCCTCAAAATGAACCACGATTTCTTCGGTTATTCGCAGGGACTGCGAATGACCAACGGAGCGTTTGCCCGGCTGCTTGGCGGCGCGCCCAGGAAGCCCGAATCAAAGATCACTCAGCGAGAGATGGATCTGGCGCGCAGCATTCAGGCTATCACGGAAGAAGTAATGCTCAAGATGACGAAGTATGCCTACAAAGAAACAGGAATGACCAAACTTTGTATGGCCGGCGGAGTAGCGCTGAATTGCGTGGCTAATGGCCGGGTGTTGAGGGAGGTGCCTTTCGAAGATATCTGGATCCAACCTGCGGCGGGCGACGCCGGCGGCGCCCTGGGAATTGCGCTGGCGATTTGGCACCGTTATTTAGGAAAGCCGCGGCTGAGTCCGGAGCAGGTGGGAACCTGGCAATCCGCGAGCGCGGAAAACGCTCGTCAGAATAATGTGCAGAATAATGGCCGCAACGGCCTACTCCCGGCCTATGCGGATAGCATGAAAGGATCGTATCTCGGCCCTAAATACACCGAGGATGAGATCGAGGAGTTTTTGAAGTCGAGACAATTGCCATACAGGAAATATTCGCGCCAGGAACTGCCCGCGGTGATCGCCAATCTTCTGGCCTCGGGAAAAATCATAGGAGTCCACCAAGGAAGAATGGAGTTTGGCCCACGCGCTCTGGGTGGCCGAAGTATTATTGCCGACCCGCGTTCTCCGCAAATGCAGGCGGCCATGAATTTGAAAATTAAGTATCGTGAAAGTTTCCGTCCCTTTGCTCCGAGCGTGTTGAGAGAGCAAGTCGCGGATTGGTTTGAGTTGAACGCCGACAGTCCCTATATGTTGCTGGTTGCTGGCGTCGCGGAGTCACGGCGTAGAACAATGACAAAGGAAGAAGAGGGGCTTTGGGGAATTGATAAGTTGAATGTTCAGAGGTCGGAAATTCCGGCAGTCACACACGTCGACTACTCGGCCCGCATACAAACGGTCAGACGTGAGGAGAATCCACTCTACTGGGAGATCATCGAGTCCTTCGGGAAAAAGACCGGATGTCCCGTAGTTGTGAACACCAGTTTTAATGTGCGGGGAGAACCGATTGTCTGCACGCCGGAGGACAGTTACCGCTGCTTCATGAGAACAGAGATGGACTTTCTCATGTTGGAGACGTGCGTACTCGATAAGAAAGATCAGCCGGCATTCGTCGAGGACAAAAACTGGCGGAATGAGTTTCGCCTCGATTAACGCACTAGCACGCTATAAAGCAGGGGTTCATTTTTTAACGAAGGACCAGGAACGATCCACGAACGCACAAGAAATAACTCGAAATAAGAGCTCTTTTCGTTGCTTCGTGTGATTTCGTGGATCGTGCTTAGTTTTTCGCAGGGATTTGATTTGTAGTGCCCTAATGTGGAGAACTTCTTTGCGCACCTTTGCGGGTCTTTGCGTACTTCGCGGTAAAGAGCCTTCAATTAACCGCAAAGAGCGCCAAGGACGCAAAGATCACGCAAAGAGTTGAACTTAGGACACCGTTCAGGATTTGTTATCGACTATGGAAATCACAGACGAGCCGCTGTTTGTAGTTGACGCGGATAAGGCCTCAATAGGACTGAGTACCAAAGATTTGTGGGCGCATCGCGAGTTGCTCTACTTCCTGACATGGCGCGATGTGAAGGTGCGATACAAACAGACCCTTCTCGGTGCGGCGTGGGCGTTACTACAGCCGCTCCTGTTGATGCTGATCTTCACCTTCGTTTTCGGCCGGATCGTGGGCGTCAAATCTGAAGGCGTCCCGTATCCGCTCTTTGCCTTTGCGGGTCTGCTGCCGTGGATGTTCTTCGCCAACGCCGTGACTAACAGCGGGAATAGTCTCATCGGCAATACTAACTTAATCAAGAAGGTCTACTTTCCGCGCATGATAATTCCCGCGGCGGCCGTAGCGGCGGGACTGGTCGAACTCGGGATTGGTTTTCTGCTGCTCATTGTCTTGATGTTTTATTACGGAGTTGGCCTGCACTTCAGTCTGCTGCTGTTACCGTTACTGATTGTGCTGGTAACGTTGCTGGCCATTGGCGTCGGCATGTGGATGTCGGCGCTAAACGTAAAGTATCGAGACGTTCGTTATGCGTTGCCATTTCTTATCCAGGTCTGGCTCTTCGCGTCGCCGGTGATATATCCGGTGCCCGAAAGGTGGAGATGGTTGCTGGCGCTCAACCCAATGACCGGGATCGTTCAGGGTTTCCGCGCCGCGTTTTTTGGACGGCCGTTTGACTCGGGTACGCTCGCTCTGTCCGCGGTCATCACTTTGTTGATTCTGGTCTACGCGACGTTAACCTTTAGCCGGATGGAGAGAAGTTTTGCTGATGTGATCTGATATGAAACCCATCATCAAGGTTCAGAATCTGGGAAAGCGTTACCGGCTGGGGGCGCCGCAGGCTCAGTATGGGAGTTTGCGCGACACGCTGGCTGGGATGGCCCGTGCGCCTTTGCAACTGCTGCAAGGTAAGGGGCGAGCTGCGCAACCGCTGATTTGGGCAGTGAAGGATGTAAGCTTTGAGGTTAACCCGGGCGAAGTGGTAGGCATCATCGGCAGAAACGGCGCCGGCAAATCCACGCTGCTGAAGATGTTGTCGCGGATAACGCAGCCCACTACCGGGCGGATTGAACTCTACGGGCGCATTGCCAGTCTCCTTGAAGTAGGCACGGGTTTTCACCCGGAATTGACTGGACGAGAAAACATTTACCTGAACGGTGCGATCCTCGGCATGGCGCGCGCCGAGATCGAGCGCAATTTCGACGAGATCGTTGCCTTCTCCGAAGTTGAGGAATTCATCGATACTCCGGTAAAGCATTTTTCGAGCGGCATGTACCTGCGATTGGCTTTCGCCGTCGCAGCACATCTTGAGCCGGAGATACTCGTTATTGATGAAGTGCTCGCCGTCGGCGATGCGCGTTTCCAGCGCAAGTGTCTTGACAAGATGCAGGACGTTGGAAAGCAGGGACGTACTGTTCTTTTCGTCTCGCACAACATGCCGGCCATTACTCGCCTTTGCCCACGCACGATTCTGCTGGAGAAGGGCGAGGTGCTGCGGGATGGACCATCGGCCGAGGTGGTCAGCGCCTATCTCAGTTCCGGATTAGGAACTACCGCCGCCCGCGAATGGACCGAACTGAGTACTGCACCCGGCAATGACATCGTCCGGCTGTGCGCTGTGCGCGTGTGTACGGAGGATGGCGAAGTGTCAGCCACAATGGATATTCGACGCCCCGTCGCCATCGAAATGGAGTATGAAGTTCTGACGCCGGGGCACGCGCTCATGCCGCATCTGCATTTTTATAACGAAGAGGGAGTGTACGCGTTCGTGGCCGGCGATCTGGATCCGGAATGGCGTGGTCGCCCGCGTCCGGCCGGTCGCTACATCAGCACAGCCTGGCTGCCCGGTAACCTGCTGTCTGAAGGAACCCTGTTTGTGGGGACGGCAATCAGTACTATGAGTTCTCTAATTGCGCATTTCTACGAACGAGACGCGGTTGCTTTTCAGGTAGTTGACAGTATGGAAGGCAATTCAGCGAGAGGTGATTACGGTGGCCCACTCCCGGGCGTGGTTCGCCCGATGTTGCAATGGACGACACGAGTCGTTTC
>Ga0070697_100003544_pt1 | contig 11995 bp, 8 predicted proteins | sample KBSK1501metaG_FD_65475 | JGI IMG/M metagenome (GOLD analysis project Ga0070697, IMG submission 65475) | Corn, switchgrass and miscanthus rhizosphere microbial communities from Kellogg Biological Station, Michigan, USA - KBS K1-50-1 metaG | ecosystem: Host-associated > Plants > Roots >... | reverse complement strand
GCCTGTGCCACATGAACTTCCAGGTGGAGACCATCGACGACGTGTTCAGGAACTGGCACTTCCTGGTCGAGCACGACGTCGAGATCGAGATGGGCCCGGGGCGGCACCCGCAGTCGGGCGCGATCTTCCTCTACTTCCTCGGCCCCGAGGGGTTCACCTACGAGTACTCCTTCGGCGTGCGCCGGATCGAGGACGACGCCGGCTGGGTGCCCCGCACCTTCGACCCGGCCGAACCCGGTTCCATCGACATGTGGCTAGGCCCCACCGCCCGCCCGATCACCCAGCCCCAGCTGCGATCCGGCACCCCGGCCGACGCCGCCCGCCCCGGTTCCTAACCCAGCGCGACCCGCCCCGCGGGCGGCTGGCGGTCGATCAGCGCCACCGCGTGCGGAACGGCGGCCGGCTCGTAGTCGGGCGCGCAGTCGGCCAGCACCCGCAGCGCGGTGCGCTCCAGGTGGTGCGCCATCTCGGTCAGCGCGCCCCGCTCGTCGTCGGCGATCAGCGCTTCCAGGATCGCGGCGTGCTCGGCGTCGCCGGCCGCCTGCCAGCTGCCGGGCTCGGACAGCTGGTAGATGCGGATATACCGGGTGGTCCGGTCGGCGAAGGCCCGCAGCTGACGCTGCATCGCCTCCCCGGCCGCCGCCGTGCAGACCCGGTGGTACTCGGTGTGTGCCCCGAACCACTCGTCGAAGTCGCCGGTCCTGGCGGCCCGGCGCATCGCGGTCAGCATCCGCTTGGCCTCGGCCCGCTCCTTGGCCCCGAAGTGCCCGATCGTCATCGACAGGGCCAGCGTCTCCAGCAGGATCCGGCTCGCGTAGACGTCGTCGAGCTCCTGCGGATCCAGGCCCGCCACCCGGGTCCGCTGGTTCGGCTCGATCTCGACCAGGCCCTCCTCCTGCAGCATCCGCAGCACCTCACGCAGCGGGGTGCGGCTGATGCCGAGCTGGGCGGCCAGGCTCACCTGGGACAGCTTGGTGCCCGGCTTCAGCGTGCCGTCGAGAATGCATTCCCGCAGGTAGGCGTGGACGTGCGGGATGGCCTGCCTGGCTTCGGGCAAGTCGACCTTGCGGATGTCAGGTACCTGCACGACACGAGGCATGGACAGCATTCTCCTCGGAACGACCGCAGCCGGATACGTTTCCTGAGCAAGACTAACTGCATACAGTTTACCCGCCCGCCGCACCCCCACTCCTGCGCTCTGCCCAGCTGCGTGCCGCCGCCCGCCGCCCGCTGGACGGCTCCGGGCCCTTGCCGTGTCGCCGCGCCGGATGCGGGGGAGGCTCGCCCGCCCGACTCCATGATCGTGAGCAGTTTTGGGCGCTATTTGTCCCGAACCGCTCACGATCATGAAACTCCCCCCGCCGAGCCCTGCGCCAGGCCGCCGGAGCCCCGCCACCCGCCAAAACTGCATGCAGTTTTCCGGCGCGACCCCCTTGAACCTCACCACCAAACTGCATACAGTTTGAGCTACCAAGCCACCGCGGCGAGGAGGCAGCGATGGACCGAGTGGGCGTGATCGGCCTGGGCAAGATGGGCCTGCCTATCGCCAGGAACCTGATGGTGCGCGGCTTCCGCGTCACCGGCTACCGGCGCAGCGGCTCACCCGAACTCCTCAAGGAGGGCGGTGCCGTAGCGGCCAGCGCGGCCGAGGTCGCCGCGGAAGCAGACGTCATCATCTCGATCGTCCCCACCGCCGACGACGTGGAGGAGATCATCGCGGGCCCGGCCGGCACGCTCAAGAACCTGAAGCCAGGCACCGTCCACATCGAGATGAGCACCATCGACGTGGACCGCAAGGCCCGCCTGCGCGACCAGGTACAGGCCAGGGGCGGCGACCTGCTCGACTGCCCGATCTCCGGCAGCCCCGGCATGGTCGCGCCGCGGCTGGCCACCACCTTCGTCTCGGGCGACAAGCAAAGCGTCGACGCAGTAACATCGGTCCTCGACGCCATCTCGGGGCCGTGGATCTACACCGGCGCGTTCGGCACCGGCGCCCGGATGAAGTACGTCGCCAACCTGCTGCTCGCCGTGCACACGGTCGCCGCGGCCGAGGCGATGGCCCTGGCCCGGCGCAGCGGCCTGGACCTGCGACTCGTCCAGAAGACCCTGGACGACTCCATCGCCAGCTCGGCCATCTGGCGCCAGCGCGGCCCGCTGATGGCCGAACGCGCCTGGACTCCCGCCCCGGGCCCGGTCCGCACGCTGCACCCGATCCTGGAGCAGATCGAGGAGCACGCCGCCAGCACGGGCCTGTCCACCTCGGTGTTCGCCGCGGCCAAGGAGGTCTTCGACAAGGCCCTGGCCGATGGCTGGGGCGATCTGGACATCGCCTGCGTGCACGATCAGGTGAACCGATGACCTGGTCGCTGGCCAGCTACACCGCCGACGGCACCCCGGGGTTCGGGGTACTGCGCGAGGATGGCGCGCTCGTCGGGCCGGCCGACCTGAAGCGCTGGCCAGGCCCCATGGACCTGCTCGAGGACTGGCCGGCGGCGCAAGCCGTCCTGCGGGACCTGGACGTAGCCAGCGCGCCGGTGATCGGGTACGACGCGCTGCTCCCGCCGCTGCAGTGGCCGCGCAAGGTGATCTGCGCCGGCGTGAACTACCGCAAGCACATGCGGGAGATGGGGGCCCAGATCCCGGAGGCCGGCTGGCGGCCGTTCTTCTTCCTCAAGGCCCCCACCACCTCGGTCATCGGCCCCAGGGACCCGATCGTGATCAGCGACCCGGCCCGTGCCAGGTACGACTGGGAGGCCGAACTGGCTGTGATCATCGGGGTCAGGGGGAAGAACATTGATCCCGAACGGGCCTGGTTTCACGCCGCGGCCTACTGCGTCTGCAACGACATCACGGCGCGCGGCTACCACAAGCGCGACGCCGCGCCCGCGGACGCGTTCAGCTACGACTGGTTCGCGGCCAAGTCGGTCGAGGGCTCGCTGCCGCTCGGCCCGGGCCTGACCCCGGCCTTCCTCGTACCGGATCCGCAGGACCTGCGGATCCGGCTGTGGGTGAACGGCGAACTGCAGCAGGACGAGTCCACCGCCGACATGGTCAGCCCGGTGGCCGAACTCATCGCCGCCGCCAGCGAGGTCGTCACGCTCGAGCCTGGCGACGTGATCGCCACCGGCACGCCGTCGGGCGTCGGCGCTGCCCGGGGCCTGTACCTGCGCGGCGGCGACGTCGTCCGGGTCGCCATCGACGGGCTCGGCACCCTGGAGAACACCGTGAAGGAGAACTAATGATCTTCGTGACCCACTTGCTGCCGGTCAACGTGGCGGGCGAGCCGCACCTCGGGCGATCCGCCGTCTGGGACGGGCTGGTGCTCAAGGCCAACAATGCGCTGCCGTTCGTGCCCAGCATGACCTACTGCGAGGTCACCGAGCGATACAGCGACACCACCTTCGACCGGGACATCGACTTCCGCGGCGAGCGCTTCACCGAGCGGATCACGCTGGAGCAGCCGCACCGGGTGACGTTCACCCGCATCGCAGGCCCGGTGCTCGGCACGATTGCCAACGAGATCGAGGGCCCGGACGACGACCTCAGGCTCCGCTTCAGCTTCGCCCTGGTCGTGGAGGGGGTCGAGGGCGGCTCGACCCAGGAGCGGGAGTACGCCGACTCGATGACCGGCGACTACCTCAAGGCCGTGGCCGCCACCCTGAACGCCATGCGCCGCATCGCCGAAGGCGCCAGCGCGGTCTCCGCATAGGAAAGGAACTCCGCCATGTCATCAGCGACCCTCTCGTCGTCCCCCTTTGCCTCGTCGACAATTGACGAGCAGCTGCGACTGCGCATCACCGAGGAACTCGCCGGCTCGTTCAAGGGCGAGGTCATAGGGCCGCATCACCCAGGCTATGAGCAGGCCAGGCTGATCTGGAACGCCATGGTCGACCGGCGCCCCGGCCTGATCCTGCGCTGCACCAGCACCCAGGACGTGGTGGCCGCGGTCAACGTGGCCCGCGAGCACGGCCTGCCGCCCTCGGTCCGCTGCGGCGGCCACAACGTGGCGGGCAAGGCCATGTCGGACGGCGGCCTGACCATCGACTTGTCCGGGCTGCGAGAGGTCACCGTCGACCCGGAGCGCAAGCTGGTGCACGCGGGCGGCGGCTGCCGGCTCGGCGACCTCGACGCCGCGACCGCGCCGCACCGGCTGATCGTCCCGGCCGGGATCATGTCCGAGACCGGGGTGGCCGGCCTGGCGCTGGGCGGCGGGATCGGCTGGTTTTCCCGCAAGCACGGCCTCACCTGCGACAACTTCGTCTCCCTGGAGCTCGTGCTGGCCAGCGGCGAGGTGATAGAAGCCAGTGCCGGCGAACACCCTGACCTGTTCTGGGCGCTGCGCGGCGGCGGCGGCAACTTCGGCATCGTCACCCGGTTCACCTTCCGCGCCCACGACTTCGGACCGATGATGCGCATCGGGGTCTCGGTCTACGAGCCGGAGCAGGCCGCCGCCGCGCTGCGCGGCTACGCGAGCGTGGTACCCACCCTGCCCCGCACGGTCGGCTGGCACGCCGCGCTCAAGCACGACATGCCGGCCCTGCCGTTCGTCCCGCCCGAGTACGTCGGGAAGCGCCTGCTCATGCTCGTCTCGATGTGGCTGGACGACGCCGAGGACCCGGGCGGCGCCGAGACGATCGGCCGCCTGACCGAGATCGGCGAGCCCTGCATCAAGGCCACCACCGTGCTGCCGTTCGCAGCAGGCGTGCAGCGGCTTATCGACACCGAGTTCGAGGACGGCCACCGCTACTACACCAAGGAGGCGCACGTCGCCGACCTGGCGGGCGACGCCATCGACACGCTCGTCGCCTTCTGGCAGGACATGCCGATGGAGGGCGAGGTCGAGATCATCGGCCTCGGCGGCGCCATCGGCGACGTGGCCGAGGCCGACACCGCGTTCTCCAACCGCGGCTACCTGCTCTGGCTGAACTTCGCCATGCGCTGGGACGACGCCGGCGACGACCAGGACTACATCGCCCGTACCCGTCAGGCCGTCGCCGACCTGGCCCCGTGGACCGGCCGCGGCGTCTACGTCAACATGCTCAACTTCGACGAGCAGGACCGCGTGGTCGAGGCGCTCGGCGGCCCGGAGAAGTACGCCGAGCTGGCGCGCCTCAAGGCCCGGTACGACCCGGCGAACCTGTTCCGGATGAACGCCAACATCCTGCCCGCGGGACGAGGGATCTAGGCCGGCCCGGGCGCGTAGCGGCGCAGCTCGTGGAAGAAGTCGTCGATGACGTGGAGTTCGCCGGAACGGGTCACCTCGTCGTAGACGTACTTGCCCACCGCCAGGTCCAGCACCCCGAGGCCGAACGGGGAGAACACCACGGGCCGGCCGGCCGGCACCGTCACCCGCCCGGCCATCACGTCGTCCAGCGTGCCGGCCAGGAAGTCCCGGCTTCCGGTCAGCTGCTCGGCCAGGTGCGGTGACGTACTGGCCTTCAGGCAGTGCTCCACGTCGTCGACCAGGTTCGTCGAGGCGAGCAGGATCTCCGGCGCGAGGTCGCGCAGCGACACGTGCAGCACCACCGGGTTGTGCTCGAACCACGACGGGTCGGTGACGTGCGGCTCCCCGGCGATGGTCGCGAAGACCACCAGGTCGCTGGACCGGATCAGCTGCTCCGCGTCCTCGTACACGGTGATCCGGCCGGCCGTGCCGGAGCTCTCCAGGTAGCCGCGGAAGCCGGCCGCGCTGCCGGCGGACAGGTCGTGCACGCCGATCTCGTCGAACGACCAGCCGTTGCCGGCCAGGAACGTGTGGATGTAGCGGGCGATCAGGCCGGTCCCGAAGAACCCGACGCGGGCCGGCCGGGGCCGGCCGCGGGTTAGCCAGTCCGCCGCCAGCGCCGCCGACGCGGCGGTCCTGGTGGCGCTGATGATCGAGCTCTCCAGGCAGGCGAACGGATAACCGGTGTCGTGGTCGTTGAGGATCAGCACCGCCGATGCCCGCGGGATGCCTGCCGCCACGTTCTCGGGGAAGCTGGAGATCCACTTCAGGCCGTCCACCCGGAGCTTTCCGCCGATCGAGGCGGGCAGTGCGATGATCCTGGCCGACGGGCGGTCGGGGAAGCGCAGGAAGTAGGACGGCGGGTTCACCGAGTCGCCGACGCCGTGCAGCCGGTAGGTGTCCTCGACCAGCTCGGTGATCTGCCGTTCCCGGCCGCGCAGCGCCTGCTGGACCTGGGCGCCGGAGATGACCGCGAACGGCGGCGCGCCGGTGCCGGTCATCTCGCCGTCACCTCGACGCTCGGCGAGCAGTCGGCCAGCCGTACCGGGTCGGCCAGCCCGGCCACGACTTCCCGCGCTCCCTCGTAGGGTTCCCGGCTGTGTGCGGTCCGGACGTTGTCCACTAGCAGGAGGTCGCCAGACTGCCAGGGCTCTCGTATGGTGTGGGCTTCGTAGGTCTCGTTGAGCAGCTCCACGATGTCCTCGCCGACCGGGTCGCCGTTGCCGAACCTGGTGGTGAACGGCAACCCGTCCTCACCGTAGAGATCCAACAAGTACTCGCGCACCTCGGGGTCGATCGTCCGCTCGTTGAGGAACGCGACCTGGTTGAACCAGCAGCGCTGGCCGGTGACCGGGTGGCGCACCACCGCGCTGCGGCGCTGCCAGGTGCGCAGGGTGCCGTCGGGCTGCCACTCGAATTCGGTCGCGTTGGCCCGGCAGTACCGCCCGACCTCGCCACGGTCGGCGGTGCCGAACGCCTCCTCAACCGATGCCCCGAAATCCTCGTTGTAGTTGCGGACGAGCATCCAGCCCTCCCGCTCGAACCGCTGGACCAGGTCGGCGGGCAGCGCGCCGAGCACGGTCGGCGAGTCGGACACTGTCGTCGCCCCGCCGCTAGCCGGGGCGGTAAGGCAGGTGAACAGCATCAGGCCGGGAAACTCAAGCCTGTAGCTCAGCTCGTGGTGCATGCACATCTGCTGGTTCGGTGGCCACGGTGTGGCGGAGTACAGTGCCATCGGGGTATGGCCGCCGGGATAGGGCTGCCGGGGCGCGAAGGCCTCCTGTTCCGGCATCAGGCTGACCGCAAGCCGCTGGAAGACCGCGCCGGTCTCGGCCGCGTCCCGCAGCCCGAGACCGCGGATCAGGACGCTGCCGTGCTCGGCGACCACGGCGCGCAGCGCGTTGCGGTGCCCGGCGGCCCAGTTGGCCGCGCTGGCACCATCCGCGGCGCCGGTCTCGGCCCGTACCACCGGAGGCTTGCCCGGCTGCAGATCCAGGTCGATCAGTGACGCCAGTGATGAATGTGACATATCCGTTTTCCCCTTCCAATCAATAAGCCCGTTAGTGAGCCCAGTTAGTAAGCCCAGTTAGTGAGCCCAGTTAGTGAGCACGGAGAAGAACCGCCTGGGCCGCCTCGGCCGGGCGGGTGCGCAGGAAGTAATGGCCGCCGCCGGCGAGCTCGTGCAGGTCGACCTGGTCGGCCACGAACCCCCAGTCGCGGTAGCGGACGGCCGCATCCGCGGTGGACGGGTCGTCGGCGGCCACCACCACCGTGACCGGCGCGGATAGCTTCGCCGCGGGCGGGCGGTCCAGGGCGTCCGCGAGATAGCGGTGCGCGGACACGCAGTCGTGCCGGTAGCCGGCGCCGATCTGCCCGGTGTGCTGCGCATCGAGCTCGCCGAGCTCGGTGTAGCCGCTTTCCGCGCTCAGCGCCGCGGCGATCTCGGCGTTGCTCCGCCCGATCAGCTCGGTGACGCTGGCGCGCCGCCCGGTCGCATCGCCGGGCAGCTGCGCGCCGAGGAATACCCGCCGCACGTCCACCCCGTGCTCGGCCAGCTTCATGGCCGTGGCCAGCGCGAACGCAGCACCCGAGGAATGGCCCCAGAGCAGGACCCGGCTCAGGCCGTGCCCGGTGATCTCGGCGGTGACCTGCGCCACCACCCGTGCCATCGAGGCGAACGGCTCGTCCTCGGCGGCTAGGTCGTGACCGGGCAGCTCGACGGCGTAGACGGCCAGCCCGCTGCCCCGCAGGGCGCTGGCCATCGACTGGAAGTTCACCGCGTTGCCGCCCGCGTAGGGGAAGCACACCAGGGCCGCGTCCGGGCCGGGCGGCTCCAGCAGCGGCTGGAGCAGCCCGGACCGCCGTTCGGACTTGCCGTCGACCAGCCCGGCCATGTCGGCGAGGACCGGATGACGGGTCAGTTCCTTGAGGGACACCGCGCGGTCCAGCGCGATCGCCAGCTTCACGGCCAGCAGCGACGATCCGCCCCGGTCGAAGAAGTTGTCGTGCCGGCTGATCCCGTCCGGGGCGATGCCGAGCACCGTCGCCCACGCCGCCGCCAGCCGCCGCTCGGTGGGCGTCCCCGGCGCGTCGTAGTCCGTCCCGGCCGCGGCGTCGCCCAGTTCGCCCGCCAGCGCGGTCAGCGACTTGGAGTCAATCTTGCTGTTGGCGGTCAACGGCAGGCTTTCCCGCCAGTGGAAGGCCGCCGGGACCATGTACCAGGGCAGCGACTCGCCCAGCCGGTCCCGCAGGGCACCGGCCTCCATCGGCCCCGGGCCCGAGTAGAAGGCCACCAGCCGCTGGCCCTGGCCGGGCCCCGCCGCGACCACCACCGCGCCGTCGCGGACGCCGGGCACTCGCAGCAGGGTGTTCTCGATCTCGCCGATCTCGATGCGGAAGCCGCTGATCTTTACCTGGCTGTCCCGGCGGCCGAGGAACTCCAGCTTGCCGTCTGGCCGCCAGCGGCCGTAGTCGCCGCCCAGGTAGAGACGCTGGCCCTCGTAGTGCGGATCCGCCAGGTAGCTCTGCCGGGTGCGCTCGGGGTCGTTGATGTACCCGCGGCCGACGCAGACCCCGGAGAAGGCGATCAAGCCGGCCGCGCCGAGCGGCACCGGCCGCAGGTCCTCGTCCACCACGTAGACGCGCACGTTGCCGACCGGGCGGCCGAGCAGGACCCGTTCGCCGGACGGGGCCCTGTCCATGACCTCGTGATTGGTGTCGTCCGAGGTCTCGGTCAGCCCGTACGCGTTGACCAGCCTGATCCCGGGCTTGGCCGCGAACCAGCGCTGTGCGAGCTCGAACTTCAGTGCCTCGCCGGTCACCGACACGTACCGCAGGTCAGGCAGGTCACGGGGATTCCGGTCCAGGTAGGACAGCACCACCTCGAGGTAGGACGGCACCACCTGCAGGACGCTGACCCGGCCGTCGGTGATCGTGTCGAGGAACCGCCCGACGTCCAGGATCACCTCCTGCTCGCAGATCAGGGTCCGGCCGCCGGCCAGGAGCGCGGAAACCAGCTGCCACATCGAGATGTCGAAGCACTGCGGTGCGGTCTGCGCGACCACCTGCCCGGCGCCGATCTCCAGGTCGTCGATCTTGGCGTACAGGTGGTTGAGCATGCCCGCGTGCTCGCACATCGCGCCCTTGGGCTCTCCGGTGGAGCCGCTGGTGAAGTAGATGTAGGCGAGCTGATCGGGCCCGACCTCGATACCGAGGTCATCGTCGGCGTGGTTCTCGGCGTAGGCGGCCTCGGCGAAGAGCGTCTGCACCGCGGGCATGCCGTCCAGGGCCGGATCGAGTGTGGTCGTGCTGCCCGGTTCGGTCAGCACGAGCTCGCACCCGGCCCGGGACAGCGTCCTGGCGATGCGGTCGGCCGGGAAGTGCGGCTCGATGGGCAGGTACACCCCGCCGGCCTTGAAGATCGCCAGGACGGCGGCCATCCAGTCCAGGTTGCGCTCGGTCACCACGGCCACGACGCCCTCGCGGCGAAGACCCCGGGCCAGCAAGGCCCGGGCCAGCCGGTTCGCGCGGGCGTTGAGCTCGGCGTAGGTCCACTGCCGGGCGCCGCAGATCGCCGCGACCGCGTCCGGGTGTACCCGCGCCCGCTGCTCGAACAGCTCGTGCATCCGGCGGCCAGGCCGCTTCCGGTGCGGTCCGGCCAGCCCGTCGAGCTGGAAGCTGAGCTCTTCGGGTCCCAGCAGGCTCTGCCGCCCGTGCTCGGCCTCCGGGTCGGCGGCGATCAGCGCCAGGGCGGTGAGGTGATAGCCCGCGATCCGTGCCGCCGCATCCGCGTCGAGTACGTCGGTCCGGTACCGCAGCCGCAGCACGAGCCGCCCCCGGTGCGGCCACATACTCACCCAGAGCGCGGTGCCCGGCGCCAGCGTGCCCTCGCCGCCCAGCGAATCAAACACGGTCTCGAGGACGGGCCCGGTCAGGCCGAGCTCGCCCGCCAGATCGCCGACCGGGAAGTCCTGGTGAGCCAGCAGCTCCCACTCGGTCCGGTGCGCCTGGAGCAGGACCGCCCGCCACGACCCGGGCGCGGTGCTCAGCCGGCACGGCAACGGCCGGCCGCGAGGGGCGGTCAGGTAGCCGGTCATGACCTCGGACTCTCCGGACAGAGCCGCGAGCACCTTGGCGTGCGCGGCCAGCAGCACCGAGCTGAGCGCCGCGCCGAGCTCGGCGGCCCGCTGCCGCAGTGCGGGCAGCAGGTCGCCGGGAACGAGCGCCTCGCAGACGGCCACCCCGGGCACCGGGTCCAGGGTCCACCGCGGGATCGCGGTGAACCCGCCGCCGGTCAGCACACCGTGCCAGTACTCGCGGTCAGAATCAACGAAAGCCTTAGTCGGGCTGATAGTCGTCATGTCACATCTCCCTCGCGGGGTTTCCCCCCCACCGCGCGTGCGGCGGGATTTCCTCGCCCTTCATCAGGAATGAATCGGGGGCCAGCACCGAGCGCTCGCGCATCGTCACGCCGTAGTGGACCATCGCGCCGACCCCGATGGTGCAGCCATTGCCGATCGTGGTCCGGTCGGACTTGAACGCGCCATCCTCCTGGGAATGGCACTGGATCTCGGATCCTGCGTTCAGCGTGACGTCATCGCCGACGATTGTCAGGCTCCGCTCCGTGAAGTGGCAGCCATCGTCGAAGACCCTCTTGCCCACCTTGGCGCCGAGCCCGCGCCAGACCAGGTTCTTGAACGGCGTGCCGTCGAACATGCGCACGTATAGCTCGGCCGGTACCTTCCACAGGCGCTCGTGCCGCCAGAAATACGGGTCGTAAATGGAGCAGTGTTGCGGTTGCAGGTGTCGGAAACCCCTGACCAGTCGCTCCACGAGCACGAAGTAGACGGGCGTGATCAGGAAGCTCACCGCCAACAGGAGCCCCATCTCCAGCTGCGCAAACCCGCCGTAGGAGTCGAAGGCGGCCAGCGCGAAGGCAGTAACCAGGAACACGTGCAGCCACCGCGCGAACAAGAAGATGCCGATGGTCCGCAGGTTGTGCCAGTTCTTCGCGCGCAGCCGCCGCCGCCGCTCGGGCTCGTCCAGTGCGAGCGCCTGATCGCGGTCCACCGTCCGCGGGATCTCAAACGGCGGCGAGCCGAGCAGCCCTACCCCTTCGCGGACCTTGCCGTCGAGCGGGATCATCGCCTTGGTCGCGATCAGGCAGTTGTCGCCGACCCGGCCGCCCGCCGGGTAGTAGATGTTGTTCCCGAAGAAGCTGTCCCCCCCGATGTACACCGGGGAGACGCGGAACGACGTGGCCGAGACGTCGGTGTTCATGATGTGCAGGCCGTCTGCGACCATCGTCCCGCTGCCGATGATGGTCATGTACGGGGTCTCGTGCCCCAGGTCGGTGCCGAAGTTTGACCCGCTCTGCACGACCTGGCCCAGGTCGTACCCCAGCCAGCGCAGGTAGTAGACGATGTAGGAGCTGTCCCCGAACAGGCGGGTGAAGAACTTCACCCCGGTCATCCGGGCGATGGCCCGGTGAATCCGGTCGCGGAACCCGAACAGCGGATAGACCGCGCACGGCTTGATGAACACGCTGAGCAGGCGGGGCACGGTGGCCACGACGAGCAGGCCGAGGAGCACCGGGCCGAAGAACAGCACGAGCGAGAGGACTAGCGCGTCCAGGTACAGCGCCGGGGTGGTGATCGCGTAAGTGCCGGGGACCAGTACCGTGCCGAGCGTCGGCACCGCCGTCAGGAGCAGGAACACGCCACCCTCGATCAGCGGCAGGGACAGGAAGAACACGCAGAACAGCGTCACGGC
>Ga0070697_100003539_pt1 | contig 12004 bp, 9 predicted proteins | sample KBSK1501metaG_FD_65475 | JGI IMG/M metagenome (GOLD analysis project Ga0070697, IMG submission 65475) | Corn, switchgrass and miscanthus rhizosphere microbial communities from Kellogg Biological Station, Michigan, USA - KBS K1-50-1 metaG | ecosystem: Host-associated > Plants > Roots >... | reverse complement strand
GCGGACGCGCGGCCGATCCGGGCGCGATTTAACCGCGAAAAAGAAGAGAATCTTTGTAATTATTCAATACATCAGACGGAGTCGAATGCACCAAAACCGCTCGCGCTGGAGCCAGGTATGGTTAGTTCAAAAGTTGTTGGGATGAAACGGCCTACCGTAAAACTCTTGATAAAGCCAGCCAAGTACGCGGATTTCGGCAGTGCAGAGCGCTTCGAGCCAACAGTCGATCAGAAACTCTGTGCGCTGAATTGTGGCGGGTATCTTTTCAGACTCCTTGACGATCGATTTCGCGTCACCTAGTTTCAAATGGTAAGCCGCCGCAACGCTCTCGGTGGTCGTTGACGCTTGCTGCAAAGCATTTAGCAATTGGGCGATCCAGCCGTGCAACCCGCGTTCAGTGGAGTGGCTCGCCAGTGATTGAATGATGCCGATCGCCAGTCTGTCCTCAGCCAGATTGAAGTGGAAGACGTCTTCGCCGGCCAGGCTGCTTTGCTGCTGCTTCCATTGAAACAGCTCTTCGACCTTTGGATGCTTGATCGTCGCAACTCGCTGATCGTGATCCAGAAACCATTGAATCACGTCTGGAATTGAGTCGTAGTCAATGCTGCCATTTTCATCCCGAAACAGACCGGGAGCGTTCAGCGGTTCGTCGTTGGGTGGCTTCGCGCTCGTCTCGTAATTATCAGTCACTGCGTTAATTATTTTCGATTTTCAACGCGAATGCGGCGCGCGCTTCGCCAACCCGCTCGCTTCGCCGGTTGGTAATGGGTGTGGGCGCGTAAGAAGACAGCATACTGAGATCATTAGGCGCGAGCACCTGCAATTGTCGCAGCGCTTCAATCACCGCTGGAGGCCGCGCTCGACGATCATCGCCGTCCTCGATTTTTAGAGCCAAACCCAGTCCGTGCGGCCACTTGTGGCAGGGAAGGACGCCGACTGTGTAGACACCCTCTGCGCCAATCTTTGAGATGAGTCGGCCGTGTCCGGCCCTGATGAGCTCGGTATCAAGACGATCTTTCGCGCCGCCAACCATCTCGGGAAAATCAATCATCGCCCGGACGATCCGCCGGCAAGCGTCACGAACTGAGGAATCAAAGTCATTCGGCGGGGAAACCAGACGCGCATACATCAGGGCTATTGCATGAACAGAAATTCCGAATACCGGAACTCCACACCCGTCAGTTCCGATGACAATCGCCTTAATTGGAAGATCTGCGAACTGCGATACCGTGCTCGCAATCATTTGCTGAACGAGATTTGTCGGTTCGTCATACGTTGCCGTCGGCGCGCCGACGTGTTTCGCCAGTGCCAGCATGCCTGCGTGTTTTCCCGAACAATTATTTTGCAGTACGTCCGGTGGCTTCTGTTTCCGTGCTAATTCGCGAGCGACATCCGCACTGAAAGGTTCATGCGTACCGCACTTCAGATCACTTTCGTCCAACCCAATCTTCTGCAGCATTGATCGGACGGTTCTTACGTGCTGGGGCTCGCCGCTGTGTGACCCGCAAGCGATAGCTATTTCCCGTTCGGTGAATCGGAACCGATCAGCCGCGCCAGAAGTGATCAGCGGTATTGCCTGAAAAGGTTTGCCGGACGACCTAATGTAAGTGATAGTTTCCGGCGAGCCGAGCGAAGCAACGATGCGGCCGCGCCCGTCAATTGTAATCATGTGTCCGCGATGCCGCGACTCTACGATTGGACCGCGCCAAACCTCTACCAGAGAGGCGCCGCAAGCATCAGCTTGATCGATGTTGTTAGACATCGGTGGTAATCTTAACTGCTCCGCGGGAAAAAAAGAAAAGCGGGCACAAACCCGCTTCATCGTTTCGTTGCACTGTAGCTTTTCGGTTATTTCGCGGGACTTGGGTCGGTGCTCTTGTCCTGCTGCAATCGACTTGAATTAGCCTTCTGTCGTTTTGTGCCGAATGAAAGAACCGTGAGCTTAATGAGTCGTCGGCCAAATCGTAGCGCCTCACGCGTGCTCGGTGTCCAAATGTCGATTCGCCGTCCCCGAACAGCGCCGCCGGTATCCGCAACGAGATATTCACCGCTGAACGATCCGGCTTCGAGCCGGACTCTGCTTCCGAGAGGCAGTACCGCAGGGTCAGCCGCAATTAGGCCTCGGCTCACCGGCCGGCCGCTCGCTGTGCGTCCACGCAGGCTATAAGCGGTTGCGGTGTAGATTTGTGGTGCCGCCGCTGCCACCAATTCATCGGTAATAACGGGTTGCGACGCCTTATCGTTTATGTGTTCGGAAGCTGACCGCGACATGGAATCGTCTGCTGCGGCCCCCGGCTTCAGGGATTCGGACGTCGTCGACGACTCAATATTCGGCCGATTTTGGTTGGATTGGGTCGACTGGGTTGATTGCTGGGCCTTCGGATCCTGCGGTTGAACCAGAGTCTGTGCGTAGGAAATTACGGAAAACAGGAGCAGCACACTGAGCGTGCCTCCGAGAAACGTAGATCTCTTAGTCAATAAGCGTCTCCTTTTTTCGAACTATTAAGCCAAATTCGATTTAGTTGGCGAGTCGGTCGTGCTTGACTCGGTTTCAGGCTCTTGAAAGCTGAATGTGTTCAGCCGAGCTACTGACTTCCCTGGTTCGTTGGCTCTTAAAAGAAAAGCGAACCTGGGGTTCGCTTTATAACGTAAAAAAGGCTAACACGGCCTTTTTCCAGCTGTCTACACGAGATCGGTGGTGAGTATCGTTCTAATTTTATTGCGGGTGGGTCCCCTCGGAAAGCCGCAAGCCCACATAACTCCAGTATTTCAAGCGCTTTCCAAGCCTGCGTACTTTTCAATCAGCTTTTTTTGACCATATCCGGGAAAACTGACGGTGAGCTTTGACTGGTCTCCGGAGCCTTCGCGCCGCAAGACCAGGCCCCGCCCGTATTTCGCGTGCCGAACATACGAGCCGGGCACAAAAGAACCCGGTAGTTGCGGTCCCGCCGCCGACATAATGTCCGTATGACCGGAAATGTCGGCGGGAGGTTGGACTTTAGGCTTGGAGCTTCGGGCTTTGGATCCGCCCACTTGCGCCATCCGTTTGCGAAAGAATTCCTCAATCGACTCGGCGTTGTCGAAGGTCTTGCCAGAGTACGTGCCGTGAGGCTTGGCGCTGACGAACTCATTTTCGTCGGTGGGTGAGGAGCCGTCGTACTCGTATTGAAGTGAGCCGGCGGCAGTTTTCGGCACGGTCATCGAGCCGCGGGCAAACGAGAGCCAGGATCTGCCGCGCGATAAATCCTCGATGAGTTCGAGGGGCATCTCGTTCAGAAATTGGGAAGGCTCCGAGGCTAATTCTTCACCATACACCCGACGTTTAACTGCATGGGTAACGTACAAGAATCTCTCGGCCCGGGTCATAGCTACATAACAGAGGCGCCGCTCTTCTTCGATATCGGACGCATCGCTCAGGGATCGTGAGTGCGGAAAGAGGCCGTCCTCAAGCCCGACAATAAAGACCGCTGGGAACTCCAGGCCTTTCGCGGAGTGCGCCGTCATCAGCGTTACCGGAACGTCGGCTTTGTACTGGTCGGCGTCGGAAACCAAAGCCGAATGATCAATGAATTCGCGCAGTCCTTCAGCGCCTTGTTCGTCATAATCGACGGCAGCGTTCACGAGTTCCTGAAGATTTTCGAGGCGCGCTTCAGCTTCGTCTGTGTTTTCAGCCTTGAGCGCGCCGTCATACCCGCTATCGAAGATTGCGGCCTTCACGATGTCTGAAACTGGAGACTCTAATTCCGAAGCGCCTGCGACTTTGCCAGAAAGTCCATTTACGACTTTTTGAAAATTCGTCAGGGCAGCGACCGCGCGTGGTGACAGCCTCTGGTCATCAGCAATCAAATCAGAAATAGCATCCCAGTAAGAAATACCTAATTCGCGCGCCCGATTTTCAATTTCGTCCATAGTCATCTTCCCGATGCCCCGCGGCGGAGTATTAATAACTCGCTGCAAGGCGATCGAGTCGTGTGGATTCATTGCCAGCTTGACATAAGCGATGATGTCACGAATCTCCATTCGTTCGTAAAAAGAGAATCCCCCAACGATATTGTATGAAAGACTCGCGCGCCTCATCGCTTCTTCAAAGACACGCGATTGTGAGTTCGTCCGATAAAGAACCACCGAACGGATATCCGGATCAGTTCTTAAGTGCTCTTCGATTTTGCCGGCCACGAACCGGGCTTCTGATTCGGCATCCAACGCCTGATAGTAACGAATCCGCTCTCCGGCAGGGTTCTGAGTCCAGAGGGCTTTCTCCTTTCGCTCGACGTTGTGCCGTATGACCCCGCTGGCAATGTCTAAAATGTTCTGGGTCGAACGATAATTTTCTTCCAGCCGAATGACTTTGGCCGAAGGAAAATGCTCTTCGAACCTGAGTATGTTCTGGATGTCGGCGCCGCGCCATCGATATATCGATTGATCCGGGTCGCCGACAACACAGACGTTCTGCTGCTTTTCTGTGAGCAGGCGAATCAGGGCGAATTGCAATTGGTTTGTGTCCTGATACTCGTCGACAAGCAGATAGCGAAAACGATCGTTGTACCGGTCGCGGACCTCGGGCACATCACGCAGCAGCCGAACTGCTTTGATTAGCAAATCGTCGAAATCGAGCGCATTGTTTTTCTGCAACCGCTCCTCATAAAGTTGAAAGACGCGCGCGATCGAAGCGCGCCGTTCGTCGATATAATAGGCTTTCGCGCCGAAAGCGTCGGCGTCTTCGCCACGATTTTTCGCCGCGCTGATTGCGGCCTGCACGGACCGCGGGACGAGCTGGCGCTCATCGAGCCCGAGATCGCGCAGGCAATTCCTCGTCAATCGCACTGCATCGTCCTGATCGTAAATGGTGAACGAGCGAGTGTAACCCGCTTCCAGGGCTTCAATGTCGCGGCGCAGAATGCGTACGCACAGGCTATGAAATGTCGAAATCAATGGCGTGCTGTCGATCTCAAGCCCTTCGAGCAGTTTGTTCACACGGTTCCGCATCTCTTCGGCGGCCTTATTTGTGAAGGTAACTGCCAGAATGTTTCGCGGCCACACGCCGCGCTCGCCGATGAGGTACGCGATGCGATGGGCAATGACGCGCGTCTTACCGGAACCGGCGCCCGCCAAAATTAGCAGCGGCCCGTCAGCGGAAGTTACGGCCTCGCGCTGTTGTTCGTTGAGTTGCGAGAGAAGCTCGATCATGACTTCGGGTTTTGAAATCTACATTTAAGCACACGATTTGAATGACGCAAACTGATGTTGTTGGCGTGAAAAAGAGTCATTGCTGAAAGCATTCATGACTTTGCGTCTTTGCGTGAGGTGTCAGCGCCGTTTGCTCGCAAACACGCAAAGCCGCAAAGTTGTTCTGTTCCCGAAGATAGGATTTGAATATCAACGAGAAGCTTTTATCGGACGCTAATGCCTCTTGAAGAATTGGACAGCACGCTCATGTTTTTGCGCCGCTTCCTTTGTGCTAAAGGTCCCGAGATTGCGCCGCTTGCCCGTCTTCGGATCTTTTTTCCTTGAATAAAGACGATACTTGCCTGACTTCAGCTTTCGAATCATTGAGGCCCTTTCCTGGCAGTAAAACCAAAGAGAAACAAGCTTAGTCGCGGCATTTGTCGGCGGCTTTGCGCAACTGTTTGAATAATTTCACAAGTTCAGTCAATTGATAATTGGCGTTCAGACCACTTGGATTGGGAAGTACCCAAATGCGCGTGTCGCAAAACCCCTCGTCCTGCTCGCCAATCGCTGCTTTGGGACGACCAAAAGCTTCGCGATAGGCGCCGACCCCGAGAATTGCGAGAATCCTCGGCCGATACCGTTGTACTTTCTTTCGAAGAATTCGGCCGCCTATTTCGAAATCATTTTTCGTCAATTCGGCAGCCGCGGCCGTCGCATGCGCAACGACGTTCGTTATTCCCAGGCCGTCGAGCAATAACTCCCGCTCTTCGAATGAAGACAGTAGTCGATTCGTGAATCCCGATTGATGAAGCGCCGGCCAAAAGCGATTGCCCGGCCGCGCAAAGTGATGTCCTACGGCCGCTGTATATAGTCCCGGGTTAATGCCGGCAAAAAGTACGTGCAGATCTGGTGCGATCACGTCCGGAACGGTTTTGCCTTTGGCCCCGGCCAATTGTTGCTTGGTCGGCTTGAAAGGAGATCCTTTGCGTCGCATTCCTCTTTGCTCCTAAAGTAACGGCGGAATGTAAATCAAGGAATCAGGTTCGTCCAAGCCGGGTTCAACCCCAGAGAGCGCAGAGACATTCGCGGAGGTTCGCAAAGGAATACGCGTTGGAAGGCTCGACACACGATCAGCATCGAAGCATGGCTACGCGAAAAGCAAAGAAAACATTAAAGCAGTTGTTGGAATGCGCCCGCAACCGCACAATGCCGAGCATAATTCGTCCGATGCTGGCAACGCTAGTCAACGAGCCGTTTTCAGATCCGGAATGGATTTTCGAAACGAAGTGGGACGGCTTTCGGTCAATCTGTTTTATCAAAAATGGAGCAACACGATTTGTGTCGCGAAACCAACTTGAGATGACTCAGAATTATCCAGAGCTCAAGAACATCGCAAAGCAAATTGACGCTAAAGAAGCAATCCTGGATGGTGAAATCGTGGCGCTCGATGAGCACGGCATGCCGCGCTTTCAGCTTTTGCAACCACGCGTCGGCCGCAAGAGTGGCATCGAAGATTTGCGTGGCAAAGGACAGATCGTTTACTTCGTTTTCGATCTGCTCTATTGCGATGGTTGCGATTTGATGTCGTGTGAACTGATCGAACGCAAGGCCACTCTCGAAAGAATTCTTCGTCCAGCCAGCTTCGTCAAATATTCCGACCATATCGAAGGCGCAGGCGAACGCTTTTACAAGGAGGTTGAAAAGTTTCATCTCGAAGGCATGATGGCCAAGCGCGCTGCGAGTGTTTACGTTCAGAAGCGTAGTTCTGATTGGCTCAAAATAAAAACGGTTCAGCGTGCGGAGGTCGTAATCGGCGGATACACTGAACCGCGCGGTGCGCGCTCGTATTTTGGCGCACTGGTTGTCGGTCTTTATCGTGCCAACGATTTGCACTACGTCGCACATACGGGTGGTGGTTTCAATGAGCGAACGCTGGACAAAATTTTCAAACTAACGCAACCGCTGAAAACAGACCAATGTCCATTCATCGTTAAACCCAAAACGAATGAACCCGTTCAATGGGTGAAGCCTAAGCTGGTGGCTGAAGTAAAATTTTCCGAATGGACTGCGGACAACCGGATGCGCCATCCTATTTTTGTCGGCTTGCGCGAAGATAAGAAGCCGCAAGAGTGCCGGTTTGAGTTTGAAAGGGATACGGACGCTGTGATTGTTGGCGTTCGCTCTCGCAAGCCGAAGTAGATCAGCGGTTTAGAGGTGGTCACTGCCCGCCAACTGGTGAATCAGGTAGTGAAAAAAAGGCGGGCAACAGCCCGCCTTTTAAACGTTCGGTTTTTGCATTTATCGCAGTCTCGATTAGCTGTTTGGTCTCAGTAAGCTGCGGAAAACACCTTGAATCTCAACTCGAGAGGCATGCAGTCGCAGCGGTTGCAGTTGCGCGTTTGAGGGCCGCAACTCTACATCTTCTCCGAACCGAAACAGTCGTTTGAGAGTTGCGCGTGCGCGATCGACCAGGGCCACGACGATTTCGCCATCGCGCGCATCCGTGCGACTCTCGATGAGCGCGATGTCACCGTCACAGATGTGTTCATCAATCATCGAATCGCCTTTGACGCGCAATGCGTAAATCCGTTCCGGCCGCACGCGTCCGAGAAGAAAGCGAGGTACACAAATCATCTCGATGTCCTCGATCGCATCGATTGGAACACCAGCCGCGATGCGGCCCACAAGTGGAACTTCGCATAACGCGTTCGCTGGCGCGTCTTCGTGTTTCACTGCCAGCGCGAAGCGACCCGGTTCATGTTCGCGTTTGATCAAACCTCGCTTCTCAAGCGCCGAAATGTGCTTGGCAATCGTAGCTTTCGAACTCACGCCGAAGTTTCGTGCAATTTGAGCATACGAGGGTTCGTGTCCATGCTTCGCGGTGAAGCGGATGATGTAATCCAGAACTTCTTTCTGTCGTTGAGTGCGTGGCAGCATGCGAGTCAATCGAGTCGACTCGGAATTCTAAACGCGTGACTTCAAACCGTCAAGCATTTCAAACGCATGACGCGATCAATTCTTTAAGTCGGATAGGAAAGGCATGTTGCCGCGGGCGCGCAAACGCGTACAGCATTAAGCTTGCGGAGCTGACTGCCGTTCCTGTCAACAACGCGAAAACCTCTTCGCGCGGCTTTGCGCCCGGTTCGTGTTGACGGTGAGTGTACGCAAAGCTTGCATGAGTTCCGCCCAGGAAAACTGAACCGGCAAGGTCGGCGATTTTCGAGTAGTGGGGCAAAGGTGTGTTGCTGTCACCGGGGCATTAGCCCGACTGTAAGGCAGGGCTCAAGAAATGTTACACCAAAAGCCCTCCCTGACGGTCGGGCTAGTGCCCACTCTGCAGACTGGTAGCAACACACAATTACCCCACTACCGATTTTTGAAATCATTTGACTAACCCTTCCGGATGGGATAAATGTTTGTCGTGCTCGACAAAAATCTGAACAACCGCGTAACCGACCAGCTAACAGGCGCGTCATAGTTGTTCTTAATGCATTTTCTTCGCAGGCCCGGCAGCCTGGTTCTTTAGCCACAACACAAGCCGAAAGGAATTTCCCCTATGAAACAGACGAGTGAACGAACTCGCGAATTGTGCTGGTTAATGGTCGCAATCTGCACATTGGTCTTAATCATTACCAGCCTAAGTGCCTGGGCGGTTCACGCAGAGAGATCTATTGACGGCCAGCAGCCGGGGACGACGCAGACGCCGGCAAGTTCGCAGACTCCCGTGCCAATGCGCACGGCTACCGCTACGCCGATTCCGAGTCCGACACCGACGCCAATCAACTGGTCAAACGATCCGATGTTAAAGCGGTTTATCTTCCGTGGCATCGGTCCAGCCAGCATGGGCGGGCGCATCGACGACATTGCCGGGGTCGACAGCAATCCGTATGTCTACTACGTCGGTTTTGCTACTGGGGGCGTGTGGAAAACGACAAATAACGGAACCACATTTCAGCCGATTTTCGACATTTATTCGACTGCCTCGATCGGGGATATCGCTATTGCGCCATCGAACGCGGATATAGTCTGGGTAGGAACAGGAGAAGCAAACAATCGCCAGAGTTCGAGTTTTGGCGACGGGATTTACAAGTCAACTGACGGTGGTAAGACCTTTACAAAGATGGGGCTCGAGAACTCGCAGACGATTGCGCGTATTGTTATCGATCCCAAAAACCCGGATATCGTTTATGTGGCCGTTCTTGGTCACCTGTTTGGACCGAACAAGGAGCGGGGAATCTACAAGACCACCGACGGCGGCAAGACCTGGAACAACGTCAAGTTCATCGACGAAGACACGGGCTTTACCGATCTGGTTATCGATCTGTCGGATTCCAAAACCGTCTACGCCGCTTCTTATCAGCGTCGCCGGACATCGTGGGGCTTCAACGGCGGCGGTCCAGGCTCGGGAATCTGGAAGACTGCTGACGCGGGAAAAACCTGGACGAGGTTGCAAGGCAACGGCTTGCCCGAGGGTATTCTGGGTCGTATCGGAGTTGACGTCTGTCGCTCGAACCCAAACGTCGTTTATGCCCAAATTGAAGTTGGAACCAGCACTGGCACCGGCGGTGAAGAGACTGGAGCGAGTCCAACGCCCACACCTTCGCCTACGGCGACCCCATCTGCGTCGCCGACACCGGATGTCAAAAAGTCCGGAGTCTGGCGCTCTGATGACAAAGGCAAGACCTGGCGAATCGTAAGTAACGAAAACAACCGGCCGATGTACTACAGTCAGATTCGCGTCGATCCGAGCAATCCTGAGAACGTCTTTGTCGGCGGACTGAACTTCAGTAAATCCACGGACGGTGGCAAGACATTCAAGTCGCTGCAACCGGGAATCGCGCACAGTGATCATCATGCAATCTGGATCGATCCGAAAAACGGCAATCACATCTTGATCGGAAACGACGGCGGCCTCGACGTGACGTACGATCAAGGGACGACTTGGGAGTTCATCAACACCATCCCAGCGGCGCAGTTTTATGCAATCGCGGCCGACATGCGCAAGCCGTACTATGTCTACGGCGGCCTGCAGGACAACGGCTCCTGGGGCGGGCCAAGTCAGACGCGAAGCGGCGCGGGAATTACGAACTCGGATTGGTTCCGCATCGGTGGCGGTGATGGGTTCTACGCGCAAGCTGATCCATTAGACCCTTACATTCTCTATTCGGAATCACAGAACGGCGCAATGAATCGAATTGATTTGCGTACCGGTCGCAGTACCAGCATCCGTCCGCGCGTGGCAATACGGCGTGGCGGTGGTCGTGGGCAGGGTGGCGCCGGAGGCCGTGGAGCGGGCGGAGGCGGAGGCGATGCTCCAGCGGCCGGCGCAAGTGACCCGCAGGCGCAACTCGCGGCAGTAATAGCGGCCGGCGGAGGCGGTTTTGGCGGCTTTGGCGGGGCAAACCTGGCAACGTCGAACGTTGTTCCGGCACCGGCTGAGAATGATCAATATCGCTTCTACTGGAACACGCCACTGGTAATGTCGCCCCATAATCCGCGTTTGCTCTACGTCGGTGGCAATCGCTTCTTCAGATCACTGGATCGCGGCGATACGTGGACCGCTTCACCCGACCTGACCAAGCACATCGACCGCAACACACTCTCGATTATGGGAGTAAAGGGCAGCGACCCGATGGCTTCGAAGAACGACGGTTATACGAGCTATGGATATGTGGTGACGATTGCAGAGTCGCCGATCGTTCCGGGGATTTTGTGGGCGGGGACAGATGACGGCAACGTTCAACTCAGTCGCGACGGCGCGGCGACCTGGACGAACGTAAGCAAGAACGTTCCGGTGCTGACGGATAAAAACGGCGAGCTATATCACATCTCGCGCGTTGAGCCGTCGCGTTATGATGCCGGCACTGCGTACCTCGCGGTAGATGGTCATCGCTTCGACGATCTTAAACCTTATTTGTATGTTACTCGTGATTACGGCGCGACGTGGGTTTCGGTCGTCGGCAATTTGCCGAGCGTCGGCACCGTCAACGTCATTCGTGAAGATCCGAAGAACAAAGACCTGCTGTATGCGGGAACTGAATTTGGACTTTATGTTTCGTTCAACGGCGGCGGCGAGTGGAAGGAATTCATGTCCGGCCTGCCCCGCGTACGTGTGGATGACATTCTCGTCCATCCGCGCGACAACGATCTGATCGTCGGAACGCACGGTCGCGGAATTTACATCCTCGACGACATTACGCCGCTGCAACAGCTTGCGTCGGCGAAGGTTCTCGATAAGGAAGAGTTTCTTTTCGACGTGCGTCCCGGCACGCAATGGCTGAACGACATTCGTCTCAGCCGTTACACAGGCGGGGCAAAAATATTCCGAGGCAACAATCCGCAGCCGGGGACGGCTATTACTTATTATCTAAAATCTGCGCCATCTGGTGATGTGAAGATCACCATTTCGGATTATTCAGGGAAGGTGATTCGCAACATCGTCGGCACGAAGGAAGGTGGAATTAATCGTGTTCAGTGGAACCTCCGCGGCGATCCACCGCCGCGACCCGCGAATCTGCCACCTGGATTCGGTGGAGGCGGTGGTGGTGGCGGCCTCTTCAACCTCGGCCCTGTGATTGAGCCGGGTACTTATAACGTGAAATTGTCAGTGAATGGGAAAGAACTCACGACGAAGGTTGTCGTGGAAGCCGATCCGGGTATGATGCCGTGACTTGCCACATCTTTTCCTGATTTCGTAAGCTATTTTGAGGGCCGCCGGCACGAGGAGATTTCTTTGGGCCGGCGGGAATTAGTTATTTACGTTCGTAAGACCATAAACAAAACTCACCGACGGCATCCGAATTAATCTAAATACGAATCATTCAACCACCCGCGC
>Ga0070697_100003538_pt1 | contig 12009 bp, 9 predicted proteins | sample KBSK1501metaG_FD_65475 | JGI IMG/M metagenome (GOLD analysis project Ga0070697, IMG submission 65475) | Corn, switchgrass and miscanthus rhizosphere microbial communities from Kellogg Biological Station, Michigan, USA - KBS K1-50-1 metaG | ecosystem: Host-associated > Plants > Roots >... | reverse complement strand
GGACGGAAAACCGCCAAGGTAGCGATGGCCCGCAGGCTGGCGGTTCGTCTGTACTGGATGTGGCGGCGAGGGTGGAATTACGAGCAGTGGAACAAGTTCGGTTCGCGCGGATTCCGAACTGATTCACGACGTAAGCAAGAGCAGCAAGATGGATCACTGCCTCCACTCGCGGCATGATGCTGACCAGCATCTGGTGGTCACCAATATCCCCCACCACCAACTCGAAACCCTCTGCCAACTCTCGATGACCGGTAGAGAGATTGTCTTAAAGAATGACCTCATGCCCGTGTCGCCGTAAAGTTCTCGCTGTATCGCTGCCCATGTAGCCGGCACCACCGACTACCAGAATCCGCAAGCTAATGTTCCTCCTCGACAAGACACGTTTCTAGAGACTGCTCAAAGCATCACGTAGTGTCGCCAGCGTTCCTCGAACAATTCCGCCGTCTCCAGCTATTCCCACGGAATTTCTGATATTTTGATGTCTTGAGTTGTGCGGTTTGCAGGTCGTGCAAAGCAATTGTATATAGGGAAGAGGCTGGTGAAGGCAAATGGAGATCTCACTTGAATCACGCCACCTGGGAGACTTGGTGGTTCTTGTTCCACAAGTGTTCGAAGATCCGCGTGGCTTCTTCATGGAAACCTTTCGAGTCGACGAATTCAAGGCCTTGGGGCTTCCAACTGAATTCATGCAAGACAATCACTCACGCTCGAAGAAGGGGGTCGTCCGTGGGTTGCACTTCCAGTGGGATCCACCGATGGGCAAGTTAATGCGAGTAACTTACGGATCTGCGTTTCTGGTCGCTGTGGACATACGCAAGGGCTCCCCGACGCTGGGAAAGTGGTTCGGCACAGAAGTTTCAGCTGCAAACAAAAAGCAGGTTTGGGCGCCAGCTGGATTTGCGCGGGGTTTTTGTGTCCTTTCCGATTTTGCCGAGATTCAATACAAGTGTACTGGCATTTACAATGACAAAGCGGAGTCGGGCATCCGCTGGAATGACCCTGCCATCGGCATCGAGTGGCCCGAAAAGAATCCCGAACTTTCAGGAAAGGACCGGGTTGCTCAAAGTCTTTCTGAGTGGCTGGCTTCAGCGAATTCAAAATACTTTAGATATTAGTTTTCGGGCGCTGTGAACTAAAGGGAGTCACAACAATATGAAGATCTTGGTAGCTGGGGGAGCAGGGTACATCGGTTCCGTGCTCATTCCGAAACTATTGGATCGTGGGTACGAAGTCGATGTAGTGGAACTGTTCTGGTTCGGCAACCATTTACCAGAACAAGTGCGTGTAGTTCACAAGGATATTTTTGACCTGAAGGTGGCAGATCTGAAGGGCTATGAACAGGTCATATTTCTCGCGGGATTGTCCAATGACCCGATGGCCGAATTTTCGCCCAGCAAGAACTTCATCTTCAATGCCGCAGCTCCCGCTTACTTAGCCTATATCGCAAAGAATGCCAACGTTAAACGGTACACCTACGCCAGCTCGTGCTCGGTATATGGTTACACCGAAAACGAACTGTATGACGAGACCCGACCGGCAGTTTGCAATTATCCTTATGGCATCTCGAAGCTGCAAGGTGAACAGGCGGCGCTCCAGCTGCAGAGCGACAATTTTTCCGTGATCTCCCTGCGCAAGGGTACGGTTTGCGGTTACAGCCCTCGAATGAGGCTCGACTTGATTGTCAATACCATGTTCAAAACGGCGATGCGCGATCGGAGGATCACAGTCAATAATCCTTCGATCTGGCGACCGATTCTCGGCATTGAAGATGCGGCCAGCGCGTACATTCGAGCAGTCGAAGCCAACTACAAGATCTCCGGAATTTTTAATATTGCGTCGGGGAATTACACAGTTGGTGAGGTGGCAGACCGGGTGCGCCGGTCTATCGAGCAGCACACAAACTGGAAAATCGACCTGCAGATTAAACACATCCAGGACTTCCGGAACTACAAAGTCACAATCCAAAAAGCGCAAAACGTGTTGAGCTTTCATCCCCAGAGTGACGTCGATTCTATGGTGACTAACCTGGTCGAGAACAAGTCCAAGTTTGAAGATTGGGACAACGCTCTGTACTACAACATTCAGCAGTTCAAGCGATTAGAAGCTGGTGATACCGCGGTGCGGCCAATGATCGCGGTTGGATAATACGTAAGCCGGAGACCTCATGAAAGTCGTAATCATCGGAGCGAACGGACAGTTGGGCACTGATTTGTGCAGAGTGTTGGCCGCTCAGAAAATTGCGGTGGTGCCGCTCACCCACGCAGACATAGATGTTTCGAACTCTGAGCAGGTCGATCGAGTGCTCGAGGCGATTCGCCCCGATGCGGTGATAAACACCGCGGCTTTTCACAAGGTAGAACAATGCGAAAAAGAACCCGTTCCGTCCTTCGCGGTAAATGCCATCGGTCCCTGGAATTTGGCCTTGGTGTGTTCCCGGCTTGACGCTGTGCTCGTCCATTTCAGCACGGATTACGTCTTTGATGGAGGTCGCCGGCGGCCCTACAGCGAATCCGATCTGCCTCGCCCTCTGAACGTGTATGGCGTTTCCAAGCTTGCGGGTGAACGCATTGTTCCTTTTACCTGGGTGCGACATTTCGTTGTCCGCACCTGCGGACTGTACGGAGTCGCTGGCAGCAGCGGGAAGGGTGGGAATTTCGTCGAGACGATGCTGAAGAAGGCCGCGGAGGGCGCTCCAATCCGCGTTGTCGACGATCAGATATTGACTCCGACTTTTACAGGTGATCTGGCGCAGGCGGTAATCCGACTGGTGCACACAGACGCCTATGGCTTGTACCACATCAGCGCCGAGGGGCAGTGTTCCTGGTATGAGTTCGCTCGCAAGATCTTCGAACTGGAAAACTTGGCGGTAGATCTTAGGACGGTGAGCACTCGCGACTTTACCAGCCCGGTTCAAAGACCGGCTTATTCGGTGCTCAGCAAGCAGAAATTGAAGGGTCTGGGAATCTCGATGCCACAATGGGAGGATGGACTGGCGCGATACTTGGCAGCAAGAACAGCAAGGGCAAGCCAAATGTTGAATGCGCCGGTCTAGCGTGGTCATACGGACCGAGGCCACGATGTTTGATCGGTGGACGAGGTGAAACATGACAAGTTTAGTGGAAAGGCTGTTATCGAAGGTCAGCCGGAGAAGAGAACTGAAAGCCAAGTCACAGGTGCGCTGGGTCGGCGCGCAGCCCGGGACTGCTCTGACCTGGGGCAAAGACATTTCGGGGGATCCGTTTATCACAAAAGTGGACCAGTACGCGAAGTTCACCGGTGAAAAAGTGATCCTGGAGATTGGTCCCGGTTACGGTCGTTTGATTCGATCCTTGATTCAAAAGGAACGACCGTTCTCCGAGTATTATGCTATCGATCTTTCTGAGACCAACTGTCGTTATCTTCGGAAAACGTTCGCGGGCGAGAAGATGCATTTTTTGCATGACAATGCCGAAACGGTGAGCCTCCCCAAGCCATTTGATATCATGTATTCTTCGCTGACATTCAAACACTTATATCCCTCTTTTGAACTTGTACTGCGGAATCTGGCCACACAGGCCAATGCAAGAGCGGTCCTAGTATTCGATTTGCTGGAAGGCCAACGGCCTCCTTATTTTGAGGAGGATGGGGTGACATTCATTCACTATTACACTCAACAAGACGCAAACAAAATCCTTGGCAGGACCGGCTGGACGCCAGAGGGGTTCGACTACGTAGAACATGATCCTGAAAACCCCGAGAGGACGCGACTGGTGATTGTTGCGCGAAAACCTTAAACAGGCTTCTTATCGACTTTATTTAGACCTACCGGTCCACTCCTCGCCCTCTACTCACCCCACCGGTCGGCAACAAGAAGCTACCATCGTCCCGGGGGTCAAGACCGGCTCATTCAGTTACTCAGGGCCTGGGAGTCTCAATGCCACAGTGGCAAGATGGACTGCGGCGCGGAAGAACAAAGCTCAAGCAAAGATATTCCTTCGGCTGACGAAGGCCGGACGGTAATTCAGCTAGGTGTTTTCTAGACTTGCCGCTATTTTTCGAAACAATACGGCCTCTGCGCGCAAGTTCCTTCCACTTTTGTCATGTGCAACTATAGTGATCGGGTGCGGGCCCGGTGGCAAATGGCTGATATCCACCAGCGCTTCGAAACCAGAATCAATGCTATACCTCATCTTCGGATACGCCCGCTGAACGTCCGGCCGTTGCAGCCGGAGAACTCTCGGATAGACTTGCATCCCGTCCACATAAAAATCGATCCGAGAGATTGAATCTTTGCTCGAAGTGAACCAGCCTCGAACCCCAGCATTCCGCTGCGCAATTATGCCATGCTCAATAAGCCAACTTTTGGGTGCGTAAATATCGTAATCAATATTGCCAACAAAATCCGCTTGCCATTCGACATATGGGAAAGGCTGGATGATCCGGACGGTGCTCGTGGGTTGCACGTCATTGCCAGTAGGTTTGTGCATCGCTGCTATGTTCTGCCAGTTAAGCATTCCCTCAGAAACGATGCAATCAATCGGTAGGGTTTTACTCCAGTTCTTAATAATCCACCAATTCGAGTGGAAAACATAAGGCCCTCCCTTGTCCCACGATTGGTCCCCCCAAATCGTCTGCATTCCCACCGATGTCCTCTCGAACGGCTTGTGGAGGATATACTCGTACGCCGCCCGCTCGTGGAAGGTGCACAGCAAGATGCCGCCAGGAACGAGAATGCGGCGCAGCGCCTCTAGCCACTTGTCCCAATGTGTTGGCATGTGCGTGAAGACCGATATGCAGTAGATCAGGTCGAAGTAGTTCGTGGGCAGACCTAGTTCTGGTTCGAAGCTATTCTCAAAGACCCTGAAGAGATTGCCCGTAGAGCGCTTTAGCCATTCAATACTGCGGCGGTCGATGTCGCATCCCCAAAACTCGGCGTCCTGCGCTTCCGCCGCGAAGTGGCGGAGGGTACGCCCTATTCCGCAGCCGAAATCGAGGATACGCTTATTGCGCCAATCGAACTCTTCGGGAAGAGATTTCACGAGACATTGTTTCGCCTTCCTACCACTTTCTCTAAATTCCTCACCAATTTGTCCGCCTACGCGAACAAGCTAGGTCGTTTGGTGGAAGAGGCAGTTCATGTTCAGTCGAGAGTGAACGTACATTGGCGTCGCTCATAACGTTTCACCTGACAAAGGAGATCCCTGGCTTTCTGTTCTCAGTCCTCTGCCTGCCCACAGACGTAATATTGGAAAGATGACCAGGATCAGCGCGAGTGCTCCCCAACTCAAAGTCAGCAGCACGAGATATGTTAGCGGACGATAGGAAAATTCAACCTTGTTTTCTCCTACTCGGACGCGAATAGCTCGGAAAATAAAGTCCCCACCCAGCACTTCTTGCGGCTTGCCGTTTACCTTGGCTCGCCATCCATTTCCCCACCGGTCAGTAACAAGAAGCCACCCATCGTCTGGGCAGACCACCGTGAAATCCAGGTGGTTTGGTGTGTAGTGCTGAAGGTCGACCGGCAGTTGTTGTGCCGGAGGTAGACGATAGATGGCATCCTCCTGAGACTCTTGCGAGAGCGCTGCAAGATCTCTCCGATATATTTTGCGCATCTCTTTGGGAGGATGCACGACCAGGACCGGTGACCCAACGCTCTCGCTTCTCTGCACGAAGGCGTTATAGCTCTGATCGAAGGGGCTTACGGTGGCGACCTCCTTCGCAAACCAAATGCGATCGCCGCCGAGGCCGGCATTCACAACCACAGGGTGCTGCGCGATGTCAGTGTGAAAACGGTTAGCCAGGCTTGAGTCGTTATACAACGTGGGCAGCTTGAGGGAAATATTGTTGTTGTTGGGTGCACTAGTGAGCCAATCGGGAGGCCGCAAATAGCGCTGAAGATTGCCTAAGGCTAGATCTCCCTTGTGGTTGGCGTCGATTCGCTTCCACATTGGCAAGAAAAAACCGCCGTCAGAAACCAGGGGCTGCGAGAGACGGATCGTTAAGGAAGCGTCCATCATGGCGAGGGCGCACAGCATTGCCGGCAGGAGTGTCCGGCTCTTGGGCAGGATGACGAACAGCAGGGAAATCAGAATGGCGCCCCCCCAAACTAGCACAACGTGCCGGTTCGCACGGTGCAATCCCTGTGGCAGATGGCTTACGTGCGAGATGACATAGTAGTAGGCCAATAAGGCTGCGCTCCCCGCTGCGAACGAAGTACACAACAGCCTTCTCCATATGCTGGGCGACGACTCGCTGGCGCGATCAATGTCACTGCCAGACAGAAGAGCTAGTATCGCCGCGGCAAACAGTGAATAACCCCGAAAGAGCGCCGGATGCCTAAAATATCGTGTGGGCGGACAGTAGTCATATAGCCAGCCGCGAATGGGCAGGTGATCCCCCATTGCACACGCCAAAGCAAAGAGGGCGATTCCCGCGAGCCACCACCGCCAGGCGGACTGCGGGTGCTGAAGTATTGCCAGGAACGCCAGAATAAATGGCAACCCTCCCATGTAAATGCCCATCGCAGAAATATCAGTCTTCGGCCACAGTGCTGAGTTGAGACCCGGGTATTTGAGTAAGTGTAGATATGGGCTCGCGAAGGTTGTCAGTGTACCCGGATCCAGTTCATTGGACGAAACAGCGTAATTTCTGGATAAAGGGCCGACACGATCTGTGTATCCCGGGCCCTCCGTGAAGAAGGCGAAATAGGTTGGCGAGAGAACCAGCAGACCGGTCCCGAAAACGAGCACCAGAGAAACAATTAAGCCACGGAACCGGGCGCCAACAGTGCTCCTCTGGAAACCGGATTCGTCAGCGGGGCTAACGCACAACCGGCCGATCGCCCAGAGACACAAAAACCCAGCGTTCAAGATTGTGAGCGCAGGATATCCGCCCAGGGCTGACACCCCCCAGAATGCGCCTGTCTCGACGGCGGGCCTGACCCGTCGGGACAGCAAGGCTATGTCGAGACGCCAAACCAGAAGCGGCAGAAAGGAAAACGAGTACACAAGACTCGTATGCTCGGCGTGCCCGACATAAAAACTTCCAAAAGCGAATCCCAAGGCAACCACAAAAGCTGTCCAGGGAGGCGAACCTAGATGGCGCGCCAGACACAGCAAACCCAAAGGTCCCAGAAGCCAGATGAGAAGCCAATAGGCACGGAAACCAACTCCGGTGCCTCCGAAAATCGCCCCCATCAGGACGGTAATCGGAGAGGCGGCACCCACCTGGGGCTCAGCCAAATCCGGCGCACCACCGGCAATCCATGGATCCCACAGAACTAGTTGGCCCATTCGAGCATGGTCAGCAACAAGTGTGAACTCGGGCCCGTAAAAGGCCCAAGCGTCCCAGATCGGAGCTTGGCGACCGGTGACTATCTTTGAATTGTCAACCAAAAAAACCGTTGCGAGTAGCAATGCAACCGTGACCCAAGGCAGGACGCCCGCTTTTTGCTGCGCGGCTACCCCGTGCTCTTCTTGTCTTCGCGAAACCATCTGTATTGTGTTACTCACCGCGCAGACCCCTTCGGGCCCGTGACTGGCAGGCAGTCCGCTGTCCTAACAATCCGGACCACGGGCACCGGTCTTTTGAGCCAACACCATCCGCGAACTGGCCGAATGGAACAGGAATTCGGCCAAGGGTCTCGTATTCAAGTCGGAGGAACAAATACCGTGATCGGTTCATCACAGGCGGGAATTCCGGGGTTTTCGACTGAGTCTGAAGCGCGAACTCCAAGACCCGTCCGACAAGTTTGGCTGGAACAAGCCACTGAACCGCAGTTCCGATAGTAAGCAGGGTCGAGATCCATCAAGCAAGCCGCGTCACATCTCGTTTGCAAAAGTGCTGTTTAGCATCCTCCACCACTACACGGATGAAGGTTCTTTCGTCTCGCTCCGGACGGGTCTATTCTCCGTCGACTCACGGATTCGATTTTTCACCAGTCTGTGCCCTTCGCGCATCCCCCTTGTAGAGCTGATTACCCGCATTCCTTCGAACAGCGGAATCATGGGGATCATGCGATAGTATCTTTTCGCACAGAAGTGCCGGAAATGGTGCAACATGCCAGCGAGAAGACTGCGTACAACACTGTACATTCCGCGATGAATTTTCACATAAGGATTATCGATGCCGTACGTCGCCTTCATGCGCAGGGTAGCAATCGCGTCGGTACGGAAGCGGTTTGACCAGTATCGCAGGTTGAGGGGGTGCGTGTGATATACGGATGCAGTCGGGACATACCGGATCTCGCCGGGCTTAAATTGAAGACGCCAGACCAGGTCCTCAGCGAATTCGAGAGCTTCATCAAAGGGCGTCGCTTCCAAGACATGCCGCCATATAGCACAGTTGGCGTTAGAGAAGAGAGCGGCAGGAGGTCGACTTTTGTCGGCCGGAAAGGCGTTATGCAGTCCGCCTTCTTCGAACGGGTTGATTCCTGGCCGAGGCTCCTGCCGGCCGTAAGTTGCGACCAGCATGGGTTCCTGTCTGAGGGGCGTCACCAATTCGCGCAGCCAGGCGTGCGTGGTAGGAGTGCAGTGGGCCGATACATAGACAACGATCCGGCCCTGCGCCAACTTCATTCCTAGATTTAAGGCACGTCCAAAAGTGAAGCTGCCCGCTGGGATCTCCTCGATCCGACCTGCAAGGCTGCGAGCAATCTCCAGGGTGCGGTCAGTTGAACCGGAATCGAGAAGGAGGACCTCAAATTCTTCGGGCTCATCTTGCGCGAGAATGGCGCGTAGCACCTCGCCCAGGTATTGCTCCTCGTTTTTTGCCCTGATGACAACAGAAATCAACTTTGCGCCTCCATGCTACGTCCGGCGGATTTACTTTCTTTCTTTTGCTGGTCGCGTGCTACGCACAACCCGTTACGGAAGCCCAAGGGCTTGATTAGACGTGCTAGTGGAGTCTTAAGCACCCACAAGGATTTTGTCCAAAAGCTGCCCGGCGTCGCAACAATGAAAAACCAATCTGCGAAGGTCTCTTCCAGGCAGCGAAACAGGACCTTATACAGCCGCTGCGGACCTACGGTTGTGAACTGCCCAAAGCAAAGTCCGTAGATATACTGTCGCCGGTAGAGGCGCGCTAGCGTGTCATTATGCGAGTGGATAACCAGCGATGTGGGCTCAAAGACTACCCGGTATCCCGCTTCCAGCAGGCGCTTGCACCAGTACTGATCCTCCACTTCCAGAAGAGTGTCAGGCACGGTAAGCGTCTGGAGGACGCTTTTCCTGTAACAGGCGCTGACGTGAGAGAAGGCAATCAGCTTCCAGACGTTATTACGAAAATTGGTGACGGAAGAGGAGTTGTCCCACTCAACGAACTTCACTTCACGGACGACATTGCCGCCACGATAGATATCACGCGCCTCCCAAGGCACGCATCCGGGGTTCGGGAGCTGCCGGCTGTAAACCGCTGCTACCCGCTCATCTTCCAACAAGGGCCGCAACAGCCCGTCGAGCCAGTTCTCGTCAGCAGGTATCCCGTCCGCGACAAGGAACACAACAAACCGCCCCTTCGCCATTTCCACGCCCTGCATCCTTGTCCGCACATGGTGGAACTCCTTCTTAGAAACCGTGACGGTCCGAGCTCCATATTGCCTAAAGAGTTCGGGAGTTCGATCTTCCGACTCGGTGTCAAAGGCAATGATCTCAGCGTGAGCACTTGTCTTCTGACGTGACAAGATGGGCAAGGATCGCTCGAGGTTACCGGCCTCGTTGCGCGCCAGGACGATGATGGACACATCAACAGGCGGGCCTGGAGAAGGAGCAAATATCTCGGATTGTTTGGATGGCTGGTCTGAACTCGAGGTACGGGCAACGAGCTCTCTTGGCTCTTGGTTTGAATCGGTTGAACCAGACGACTGATCTTTCTTTTCGATAATGTCAACCTGCATAGCTACCGAGCACTCCTTGCCGTCAGCAGCAGCTGCGACAATGCGCAGCGTGTGGACTCCAGGTGAATACTTCGAGGAATCCAGCCTGTACGCGAAACCTAGATCAACATTATTGCCACAATCCGGATAAAAATTTGCGACATCTGGACGTGCGAAACCGTAAAAGGCCTCTCCACACAATATGTCATCCAGGTAGACCAACACCGATTGAATCTTCTCACGATACACGGCGCATCCTCGCACACAGACGGTGCCTGTCACTCTGCTAATTCCATGTGGAGGGGGAAAATCGCATGAAATTGCTGGATTCAGATAAGCACTGGTCCGAGTGCGCCCGAACAGAACGTTTTTTGCCACCTGGCGAGCACCCAGCCAAAGGTGATGACCGAAGCTGTTATCCCGAATGATCTTCTGACGGATTTGCCGAAGCCGTCGCCAGCGGTGAGCATCGGGAATCAGGCTTTCAATTTCCGCCTTCCGATTTTCGATGTCCGCTTTCAGGTTCTCAATTTTCGCTTTCCGATTTTCAATGATAGCCTTTAGGTTCTCAATTTCCACTTTAAGACTTACGGTTTCTGCTTCTTTTTGCTGATATGAACTACGCTGCCTCTCCAACTCCTCATGGAGGTGGTCCTGGTACTTGACTGCTTCATTGTGTTCTTGTTCTGCACGTTTGAAGATCGTGTCGGTTAGATCCAGCAGCGTGAAGTGGCTGGAGCACGATTTCCGTGTTTCCCGCGGCAGAGGTGAATTTGAGGCGACTGCGATGAAATACATAGCAGTTCTCTCGCTTGGATTGGCAAATGTGAACTCCGGTGAGTCGTATCGTAGCAGGCATTCGCGGAACCCTCCTTCGGGATTCCCGTCGCGAAGAGGCCACATCGAGGCTCCGGTATACACCCGTTGTCCCAGGAAAACAGTGTCGCTGAACCGTTCGCCGACCATCTCGCAGAACTCTGGGAAGTAGAGTTCTTTTTTGTGAAACGGATTTTTGTATCCGGGTTCGTCCGAATAGGTCGATCGGTTGGGAGTGGATAGGATCAAAATACCATTCGGCTTAAGCAGGCGCTTGATCTCCACAAGGAGCTGATCTTGCTCCTCGATGTGCTCAAGAAGCTCGAAACAAACGGCCACGTCAAACGAGCTGTTCTGCCCTATTGGAATTTCGATGGCAGAGCCACACACAAACTTGAGATTCGCACGACCGTACTTGCTGGCTGCCCATTGTATCGCGTCAGGTGCGAGATCAATCCCAATCACTGATTCCGCAACAGTGGCGAGCATGTTAGATCCGTAACCTTCACCCGAACCAACATCGATCACCCGCTTACCAACACAAAATTGAGACGCGAAATCGTAGCGCTGCAAGTGCTCGTAAAGATTTTGAGGATTGTGTGGGTCCCAAGGGAGTAATCTCTCCCCGGTGCGATTCAACATAAGATTTCTTTCCGGAACTAACTGTCATGACGTCGACGCTGTCGTGTGCCACCACGGTGCGACATACTTTAACCGCTGCGGCAATGGCTGTCAGCAATCCCAAATGACCATCGCATTTTCTTGGTACACCTGCCAGGGTGACGCGTATTGCGACGGATTCACCTTAGGGATGGACGTAAAGCTTGCCTCACCTATCGTCGCGATCAGATGGGGTTCTGGCGGCCAAAATCAGACCTCGTCGCTTCTTGCTAACTAGAGACGACACTTGCCCGACGAGATTCGCGAACATTCTGTGTCTTGCCAGCTAGACAGCCTCCGACGATGCCCACCACCAGCTTAACCCGGAGATCCTCTTCTATCAAAACGTTTTGATCTGCCGTCCAGAAGCTTGCGTCAACGGGCCATGTCGGTAGTGAATGGAATTGCCAGGACGGGAGCCGAGGTGTTTTGCTGCCGGAATCGCCTTCCCCGGCAGTAGTCATTACGGGCGTAACCTGTTAGCTCTGGCGCACAGCAGGTAGCATTCCTTCGTGCCAGAGAAGTCAAGAATGGATTGGTGGTTCACAGGGTCAATTCTTCTTCTGGGTATTTCCATCGGGGGATTCGCCTACCTGTTTTGGGAGAGTTATTCCGTCACTACGAGATGAAAATGAAACGCATCATGTGTCGCCTGTTCGGTCTATTTTTTCGGCGTGCGACTC
>Ga0070697_100003535_pt1 | contig 12012 bp, 14 predicted proteins | sample KBSK1501metaG_FD_65475 | JGI IMG/M metagenome (GOLD analysis project Ga0070697, IMG submission 65475) | Corn, switchgrass and miscanthus rhizosphere microbial communities from Kellogg Biological Station, Michigan, USA - KBS K1-50-1 metaG | ecosystem: Host-associated > Plants > Roots >... | reverse complement strand
AAGTACCGTCGCCCGGAAACCGACGCGCATGTCATGGGAGGAGGCCGGATTTTTTCCCGTGCCAGCACTGACCGCGAGCCAGGTGCTGACAAAGACGGTCGACGTGCGTCCGGGCGAATTCATCCTCATCCATGGAGCGGGTGGCGTCACGGGCGGAATGCTCGTCGCCGTTGCCTCGGAGCTCGGCGCACAGGTGATCGCAACCGCCAGCCCGGGTAACGCAGGGCGGGTCCAATCCTATGGAGCAACTGCGGTGGTCGACTACCATGCCGACAATTGGCAGCAGGACGTCCGCCGGATCGCTGGCGAGGGTGGTGTTCGGATAGCGGTCAACGCCGTGGGTGGAGCTGCCCCGAGCCTGATGGCATTGGTGGCAAATGGCGGAAAACTCACGACCATCACGAGCGATGGCCCGGCAACGGAGCGCGGTGTCGGCGTCGTGAATTTCTACGTAAGCCCAGATGGGGAAGCGCTGGACCGGCTCGCCGTTGACTTCGTAGACAGGCGCCTGACCCTCCCAATTGCCGCCGTCCATAGGCTTTCTGAAGCCGGAGCGGCTCTCCAAATGGCCGTTGCCGGAAAAGCCCATGGTGCTGTCGTGATCGATCCAACCCAGTGACCTGGCTGGCGCGACCAGGTCGTTGACATAGACGGAACCCGGCCTACGCCGAGGCTCTCCCCCTGTAATTGGTGACCCAACCGGACAAGTTTCGAACTCAATCTGAGTACAAACGCAGAGGTCTGGCTTGTCGGCGGACGGTCAACGTCCGAACACCGAAGCGGCTGGCCCGGATCCGTCGACGATGATCGCCTTCGCCACGTTGGCGAGGTCATTGTTCAGCTGGTGATCGCGCCCAGGCATCAGGTGCAGCTGCGCCTGGGGGATCGCGCTGGCATACAGGTGAGCGTGCGACGGCGGGGCAGTCTCGTCCTCGAGTCCGTGAAACACATGCACTGGCACGCCTTGCGGCAGCCTCGCGCCGAGGTCGCTCGGCAGCTCGAACTCGTCGCCGGACCAGCCGCCGGCACCCACGAACGGAGCGGCGATCAGCACGATCGCCGCAAGCTTCCGCTGCGGCGCCTGCTCAGCGAGCGCGTTGATGAGGAGCGTCCCACCCACCGAATGGCCAACGACGACCGCGCCGTCGTCCAAGCCCGCCATCTCGCGCCGGATCGCCTCGACCCATCTGGCATAGCTAGGATCGTCCTCGTCGGGCATACGTGGATAGCGGACCTCCTGCCCATCCCCGAGACCCCGCCTCAGGCTGTCGACCAGCTTGTCGTCCCACTGGTCATGTGCACCCGCGCCGCCGCCCTGGATGAACAGGATCTGCCGATTCCGAGTCATGCGATCATCGTTCCCGCCATCGTACGACCCGGTTGGGAGATCCGCTGATGGCCGAAACTTGTCCTAGGTGGCGACCCCAACCGGATAAGTTTCGAACTGCGATCGAGCTTTGATTTAATCCCTTCGTTGGTGCGTAGCCAGTGGGCAGCTAGCGGAGACGCAACGCAATTGATGACGTCGTTAGGGAGGTATCGATGAAACTTCAGCCGCTTTTCGAGGGAGAACTCAGCTACGACGAGAGCACGGAGGCCGGGGTAGCCGCTTCCGGTGCATCTGGTGACATTGCGTCGTACGCTCAAGGCGAGGGGCGGATTACTGGTGATCGGTTACGGGGCAACCTGCGATGGACGAATCGCTCTCGGCGCCGGGCCGATGGCGTCGGATTGCCCCACTTCGAGGGCGTCATTTCAACGGATGACGGCGCCGACATTCTCTTCTCCTTCCGTGGCTACAACTATGGCGTGAAGGAAGCAGCTAAGCCTCATCCGCTACAGCTCTACGAGCAGCGCGCAACGTTAGCCGCGCTGACACTCTCCGCGGGCGACGACCGTTACCGGTGGGTAAATCGGACCTTCGCCGTGCTGGAGGCGGACGTTCGCCCCTTCGCAAATCCCGAGCACTGGCGCATCAGAGCCTTTGAGTGCATTAACGAAATCACTAACCAGGCCACGTCGCCATAAAGCAGGTGGCGACCCCGAGCGGATTCGAACCGCCGATCTCCTCCGTGACAGGGAGGCATGTTAGACCGCTACACCACGGGGCCGCGGAAGCCCAAGTATATATAAGGTTGCCGAATCTAATCCCGGCTGCTGGGCGCCTCTTTCCCGATCACGAAGCGCTCGATGACTTCGGCCACTCCGGCCTCGTCGACCGTCCCGGTGACGTGCTTCGCGAGGGCTTTAAGCGCTGCCGGAGCGTTGCCCATGGCCACGCCGAACCCTGCCCAGCGAACCATGTCCTCGTCATTGGTGTTGTCGCCAATGGCACATACCTCCGCCTGCGCAATGCCAAGCCGATCCGCCACCATAGCGAGCGCCCGGGACTTGGACACTTCCGGATTGACGACTTCGACGAACCAATCCAGTGACCGCGTCACCCGTGCGACGTCGCCCATCCAGGCAGCCAGTTCGGTCATTCGGGCGGGCACATTTTCGGGATCCAGATCCACGAGCACCATTTTGGTCGCGTCCTGGTGCTCCCATTTGGACAGTGGCCCGACCACCTGATAGGGAACCATCCCGATCTTGGCGTAGAGGTCCGCTTCGGGCCGGGCGCGCGCCGTATAGACAGATTCGTCCACGTAGACGTTGACATGCCAGTCCTTCGGCTCAGCGAGCGCGAGCACCCGTTGCTGCATGGGCACCGTGAGCTCGCACCGGTACCAGACCTCGCCGCTGGCAATCTCGCGCACTAGGGCGCCCTGGTAGTTGATGATCGGACCCTTGAGGCCGAGGGGCTCGGCAAATCGGAGCGAGGACTTGAACATGCGGCCGGTGGCGAGCACGACCGCCACCCCTGCCGCCGATGCCGCCTTCACCGCGGCCACGTCGCGCGGGTTCATCACGAGATCGTGGTTGACCAGCGTGCCATCGAGATCGATGGCCAGGAGCCGAATCGTCACTTAGCGACGGACGGCGAGCGCTTCCGGGTTGACCAGGTTGGGCGGGGTTCGGCCGTCGACCGCGGCGATCAGGTTCTTCGCCGCCGTCTCCGCCATGGCGGCGCGCGCCGTGACCGTTGCGCTTCCGAGGTGTGGCAGCAACACGGCGTTCCAGCAATCGGTCAGGCCCGGCTCCGTCTTCGGCTCGTGCTCGTAGACATCGAGACCCGCGCCTTTGATCCAGCCTTCTTTGAGCGCCCGCACCAGGGCTTTCTCATCCACGATCGGTCCGCGCGCCGCATTGATCAGGTAGTGCTCCGGCCCCATCAACTTGAGCTCGCGCTCGCTGATCATGTGTCGGGTTTGGTCATTCAGGTCGGCGTGGATCGTCACGTAGTCGGCCTTGCGTAGCAGCTCATCGAGGGGCACGTATTGGGCGCGAAGCTCGGACTCCACCTCGGGACTCGCGCGACGAGCATCCGAATAGAGGATCGACATGTTGAAGCCCAGACCGCGGCGCGCCACCGCCTGGCCGATGCGGCCGAAGCCGATGATGCCAAGCACCTGGCCGTGTACGTCGCTACCCAGTAGGAGGTCGGCCTTCCAGCCTTTGAACTTTCCCTCCCGGAGGAACCGGTCCGACTCCGCGACCCGCCGAGCCACCGCCAGGATCAACGCGAACGCCAGGTCCGCGGTAGCGTCGGTCAGGACGCCGGGGGTGTTCGTAACAAGGACGCCGCGGCGAGTCGCAGCCGCAACATCCACGTTGTTGTAGCCAACCGCGTAGTTCGCCACCACTCGCAGATGAGGCGCTGCCGCCATGATCTCGTCGGTGATCGGGACGTTGACCATGCCGACGATGCCGAGCGGGTCCGCCTCTGCAATGTGCTTCTTGAGCACATCGGGCGGCATTCCTTCGGCCTCCATCATCGTGACCTCGAACCGCTCCTTGAGCATATCGATGCCGGGCGACGGCAGCGGTAGCGTCACGAAGACACGGCTCATTTGGGAGGCCGGACGCGGAGGTCGAGCAGCATGATTTCCATGGCAAGCCGCGGATTCACATTCTGATCGATCAGCAACTGGGTTCGTTGCGCTGCCGCCAGCGCTGCCCGGACCTGGTCAGCCGATACCCGGGCGATCCATGCCTCGAGCGAGGCCTGCCTTGCCGGCGGCATCGGCCGCAGGAGCCCGGCGCGAAGCAGCATCGCGTCGCGCAGAAAGGCAGTGAAGCCGCGCAGCGCGTCCGACGCAATCACCCGCATCTCGGCCTGCGGGCCCTGCCCGAAACGGGCAGCGTAGCTGAGCACCCCATCGGCGTCCTCGAACGCCAGCGCGGCCAGCTCGTTGGCCCAACGGTCCAGGCGCAACGCCCAGTCACGATCGGTCAGCGCCCGCACCGCCCAGCCCGGTCGGCCGTGCGCCAGTCCGGCCAGGGCTTCGGCTTCGGCTTCGTTGTCGTGCCGCCCCTTGATGAACTCCGCGAGAGCCGGTCGGCCAACCGGCGACAGCGCAATCAGCTGACAGCGCGACAGGCAGGTGGATAGCAGGTGATCGGGATAGGCGGTCGTCAGCACCAGCACGGTGTTGGGCGGAGGTTCCTCGAGGGTTTTGAGAAGGCAATTCTGGGCGGCTTCCGTCATCCGCTCTGCATTGGCCAGCAGCGCGACGCGAAGCGGCGCAACGAACGGCTTGAGGCTCAAGAACTGCTGAAGGGACTGGTCGTGCGCGGGCGCACCCCGTTCGGGATGAAAGCGAATCTCGTCGATGCTGATCGCCTCCGGCCGATCATCACACCAGAAGTCGGGGTGCACCTCGAGCCGGGGTGGCTGTCCCTCGCCGAGCAACAGCTCCTCCGCCACCGCCCGCGCCACGGCAGTCTTGCCTACGCCTTCCTCACCGATCAAGCAATACGCGTGGGCGAGCCGGCCCGCCGCCCGTTGGGCACGGAGCATGGTGATGGCCCGTTGATGACCTGCGATGGCGGCGAATCCGCGTGCGATCGGGGTCGGGGCTCGATGCGAACGAGATGCTGGCATTGCCTAGCCACCTTAACAAGTCTTTCCTTGACCCGGGTCTCAAGCCACTCCTATGCTGTTGGCGTTTCCAACAGCGAAACTGTCAATCTTGGAGACATCGTCGTCCGTCGTCAGTCGCGTCGAAGCTCACGTCACAGCAGCACACTGATGGATGCGGAAGACACCGAAAAGCAGAGCAAGATCCGGGAATTGCAGGCAGTGGTCGCCAAAGGCCTGAAAGGCATCAACGAATGCCGCTTCCAGACCGATTGCGAGTTTGCCCACGAATGTCCCGGCACCTGCTGACCCACTAGCGACTGCGTCGCGCGCCGACGCGCGACGACTCCTCACACAAGCACGCGCGCAGGGCCACCACCCGGACCGAACGTCTCAAACGCTCGCCTGGCACTAAAGCGCCGCTCGCGTGGGCCGACGGGCCCGCCCGGCGAGCGGAGGAGAGAAATCGAGGGGTGCTATAATCCATAAAGAATCCTTTATATGGCCTCTTCCACCCTGCTCAGCAATCCTTCGCTGCGGGAGTTCCGCGCCCACTACCAGGCGCTCGCCAGCGTCACTCGCCTCCGGATCTTGCAGTTCCTGGCGGGGATCCCGGAGATCACCGTGCTGGAGCTCGCGGAGGCGATCGGAATCAGCCAACCACGACTGAGCTGGCACCTGCGGATGCTGCGCCGCGGCCAGCTGGTGCGCTCCCACCGCGTGGGACGCGCCGTGTACTACTCATTGAACCGCGAAGGCCTGAGTGCCTTCCATCGAGAACTGACGACCCTGATCGCGCCCCGACCGAGGGTTCGGGCGCTGCAACATGAATGGAGCGAGGTGTAGGAAGCGATGGCAACAAACAAGAACGGCAGCAAGAACGGCGGTCGACACAACGGAAAAGCGGCGGCAGCGACTGCTGTGAAGAGTACGTCCCGGTCGCGGCGCAAGGTGCGAGTCGCGATCCTGGGCGTGGGCAACTGCGCCTCATCGCTGGTCCAGGGGGTTGAGTATTACAAGGATGCAAAGCCCGGCGCGTCGATTCCGGGCCTGATGCACGTCGAGCTCGGCGGCTATCACATCCGCGACATCGAGTTCTCGGCCGCCTTCGACATCGACAAGGAAAAAGTCGGCAAGGACCTGGCCGACGCCATCTTCTCCGGCCACAACAACACGGTGAAGTTCTCCGAGGTGCCCCACCTCGGCGTCAAGGTCGAGCGCGGCATGACCCACGACGGCCTCGGCAAGTACCTGTCGGAGATCATCACCAAGGCGCCCGGTCCGACCGCCGACATCGTCGGCATCCTCAAGGCAACCAAGACGGACGTCGTCGTGAACTACCTGCCCGTGGGCAGCGAGGAAGCGGTCAAGTGGTACGCGGAACAGGTGCTGGAGGCCGGCTGCGCCTTCGTCAACTGCATGCCGGTGTTCCTGGCGCGCGAACCGTACTGGCGCGGACGCTTCGAGAAGCGGGGCATCCCGATCATCGGCGATGACATCAAGTCGCAGGTGGGCGCGACCATCGTCCACCGCATCCTGACCCGCCTGTTCGAAGATCGCGGGGTCAAGCTGGAGCGGACCTACCAGCTGAATTTCGGTGGCAACACCGACTTCCTCAACATGCTGGAGCGCGAACGCCTCATCTCCAAGAAGATCTCCAAGACGAATAGCGTCAAATCGCAAATGAAGGCGGATATCGGCGCCGACAACATCCACATCGGCCCGTCGGATTACGTGCCATGGCTGGGCGACCGCAAGTGGGCCTACATCCGGCTCGAGGGACGCTCCTTCGGCGACGTGCCGCTCAATGTCGAGTTGAAGCTCGAGGTCTGGGACTCGCCCAACTCGGCCGGCGTGGTGATCGACGCCATCCGCTGCTGCAAGCTCGGCCTCGACCGCAAGCTGGGCGGGGCCCTCGAGGGGCCTTCGTCATACTTCATGAAGTCGCCGCCGGCGCAGTACACGGATGGAGTTGCCCATCAGTTGACCGAAGCCTTTATCACCGATACCAGCGTCAACGGGGAACCCGCGGCCGGGATCCAGGCGGTGCCGGCGTCCGAAGGGTCCGCCCGCCGCTGATGTTCCTTCCTCGCCTCTTCAGGCTGGGGAACTGGGTCATGCGGGCGCTGCCGCCGCGGGTTCGATACCCGCTGGCGGCGGTCACCGGCCGCTGCGCCTTTTACTTGATGCCGCGGCGCCGCCGGGTTGCCTTCGAAAACTTTGCCCAGGTGCTCGGTCTCCCCTGGAACGACCCCCTCGTCAAGCGCACCGCCCATCATGCGTTCGGCAACTACTTCAAGATGTTCGCCGACTTCATGCTGATGGACACGCTCAAGCCCGAGGAGATTCGCCGCATGGTCCGGCCCCAGGGTCGCGAGCGGATCGACCGGGTGCTGGCCGAAGGCAAGGGCGCCATCGTCGTGACGGCGCACGTTTCCAACTGGGACATCCTGGCCGCCGCGGCGGCGGTCTATGGCTATCCCATCAGCGCCGTGACCAGCGATCTCCCCAGTGGGGGTATCAACGAGCTGATGATCGCGTCGCGCGAGCGGATCGGCATGAAAATGATTCCGCTGGGTCCGGGCAGCCCCCGCCAGATCCTCAAGGCGCTCGGTCGCAATGAGCTGGTCGCGCTGGCGAGCGACCTGTACAGTGGGGACCGTGGCGTCCGGGTGCCCTTCTTCAACCGGCCGGCGCTCTTCCCATCCGGGCCGGCGGCCATTGCGTTGAGGACGGGCGCGCCGATTCTGCCGGTCTGGTGCCGGCGCCAGACCGATAACGTTTACGTCGCCGAAATCGAGCCGCCCATCGAGGTCAGCCGGACCGGCGACACGCCGCGCGACATCCAGGTGACGACCGAGCGCATCGTCCAGTTCTTTGAGCGGATCATCCGCCGCGAACCCGACCAGTGGCTCGTCTTCCTGCCCGTCTGGCGCCTGGAGCAGGCTCCGCAGCCTCCCGGCTCGCCGATGCAGCCGGTGCTCGATCCGTCGTGATCACCTACCTCGGATTTCGGCTGATCGAGGGCGTGATTGCCCGGCTGCCGCGCCGGCTGGCCTATGCAATTGGGGTCATCATCAGCACGATCGCCTTTCCCCTCCTCGCCCGTCAGCGGAAGGCCCTCGAATCGAATCTGCACCATGTGTTTCCGGAGATGCCTGGCCCACAGCTTCGCAAGCTGGCCTGGCGCAACTGGCTCAACTACACCAAAGCCTGGATCGACTTCTTCAAGATCCCGCGTATGGACCGCCGCCGGCTCGGCGCGCTGTTGACCCCGTACGGGCTGGAGAACCTCGACGCCGCGATGGCGCGGGGCCTGGGCGTGATCGTGGTCGCGCCGCACATGGGATCGTGGGAGCTGGCCGCCGCCAGCTGGGCCGCGACCTTCGGCGAGATCGGGGTCATGGTCGAGCAGATCGAGCCGCGCCGCCTCTTCGACCACGTCTCCCGGGTCCGCTCGAAAATGAACCTCCGGATCATCCCGCTGAGCCGGACCGGAGCACGCGACATCATGCGGATGCTGAAGGATCACCGAATGGTCGTCCTCGCCATGGATCGGGACATTCTGAACACCGGCCAGCGATTCAAGTTCTTCGGCCGGCTCACCTCCTTTCCGACCGGGCCGGTCGAGATCGCGCTCAAGACCGGCGCCCCGATCTTGCCGGCGTTCTGTATCCGCGATGAGAAGGACGCCTACATCGCCGTCGGCGACTCTCCCCTGTTTCTCACCCCAAGTGAAGATCACGCCGCTGACGTCCGAAGTGCCATGGAACAGATCCTGGCGACGTTTGAACGGTATATAAAGAGGTATCCCGACCAGTGGCACGTCCTCGAGCCCATCTGGGGGGAGAAGCCCGTCGTCCCGGCCGTCACCATTCCGTCACCGCCGGCGAAAGCCGCTGTGGGCGATTAAGGAGGAGTTCGTGGGCAAAGCGGATTTCCACATGCATACGTCCCTCAACGATGGGACGGCCACCGTCCGGGAGGTCCTGAACTACGTCCGGGATCGCACCGACCTGGACGTCATCTCCATTACCGACCACGACCGGCTAACCGGCAGCTACCAGGCCATGGAGCTGGCTAACGAGTACCAGTTCGAGATCCTGCCCGGCTGCGAGATCACGACGCTGCATGGTCACCTGCTGGGCCTGTTCATCGAGAAGCCGATCCCCATGTGGCGGCCCCTCGATTGGACCATCGCCAAGATCCACGAGCAGGGCGGGCTGGCGATCGCCGTCCACCCCTTCTCCATGCTCACGCGCAGCATCGGCTTCCGCTCGTTCGACGGCATCATGAAGAACCCGTCCCCCGAGATCTACTTCGATGCGGTCGAGACCTTCAACCCGTCGGTTGCGGGACGGACCTGCGCCGCCAAAATCGACCGGCTCAACCGGACAAAATTTCACCTGCCGGAGGTCGGCTGCTCCGACAGTCACCACCTGGAGGGCATCGGGACGGGGTTTACGGCTTTCCCCGGCAAGACCGCACAGGACATGCGCAAGGCGCTCCTGGCCAACCAGACCAAGGCCTTTGGCGAGTACTGGGATTTCATCACGCACCGCCGGATCGCGCAGCTCAAGTTCCGGCGGATCGGACGCAACTGGGCTCGCATGGGACGGTCCGCTGTTCGCGCCTTCGCCAGAGGCTGACGCGATGATGGGAAGGGGATCATCGCGATGAAGATCGCCCTCATATCCGCCTACGACTACGCGCACCCGGGCGGCGTCACCGAGCACGTCCGTCACCTCGCCGGCGGGCTGCGGCGGCGCGGGAACGATGTCACGGTGTTCGCGCCCTGCTCAGACCGAGAGCTGGCGGAACGTGACAGCGACTTCATCCGGGTTGGCCGCCCGTTCCCCATCCCGATGCACGGCTCGGTCGCCCGCATCACGGTCAGCCTGCACCTCACCAACCGCATCAAGCACTACGTGCGTGACAGCGGCTTCGATGTCATCCACTATCACGAGCCGCTGATGCCGGTCCTGCCGGTGACCGCGCTGCGCTACTCCAAAACCATCAACGTCGGGACCTTCCACGCCTTCGCCCGCTCCAACGTCGGCTACTACTATGGGAAGCCGCTACTCAAGCGATATGTGCGCCGGCTGCATGTGCGGATCGCGGTCTCGAACCCGGCACGCGAATTCGTGCGGCACTATTTCCCGGGCGATTACCGGGTGATTCCGAATGGGATTGACGTCAGCCGCTTCCAGAATCAGCCGCCCTACCCGGAGCTGCGCGACGGCATGGTCAACCTGCTGTTCGTGGGCCGGCTCGAGTACCGCAAAGGGCTCGGCTACCTGCTGCGCGCCTTTGCCCAGCTGAAGCCGCAGTATCCAAAGCTGCGACTGATCATCGTCGGCGACGGGCCGCTGCGACGCTGGTACGGCAACTTCCTCGCGCGTAAGCAGCTCGATGACGTCGTGATGGCCGGCTACGTGTCAGCGGACGAGCTACCTCGCTACTACGCGAGCTGCGACATCTTCTGCAGCCCGGCCACTGGGGACGAGAGCTTCGGCATCGTTTTGCTCGAGGCGATGGCATCCGGGAAGCCCATCGTCGCCACCAGCATCGACGGCTTCCGCGAAGTCGTGACCCACGGCCGCGAGGGCCTGCTGGTCGAGCGCAAGAGCCGCCGCCAGCTGGAGTACGCGCTGCAGACCTTGATCAACAACGGGGCGCTGCGCCAGGAGATGGGGCAGGCCGGGCTCCTCACCGCGGGCCGCTACGACTGGGAACGCGTCATCGACGAGGTCACCGACGTCTACACGCAGGCAAAAGACCAGGCCCAGCCGGCGCCCTCGGTCCGGCTCGAGCCGAGCCTGAGCTCGCGCTGATGTTTACCCAGAAATTCCAGGCCTGGGTCCGCCGCTGGGCGGAGCGCGGCGTTGGCGTCTTCCGCGAATCACCGCTCACCCCCAACATGCTAACGCTGTTCGGCCTGCTGATCACGGGTGTCGGCGCCCTGCTGGTGGCCGTCAACCAGCTCCTGCTGGGCGGCCTGGTGCTGATGGTCGCCGGTTTCTTCGACATCTTCGACGGGGCCCTCGCCCGCGCCTCGGGCAAGGTCTACCGCTACGGGGCCTTCCTCGACTCGACCGTCGACCGCTACTCGGAAGGCGTCGTCTACCTCGGCATCCTGATCTACTTCCTGCAGCAGCATGACGGACTGAGGCCGATCATCGTCTTGATCGCGCTCGCCGGATCGTTCCTGGTGAGCTACGTGCGGGCCCGGGCCCAGAGCCTCGGCTTTACCTGCGACGTGGGGATCCTCGCCCGACCCGAGCGGGTCGTGATCATCGTCGCCGGCCTGCTGCTGGAATCGATCGGCATCCGGGTCGGGTCCTGGTCGCCATTGACGGTGGCCCTGCTCGTCCTGGCGGTGGGCACGAACTTCACCGCGGTGCAGCGCGTCTGGGTCGTCTGGCAGCAGAACCGGGCCGAGCTGCGGACCCTGCGAGGGCAGGACGCCGCCGCCAGCGGCCTCGACCATCCGGCGGAGGCCCAACCGGTACGGGCGGCGATGCGGCGCTTTTTCGAAAACCTCGGCAAGACCTAGCCGCTCTTAGCTAGGTATCATGTGGGCGTGCAGGTCGCGATCTACGCCGACAAGGATCCGGGCGGCAAGAAATTCATCGCCACCCTGAAGCGGCGCTTGAAGAATGAAGAGATCCGCGCCTGGCAGGTACAAAAGGTAGCGCCGTTCACCCTGGTCCATGCTGGCGACCGTTACACCAAGATCCGCGTCACCTTCGTCCCGGCCGGGACCCCCGGGTTCAGCCGCGCCGCCCGGGCGGGCTTGCTCGGCGCCTTCCGCAACCCCGAACCGACGCTGCTGGCCACCATCTCCGACGGCCCGTCTGCCGATCGCGTCCTCGGGTTCGTGGTCGGCATGCTCACCCGCCACGCCGAGCCGCTGGGTGTGTCCGGCGTCGGTATTCCCCTAGGCCGCTAGCTCGTCTCGGTCTCGGTCGCGACGCCGCCGCGCAGCCCGAAGAGGTGTTTCTGCCAGGCGAGGTAGATCACGATCGCCACGTTGATCAGCAGGATGC
>Ga0070697_100003534_pt1 | contig 12014 bp, 13 predicted proteins | sample KBSK1501metaG_FD_65475 | JGI IMG/M metagenome (GOLD analysis project Ga0070697, IMG submission 65475) | Corn, switchgrass and miscanthus rhizosphere microbial communities from Kellogg Biological Station, Michigan, USA - KBS K1-50-1 metaG | ecosystem: Host-associated > Plants > Roots >... | reverse complement strand
AGCGTGCGAGCTCGACCCGCTTCCTCGAGCGTTTCGCCGGACCGGAGGAGAGTCTTCGACGGTACGCAGCCCCAGTACGGGCATTCGCCGCCGACCAGCTCGCGCTCGACGACGGCAAGGGAGATCCCGCTCCCCGCCAGCTCCCCCGCGAGCGCTTCACCTGCCACCCCGCCGCCCAAGCACACGACGTCAAACTCCCGCCGCAACGTTGTCTCCTCCTTCCGCGCCTTCGCGTCGCAACGACTCGAGAAGCGACGTCGCGGTGAACTCACCCACGTAGCGGTCGCCGTCGAAGACGGCCGCCTTCTCGGTCGGACTGCTCAGCGCGGCCGCGAAGGCTTCGGTCAGCGTGCTCGACAGAGGGACGCGCGGCTCACCGTCGCGCGGTCCGCCATCTTGCGGGGCCAGGGTCTTGGCGTTGATTCGCACCACGGACATCCGGCGCACGAGCCTCTCCCGGCCGAGAAACTCGGCGACGTACTCGCTCGCGGGACGAGTGAGGATCTTTTCCGGGGTGTCGTACTGGGCGATCTCCGCCTGCATCTTCATGAGGCAGATCCGGTCGCCGACGATCACGGCCTCGTCGATGTCATGGGTGACGAAGACGACAGTCTTGCGTACGGAGCGCTGGATGCTGATGAACTCCTGCTGGAGGCGCTCGCGCGTGATCCTGTCGACCGCACCGAAGGGTTCGTCCATGAGAAGGATCGGCGGGTCCGCCGCCAGCGCCCTCGCGAAACCGACGCGTTGACGCTGCCCGCCGGACAGCTGGTGCGGGTAGCGGTCGCGATATTCGGCGGGCGGAAGGCCGACCAGCTCGAGGAGCTCGTCGACGCGCTTGGCGATCCGCCTGCGGTCCCAGTTCCACAGACGCGGCACGGTGCCCACATTGCCGCCGATCGTCATATGCGGAAACAGGCCCGTTTGCTGGATGACATATCCCATCTTCAAGCGCAACGCGGCAGGGTCGACCTGTCGGGTGTCGACACCGTCGACGATGACGCGACCGCGGTCGGGATCGATCAGCCGGTTGATCATGCGCAGCGTCGTCGTCTTGCCGCAGCCCGACGGACCGATCAACACGCAGGTGACGCCGTCGGGAATGTCTAGCGTGAGATCGCGAACCGCGTTGGAGCCTGACGCGAACTGCTTGGTCACGTTCTCCAGGCGGATCAAGGCTCAACTAACGTAATTGAATGCCGGCGCGGTTATTCCTCCAGGCCGATCAGCCTTGGGTCGACTGGGGATGGCTCTCGACGCACGTGCCTTACGTCTGGGCCGCCGTCGAACAGCACCTCGAGCTGACGGTGATCGCGGTGGTCGTTGGGCTGGCCCTCGCGCTGGTGCTCGGCGTCCTCGCACATGTCTGGCGGCCGCTTCGCTTCCCTGTGCTCACGCTGTTCGGCGCGTTCTACACGATCCCGTCGATCGCGCTCTTTGCCATCCTGATCCCGATCACCGGCCTCAGCGGAACCTCGGCCGAGATACCTCTCATCGGATACAACGTGCTGATCCTCGTCCGCAACGTGATGGTCGGCCTGGACTCGGTGCCGACGGACGTGCTCGACGCCGCGGACGGGATGGGTTACCGGCGCCTTGCCCGCTTGATGAGCGTCGAGATCCCGTTGGCCATGCCCGCGATCTTCGCGGGGCTGCGGGTCGCGGTGGTTTCGACGATCGGGATCGTCACGATCACGGCCGTCATCGGCCTCGGAGGTTTGGGTCAGCTCATCCTGCGCGGCTTGATCCAGGACTTTCGCACTCCGCTGGTCATCGCCACCGTTCTTTGCATCGTGATCGCGCTGTTCTCCGACCTCCTGCTGGCGGGGGTGCAGCGCCTCGTGGTTCCGTGGGCGAGGAACGCATGAGCGTCGGCGACCTGTGGCGATGGCTCACCGACCCCGCCAACTGGCAGGGTTCGGACGGAATACCGACGCGGTTGGGTGAGCAGGTTCACGTGTCGGTGGAGGCGATGCTCATCGGTGCCGCCATCGCGCTGCCCCTCGGGATAACGCTCGGCCACTATGGACGCTTCGGCAACCTGGCGATCAACATCTCCAACGTCGGGCGCGCCGTTCCCTCGTTCGGCATCATCGTCATCGCGTTCCTCGCGCTGGGACTCGGCGACTGGCCGATCGTGCTGGCGCTGACGGCCCTGGCGATCCCGCCGATGGTGACCAACAGCTATGTGGCAATGCGGGAGGTGGATGCGGACATCAAGGAGGCGGCCCGAGGGATGGGCTACCGCGAGCTGGCGCAGGTCCTGCGCGTCGAGTTACCCCTCGCCGTACCCCTCATCATGGCGGGAGTTCGCACCTCGGCGGTCCAGGTCGTCGCGACCGCCACCCTTGCCGCGGTGGTGGCAGGCGGAGGATTTGGCCGCTACATCGTCGATGGCCTCGCACGCAGCGATTACCCCCGATTGGTCGCCGGCGCGTTGCTCGTGGCGGCCCTCGCCCTTGCGACCGAGCTCCTGCTCGCCGGATTGCAGCGGCTGCTCGTGCCGCGGGGAATCCGGCTCCTCAGCGCGCCGGTCTCACACCGCGTCACCGCCGCCAAGGTGGCCTAGGTGGAAGAATCAGCCCCAACTCGAGGTTCGAAGGCAGGGGGCCTAGGCAAGGCCTTTGGAGGAAATCGATGACCCGCATCAAACGCTCACGTTGGTTGGTCATGGCGGTCGCCGCCGCTGCGCTCGTGATCGCAGCCTGCGGCGGGAGCCCCACCCCTGGGACGACGAGCAAGGGCACCCTCACGGTGGGAGGGTTCAACTTCCCGGAGAGCGACATCCTGGCCCAGCTCTACGGGCAGGCGCTCGCCCACGCCGGCTACGACGTGAAGTACAAGCTCGATCTCGGCACCCGGGCGGTCGTCGTACCGGCCCTCAAGAGCGGGCAGATCGATCTCTATCCCGGCTACGCCGCCAGCGAGCTCGAGTACCTGAACAAGGGCAAGGGCGAGGCGACGCCTGACGCCGCGGCGACGACAGACAAGCTCAACACCTATCTGAAGGATCTGAGCGCGCAAGCCTTGACGCCTTCAGCCGCCTTTGACGGCAACGCCTACGCGGTGACCAAAGCCACCGCGGCCAAGTACAGCCTCACGAAGCTGTCCGACCTGGCACCCGTGGCAAGCCAGCTCGTGTTCGGGGCCGGCCCTGAGTGCAAGACCTACAAGTTCTGCCTGCCTGGCCTCATGAGCGTTTATGGGCTGCACTTCAAGAACACGCTGACCCTGGACACCGATGGCCCGGCGACCCGCGCCGCGTTCAAGAACGGGACCATTCAGGTGGGCCTGGTGTTCAGCACCGACGCAGACCTCGACCAGCTCGGACTCGTGGTCCTGCAGGACGATATGCACATGATCGCGGCCGACAACGTGGTGCCGGTCATTCGCACCGCAGCCGCCACCGACCCGGTCAAGAGTCTGCTGAACAAGGTCGACGCCGGTCTGACCACGACCGACCTGTTCACGATGAACGGCAAGGTCTCGCTCCAGCACCAGGACGCCGACGCCGTCGCGAAGGAGTACCTGGTCGCGCACAACTACTTCGCCTGACACTCCTGCCTGACATCCCTGCCCAACACCCCTGACAGTCCGGACTCTCCGAGTTTCGCATCGGAGTTCAAGCCCGATAGTCCGGACTATCCGAGGTTCGCGTCGGAGTTCAAGCCGGTTAGTCCGGACTCTCCGAGGTTCGTGTCGGGGTTCAAGCCGGTTAGTCCGGACTATCCGAGGTTCGCGTCGGCGTTCAAGCCCGTTAGTCCGGACTCTCCGACGTTTGTCCGGACCATCTGTTGGTCGCTAAGGGATCCGGTTGATCCACCCTGCGGTGCCGTACTTCGACGCGACCAGCTCCGTGGCCGCGTCGAGGTCCGCCGTAGTCAGCGTCGCGTTCGCAGCGCGGTAGCGCTCCTCGAACCGAGAGCGGAGCCGCGAGGCAACCTCTGAGCAGTCGAGCGGTGTAAACCACGCCAGCGGCGACACCGCTTTCTCGGCGCTGCGCACCCCCCGCTCTGCGACGCTTGGCCGGCCGATCCTGATCAGGCGCGGGAGCAGCTCGACGTCCATCGAATGCGCGATCGTCGTGTGATGGAGAACGAAGCCGTGGCGGCGGGCCTGGGCGGCGCCGGCGATCTTGCCGCGCGGCGAGATGATGTCGTTGATCTCGCGGTAAGAGGCCGGGACGTCCATCTCGTTGAACGCGTCGACAGCCCACGCATCGAGCACGGCGTATGACTTGCGAAAGCTGATGCCGGCCACGAGCGACTCCGGCAGGTACAGCGAATAGGTGATCGTGCGGTCGGGCTCGCACAGCATCGTCCCGCCGCCGCTCATCCTGCGCGTGACCTGGAAGTCGAGCTCGCGTGCGGCAACGAGGTCCACCTCGTTCTTCACAGATTGATGTGATCCGATGACGAGCGCGGGCTGGACCCACGACCAAAGCCTCATGGTCGGCGGCCGCCGGCCGCGCGTCACCTGGTCCAGCAGCACCTCATCGAGCGCCATGTGCACGTGCGGCGCATAGGCGCCGACCGGGAGCACCTCCCACGTCGCCTCGCGCAACCTGTCAGCCGTCACGGCTCTGCCAGTATTCCCGATGCGATGGAGCACCGACGAACGCTGTGGACGCTGTACGCAGTCAATTTCCTCAACGCGACTGGGATGTGGTTCTTCCTGCCGCTGCTGCCGATCTTTCTCGGACGTAAGGGCGGGTCGGCAGCGCTCGTCGGAGTCGTGTTCGCGGCCGGCCTCCTCTCCAACGCGGTCGTCCGCTACCCGGCCGGCTGGGCCGCCGATCGCTTCGGCACCAGGGTCGTCCTGGTCGCTGCGATGCTCGGGACGGCGGCCCTCTTCCTCGCCTACCTGCTTCCGCTGCCATTGGGCGCGTTTGTCGTGGTGCGGCTTCTTCACGGCGCGGCGCAAGGCGCTTACTGGCCGGCAGCCAACGGCCTCCTGGCCGAGACGACGCCACCGGACGAACGCGGCCGCGCCTTCGGCTACATGCAGGCGACCAACATGGCCGGGATGGTCATCGGACCGGCGATCGGAGGTTTCATCGCGCTGCTGAACCTGGGCGTCGTCTTCACGATCGCGGCGGCGCTGTCGGCCCTCACCGTGGTCGCGCTTGTAACGCTGCCCAACGTGCGCGCGCAGGCGACGATCGAGGTGCCTGCTCGCGCGATGCAGATCGCGCGCCGCCTCCTCCCGTTGCTCCTGCTGGGGGCGGGGACGTCCTACATGATCGGCGCCTTCGACACGGTCTGGTCCCTTTACCTCACGTCTCGCGGCGCAAGCACGTTCGCGGTCGGGCTCTCTTTCGTCGCGTTTGCGGTCCCGGCCACGCTGCTGAGCGGATACGCGGGCTCGCTGGGAGATCGTTTCGGAGCTCGCAGGTTCATCGTCCTCGCGCTCTTCTGCACGGCCTTTTTCTCCGCCCTCTACCCGTTCATCGCCTCGGTCCCGTGGCTGATCGGGCTGGGATTGCTCGAGGGCATCTTCACGATCTCGGGGGTGCCCAGCACGATGGCGGAGGTCAGCCGCCTGGCCGAGCCGGGTCAGTACGCGCGCACCCAGGCCGTGTTCCAGACGGTGCAGACAGGGGTCCAGATCGTGGGCGCGCTCGCGAGCGGTGCGCTGTTCACCCTGTCGCCGGTGTACGCCTTTCTGTCCATCGCCCTCGTGTGCGTGCTCGCCGCGCTGACTGGTGTGGCCCCTCGCGCCGTGGTGACCCGGCCCGTCCGCGAGTCGTCGTAAAACAAGCGGATGATCGCCAAACCCATTCGCGTGGTGCCGTTGCGCACAGAGGCGCTCGCGCCGGTAGCCCGGGCGCACCTCACCTACAGAGGCGGCCCGCTGCTCAAGTCGGTGCAGGCGTTCCTGCTTTTCTGGGGCGACGCATGGCAGCAGCAGCAAGACCTCATGGACAACCTGAGCGCTTTCTTCGACTACATCGTCGCGAGCCCCTTGATCGATCAGCTGTCCGAATACGGCGTCCCCAACTACGCGATCTCGCATGGGTCGCGGACCGGAGCCATCCTGTTGAAGTCCTCGCCCGGTGCCGAGGTCGCGGACGCGGACATCCAGCGGCTGATCCAGGACGAGATCGCATCGGATCCAGCCGTGGCCCAGCCGACCCCTGACTCGCTCTACTACGTGTTCCTTCCGCCTGACGTCACGTCTGACCTCGACGGCGCCTCTTCGTGCGTCAACTTCTGCGGGTACCACAGCGACATCAACGGCGAGCTCTTCTACGCGGTGATGCCGTACCCCGACTGCTCCGGATGCGAAGGCGGGTTGACCGTGCTCGACGCGCTCACTTCGACCAGCTCGCACGAGCTGTGCGAGGCGATCACCGACCCGATTCCGGGGCAGGGTTGGTACGACGACCAGAACGGGGAGATCGGCGATATCTGCGCATGGCAGACGAAGCGACTTGGAGGCTACGCGGTGCAGCTCGAGTGGTCGAACCGCCAGGGCCGTTGCGTGTGACGGCCGCGAGCCCGATCAAGCACGTGGTGATCATCGTCAAGGAGAACCACGGGTACGACAACTACTTCGGAGCTTTTCCAGGCGGGGATGGAATCGCGCTTCCGGCCGGTCCGAACCCCCCACCCAAGGATCCCGACCACCGCCACGCCGCATGGCTCAGGCGCGACACCGACGCGCCCCGGGTCGCCTTTCCGCAGGAGGACATCCCCCATTACTGGAGCTACGCCAAGCAGTACGCGCTTTGCGACAACTACTTCACCGACGTGGCCGGACCCTCGACGCCCAACCACCTGATGCTGATCATGGCCGACTCGCCGCTGATCGACAACCCGAAGACCAACTACCGCCTGAGCCCGGGCCCGCCGCTTTTCGACCAGCCTTCGCTTCCGGCGCAGCTCGATGCGGCGGGCTTGTCCTGGGGGAACTACAACGGCTACGCGTTCGAGCTCATCCGCTATACGAGCGGCAAGATGAAAACCTGGCAGCAGTTTTCCATGGACGCCGCGGCCGGCAAGCTGCCGGCTGTCTCGTGGCTCTACTCCGATGCGCTCCTGAGCGAGCATCCCGCGGACACGCCGACCCAGCTCGCCGAGGGCCAGGGTGACGTGAGCAAGGGCAGCCTGTGGACCGCCGGCCAGGTCCAGGCGGTCGTCTCGGCCGGCCTGTGGCCAGAGGCTGCGATCTTCATCACCTGGGACGACTGGGGCGGATGGTGGGATCACGTCACACCGCCCGAGGTCGAAAGGTGGACGGACGGCACGCAGTTTCGCTACGGCGGTCGAGTCGGCTGCCTGGTCGTGAGCCCTTACGCGCGCAAGGGCCACGTCTCGAAGGCGCTGCATTCCCACGTGAGCCTCGTCAAGTTCTGCGAAGAGACACTTGGCCTGCCCTCGCTCAACGCGCGGACGGCGGCTGCCGATGCGATGGAGGACTGCTTCGATTTCTCGCAGCAGCCCCTGCCCCCGCCTCAGTAGGTGATGCCGTCCAGCGACCTCCAGCCGTACGAGACTTCCTGCAGCGCGGCAGATCCGATCGTGGTCGGCTGCTCGCGAACATAGATGCCGCCCAGGCGCTCGTAGAAGCGTCGGGCAGCCGAGTTCTCCCGCAGCACCCAAACGATCATGTCGGTCAAGCCCATCTCGCGCAGCCCGGTGCTCACCGCGCGGACCAGAGCGCGCCCGTGGCCGCGGCCCTGCGACTCCCGCATCACGTAGATCGCGTACAGCTCCCCGCCGAAGCCGTTTTCGCCGGCGCGTTCCGGCCCGCCTGAGGCGAAGGCGACAACTTCGCGACCGTCCTGCGCGACAAAGACGCCGGAGCCGTAATGGGCGATCGTCCGCCTCCATCGCTCCTCGTAATGAGACTCGCTCAACGATTCGAGGAAATCGTCGGGCAGCATGCCGCGATAGGCGGTCCTCCATGTCGCCACGTGCACCCTGGCGATGTCGGCCGCATCGTCGATCTCTGCCGCTCGCACGAGGCTGACCATCGATTCAAAATCTAGAGCGAATCGGCGATGGACGACTTCCCGCCGCCCAGCAAGCGGGCTCGGCGCGCACTGCCCTTGATCGCGGCGGCCTTGACCGCGATGGTTGTGGCAGGCCTCCTCTACCTGAACGCGAATGTGCGGTCACCGCGGGGCCTCGTCAGCTCGGCTCCGATCGCGATCATGTCCGGACCGTACTCGGCGACGTACGACTTCATCAACCCATCGGTTGGCTGGGCGTTGTTGCTGGACTACAGCAGCTTTGCCACCAGCCTCCGGATCTACAACACGACCGACGGCGCCGGCCGCTGGCGGCTGCAATACGCGGGGCGGGCGGAGGGCGGCCAGATCTACATCCACTTCTTCGACCGCCAGAACGGGCTTGCGTACGCCGGATTCCTCTATCGCACCATCGACTCGGGCGTGCACTGGCAGCAGGTCGAGGCTCCCGGGCGCCTCTCCACCTTTGCGAGCCCGACACGAGGTTGGTCGTATGGATTCGAGGGGCAGTTCCAGTCGACGTCCGATGGCGGTATGACATGGACACGGCTGGGTGATCTGCCCCCAGCCGCGTTCTTCGAGCCGTACGCCGCGCGCCAGGCAGCCAACTTCCGAGACACGGGCGAAGGCTGGATCGGGGCCGGCTACCTGGAAGCGCCGATTGTCTATCTGACCCTTGACGGCGCAGCCACCTGGAATGCGGTCCCGATCCCTTTGATCCCGTCAGAGCACAGCAGTCGCTACCTGACCGCTGTCGCGGTCGCGCCTGGCGGCCAGGTGGTCGTGCTGGTGGACGATGAGTCAGCGCTGCTGGGTGCGTATTCGTCCGACGACATCGGCAGGTCGTGGCAGGCTCTGCACCCGCCGCCTGCCCTCTCCAGCTTTGCCGATCTTTCGTTCGTCGATGCCTCGGACTGGATTGCAATGCGAGCCGGGTTCGTCTACAGGACCGCGGACGCCGGACTGACATGGCGGCGCGTCGACGTCCAGGGCTTGCCCGAGGACTGGAGATACCTGGACGCGCACGCCATAGATGCGACGCATGCGTGGTGGTCGATGGTGGCGACGTCGCGCTCCACGGACAGCGCGCTGGCCATGACCTCGGACGGAGGACGGCACTGGAAGACGGTGAACGTGCCCAAGCCGGTCTAAGCTGGCCTCGAGGCCGGAATGGACGCGGATCTCGAGCTCACTCCTTCGCCTTCGCGAACGCGACGCGCCTTGACGCTGATCGCGGTGTCGCTCGTCGCTCTCGTCTGCACCGGCCTCGTCTTTTTGCATCCATCGCTGCCCGCGCCGGCTCAAGCTGCAGCGTTGTCGAGCCGCTACACCGTCAGCGCAGTCGACTTCGTGGACCCGCTGACCGGTTGGGTCGCCGCGCAGTTTCAGTCGGGCAATGTGGCGGTCCTGCACACCCCCGACGGCGGCGAGACGTGGACGCGGCAGATGTCCGCCGCCGGCAACGGCCATGCGCAGTACCTCAAGTTCTTCGATTCGCTCTTCGGCGTCTTCGCGCTGCTGGGCGGCACCCCCGTCCTCTACCGAACGTCAGACGGGGGAGCGTCGTGGCGCGCCCTCCCCGCATTGGGCGAAGGGGCGTCGGTGCTGTCGTGGTCCTTTGTCGACGAGGACCACGGCTTCATGCTCGCCCGCACGGGGGGAGAGGCCACCACGTCGCCCTCGCGGCTCTATCGGACGCAGGACGGTGGCTGGTCCTGGACTGACATCGGCGCCCCTGTGGCCGCGCCCGACCAGGCCTACCAGATCCACTTCTCGTTCCTCACCACGGGATGGCTGGCCACCTCGGGGCCGGCGCCTGTCGCTTACAAGACCGACGACTTCGGCTACACCTGGACGCGGGTTCCGCTTCCCGCGCCGGCGGGCGGCTGGCCCCGTGCGGGGCAGTTCTTCGTCGGCGTGCAGCCCACATCCGGTGGCGGGGCGCTGGCCTCGGTCGTCTACTTCCCGCCGGTCAGGGGACGGAGCGGCATCGGTGGCTCGATCAGGGCTTTCCCCCCACTGACGGTGCGCGTGTTCGACGGCGGCAAGCCGGACACGTATACCTACACGACCGTCCTCGACAGGCTGTCCATCGGCGGTAAAGCCGGTGCCCAGGCGCCGAACGAGACGGTGCTCAGCACCGTCGACAACGGCGCGACCTGGGCTTCGATCCAGCCGCCGTCAGCCTCCGGCGCGATCGGCTATTTCGACGCAGCCGACTGGTGGTGGGTCGGCGCGGGCTCGTGGTCGAAAAGCGCCGACGGCGGGCTCAGCTGGACCGACCCGAGGAACATCGGGGTAGTGGAGCCGCTACCCGGCTCCCTGCAGCTGCTGGACCGCGCCCACGCCTGGTTCGCCGCGACCACCGACAGGCGGCCGTTCCTCGAGGCGACGGACGACGCGGGAGTGCACTGGCGCATGGTCAGCTTGCCGGCGACCGAGGATCGCGCTCAGGCTTTCACGTAGGCGATCACGGCCCTGGCCTCGGCGACGATCTGTCCGTCCTCCCCCTCCACGGTCGTCTCGCAGAATGCGAGCCGCCTGGTCCGGTGGCGGAGCGTCGCTCGGGCGACCAGCCGCCCCGGCTTCGCCGGCCGGAGGAAGTCGACCTTGAGGTCCGCGGTCACCGTGGTTTCGCCCTCTACCGCGTGCGTGAACGCGACCGAAGCCAAAGCTTCGTCGGCGATCGTGGCGATCGCTCCGCCATGGACGATCGGGCCGCGCGAGGTGGGAAAGCCGTGCGCCTCGGCCGTCATGTTGGCCTCGAGGACGAGCACCCCGTAATCGACCTCGACGATGCGTGTCCCGATGTTGGCCACCATCCCGGTGGCCGCCCATTCCTTGTAGAGCTCCGGTAACGCGACGACGCCGTAGTGGGAGTCGGTCACGCAAGCCCGCGGTGCAGCTCGATGATCGGCGACACCAACCTATAGCCCATCTGCTCGTTGATGCGGAGAATCGGGGGGTTGTCCGAGTCGTTGTTGGTGCGCACCCGTGTGAACCCGGCCTCGATCGCCTGTCCCATCGACTCGTGCTTCAACGCACTGGCGATGCCGCGACCGCGCACCGCTCGCGATGTGCCCGTGTACATGGTCCATGGCAGACCCCGAACGATTGGGTAATCGAGGACCGAACAGCCAACCACCGCTCCGCCGTCGCGCGCGACCCAGAAACGGTCCTGACGCACGGCCGGATTCTCAAACCAGAATCTCATCCACTCGTCGAAGCTGAGGACGCGCCACGGCACGGTGGTCGGGATGTCTTTCTCCGACTCGATCATCATCGCGTACAGCTTGCGGAACTTCTCCGAGTCGGCGACCTCGCTCAAAACCGTTAACTTCACGCCCTGATCTCGCATCCGCCGGCGGCCGTCGTCGCGCCCCGCCAGGATCTCTGCGCGGCGGGCTTCGAGGTCGAGCTCCGACACCCTCGAGCGCCTGTCCTCTCGGTAACCGAGCCGCTCCAGGACGGCTCGCTCTTGCACGAGGTCTTCGCGCACGCGGACAACGGCGACAACCGCGGTTTCGTCCCTCAGCCAGTCCTCTCCCACCTGGAGGACCTCCGCGTAAAGCTCGTCGCTCCAGACGTCGTCGCGGAGCGCGATCCGGATCGTCCCGTACTTCCTGTCCTCGCCATCCCACAGCTCATGCATCGCGCTGACCCTTGCGATCGCCGCACCATCGCGGATGGCGACTCGCCGGATGCCCTTCTCGAGCTCGTCCGACATGCGCCACCAGTGCAGGAGCCGGCCCGGATCGACGGGATCCTCGGGATCACGCAAGGTGTCGAGGTCGGCGACAAGCGACACGTCGTCGAGCGTTGCGGGACGCAGGTCGAGGTCGGAAATGGTGACCGGCATGGCCTGTCTAGAAGGTTAATCTCTGGGCGGTGATTGCCCGGGTGGGAGGCAGGGGTGTGTTCGGCGGCCGGCGCAACCGCGTGTTGCACCGGCTGGCGCTTTCACCTGCGTGCTGGGGCGTCAGCGAGGACGGCGACTGGGGTCACCAGATCAGCGCCGAGCGTGTCCTGTCCGAGGCGG
>Ga0070697_100003533_pt1 | contig 12014 bp, 7 predicted proteins | sample KBSK1501metaG_FD_65475 | JGI IMG/M metagenome (GOLD analysis project Ga0070697, IMG submission 65475) | Corn, switchgrass and miscanthus rhizosphere microbial communities from Kellogg Biological Station, Michigan, USA - KBS K1-50-1 metaG | ecosystem: Host-associated > Plants > Roots >... | reverse complement strand
AGCAGCTCTGGGGCGCGATCGGCGCGGTCTTCGGATCGTGGAACAACGACCGCGCGATCGCATACCGCAAGCATTACCGCATACCCGACGCTTGGGGCACCGCGGTGAACGTTCAGGCGATGGTCTTCGGCAACCGAGGGGAAACCTCCGCCACCGGCGTGGCCTTTACTCGCGACCCGTCGACCGGCGAGAAGCAGTTCTACGGCGAGTTCCTCCCCAACGCCCAGGGAGAGGACGTTGTCGCGGGTATTCGCACTCCCCGTCCCTTGAACGCCGACGGCTCCGGCCGCTCGCTGGAAGAAACGATGCCTCAGGCGCACCGCGAGCTGCTGCGGGTGCGGGACCTGCTCGAGAAGCGGTTTCACGACATGCAGGATCTCGAGTTCACGATCGAGGACGGGAAGCTCTACCTTCTGCAGACGCGCAACGGCAAGCGCACGGGCTTTGCCTCGGTCCGCATTGCGACCGACATGGTCGAAGAGGGCCTGATCGACGAGACGGAGGCTCTGATGCGCGTCGAGCCCGAGCAGCTCGTGCAGCTTCTCGCGCCCGTCTTCGATGTCAAGGAGAAGACCGCGGCCGTCAGCGGAGGAAAGCTTCTCGGCAAGGGCCTGCCCGCGGGGCCCGGGGCGGCATGTGGGCGGATCGCCCTGACGGCCGCCAAGGCCGTCACGATGGCGGCCGAAGGCAAGCCGGTCGTCCTGGTGCGCGAAGAGACTTCCCCCGAGGACATTGCGGGAATGTACGCGGCGGCGGGAATTCTGACCACGCGCGGGGGGGCGACATCGCACGCTGCTGTGGTCGCGCGCGGCATGGGGAAGACCTGTGTGGTCGGAGCCGGTGAGATTACGGTCGACGAAGCGCGCAACCAGGTGCGATCCAAGAACCTCCAGTCAGCCGAGGGCGACTGGATCTCCATCGACGGAACCACAGGAGAGGTTCTCCTCGGCCGCATTTCCACGCGCCCCTCGGAGGTTCTGCAGGTAGCGCTCGAAAAAAGCATTCCGCCCGAGAAATCCCCGGGGTTTCGGGCGTTCGACAAGATCCTCCGGTGGGCCGACAAGCGGCGGCGGCTGGGTGTGCGCGCCAACGCGGACACTCCAACCGACGCGCAGGTGGCCGTGGTTTTCGGCGCCGAGGGGATCGGTCTCTGCCGCACCGAGCACATGTTCTTCGAAGAGAAACGGATCCTCGCCGTGCGCGAGATGATCCTCGCGGAAAACGCGGATGGCCGCCGCGGTGCTCTCGCGAAGATCCTTCCCATGCAGCGGCAGGACTTTGTGGGGATCTTCCGGGAGATGGGAGAGCGGCCCGTCACGATCCGGCTGCTCGATCCTCCCCTCCACGAGTTTCTGCCCAACGAGGAAGAGGCCCTCCTCCGGACGGCCAAGGAATTGAAGGTTCCCGTCGAGAAGCTGCGCGACCGGTTACGCCAGCTTCACGAGGCCAACCCGATGCTGGGGCACCGCGGGTGCCGCCTCGGGATCACCCATCCGGAGATCTACGAAACGCAGGTCCGCGCGATCTTCGAGGCGGCCGTCGAGGTGTTGCGCGGCGGCGGAAAGCCCCGGCCCGAAGTCATGATCCCCCTCGTCGGCACGAAGGCGGAGTTTACGAAGTTGAAGAGGCTCGTCGACGAGACCGCGCAGAAAGTGGAGGCGGAGACGGGGCAGCCCATCGCCTATTCGGTCGGGACGATGATCGAGATCCCACGCGCCGCCCTGCGGGCGGCGGAGATCGCCGAGGGATGCGACTTCTTTTCGTTCGGGACCAACGATCTGACCCAGATGACATTCGGATACTCGCGCGACGACGCGGCGTCCTTCCTTCCCGCCTATATCGAATTCGGCATATTGCCGGAGGACCCGTTCGCGAGCCTGGACCAATCCGGGGTCGGGGAGCTCGTCGCGATCGCCACCGAGCGGGGCCGCAAGGCGAACCCGAAGCTCAAGGTCGGAGTCTGCGGCGAACATGGCGGCGACCCCGCTTCGATCGAGTTCTTCCACAAGACCGGACTCGATTATGTCTCCTGCTCTCCCTTCCGTGTGGCCGTCGCCCGCCTGGCCGCGGCGCGCGCGGCGCTCTCGGAGGGCAAAGAGGGAATCTCATCGACGGCATGACGGGCTGCCAGCTGTCAGCTCTCAGCTGTCAGCCCAAGCCGCTCCTGTCATTCCGAGGAGCGAACGACCCCTGTCATTCCGAGGAGCGCAGCGACGAGGAATCTGTTCCGAACGCGCCAGAAACCACGGGAGCAGATCCGTCGCTGCGCTCGGGATGACAAGGGAGAGAGCTCGACGCGAATTGTGATGGACTGGCAGTGACCAAATGATCGCTTTGCTGGTGTCGAGCATTTTGATGATGCAGCCACAGACGTTTACCCCCGCCGACCTGATCTTGATCTCCGCCAAGATCTGGACGGGCGATCCCGCACGCCCCTCGGCGGAAGCGCTCGCGGCTCGCGGGGGCCGCATCGTCGCTCTCGGTTCCAACCACGACGTCGAAACGCTGCGAGGCCCGAAGACGCGAGTCGTCGACGCGAAGGGTCGCCGAGTCGTGCCGGGGTTCATCGACTCGCACACGCACATGACGATGGGAGGATTGAATCTGCTCGCCGTCGATTTGCGAAAGACGAAGGACCCGGCCGACTTCAATCGACAGCTCGCCGCCTTCGCGAAGACCCGGCCGGCCGGCAAGTGGCTGACCGATGGCGCCTGGGATCACGAGCAGTGGACCCCGCCGCGGCTGCCCTCCAGGGAGATGCTCGATCCGGTTACCGGGGATCGTCCCGCGTGCCTCGCGCGTCAGGACGGTCACATGATCGTCTGCAACAGCCTCGCGCTCGCGAAGGCCGGCATTGCGCGCGCGATGCCCGATCCGCCCGGCGGCGTGATCGTGCGAGACGCCTCGGGAGAGCCGACGGGCGTCCTGAAGGATGCGGCGATGGACGCGATCGCGCGCGTGCGCCCTCCGCGAACCCGAGACGAGCTCGTCGAAGGATTGCGCGCCGCGATGGTGCACGCGGTCTCCCTTGGCGTGACCTCGGTCCAGGATCTTCCCGGCGACGCCGGCGACCTCGGCGCGTGGCAGCTCCTGCGCGACCGGGGGGAAATGACTCTGCGCGTCAACTACCGGCCATCCCTGTCCAACTGGGAGGGGGCCCGCCGGATGCAGACTTCGATGAAGAACGACGAGTGGTTGCGAATCGGCGGAGTGAAGGGCTACGCCGATGGCTCGCTCGGATCGACGACGGCTCTCTTTTTCGAGCCGTACGCGGACGACCCTGAGACATCCGGGGTCTACGCCGCCGAAGCGATCCCTCTGTCGAAGCTCGAAGATCGGGCGCTTGCGGCCGACAAGGCGGGATTGCAGGTGGAGATCCACGCGATCGGGGACCGCGCCAACGCAGAAATCCTGGATCTTTTCGAGCGCGTTGCGCAAAAGAACGGCCCGCGAGACCGCCGGTTCCGCATCGAGCACGCCCAGCACCTGCGGCCGGCCGACATTCCGCGCTTTGGCGCGCTCGGCGTGATCGCTTCCATGCAGCCCTACCACGCCATCGACGACGGTCGGTGGGCAGAGAAGCGCATCGGCCGCGGGCGTTGTAAGACAACCTACGCCTTCCGGTCGCTGCTCGATGCGCGAGGCAAGCTTGCCTTCGGATCCGACTGGGACGTGGCGCCGCTCTCGCCGATTGCCGGCATCGACGCGGCAGTGACGCGTCGCACGATCGACGGGAAGAACCCGAAGGGCTGGTTTCCCGAGCAGCGCATCGGAGTCGAGGAAGCGTTGCGCGCCTACACCGAGACGGCGGCCTGGGCGGCCTTCGAGGAAAAGGAAAAGGGAACGCTCGCGCCGGGCCGCCTCGCCGACTTCGTGGTGCTGTCACACGACATCCTTGCGATCCCGGCTGAGGAGATCGTTGGAACTCAGGTCGATGCGACTGTTGTCGGTGGAAAAGTGGTGTTTGAGAGGAAAAGTCCGTAGTCCTTAGTCCGTAGTCCCTAGTCCGAACCCGCTGGCCTTTCGGACTTTCAGATTTTGAGAGACTAGAGCGTGACCAAGGACCAAGGACTAAGGACTAAGGACTGAATCGGTGCCAAGGATCCATCGCCTCGAAGGCGCCGTCATCGACCGGATCGCGGCGGGCGAGGTCGTCGAGCGGCCGGCCTCCGCCGTCAAGGAGCTGGTCGAGAACGCGCTCGACGCGGGCGCCTCGCGCATCGACGTCGAGATCGACGGAGGCGGGATTGCCCGCATCCTCGTGCGCGACGACGGATCCGGCATGTCTTCCGAGGACGCGCGTCTCGCGCTCGAGCGCCACGCGACCTCAAAGATTTCCACCGACGCGGACCTCCAGGGGGTCGCCAGCTACGGCTTTCGCGGCGAGGCCCTTCCGTCGATCGCATCCGTGTCACGCTTGACGCTGACGACCTCCGACGGCTCCTCGCCGGAGGCGATCCGGCTCAAAGTCGAGCAGGGCGGCGCCGCGAAAGAGGAGCCGGCCGCGCGATCCCGCGGAACCGACGTCTTGGTCGAGGGCCTCTTTTCCAAAACGCCGGCGCGGCGCAAATTCCTGGCGTCTCCGGAAGCCGAGAGCCGAGCCGGCGCGGCCGTCGTCACGCGGGCGGGATTGGCCAATCCCTCCGTGGCGTTCACATTCCGGTCCAACGGCCGCGAGCTGCTCGACGCGCCGGCCGCCGCTAGCCGGGCGGCCCGGATCGTTCAGCTCTTCGGGCGCGAGACGCTCGGAGAGCTCGAGGAGTTCGTGGCGAAGTCGGGGCCCCTGCGTGTCCTCGGGTTCGCCACTCGCGGATCGGTCACGTTCGCCAGCCGCCGCTATCAGTATCTCTTTGTCAACGGAAGGCCCGTCGAGGATCGGGCGCTCTCGCGCGCGATCGGACAGGCCGCCCGCGACGCGATCCGGACCGACCGTCATCCGGCGCTCTTTCTTTTTCTCACCGCGGAGGCCGGAGCGGTGGACGTGAATGTCTCTCCCGCCAAGACGCAAGTGCGCTTCGCCGACTCGGGGACGGCGTACCGCCTGGTCTACCACGCGATCCACTCGGCACTTCTCTCGGGCAAGGAGGAGCGCCGCTTGAAATCCGTGCCGGCGGAACCGCCGTCGGTGGGGGAGACTCCGGAGCCCTACGGGAGCTCCAATCTCCAGGTCCCTCCCGGGCGACTGACGCCCGCCGCCCCGCTGCCCGTCCGGGAGACTCCGCCGGTCGAGAAGAAACCTCCCGAGATCCTGCCGATCGGGCAGTATCGCGAGTCCTTCATCGTCGCCTCCGGGCCGGAAGGGCTCCTCGTCATCGATCAGCACGCCGCGCACGAACGCGTACTCTACGAGCGCCTGCGCGACCGGATCGCTTCCGGCCGCGTCCTTTCGCAGAGGCTGCTCTTAAACGTGCTCTTCGAGGCGACGCTCGAGGAGGCGGAGACGCTCGCTTCCCGACTCGAAGATCTCGCGGCGGCTGGCTTCGAGATCGAGCCGATGTCCGGGCGGTCCTACTCCATCTCGGCGCTGCCGGCCGAGGTCACCGACCGTTCTCCCGCCGACACCTTGCACGACGCCCTCGCGCGGTTGGCGGAGGCGGGCACGGCCGACGCGAGCGAGCGGCTCGATCGACTCTGCGCGGGCCTGGCCTGCCGGTCCGCCATCACGATCCGGTATCACCTCGCTCCCGAGGAGATCCGGCATCTCTTGAGCGACTGGATGCGGACCGCGGACCGCTTCACCTGCCCGCACGGCCGGCCGGTGGTGCTGTCCATGAGCGAGGAAGAGCTGGAGAAGTACTTTAAGCGACGCTGACGCGCCGCCGGGACTCGGGACTGGGAGCTCGGGACTCGTACGTGCGAGAGCGCGTTCTTCGTTTTCCGAGTCCCCGAGTCCCGAGTCCCGAGTCCTGAGTCACGAGTCCTGAGTCCCGGGGATAGACTCCCCCGCATGAATAGAAGAACTCTGATCCAGGGCGCCCTTGCGGGCGCGGCCACCCTCGCGCTGCCGGTCCGGTCGCGCGCGGCTGCTTCGACCGGGCTTGGGCCGGTGCTCGCGCAAGTCGAGAAGCATCACGACGAGGCGGTCCGCAGGCTGCAGGAGTGGATCAAGCAGCCGTCCATCGCCGCCGAGAATCGCGGGATGTCGGAGGGATGCGAGCTGACGATCCGCATGCTTCGCGAAGCCGGGTTCGATCGCGCCGAGAAGGTCGCAACCGACGGACAGCCGGGGATCTTCGCGACGCTCGATGCCGGTGCCCCGAAGACTCTGGGCGTTTACTTCATGTACGACGTCAAGCAGGTGGATCCGGCGGAGTGGTCCTCTCCCCCCTGGGACGCGGCGCTCGTCGACAAGCCGGGGCTGGGAAAGGTGATGATCGGCCGCGGCGCCGTCAACCAGAAGGGGCCCGAAGCCGCTTTTCTCGCGGCCCTTCACGCCTTCCGCGCGGCGGGCCGCAAGCTGCCGGTCAACCTGGTTCTCGTGGCCGAGGGGGAAGAGGAGATCGGATCTCCTCACTTTTCGCAGGTCGTGCGCCGTCCGGAGATCGCCGCAGCGCTGTCGCGCTCGGTGGGAGTCTTCATGCCGATGCCGTCACAGGGAGTCGACGGCGTCGTGACGATCAACCTCGGCGCAAAAGGGGTCATCGAGCTGGAGATGATTTCCACGGGCGAACGCTGGGGCCGCGGTCCCCGACTCGACATCCACTCGAGCAACAAGGCTCGCGTGGACAGCCCGGCCTGGCACCTGGTGCAGGCTCTCTCGACGCTGGTCACCGCCGACGGCAACGATCCGGCGATTGACGGCTTTGCCGATCGCGTGCGGCCGCTTTCGGCGGGGGAGAAGGCGATGATCGCAGAGGGCGCGCGGCGTCTCAACGAGGGACTCTTGAAAAAACAGCTCGGCGTCGAGAAGTGGGCCGGTGACGCCGGCTGGATTGAATCGCTGGAACGCCTGGTCGCGCGGCCGACCGTGAACATCGAGGGGCTCGTCGGTGGCTACACGGGCCCCGGCGGAAAGACGATTCTTCCGCACAAGGCGGTCGCGAAGCTCGATCTGCGTCTGGTTCCCGATATGAAGGCCTCGGAAGGCCTGGCCGCGTTGAAGGGCCATCTCGCCAAGCGAGGGTATGGCGACATCGAAGTCAACATGACCGGAGGCTACGATCCGACGTCGACGCCGGCGGACTCGGCGCTCATCCGCGCGCAGATCGCCGTCTACCGGGCAGCGGGTGTCGAGCCGATCCTGTGGCCGCGCATCGCCGGCTCCTGGCCCGGTCATGTCTTCACCAGTGAGCCGCTGAAGCTGCCCGCCGGTCACTTCGGGCTCGGTCACGGCGATGGCGCGCACGCTCCGGATGAGTACTACGTGATCGAGTCCTCGAATCCGAAGATCCAGGGCTTCGACGGCGCGACGCGGTCGCTTGTGGAGTACCTGGGGGAGCTGGCCGGGGCCTCTTAGCGCGCTCTTCGCCCCTCGCCCCCTCTCCCACTCCCCCCCTCCTTGACTACAGAAGCGGAGGGGGTGAGGGGGTGAGTGGGGGAGTGGGAGATCCCTCTAGCTCGACCGGGGCGGCATCCCGATACCACGGTCGTGCTCGGCGCGCTTGCGCTTGACGTGGGTGATGATCAGGATGAGACCCAACAGGATGAAGGCCGCCGGGCCTCCCCAGCTGTTCATGACTTCCCAGAACCAGTCCATGTCGACATAGCGATCGATCAGCCAGAGCGCGCCCAGACCGACCAGGATGACGCCCCAGGTCAGAGCGGCGGTGCTCTCACGCGCTTTCGCGATCTGCGGGGAGGGAGCGATCCCCCCTTCCGTCAAGGCACCCCGATTGATCGCATGCGCCTGCCGGACCGCGTCGATGATGCCGAAGAACCAGATGAACGCGATCAGCGGACCGAAGAACGCCCCGCCCCGCCCATGGCTCGTCAGGCTGATGCACAGAATGAAGGCGCCTCCAAACGCGAAGGCGCGCTGGTAGAGGCCGAGATAAAGGTGTCCGAGCCCTGGGAACATCGAGAGGAACCCGGCCAGCGCAGCCGACTTTCTCTCCACGACCGGAACGTACGCCGTCGCGACCGGGGCCGCCACGGGTGGCGGGGTCGCGGGCGCCGGCTCCGGACTGGGAGTCGCGGGTGGAGGTGTCGCGGGATGGATCGGGCTATCGCTGCTCATGCGTTCTCCTGTAGGGCGAGGTCTTTCTTCCAGCTCGCCACGGTCAAATCTGTTTCGTTCTTGAAGGGGGCGCTTCTCTCCTGGCCGCTCGACGGGCGGTTGCGCGCCGGCGGAGGATCCGATTTCAAGACCAGTTGGACGGCGTTGGAAATGGCGGCGCGGCCGTAGCCGAAAACCCGGCTCTTGAACACCATGCTGGTGCGAAGGGCTTTCTCGCCGAATGCCCCCACGCGATCGGCCAGAGTCACGCTGGCGGCTCCGGCGACGGATCTTGCTTCCATGGGAATTTCGGTGCGCGCCTTGCGCGCGAGGTCCGCGGGGTTGAAGCCCGCCAGCATCACGATCAGAGCAGCCGCGTAGGCGAAGGCGATCGCTGACTTCGGATTGAGCAGCCAGCGCCATCCGACGCGCGGGACCGCTTTGGCGGCAGGCCGCGCGGAGGCGGCCAGTCGCCCTGCCAACCACGGCGCCGGCTGCGGGGGAGCGAGCTCGCGGGTGATACCCAGAGTCCCGCTCGCCAACGCGCACCCGCTGCAGCGAGAGAGATGAAACGCGAGACGTTGGCGATTGGCGGCCTCGATCTCCTCGTCCATGGCCGCGGCGATGAGCAAGCTGGCGTTTTCGCAGTCGACCGTCCGAGCGGGAACTGCCAGAAGAGCCTCGCGCAGAGCGGGAGTTCCCACGGGAGGACGCAGCGCAGCGACGAGCCGCCGCACGGACTGCTGATCGCGATCCGCCGCGGCGCACGCCGGGCACGACTCGGCGTGTTTGCGTCCCTGAAGATCGGAAGCGCCGGCCACGAACAGGCGCTCGAGCTCCTGGCAGCTCATACGAATGCTCCCGCGGCGATGGCGACGGACGCGAAGGCGCCCGGCCCGCGGCTTTCGTGGCGCTCGCGAATCTTTTTGGCGACTTCGGCGCGGGCGCGGAAGAGGCGAGACTTGACCGTCCCGTCGGGCAGCTCGAGCGCCCGGCCGATCTCCTCGTAGGCGAGCCCATCGAGATCCCGCAAGACCAGGATCTCGGCCAGATCCTCGGGAATCTCCGAGAGTGCGGCAAAGAGCATCTTGGTCCGCTCCCGGCGGATCGCGTCCGCGGCCGGGTCGTCGCTGGAGGTCAGCATCGGCGCCACCGCGTCATCGGAGACGAAGCGGAAGGACTTCTCGCGCTTGCTGCGGCGGTAGCGGTCGATGCAGAGGTTCCGGGAGAGGGAGGCGATCCAGGCGATCAGCGGAAAGCCTCCGTCATAGCGGTGCAGGTTCTCGAAGATCTTCAGGAAGATCTCCTGCGACAGCTCTTCGGCGTCTTCCCGCTTCAACGTGAAGTGGTAGGCCACCGAGTACACTCTTTGACTGAAACGGTCCACCAGCTCCCTCCAGGCTTCGTCATTGCCCTGGCGGCAGCGGTCGACCATGTCTCTGTCGTTTTCGTTGCCGCTCAAAGCGCCCTCATTGCCACAAAACGCATTTGGTCGTCAAAAGTTCCCTAAGCCGTTTAAGGTCTAAGGTCTAAAGTCTAAATGGCCCAAGTTTTTCGCTTCCCGAACCTTAGACCTTGAACCTTAGACTGGAGCTTTCCGGTGTCCCCGACCCCCCCGGCGCCGGCGGCGGCGAGCGGGGCCGGCCGCCTCGGAAACCGGCAGGCCCGCCTCCCGTTCGAAGGCTTCGCGGGCCCGCGAAACCCTCTCGGAGAGCGTCCGCCAATCCCTCACGAGATCGTCTCCTTGCCCGGTCGCCATCGAGCGCAGCTCGAAAAGGTCCAAGGCAGCGGGGAACGCTTCGCGGAAGGCGAGCCGCCGGGTCGCGACGCGGTTGTCCGGTCGGTGCGAGAGCTTGCCCACGATCGCCATCGCCTGCTTGATCCGATGGGTCGTAGCGTGCGGGAGCGCCATGCGCAGAGCAATGGGATTGACGGAATCTTCGAGCAGGACCGCGAGCTGCCCGGCATCGGGCTCCTCGTCCCGAACGATCGAGCGGACGCGGGCGCGGATGATGGGCAGGAACAGGAGCGCGAACAGAACGGAGTCTTCGAAAGCGCGGCCGCGGCGCCGCTCGGCGTCGAGGACATCGAGCAGCGCCCAGAAGAGATGTCCGGCGCCATGGGGATGCTCCGGGTCGTACTCCCGAAGGACCTCGGCCAGCTCCGGCAGCAGAGCGTCCAGCAAGCCGACCTCCCGCAGAAGAAGGAAGGTCGGAAGGGCGTGCCCGCCTTTGAGAGACTGGGAGAGCTCCTCCGTCACGCGGGGGGGAGCGGATTTCACGATCTCTTTGCGGTGGGCCAGGATCGCCTCGTAGGCATCCGGGGTGATCGCGAATCCCAGCCGGCTTGCGAATTCGACCGCGCGCATCATCCGGACCGGGTCTTCGCGGAAGCGAATGTCCGGGTCTCCGATCGTGCGGACGAGCCCGGCTTCGAGGTCGTCGAGGCCGCCGACGTAGTCGATGACGGAAAAGTCCGAGATGTCGTAAAAGAGGCCGTTGATCGTAAAGTCCCGGCGCAGCGCGTCCTCGCGGGCGGTCCCGAAGGTGTTGTCGGAAGTCATGAGAATCTCGGGGGCGTCTGGGACGAGCGGCTCCGGCCGGCGCCGGAAGGTCGCGACCTCGACGACTTTGCCCTGGGCAAACAAGAGGTGGGCGAGGCGGAAGCGCCGCCCGATCAGGCGGCAATTCCGGAAGAGACGCCGGACCTGCTGGGGATGAGCGTCGGTGCCGATGTCGAAATCCTTGGGCGTGCGCTTCAAGAGAAGATCCCGCACGCTGCCCCCGACGAGGTAGGCCTTGAATCCCGCTGAGGAAAGGCGGTAGAGAACCTTCAGCGCATCCGGATCGATCTGTTTTCGGGAGATGGGGTGCTGACTGCGCGGGCGAATGCGCGGCGGGGCATCGCCAAGCCTTCGGATTTCGGATTTGGGATTTGGAATTTGAGGGTCCGCTTCGCTGATAACGCTCTCCTGTGCCGCCCGGCTCCGCCCTGTCCTATTTTAGTCCAACCGATTGACAGAATTGATCTTTTGACTTGCTTCGGCGTGTGCGAAAGAATACGCCGTCTTTTCCATAGGCTGAGGAGGTCAGGTATGAGAACGCGTTTGGTCCTCGCGATCGCCGTCCTTGGCGTCTTCGCCATCACTCTTTCCTGCAGCAAGGGAGGCTCGAGCGGCGAGATTCCCATCGGCGAGTACAGCTCCTTGACCGGCACGACCGCGACGTTCGGACAGTCGACTCACAACGGCATCCTGATGGCCTTCGACGAGATCAACAAGGCCGGCGGGGTGCTCGGGAAGAAGGTCAAGAACGTCGTCGAAGACGACCAATCCCGGCCCGAAGAAGCGGCGACCGCGGCAACAAAGCTCATCAACCAGAATCACGTCGTCGCGCTTCTCGGGGAGGTCGCTTCCTCCCGCTCGTTGGCGGCGGCTCCCATCTGCCAGGCGGCCGGTATCCCCATGATCTCTCCCTCCTCCACCAATCCGCGCGTCACGCAGGTCGGGAACTTTATCTTCCGGGTCTGCTTCATCGACCCGTTTCAGGGAAAGGTCATGGCCAAGTTCGCGGCCAACACCCTGAAGCTCAAGAAAGTCGCCATCTTGGTCGACGTCCGCAACGATTATTCCGTCGGCCTCCAGACGTTCTTCCGCGACAACTTCAAGCAGCTCGGAGGAGAGATCGCCGCCGAACAGTCTTACAGCGAAGGGGACTCGGACTTCCACGCGCAGCTGACCCAGATCAAAGCGGCGAACCCGGACGGAATCTATGTTCCGGGGTACTACACCGAGGTCGGCACGATTTCGCGGCAGGCCCGCGAGCTGGGAATCACGGTGCCGCTCCTGGGCGGAGATGGA
>Ga0070697_100003532_pt1 | contig 12021 bp, 8 predicted proteins | sample KBSK1501metaG_FD_65475 | JGI IMG/M metagenome (GOLD analysis project Ga0070697, IMG submission 65475) | Corn, switchgrass and miscanthus rhizosphere microbial communities from Kellogg Biological Station, Michigan, USA - KBS K1-50-1 metaG | ecosystem: Host-associated > Plants > Roots >... | reverse complement strand
GCATTAATCCGCGCAACATTTGCGATGTAACTGTAATCGTCGAACTGCGGCAGGTCGCCATACTGGATACCGTTTTCCACTCGCACGTTCTGGTGTTGATGCCGGTAGTCTTCGTTTGGCTCGGTAAATCGAACCGCCGGATAGCCACGCTCGACAAATGGCATATGATCGCCGCCACGTCCGTAGCGATCGCGGCGATAGACAAGCGTGACCTTCATCTGCGGTACATAAGTCGCCGCCGTCTCCTTTATGAAGCGCGCCAGTTGACGTGATGGGGCATCGTTTTCACCGCCGACGCTGCGCCGCGTATTCGCTTCCTCAGGTGTTTCGTTTGACGGCACACCTTCGGAAAAGACTCGTACGGTGCGCGCGTCATGCACTCCATTGCCGCCCAAAGAACTGCCAATAATATCGTTGGTAAACATCGCCTCGATGTCGAGGTTGTTTTTCTTCGCCTGTTCTGCAAAATAAGTTGACCCTAGAAGACTTTGCTCCTCACCGGCGACCGTCATGAACACAATTGTCGCGTCAAACTTATACCTGGCCATCACGCGGGCCATCTCCAGGACAGCCGCTGTTCCCGACGCGTCGTCGTTTGCTCCTGGCGCATCGCATTTAGCATCAGTCGGACTAGTGCACATTGAATCGTAGTGCCCGCTGACCACATAGAGACGAGCCGCTGATTCGGGCTGAGTACCTCTCAACGTCGCTACGATGTTTGTAACTATCGTAGGCTGCGGCACTCTGGTCGCCTTTGGTTGTTCGTATGCTTGCTTCTCGACGGTCATGCGCCCGCCGGATTGTTCTGCAGCTTTCAGGAATTCGCTGTAGAGCCAGTCTCGTGCCGCGCCAATTCCACGCTTAGGATCATTTTGTTCGGACAAGGTGTTGCGAGTACCAAATGAAACGAGGGCGCGTATTGTGTGCTCGATGTTCCGCGCATCGATCTCGCGAAGGATGCTCGCGATCTGTCGATTACCCTTTGGAACGGCGGACGTTGCAGCACGGCGGTTTGCACTGGAGCTTTGTGCAGAGACCATATGGAAACTGGAAATCAGCCCGATGAGTAATAGAACTGGCACTCCTATTCGAAGAGGTTCTTTGGACAGCGTCATAAGGATTCGGAAATAGCGGGACCCAAGTTAATGCTTATCTTGTGCCTCCATCAGAAGTTTCGCGGTAGATGGGCGTGAATGTGCGCGTCGTGTTTTCGGTAACACTCGCCACTCCTTCGAGCCGTGGTGGCGGCAATTGGTGCGCACCAGGTTTTTCGACAAACGTTTGTCTCATCGGTTGATTCGCAATCGTTTCACGTTGCAGCGTGAGCATTTTGGTCCAGAAACGAATCAGCATCGCTGTGATGCCGAAGAGTGTAGCCGTGCTGAATAATACGATCCAGACAATAGCGGCGGGATGAAGACCAATCTCCGCGAACCTGGTTGCCGCGCCAAAAATAATTCCTAAACCCACAGTGACAGTTAGTCCAAGCACAATACTAGGTGCGGTTAGCTTTAGCGGGGGCGCGGCGATCATCGAGGAGAAACTTGAGGTGGGCACAGACAAATTCGCTCCACAACGGTTGCAGTATTTGAGTTCGACGGCGATTTCGTATCCGCAAGACGGGCAGTACATGAGTAATCCTCCAAACCTTAAGGGCGCTTCGTAATGTAACACTTCGAATAGGGGTCGGAAAACCTTGCAGTCTTGAGATACGACAGAACAGTTCAGTTGGTTGCGATTGGGAGAGGAGGTGGGGGATCGAAAAACAGATGAGAGATTCAGGTCAATCAACCTTGCAACGTATTACTCAGCGAATCCTGTAAACCGTACCTTTCCAAACAACGATTACCTCACCGTTGAGTTGTTCAGCGATTGTGCGAATAGCGGGTTCGTCTGCAACCAGGGCGCGATATTGCTCGGAACCGCGAGACACATTTACTGTCTGCCGAGAGGAGTCGTACGCAGAATCGACCCAAACGCTGCCCCGCTTGCGAAAGCGACGACCCAACACATTGCGAACTTCTCCCTCGCTCTTAGCACTCTTCTCGGCGCCGGCCGCCGCGGGAGCGTCTTTGGAATCTGCGCCCCGGATATTGGCGAGAGCACCAAAGGGTGCGGTTTTAGGTGCACGCATTCGCGAGACGGCAATCGAATCGGCCTTTTGGTCTCTATCCTCTTCTTTGTTTCCGCCTGCCTGGTCCGCCAGTTTCTTTTGTCTGGCCATTTCTTGTTCGGTTTGTTTCTCAACGGCAGCTTGCGGTTTCGTAGCAACTGTTGGCGCTGGCAGGGGAGCTTCGGCCGCTTGTTCTGCTGCGACCACAGATGAAGACTCGTCAATCGGTGCTTCTTTGGATTCCCGGCGTAAATCATCCGCCGGAGCTTTATTAGAAGCTTTCGTTGACGGGCGGGCCTGCTCGGCAGGTGCGTTGCTCACCTTTGAATTGGCTGTTGGCTCAACTGCTGCGGGCGAGGTTTTCTGCAGGCCGGCATCCTTTAAAGACGCCTTTGTCTCTTGCTCGTTACTGACAGACGATGGGGTGGACGGCTGATTCTGCGCTACAAACTCAGCATTCGGTTTCTGCTTGAGCATTACCATCACTACCGCTGCCGCCGCAATCACAGCAAAAGCCGGAACGACATAACGCAGCACGGCTGGTGAGAAAAACGAAGAGAGATATTTTCTTAAACTTGAAGGCGCTCTTATCTCAACTGGGGAATGACGGATGACTGCGGCTGACGCCAGGCTTAACTCGGCAACCAGCTTCCTGCAACGCGCACAGTCTGCCAGGTGTTCGGTATAGAGCATGCGGGCCTTAGACGGCAACGCGTTTTCCGCGTACGCATTTAGCTCATCGGTATCCAGATGTTTCCCAGACTCGTGGTCGGGCACAGCGTTGACTGCTCTCGCGCCATTGGTCGAGTCAGTCGGTACCTGCCGGGCGAGTTTGCGCAGCAATAAATCGATTTCGTTGTTCTTTGCCTGTTTCATTTCAACCTGGACGCAATCAATTACAGAACGTATTTATCCTGATACCTTGCGGTCAAATCTTACCTAAACCACCGCGCAAGTATTGTTGTCGCATTATTGCGTTCTCACGTAACTCCCTCGTTACTCAGGAGTGTTTCCAGATCGGCGTCGAGATTCTGCGCCACTTCCTCAAATGAGCGCTCCGTTTCTGTCTTTGTCCAACCCCGATCCTTGATCAAAATCTCGCCGACATGCTGCCGGAGGTCATGATGGATACGCGTAAGCCTGCGGCTGGCGGTTGCTTCGTGTACTCCAAGCACAGCACCCGCCTCGCGCAAACGAAGATTGTCAAAATAGTAAAGCTTCACCAGTAAGCGATCTTCGGCGGATAAGTCCTGCATCGATTGTTTCAAAGCGTCCCTCATGTCCGATTCGGCAAACTTCTTTGATATCGCTTGCTCTGGATTTGCGCCGGTTGACGCAAGTGCAGTCTGGCCCGAACCAGCGGGCATTTCCCGAACGAGACGATCCAAATCAGCATCCTCTTCGGTTTGTACCAGACGCACTTGCTTTCTATAGGTGTCAACTGCCAGTTGGGCTACGACGGCGCGCAACCAACCGGCGAGCGAACCGCGCCCGGAGTAGTAAGCGAGTTTGCCTGCTGGACGGCCGTCTTTGCGAGTTCGAAACCCGTAAAGCTCGGCCCAAATCGATTGCGCTAAGTCTTGCGCCGCATCCTCATTTGAACTTGCTGATCTGGCCGCAGAACGTACCGTCGGAGTGAATCGCTCGACGAGATGGTCCCACGCGTTCTCATCGCCTCGCTCACATGCAATGATCAGGCATAGATCCTCCGCCTGCATCTCATCGACGAAGCTAACAATATTCGTATCAGGAGTATTCTCATCAACCCGTAGAAGATACTTTTCGACAGCCGCCGCAATTCTCGGTAGCAGCAATTCGACGCTTAGCGAATACGTGTCGCTGGCGCGAGCCAGCAGTCTGGCCGCACCTTCAACCAGGAGTTTTTCGATTTCCTTGCTTCTCGGTTTCACGGGGGACTTTCAAGCATTACTTTAGAGAGAGCAATCCTATCATGTCTAATTAAGGGAGGTAGACTGCTGTTCGTTCCAGGCGCCGGTCTTTTGATGTTGCGCAGGGGCGTGAGTTGCCACGCAAAGTCCGAAGGCGACAACTTTGACACCTCTCATTGGCTGAGCTAGATTCACAGACAAGTTTGTGATGAGGTGTCCGGCGAGAGTTAGCCGCGGTTTTCGGCACTCGACAACAACATGCTGCGCGTTACTGAAGTCTTTCGTTCCATTCAAGGCGAATCCACACACGCGGGCCGCCCTTGCGCCTTTGTACGGCTAACCGGATGCCCTATGCGATGCGTCTGGTGCGATAGTGAATACACATTCGCAGGCGGGGAACATATTTCGATAGACGATCTGGTTGCTCAAGTCCACGCCCTGGGTTGCACGCTTGTTGAGGTAACGGGAGGCGAACCTCTTGCTCAAAAGGAGGCATTGCAACTAGTCGGCCGGCTTTGTGATGACGGTTTCGAGGTACTTGTTGAAACTGGCGGTTATGTATCAACGGAGGACTTGGACCAGCGTGCAAAGGTTATTCTGGATGTAAAATGTCCCGGGTCAGGCGAGGAACCACGCAACCATTGGCCTAACCTTGAACGTCTCCGGTCTGACATGGACGAGGTTAAATTTGTCGTCGCGGATCGAGGTGACTGGGACTACGCAAAGGAAGTCATCGCGCGATATGCACTGCAGACTCGAGCGAAGGCAGTTCTAATCTCTCCGGTTTGGGGACAAGTAGATCTTGAGGAACTTGCGAGCTGGGTCTCAAGCAGTGGTCTTGATATTCGAATGCAGTTGCAGTTGCACAAATACATTTGGGGGCCAGAGGTTAGGGGCGTGTAAATGGGTGGTTCTGAGGAAATAGTCGAAAACGCACCAGTGCGCGGGGCGACGCCTGAGAAGCGGCTTGCTGTCTGCCTCGTTTCCGGAGGTATGGATTCCTGCGTGACCGCGGCGATCGCTCATGAAGAAAACGACGAAGTTGCTTTTCTGCACATTTCTTACGGTCAGCGAACGGAGCGCCGGGAACGCGAATGCTTTGACAAAATTGCCGACCACTACCATGTCGAGGCTCGACTTGTGGTTACTCTCGAACAATTGAGTCTGATAGGTGGCTCATCCTTAACGGATCGGCGAATGGCAGTAACCCCAGCTGATCTTTCCGCTCGCGGCATACCTTCCAGTTACGTTCCTTTCCGAAACGCACACTTTCTCGCCACTGCGGTAAGTTGGAGTGAAGTGATCGGCAGCAGCAGCATTTACATTGGGGCTGTCGCCGAAGATTCTTCCGGTTATCCGGATTGCCGGCCGGAATATTATTCCGCGTTTCAGAAAGTAATTGACGTGGGTACGAAGCCGGAAACAAACATAATCGTTAAGACTCCAGTCATTGCAATGAAGAAGTCTGAAATCATAATTCGTGGACTGGAAATGGAGGCGCCGCTGGAGCTGACCTGGTCTTGCTATCAGGGGTCAGAGCAGGCTTGTGGTTGTTGCGACTCGTGTGCCCTGCGCCTCAGGGCCTTTCGTGAAGCAGGCGTACCTGATCCGATACCTTACATGCTTGACAGTGGTCGTTTTGCTTATTAACGTTAGGGCGCTTCTAGACTTACGTTACAACCTAAAAAGCCAGTCGGCGCATCCCATTGGGTCTCTCCCAGGGGCGGCGGCGCCTGACATATTGTTGGAGGGAAGAATCTTAAATGCTTCATAAACACATCTTGGGAATGCTCGCAGCGGCAATTCTTATCGCTTCTGCCGCCTTAACCTCATTAGGTCAAACTGGCGAACTTCGTGGTCATGTCATCATAAAACAAGCCGACGGCCAGAGCGTTCCTGCCAGCGATGCCGTTATAGATGTCTTCCGAATTGATGTTTCGGGCAAGTACAACACGAAGACAAATAAAAAGGGCGAATTTGTGTTTGCAGGGTTGCCGTATGTTGGTGATTACATAATTGCCGGCAGCCATCCTTCAGCTCGACCCACATTCGTGCCAAACGTAAAAGTCGGAAGAGACGTCGACTATGAGGTTGCGTTAACTCCAGGCGACGGAAAGAGACTGACTTTGGACGAGATTAAGACCGCGAATGCCAGCGGCGGCGGCGGCAACAAAACACCTTCTTCAGGCGGATCGGAAAGCGCCAGCGATAAGGCCAAGCGTGAAGAGTTGATCAAGAAGAATGCCGAGATAGAAGCCGCCAATAAGAAGATATCGGAGGCGAATGAAGTCATAGGTCGCACTTTCAAAACGGGCAACGAAGCACTCATGGCTGCCAGTGCCGCCCTAAAGGCTAACAATCGAGATGAGGCGATCAAAAAATATACGGATGCCATCACGGCCTACGATGAAGGTTTAGCCGCCGATGCGCAACAGCCCGCCCTGTTAACTAATAAGTCTATGGCATTGAAGGCCCGAGGGGTCGAGCGCTATAACGCAGCGATAAAGTCAACCGATGACGCTGCGAAAACTTCGGGTCTCGAAACTGCGAAGGGCGACTTCAAGGCGGCAGCGGAGGCAGCCAACAAAGCAGTGGCGCTCATAAAAGCTCAAACGGCGCCCGCTGACCCAGCTGAGTTAACCCGCTATAACGCGAATAAGCTTGCGGCGATGTCCGTCAACGCTGAAGCGATGCGTCTTTTTGTCAGCAAGGCTGATCCGACGCAGGCAGATGCGGGACTAGCCGCGTTTAAAGATTACATCGCCGTGGAACCTGACGCTGCTAAGAAGGCAAAAGCTCAGCTGGATTCCGCGCAGATGCTTCTCGATTCGGGATCAGCAGACAAAGCCTTTACCGAATTCCAAGCTATCGTAACCGCTCACCCCGATAGCCCGGAGGCTAATCTGGGAGCCGGGCTCTCGCTGTTCGCTACAGGCGACAAAGCTAAATTCCAAGACGCCGCCAACTACCTGCAACACTTCGTTGATGTTGCACCCGATTCCAATACTTTCAAGGCTGACGCAAAGGCAATCTTGACCGAGTTGAAGAATACGGAGAAGGTTGTTCCGGAGAAAACGACTCCGAGACGTCGTCGTCCTTGAGAATAAGATCACAAAGCACTGCATGGCCGCACCGGGTTCGAACAACGGGTGCGGCCTCTTTCTTCCTACTAAAATCAAAGATCCCGGAATGAATTCGGACCACTTCCAGGAACGACTCCGGATCAACCAGGGAAAAGTGTTCTTCGACGATTAAGATCACGCCTGGACTCACTGGTTTTAGCCTATTTTCCGCCGCAAATCGTTCTTGACGTATGGTTGTTCAAACTGTACTATGTGTGCGCAACAGTGTTTAGCGCTGCTGTTGCAAGGCCTTTTAAAGAGCCTCGCGCAATATCGGCCAGCTACTTCTACCCCATTCCGTGGGCATTCCGGTAAAACTCTGAACTCTAAATGTCAGCCAAATTAGGCGAAATCCTAGTCCGTGAAAATCTTATCAGCCCTCAGCACCTCCGAGAGGCGCTGGACTACCAGCGCGAGCACGGCGGCAGGCTGGGCTTCAATCTTGTAAAACTGGGATTGGTAAGCGACGACATGATTACAGCCGTGCTTTCCCGCCAGTACGGCATTCCGTCGGTAAACCTCGACCTCTTCCATATCGACGAATCGGTGCTTCGGCTTATACCCCAGGAGGTCGCACAAAAATACTCCGTACTGCCCCTTTCTCGTGTCGGCGCCACCCTCACACTCGCTATGGTCGATCCGACGAATGTGTTTGCCATGGACGACATCAAGTTCATGACCGGCCTTAACGTCGAACCCGTCGTCGTAGCAGAAGCAAGCATTCAACAAGCGATTGCCCAATACTATGGCACCTCGAGAGAAATCGAACTGGCGGCAGTTTCGGTTGACGAGGTGCTGTTGGAGAGCGCTGGCAAGAGCTCCAATGGTGGGGGTATCACTCACGCGGATCTCGTATCCCTCGATAGTATCGATTTCGAAACCGGAGCCGCCGAGGAGATCCAGGTAGTTGAAGACAATGAGGAGATAGACCTTTCCACTCTCTCCCGGATGAGCGAAGACGCTCCCGTCGTGCGCCTCGTGAATGTGCTCCTGGTTGACGCGTTGCGCCGCGGAGCTTCTGACATACATATCGAGCCCTACGAAAAAGAGTTGCGAATTCGCTTCCGTATCGATGGTGTGTTGTACGACGTCATGCACCCGCCGTTGAAACTTCGCGACGCATTAATCTCACGCATTAAGATCATGTCGAAGCTCGATATCTCAGAAAAGCGTCTTCCTCAGGACGGACGTATCAAGATCAAGGTGAAGATCGACGCTCGTTCGCGTGAGCTCGACTTTCGGGTTTCAAGTCTTCCTACCCTTTTCGGCGAAAAAGTTGTGCTCCGCTTGCTGGATAAGGAAAACCTCATGCTTGACATGACCAAGCTCGGTTTCGAGCCTGAGTCGCTTGTCAAGTTCCAACGAAATATCTCAAGACCTTACGGGATGGTGCTCGTAACGGGGCCTACTGGAAGTGGTAAGACGAACACTCTTTACTCAGCGCTGCAATCTCTAAACACGATTCAAACCAACATCATGACCGCAGAGGATCCCGTCGAGTTTAACCTCATGGGAATCAACCAGGTGCAGATGAAAGAGCAGATAGGGTTAAACTTTGCCGCTGCCCTCCGCTCATTCCTGCGTCAGGACCCTAATATCATTCTGGTCGGTGAGATTCGTGACTTTGAGACTGCTGAGATTGCCATCAAGGCCGCCCTCACAGGCCACCTCGTACTCTCAACCCTCCATACAAACGACGCCCCGTCGACGATTTCCCGCCTCATGAACATGGGTATTGAGCCGTTCCTTGTAGCCACCAGCGTCAACCTCATACAGGCCCAGCGATTGATTCGCCGGGTTTGCAAAGACTGCAAAGCTGAGCATACAAGTCCGGCGGAAGCACTGATCGAAGTCGGTTTTTCCGCGGAAGAGGCCAAGACGCTGAAGACCTACAAAGGCAAAGGCTGTGCGACTTGCAACAATACCGGCTACAAGGGGCGCATTGGACTTTACGAAGTTATGGAAGTAACTGATGAGGTTCGTGAATTGATCCTGATCGGAGCTTCCGCTCTCGAATTAAGAAAAAAGGCCATAGAGGACGGCATGATTACGCTGCGTGAATCGGGACTTTATAAGATTCGCGCCGGCGTCACTACCATTGAGGAAGTGGTCCGTGAGACGGTTGCATAAACGAGGAGAACTACTATGAAGAGAACGATCACACTATCGCTGCTGCTATTGGTTTCCGTGGTTATTATGTTGCCCTTTGCCAGCTCTACAGCACATGGAATTCGGCAAAGCGCTCAGTTTCACCACAACCGCCATCGTCATCATTCTCGCGCTTGGTGGCGTCGTTACCGCACTCGTATGCGTATGAGGCGCGCCGCCGTGTTAGCGCATCGCAATGCACTCTTGTCTGGTCTGCCTCAGAACATTTCTCTTAACGATCCATCCGCGGCGTCGGTTCTTTCGCTCGCAAGCGGCTCCGCAAACATTTCAAATAGCGATCAACTGAAGCTTCGGTCTGACAATCCCAACCTAAGCATGCCCGGACAGATGAACCTGTCAGTGGTTGCCCTTAGTCGTCCGAACCCAGCGTTTCTTACCGCCCGTGAGGAGAAGCAAATGCTGGCCGGCGTTGCTGTTTCCGATCTACGCCGCATTGTGATCGACAAAATGATCGTGTCAGGTGGCTGGGTGACCAACGATTTCGTCCGGGACGTGAATGGCTCTCGCGTTTTCGTGGTGACTGCCCGCACTCCAAGGGATGCACATTCGCCGGAAAAGGCCTGGAACTTTTACTTCACAGAAGTTGGCGGACGCATTTATGGGCTGACCACAAACGCGCCGCTTGAATACTCAGATCAGGTGACTGGCGAGGCTGAGCGATTCATCGGCTCTTTTCACTCGAACTCCAGCACGCTGCCGAGCAACCGATAAACTTTTACTACCTCGACCATTCGAGACTTACCAGGAGTAGCCAACCAAATGCGATTGAACGAAAACGTTCCGCAAATCTCACTATCCGAACTGCTGAGAAAGCTCTCTGAGCTCGGCGGCTCAGACCTGCACATCACCACGGGTTCGGCCCCGCAAGTTCGCGTTGATGGACATCTCCATCCTCTGGAAAACTACCGCGTCCTCACCTCGGCCGACACGAAGCAGCTTGCTTATTCGGTATTGACCGATGCGCAGAAGCATCGCTTTGAAGAGAATTTGGAGCTCGACTTCTCATTTGGCGTCAAAGGCCTCTCCCGCTTTCGCGCCAATCTCTTCAACCAGCGGGGAGCCGTTGGCGCCGTTTTCCGTGCAATTCCTTACGAAATCAAACCCTTCGACGCATTGGGTTTGCCGGCGGTTGTGAAAACAATGTGCGAAAAGCCTCGCGGGCTGATTCTGGTTACGGGACCAACCGGATCAGGTAAGTCAACTACCCTCGCGGCGATGGTCGACAAGATCAATTGCGATCGTCATGAACATATTCTGACGATCGAAGATCCGATCGAATTTCTGCACAATCACAAAGGCTGTCTAGTCAATCAGCGTGAAGTCAACGCGGACACGCATGGATTTGCCGCGGCGCTGCGCACAGCACTCCGACAGGATCCCGATATAGTGCTCGTCGGCGAAATGCGAGATCTCGAGACGATTGAATCAGCGTTGCGTATTGCCGAAACCGGACACCTTACCCTGGCAACGCTTCATACAAATTCGGCAGCTTCGACAATCAACCGCATCATCGATGTCTTCCCTTCGGACCAGCAGGCGCAGATTCGCGCTCAGCTTTCATTGGTTCTCGAAGGAATTCTCTGCCAGGCATTATTGCCTCGTGCGGAGGGCACCGGTCGCGCAATGGCCCTGGAAATCCTAATTCCAAACGGAGCTATCAGGAACCTCATCCGCGAAGACAAGGTTCATCAGATCTACTCGATGATGCAAACCGGACAAGACAAGTATGGTATGCAGACTTTCAATCAGGCCCTCGCAACGCTCTATCACAAGCGACAGATCACGTTAGATACCGCTCTACAACGCTCGTCTAACACCGACGAGTTACGCGAACTAATCGATCGCGGTTCAGGACTGAATACCGCAAACAATGGCGGCAAGCATCCAAGCCCCTATGCGCAGCCTCGGTCCGTTGGTGAACGGCCCACCGTAAATAGATAGAACCTACTCTGGAGCTCACAGCTATGCCCACATATGTTTTCAAAGGCCGCAATAAGCTAAATGAGGTCGTTGTCGGTGAACGCGTCGCCGATAATCGCGAGGCCCTGCGTCAGATTTTGCGCAAAGAACAGGTTATGCTTACCTCCGTCAAGGAGAAAGGTCGCGAGATTGGCATCCCGAAGATAGGCGGCAGAAAGAAAGTGAAATCGAAAGATCTGTCGATCTTCACTCGTCAGTTCTCCGTGATGATCGATGCGGGTTTGCCGTTGGTCCAATGTCTCGACATTCTGGGACAACAGCAGGACAATAAGTACTTCCAGCAGATCCTGATGCAAGTGCGACAGGATGTTGAGGAAGGATCCACACTGGCGGCAGCCATGGCCCGCCAACCCAAAGTATTTGATCAGCTATACTCAAACATGGTCGAAGCCGGTGAAACTGGCGGTATCCTCGACATCATCCTGCAGCGGTTGTCTACCTTCATTGAGAAGATCGTCAAGCTAAAGCGCGACATAATCTCAGCAATGATTTATCCTGCCGCGGTTGTTGGACTCGCCGTCGTGGCCGTGGCTGTGATCATGGTCGTTGTGATTCCACAATTCCAGAATATCTTTCTGGGCTTGCTTGGACCGGGCGAGCAACTTCCGTTACCGACGCGCATTGTTGTGGCCATCAGTAACTTCCTTGCGAGCTGGGGAGGCTTGTCTGTTCTAGTTGCGATCATAGGCTTCGTGGTCGCGATTAAGTATTATTACAAAACCACGAATGGCAGAAGAAACCTGGACCG
>Ga0070697_100003530_pt1 | contig 12023 bp, 9 predicted proteins | sample KBSK1501metaG_FD_65475 | JGI IMG/M metagenome (GOLD analysis project Ga0070697, IMG submission 65475) | Corn, switchgrass and miscanthus rhizosphere microbial communities from Kellogg Biological Station, Michigan, USA - KBS K1-50-1 metaG | ecosystem: Host-associated > Plants > Roots >... | reverse complement strand
TGCCACGGCGAGCGGGGCGCAATGACGGCCTCCTGGATGTCCAACATCCGGGCCTGATGCGAAAATCGTTCTCCATAGACTTGGTCTCGGTCCCGAATCAGATACCGGGGCCCTCCTCCAGCGCGCACGCCTCGAGCAGTTGGCGCGCCGTCCATTCCGCAGTCGGATGCTCCGTGACATTAAAATGCACCAGCCGACGCCGGTTGTGGGTCAGCACAACGAGCACGAACAGGGCTGGAAAGGTCGCGGTAGGTACCGTGAAGAAATCCAGCGCGATGAGATCCGGGGCGTGGTTCTTCAAGAATGTTCGCCACGCCTCCGACGGCGGCCTCCTGACCGAAGCATCCCAACCATCCCTTCGAATCCCCGGAAAACGTCAGCGTAGCGTCAGCAAAGGCAGACAGTCCAAACGGCGATGGTCAACGTTTCGGCGGCGGCGCGAGGCGGAGTGTCGCGGCCATTGTCACTAGATCGGCAAGCGAGTCGGCCCTCATCTTCCGCATCACTTGGCCTCGGTGTGCCTTCACCGTGATCTCGCTGATGCCAAGCTCGCCACCCACCTGCTTATTCAACAGGCCGGAGACCACCAGCGCCATGACCTCGCGCTCGCGACGGGTGAGTGACGCGTGGCGATCCCGAAGCGTCCGGAGCGCGGCCTCCTGACTGAGTGCCGTCCGGCTGCGCCCGATGGCGTGCTGGATCGCGGTCAACAGCACGTCGTCGCTGAATGGCTTCGTCAAGAACTCGACGGCACCCGCCTTCATCGCCTGGACTGTCTTTGGCACGTCGCCGTAGCCGGTGATGAAGATGATCGGCATATCGATCCGATCCGCCACGAGCTTCTGCAGCTCGAGACCGCTGAGATCCGGAAGAGCGACGTCGAGGACCAGACAGCTCGGAGTCAGGGTCCGTGAACGAAGGAGAAACTCCTGCGCCGACGGGAATGTTTCAGGTGTCCAGCCCGCGCTGCGGATCAGCAACTCGAGCGATTCGCGCACCGAGATGTCATCGTCGACAATAAACACGATTGGTGTGGCCTGTGACTCGGATGAACCTGATCGTGGGGAGATGCGCTCGTTGAGCTTCATATCTATCCCACCGTGGTCCACGGGCATAGCGGATTCCTCAGCCCATTCCAAGTGCCGCATTGATTGCCTCGAGAAGCGCCGGCTCGCTGAATGGCTTGAACAGGCACTCCACGGCTCCCTGTTCGAGCATCCGTGCCCGGACGGTCTCATCTTCCCGAGCGGTGATGAAGACGATCGGAATCTCCTGCCGGCGACGTCTCAATTCCTATTGGAGATCAGGGCCGGTGATGCCTGGCATCGCGATGTCCAGGATCACACACTTCGTCTGCCCGACGACCTCGGACGCGAGGAACTCTTCGGCCGAGGAAAACGCCTGAACTGTGAAACAGCACATCTTCAGCAGTCTGGTAGCGATTCCCGCACGGACTCGTCGTCATCGACGACCGATACGAGTGAACGTAGAGCTGTCACGGATTCGTCAGACCTTCCTGCGCGCAGGGAATGGAAAATGAGAACGAGGCTCCCGGACCATCATTCGGGGTTGCCCAGAGACGTCCGTGGTGACTTTCGACGATTGAGCGACTGACCGAGAGCCCGATTCCCATCCCGCCGCGTTTCGTTGTGTAGAACGGTTGGAAGAGATCCTTCACATGATCAGGATCCAGTCCGATCCCCGCATCCTGCACGGTCAGGCGCACACGATCGCCCTCGTCGCGCTCGGTTCTGATCACCAGGTGTCTCGGGCGTTCGTCGACGCTGCTCATCGCACCTGAAGCGTTTAGGAACAGGTTCAGGATGACCTGCTGAAGCTGGACACGATCGCCCATGACAGGCGGCAGGTCATTGGCGAGTTCTGTCCGCACCATCACCCGGTTTCTCTGAAGTTCACTCAACGACAGCGCAATCACCTCTCCGGTCGCCTCATTCAGGTCTACCGACTCCCTCGTGGTGTCCTTCCTGCCAAAGAGCGCGCGCAATCGCGAGATCACCTCTGACGCTCGGTTGCCGTCTCGAATCGTGCGCCGCGCGGTTTCCTGAGCGCCGTCCACGTCGGGCGGGTCTGCGGCCAGCATTCGCAGACAGGTGTTGCCGTTGGTAATAATGCCGGACAACGGCTGGTTCAGTTCATGTGCGATCGATGCCGTCAAAACTCCGAGGCTCGTGACCCGGGCCACATGTGCGAGCTGCGCTCTGGCCTTGTCAAGGGCCTCTTCCGACAGCCGGCGCGCCGTGACATCCTGAACCACCGCGATATATTCAAGTTGACCATCCTTGTCTCGGGCCGCCTGAGCGACGGCATGCAGGTACTTGATCGAGTGGTCAGGCATCACCAAACGGTACTGCCATTCAAGGTCGTTGGCGCCGGCTCGCGCCTGGTCGACCATTTTCATTTTCTCGAGCAAGCTGACGTCCTCCGGATGGACTCGAGTACGGATCAGTTCGAGCGTCACCGGCACGCCGATCTCAAACTCGTAGATGCGATAAAGCTGCTCTGACCACGTGACTTCGTCTGTCGCCACGCGCCAGGAAAAGCTGCCTATTTGGCTGAGACGTTGGCCCTCCGCGAGGAATGCCTCGCTGCGCCGCAACGCTATCTCGGCTCGCTTTTGGTCGCTCAAATCGAGCACGAAAGCGACACCTTCGCTCCCACTTCCTACGAAAAGTGCGCCGCCGAGAAGTACAGCCACTCGGCTGCCATCCTTCCGGAAGTACTCCTTCTCGAAGGGTTGAAAGATGCCGGTCGCCCTTAAATCGGCTACCGCCCGTTCGTCATAGTCACGCCATTCGGCTGGCGTCAGGTCCGTCCAGCGCACGCGACCGGAGGCGAGATCTTCACGGTCGTATTGCACCATGCGGAGAAATGCATCATTGGCCGCAGTGATTGCACCTTCGAGATTCCACATGACAATTCCCACAACATTGGCCTCGACCAGACGCCGGATCTTCGCTTCCAGCCCTCTGGCCAATTCGCGGACTTCTGCTTCCGCCTTTTCGCGCTCGGACACCTGGATTTTGAGGTCCTCTATGTGTATCAGTGCTTGATACGCTGAAGAGGCAAATTTTCCTAGAGAAGCCATGACCCGGTCATCTTCTGCGTCGAACTTGCGACGGTCGCTGTGCATGATCGCCCAGATGGTGCCGACCGCCTCGCCGGCGACGTAAAACGGGACCAGCAGGCATTCTTCGGCTGCCGGAATGACCGGCAGCAAATAGGGGTAGCGCCGTTCGAAATGTCTGAACAACAGGGTACGATTTTGATCGAGCACGTCCCCGCAAGGGCCGAAATCGCGTGGGGTCCCACCTCCCACGTGGGGATTCCACGTGCCGGCGATAGCTGGCCAATAAAACCTCTTGCCGCAAACGTCCGGCGTTTTGCCATCCCTCGTCAGAAGGCTCAGCCCAGCAGAGTCACACTGCGTAATATCCAGGATCCTTTCAGCGAGTGTCTGAAGTATAGTGCCCGGGGAATCGGCCAATGCGCCCACCAGCTTCACGAGCGCGCGGTTCTCCTTTTGATGATCAGGCGGACGCGATGGGCGGCGATGCAACTCCTCGGTGCACAAGATCGACTCCAGAGGAACCGCGCCAGCTAGAACGGAGGTCCCGAGCGGAACATCGCTTCTTGCTTCAGCAGATTTGGCCACGTCCACACCTCCATCTGCTCGGCGCCCTCGTCAAGAGCTCCGGCAGGCGTTGCAGGCGGCAACCGGCTTCGACCTTCTCATGGCACTCGCACGAATGTGCCGGTGCCGATCGTTGCGATGTTTACCTCATCCGAAGCGCGGCGTTGAGCGCGTCGAGCAGGGCCGCCTCACTGAACGGCTTGAACAGGCACTCGACGGCCCCGCACGCGAGCAGTCGCGGACGGACCGTCTCATCCCCTAGCGCGGTGATGAACACAATCGGGATCTCCTGCCGCCGCCGCACGAGTTCGTCTTGCAATTCGGGCCCCGACATGGCCGGCATCGCAATGTCGAGGAGCAGACAGTTCGTTTCGCTGACGAAGTCAGACGCTAGGAACGCTTCGGCCGATGAAAACGCCTCAGCGGCAAAACCGAACTGCCGCAGCAAGTCTGGCAGCGACTCGCGAACGGACTCGTCGTCGTCGACGACCGACACCAGCGCACGCTTGCCGATCATCAGCGCCTCATTCCCGATGCCGTGTCGGTGACGCTCCCGACCGCGGGGAATGGAAAGGAGAAGGTGGCACTCAGCTCATCGAGTGTCGAAGCGACGGACTCCAGATCCCCAACATCGAGGTCGGCAACATAGCGATGCCAATCAGCATTGCGAGTCATTTCCAACTCTCCGGTGATGGGTTACGCCGAAGGGGCTGGCTTGTCGCGTGGTGCTCATGTCTCTTCGCGGAGGATGCTCCCCGCTACGCGCGGCGTCCATAGTACTTTGGTATCGGTCTACGCGCCCGGCTACGGCGCCCGCTGTCCCAGCGTAGCCCGCCACGCAAGCGCGCTCCGCTAACCCGACACCTTCGTCCAATTGATTCGCTCCCGCGCTGCTGGTGTCCTTGCATCCGCGACTTACATCCGACGAGCCGGAGGCTGGCGCCCATGATGACTAACACCACCATCAACGGTCTCGCCATCGACCGCGACGCAGAACTCCTGGAAGCCTTACGTCGACGAGACGCCACCGCGGCCGAGCGTCTCGTCTCCACGTTCGGCGACCGCACGTATCGCCTGGCGATCGGCATCACCGGCAACCAGCAGGATGCCGAGGAAGCCGTCCAGGATGCGTTCTGGAGCGTGATCCACAAGATCGACACGTTCCGGGGGGATGCAGCACTCGGATCATGGATCTACCGAATCACGGCGAACGCCGCCTACCGAAGCCAGCGCAGCGGCGCGCGCCGACGTGAAGAGATTTCGCTCGACGAGATCCTTCCGTTCTTCGAGAACGGCCGCCATGCCGGTCCGATCGTTGACTGGTCGGCAGAGCTCGAGGATCCGGCCGTGCAGACCGAGCTTCGGAGCGTTCTGACTTCGGCGCTCGAGGAGCTACCGGACCACTACCGTGCCGTGACCATCCTGCACGACGTCGAGGGCTTGTCGATGGCCGAAGTCGCGGACTGTCTGGACATCACGGTGCCGACAGCAAAGACGCGTGCGCGCCGGGCCCGCCTCTTTCTGCGCCAGCGCCTCGCCGGCTTCATGTCCGGCGCAACGTCCGGCGTCGAGATGGGCTCTTAAGGCCGATGAGACTCTCAAAAGGCGGACACCATGGAACAACCCAGACGACAGATCGCGCCGTCGCTCTCTCAAGACGAGTTCGTCTGGCAGTCGGCTGTTCGCGGCCGGTTGGTCGGCGTGCTTTCTCTCGGCGATCAAGCTCGTCGCCGGCAAAAAGAAGGTCGCGCTGCCGGCTGACGTGGCCATTGACGCCGAGATCGACCTGGGAACGACGCATGGCGTCCTCGGCCTCGCGGCTCGCCTCAACGTCAGTCTGCCGGGCGTGGACCGCCAGGCCGCCCAGCTCTCGTGGACGCCGCGCACCAGGTGTCCCGTACTCCCAGGCCACACGCGGCAACATCGACGTCACGATCAACCTTGTTTGAGCCGGATCCTTGGGATTCAGTTGACCGACTGTCAAGAGGTATTCGAGGTGCACAGCCGGAGTCGATGTGCTCGCGCTGGGCGAACATCGCGGTGGTGACCGACAAACAACGAGGGAGGGGAGATGATGGGCAAGAGTATCCCGGCGGTTGGGATCATTGCGGTATCGCTCGCTGTCTCCGGCAGCATGGCCCGTGCGGCGCAGGACAAGTACACCGTGAAAGTGCCGAATGGGCTCGCGTTCTCTGGGTTCAGAGGATACGAAAGCTGGCAGACTGTCTCCATCGACGCGAACGGGACGGCGGTCGCCTCCGCCTCTAGCTGGGTCCTGGGAGACGTGGTGAACCGAGGGCGTTCGGCGAACGCCACGAGTCTGTTGGAGCGCTGAAATATGTGGATCGTCAGGCTCGCACTCAACCGCCCCTACACGTTCGTCGTGCTCGCCCTGCTGATCCTTATCGCGAGCCCGGTCGTCGTCCTGCGCACGCCGACCGACATCTTCCCGAACATCAACATCCCGGTCATCGCGGTGGCGTGGACGTTCACCGGGCTGAACCCCGAAGAGGTGGAAGGACGGATCACGACCGTCTTTGAGCGGAGCCTGACGACGACCGTCGACAACATCGAGCACATCGAGTCGACGACCGTGAACGGTCAGTCGATGGTCCGGATCTTCTTGCAGCCGAATGCGAGCGTCGACACCGCCAACGCGCAGGTCACGGCGGTCGCGCAGACGATCCTCCGTTTCTTGCCGCCCGGCATCAACCCGCCGCTGGTCATCAACTACAGCGCGTCGTCGGTGCCGATCCTGCAGCTCGCCCTGTCCGGCATGGCGGAGGCCAAGCTCAACGACATCGGTCTCAATTTCCTGCGGACCCAGCTCGTGACGGTGCCGGGCGTGGCGATCCCCTTTCCGTACGGCGGCAAGCAACGTCAGATCATGGTGGACCTCGACCAGAAGCGGCTCCAGTCGAAGGGCCTGGCGCCCACGGATATCGTCACCGCCCTCGGCCTGCAGAACGTCGTGGTGCCGGGCGGCACCGCCAAGATCGGCGAGTTCGAGTACGACGTGACCTCGAACGCCGCCCCCCGCACCGTGGCCGAGCTGAACACCCTGCCGGTCAAGGTCGTCAACAACTCGCCCATCTATCTGCGCGACGTCGCCTGGGTCCGCGACGGCTTCACGCCGCAGACGAACATCGTTCGCCGCGATGGCCAGCGCGGAGTGCTCATCACGGTCTTGAAAAACGGCAATGCGTCCACGCTCGACGTCGTGGGCGGCATTCGGGCGCTGCTGCCCCGCGTGCTCACGACGCTGCCGCAGCAGCTGAAGGTCGCGGCGCTCGCCGATCAGTCCATCTTCGTGCGGGCGGCGGTGAGCGGCGTCATCCGAGAGGGCGTGATCGCGGCCTGCCTCACTGCCCTCATGATCCTGCTCTTCCTCGGCAGCTGGCGGAGCACGCTGATCATCGCGGTGTCGATCCCGCTCTCCATCCTGACGTCCGTCATCACCCTCAGCGCGCTCGGCCACACCATCAACATCATGACCCTCGGCGGCCTCGCGCTCGCCGTCGGGATCCTGGTCGACGACGCAACGGTCGAGGTCGAGAACATCAACCGCAACCTCGACATGGGCAAGCCCGTCATCCAGGCGATCCTGGATGGCGCCCAGCAGATCGCGGTGCCCGCCTTCGTCTCCACGCTCTGCATCTGCATCGTCTTCCTGCCCATGTTCTTCCTGGGCGGGGTCGCCCGCTACCTCTTCGTCCCGCTGGCGGAGGCGGTCACCTTCGCCATGCTCGCGTCGTACTTCCTGTCTCGGACGGTCGTCCCGACGATGGCCCGCTATCTCCTCTTGCCCCCGGTGGAGGGCGCCCCGCCGTCCCGCAACCCGCTGGTGCGCCTGCAGCAGGCGTTCGAACACGCGTTCGAGCGCGGGCGCGACGGTTACCGACGCCTGCTCATGCGCGTCGTGGCCCGGCGCCGTATCTTCATCCCGGCATTCCTGGCGGCGTGCCTCGTGGTCTCTCTCCTGCTCGCGCCACGACTCGGGGAGAACTTCTTTCCAGAGAGCGACGCCGGCCAGCTGACTCTCCACGTGCGGGTTCAAACCGGCACCCGGATCGAGGAGACCGCGCGGCTGACCGACCTCGTCGAGGGGGCGATCCGGCGCGTCATCCCCGCCGATGAGCTCGACACGATCCTCGACAACATCGGGCTGCCCTACAGTGTCATCAACTGGATGCACAGCTTTTCCGGCGTCATCGGCGCCGCCGATGCCGACATCATGGTCTCGCTCAAGCCCAATCATCGCCCGACCGCCGACTACATCCGGACGCTGCGCCGCGTACTTCCCGAGGAATTTCCCGGCATGGACTTCTACTTCCTGCCGGCGGACATCATCACCCAGATCATCAACTTCGGGCTGCCCGCGCCGATCGACGTCCAGCTCGAGGGCGCCGACGTCCAGGGCAATCGCCAGGTCGCGGACAAGATGCTGCGCGAGCTCCGTCAGGTGCCCGGGCTCGCCGACCTGCACATCCAGCAGCGGTTCGACTACCCGAAGTTCGAGCTCGCCATCGACCGCACGAAGGCGGGACAGGCGGGATTCACCGCGCGCGACGTGGCGGGCAGCGCCCTCGTCGCGCTCAGCGGCAGCTTTCAAACCACGCCCGCCTTCTTCCTGAACTGGCAGAACGGCGTCAGCTACCAGATCACCGCCCAGACGCCCCAGTACGGGATCGAGTCCTTGTCCGACATCCAGAACGTCTCGCTCGCCAACGCCAGCGCACCGACTGGCGCGACCAGCCCCGGGACGACGGCCGGCCCCTTCTCCGCGCCCAGCGCCGGCAGGGGGAGGCCCGGCCTCGTCGGCGACGTCGCCGCGCTCGTGCGTGGAACCGAGATGGCGGTGGTGTCCCACTACAACATCCGCCGCGTGGTGGACATCTACGGCGCCATCCAGGACCGTGACCTCAGCGCCGTGGCCCGTGACGTTCAGCGCGTCGTCGATGCGAACCGGCCGCAGCTGCCCCGGGGCAGCTTCCTCACCGTGCGCGGGCAGGTCTCGACGATGCGGACGGCGTACCTGGGGCTGATCGGGGGCCTCGGATTCTCGATCGTCCTCGCCTACCTGCTCATCGTCGTGAACTTTCAGTCCTGGCTCGATCCCTTCATTATCATCACCGCCTTGCCCGCGGCGCTGGCCGGCATCGTGGTGTTCCTCTTTTTCAGCGGCACCACGCTGAGCGTCCCGGCCCTCATGGGCGCCATCATGACCATCGGCGTGGCGACCTCCAACAGCATCTTGCTTGTCACGTTCGCCCGGGAACGCCTCGCCGAGCACGCGGACCCGGCCACGGCCGCCGTCGACGCCGGCATCACGCGATTCCGGCCCGTGCTCATGACGGCGCTGGCGATGATCATCGGCATGGTGCCGATGGCGCTCGGGCTCGGCGACGGAGGCGAGCAGAACGCGCCGCTCGGCCGCGCCGTGATCGGCGGCCTGCTCTGCGCCACCGTGGCAACCCTCTTCTTCGTCCCGTCGGTGTTTGCCCTGCTCCATGGACAGCGCGAGCGGCGTTCGTCCGACCGGCCGTCCTTCGAGGTGAACCCATGAATCGGCTTCGCGCGCTCCTCGTGATCGTTCTCGCCGTCGGTGTCCTCGGATTCGGCGTCTATTCGGGCGTCCGGAGCCGGCGCGTCACCGCCACGGAGCTCAGGCGCCCGACCGCGGACGCAGCGGTCGAGGTCGTGAGCGTAGTGTCGCCGACAGTGACGGAGCCGACGCAGGAGATTCTCCTGCCCGGCACGACGCAGGCCTTCACCGACGCCTCGCTGTTCGCCCGCACGAATGGCTACGTGCAGGCCTGGTACTTCGATATCGGCGCGCGGGTGAAGAAGGGCGAGCTCCTCGCTGAGATCGAGACGCCGGAGATCGACCAACAGCTCCAGCAGGCCCAGGCGGACCTCGAGACGGCGCAGGCCAATCTGCGGCAGGCGGAGATCACGGCCGAGCGCTGGCAGGGGCTGCTCGACAGCGGCTCGGTCTCCAAGCAGGAAACCGACCAGGCCGTCAATGCGCTGAGCGCGATGAAGGCGACCGTCAACTCGAATGCCGCCAACGTGCGCCGGCTGGAGCGACTCCAGGGCTTCGAAAAGATCTACGCGCCCTTCCAGGGCGTCATCACCGCGCGCAATTTGGACATCGGGGTATTGATCAACTCAGGATCGACGACGACGCCGAGCCAGGAGCTGTTCCACATCGCGGCCATCGACAAGCTGCGCGTGTTCGTGGCCGTCCCCGAGGTGTACGCCCCGGCGGCGCGCCCGGGTGCTCAGGCGACGCTCACTCTCGACGCCTTTTCTGGGCGAACGTTTCGCGGCACGCTGGTGAGAACCGCCAACGCGATCGATCTGACCGCGCGCACGCTGCTCGTCGAAGTCGATGTCGACAATCCGCGTGGCGAGCTGCTACCCGGCGCGTACGTCTTCGTGCACCTGCAGCTGCCGAAGGAGGTCCGCTCGGTCACGATCCCCGTCAACACACTCATCTTCCGCGCGCAGGGGCTTCAGGTTGCCGTCGTCCGCGACGCCCAGGCGCGGCTCGTGCCGATTACCCTCGGCCGTGACCATGGCACGTTCGTCGAGATCGTCGCGGGACTTCAGCCGAGCGACCAGGTGATCGTCGCGCCGTCGGATTCGCTGACGAGCGGCACGCCGGTACGGATCACACCCACCGGCGCCGCGAGCAGGCCACGTCCATGAGGCGCGGCGCGGCTGTCGTTGCCACGATGGTCGCCGTGTCGTTCGCCGGCTGCATGGTGGGCCCGAAATACGAGAAGCCGTCGGCGCCGCCGACGCCCGCCTACAAAGAGCTGGATGGCTGGACGCTCGCCAGTCCCAGCGACACACGCCCGAAGGGACCGTGGTGGACCGTCTTCGGCGACCCCGAGCTGAACGCGCTGGTCGAGCAAGTCAGCGCCGCCAACCAGAATTTGAAGATCGCTGAGGCGCGGCTGCGGGAAGCGCGCGCACAGGTCCGGTTCAATCGGGCTGCGCTCTTTCCGACGATTTCCGCGAACGCCGGGGCGAGCTCCGTGCGCGACTCCGCGAACCGTCCGTTCCTCACGCCGAACGCGACCACCATTTCCGGCATCGGGCACGGGAGCACCGGCGACATCCTGTTCGGGCTCGACATGTCGTACGAGGTCGACCTCTGGGGCCGAGTCCGACGCACGGTGCGGGCCGCGAAGGAGGAAGCACAGGCCACGGCCGCCGACCTCGAGACCGCGCGTCTCAGCCTGTCCGCGGAACTCGTGAACGATTACTTCGAACTGCGAGCCGCCGACACGCAGAAGCAGCTGCTGGACGAGACGGTGAAATACTATGAGCAGGCGCTGCAACTGACGATGAATCGCTTCACCGGTGGCGCCGCGCCGAAGTCCGACGTAGCGCAGGCCCAGACGCAGCTGGACACCACCCGAGCGCAGGCCACCGACGTGAGCGTCGCGCGCGCGCAGTTCGAGCATGCGATCGCAACCCTCATGGGCAAGCCGCCCGCGGAGTTCAGCCTGCCGCCGCGTCTGCTCGACCATCGACCGCCCGACATTCCGGTCGGCGTGCCGTCGCAGCTGCTGGAGCGCCGCCCGGACATCGCGGCCGCCGAGCGCCGGGTGGCCGAGGCGAACGAGCAGATCGGCATCGCCAAGGCTGCATACTTTCCGACCGTGATGCTGAACGCCTCCGTCGGGTTCGAGGGGAGCACGTTCGGCAATGCCGTGAACGCTTCGAGCCTGCTCTGGGCGGTGGGCGCCTCGATCACACAGACGATCTTCGACGCCGGGCGGCGTCGCGCGACGTCCGACATTGCGCGCGCCGCCTACGACGCGACCGTGGCCAGCTATCGCGAGACGACGCTGACGGCCTTTCAACAGGTCGAAGACAACCTCGCCGCGCTGCGCATCCTCGAGCTGGAGGCGCAGCAGCAACGCAGCGCGGTGGAGTCGGCCCGCGACTCCCTGCAGCTCTTCACGAACCGCTACCGCGGCGGCGTCGACAACTACCTGCAGGTCATCACCGCGCAGACAACGCTGCTGACGAACCAGCGAACCGAGATCGACATTCTCAGGCGGCGCTTGGACGCCAGCGTGCTACTCGTCAAAGCGCTCGGCGGCGGCTGGTCGGTGGACGACCTCGCGTCTGGCGCGCCTTTTGCTCTTCGAGGTCGCAGATGCGAGGTGGAACGGTGAGCCAAGACGCGGTCGAACGAACGCTCGGCAAGCTGGTAACGGACGAGAAATTCCGCGCGCGATTCTTCGCGAACCCGGCGGCGGCGACGTGGGAAGCCGGCCTGCCGTTGTCACCCATCGAGCTCGAGGCCCTGTCGGGACTGTCTCGCGAGGCGATCGCTCGGTTCAGTCAG
>Ga0070697_100003529_pt1 | contig 12025 bp, 11 predicted proteins | sample KBSK1501metaG_FD_65475 | JGI IMG/M metagenome (GOLD analysis project Ga0070697, IMG submission 65475) | Corn, switchgrass and miscanthus rhizosphere microbial communities from Kellogg Biological Station, Michigan, USA - KBS K1-50-1 metaG | ecosystem: Host-associated > Plants > Roots >... | reverse complement strand
TGATCGGTCAGTACGTCGAGGCCGGGCTGAGCAAGTTCGTGGTGCGGCCGGCGAGCCCGGGACCGTTCGGCCCCTTCCTCGACGGCTTCGTCCGCGAGCTGCTCCCCATACAGAACTAGGGCTTGCGCGTAATGCGGTAGTGCAGCACCAGGAACGGCAGGCCGAACACCCAGAACGCGTGCTCGGCCCGCAGTTCGCCTGCCTCGGTGTAGACGTCGAGCCGCTCGGCGAACCCGCGCACCCCGGCGGTGGTCAGCTCGGCCGTCTGCGCGTCTATATAAGTAAGGTAGTGGCCCGGCTGGTCGAGCTCGCTCCGGCTGTCCAGCACCAGGCCCTGACCATTCCCGGGCCCATTCCCGGGCCCATTCCCGGCGCCCGGCCGCGACTGCGGCAGCAGCGTGGCGGTGAAGCTGGCCTGCGGCAGCGGGAAGCCGACGCTGACGTAGCCGCGTCCCTCGTGCCGGTAGGTGGTGTAGATGCCCACGTAGATCGGCTCACCGGTGTCGGCCCGGGACCGGATCCAGCCGCGCACCGTCACCGTCTCCCTGGTGCTCCTGTCTCCACCGCCGGAGGCCCCCTTCTCGCCGATGAAGCTGTCCCCGCCGGTGATGGTGTCGATCCGGCTGCGCACCCCGTGCTGCGCCTCCCGCTGGCTCATCGGCACGTTGGCCTGGCCGAGCGGACGGGCCAGCAGCGTCCGGTACAGCAGGTAGCCGGGGCGCACCCACAGCCGCCACTCCGGCACGATGTCGAGCGCGAACCTGGTGGTGTGCTCGTAGAACTCGCGGACCAGCGGGTCCACGCCGGCCGGATCGAAGGACGGCCCGGCCAGTTCGTCCAGCGAGGCCACGATGCCGATGTCGGCCACGTCGGGCGTGTACGTGCCGCCCAGCACCTGCGCCAGCGACCGGACGTAGTCGGTACCGACGTACCTGGTCTGGCTGGCCAGCGGCACCACGAACGGGACGTCCTCGGCCTTGACCCGCTCGGCGAGCAGGCTCAGCTGCGGGTCGCGGAACAGCAGGGCCGAGCTCACCCGGTAGCCGACGACGGCCGCCGCCGCGGCCACCGAACCCGCCCGCTGCCCGCGCCACCCCAGGCCCAGCCCGACCAGCGCGCCCACGGCCGGCCCGAGCACGACCTTCTGCGGCCGCAGCCCGAGCGCCCCGGCCGCCGCGCCCGCCGCCGTGGCCACCGGAACCGGCCCCGCCCCGGTCAGCCGGTCAGCCGCATAGCCGAGCGGGGCCGCCAGCGCGCCGCTCGCCAGGATCCGCGACCACAGTGCGGGGATCTCGCCCGGCCGCTGCCTGGCCCGCGCCACCGCCTCCGCCGCGCCCAGGCCGGCCGCGCCCGCCAGCGCGCCGACCGCCACGGCCGCCCGCCCCCGGTGCGCCGTCAGCGCGGCCCCGGCCACCGACCCGATCAGCCCGGCGAACCCGACCTGCTGCAATCGCTCCTTCGCCACAAGCCGAACCTACCGTCTCGCCGAACATCGGTGACGCTACCGGCCGCAAGGCCCTGCTCACTAGGATCGGGGCTCATTAGGATCGGGGCTCATTAGGATCGGGGCGATGCGGGTAACATCGCTCGGCTTTCAGACCGACCTGGCACTCCGCGTGCTGGAGGGGGCCGAGATCACCGACCGCGGCGACTACCTGGTCGTCCGCAGCCCGGACAACCCCACCTTCTGGTGGGGCAACTTCCTGCTGCTCGCCAGCTGGCCCGGACCCGGCACCGGGGATGGCTGGCTGGCCAGGTTCGCCACCGAGTTCCCCCAGGCCGGGCACCTCACGCTGGGCGTGGACGCCGGGCACGAGCCCGCGCAGGTACCGCCGGAGTTCCCGGCCGCGGGCCTGGAGTTCGAACGTGCCACCGTGCTGACCTGCGCCGCGGTCCAGCCGCCGCCGCACCAGAACACCGAAGCCGAGATCCGGCGGCTGGAATCCGACGATGACTGGGAGCAGTCTCGTGACCTGGGCATCCGCTGCCACGGCTACGGCGGGCCCTACCTGGAGCGGCGGGCCGGGGCCAGGCGCCGGCTGACCCAGGCGGACCGGGCCGCCTGGTTCGGCGCGTTCACCGGCGGCCGCCTGCTGGCCCAGCTCGGGGTGTGCGACGCCGGCGGCGGGCTGGCCCGCTACCAGGATGTGGAGACCGACCCCGCGGCCCGCCGCCAGGGCCTGGCCGGGACGCTGGTCTGGTGCGCGGGCCGGTACGCGGCCGGGGCGTTCGGCGCGGGCACGCTCGTCATCGTGGCCGACCCGGCCGAGGGCGCCATCCGGGTCTACCGGGCCTGCGGCTTCGCCGACGCGCAGGACCAGTTCAGCTTCGAGCGGGGGACCGCGGGATAAGGCGTTCCTCGGTGACCACGGCGGAGACCAGCTCGGCCGGGGTGATGTCGAACGCGAAGTTGAGTGCGCGGGTCCCGGGCGGCGCGGCCAGCCCGGTGACCTCCTCGTCCGCCCGCTGCTCGATCGGGATCGCCGCGCCGGACGGCGTCGAGGAGTCCAGGGTGGACTCGGGCGCCGCGACCAGGAACGGGATGCCGGCCGCCCGCGCGGCCAGGGCCAGGCTGTAGGTGCCGATCTTGTTGGCCACGTCGCCGTTGGCCGCCACCCGGTCGGCGCCGACCACCACCGCGTCGGCCAGCCCCTGGCTGATCAGGAACGGTGCCGCCCCGTCGCAGGCCAGCCGGTGCTCGATGCCGAGCTGGCCGAGCTCCCAGCAGGTCAGCCGGGCGCCCTGGAGCAGCGGCCTGGTCTCGTCCACGATCACGTGGTCCAGCGCGCCGTCGGCGTGCAGGGCGCGGATCACGCCGAGCGCCGTGCCCCAGCCCAGGCAGGCGAGGCTGCCGGTGTTGCAGTGGGTGTGGATGCGGAGCCGCCCGCTCCCGCAGGCCTGCCTGAGCCAGCCGGCGCCGCGCCGGCTGATCTGCTCGCTGGCCGTGACGGCGAAACGCATCACGGCCAGGGCCGCCGCCTCGACGGCCGCGCGGCCCTCGGGAATCCTGCCCGCGACCGCCGTTACCTCGCGGTGGAGGTTGACGGCGGTCGGCCGGGCGTCGGCGATCCGCTTGACCTCTGCGTCCAGCCGGGCGGCGTCCCAGCCCTCGCGGTCGCCCTGGCGGACGGCCAGCGCGACGCCCAGGGCCCCGGCCGCGCCGAGCACCGGGGCACCGCGGACGGCCAGCGTGGTGATGGCGTCTACTAGCTGGTTCACCGTGGTGATGCGCAGCACGCGGACCTGGTGCGGCAGCGCGGTCTGGTCCAGGGCCTCGATGGACCCGTCCCGCCAGGTGAGCACGTCCGGTGTATCCATGGTTCCGAACCTACGTGGCCCGGACGATGCCCTTTACCTTGGGTCTAGCAGCGCCCGTGGTAGGCGCCGGTGACGTAGGTGGTCCACGGACCCCAGTTGTGCCCGTTGCTGGAGATGGCGATCGCGGCCTTGGCGTTCCCGACCGGGTTGTACGTGGCCATGGCCGGCCCGTGTCCGCCGTTGATCTGCCAGTAGCCGAAGTCGTTGGTCGGGCTGTGGGCGTACTGCCTGCCGCCGGATTCCGCCATGGCGATCTCGGCCGCTATGAACGCCGAGCCGGGCGCGCCGCCCGCCGCCTTCCACAGGGCCTCCAGGCCGGAGCAGCTGAGGTTGCCGCTCAGCTTGCTCGCCGAGGACGTCAGCACGGTGCTCTGCGGCTTCTTGGCGTGCCGCGGCGCGTAGGACGCGGTGCCGGTCGGCGCATGGCCCGGGATGGTCAGCGTCTCGCCGACGTAGATGCTGTTCGGGTTGTGGATCTTGGACCGGTTCGCCGCGTAGATCCACGTCCAGCGGCCCGCGTTACCGTAGAACCTCGCCGCGATCGCGGACAGCGTGTCGCCCGAGCGGACCGTGTAGGTACGGCTCGGCTGGGCGGCCTGCCGGACCAGGGCAGCGGTGTGCGCCTGCTCGGTCACGGCCGTGGCCTTGGCGGGCGTCTTCACCTCGGCGTGGGCCGACTGCGGCAGCGCGACCAGCGCGCCGGCGATCGCCACCGCGGGGGCGGCCTTGCCTGCCTTCTCGGCTACCTTCTCTACCTGCGACGGTGTGGCGTGCCGGCCCGTTCGTCGGATCTTGCGCGGGCGCCGGTGCAGGTGCGATGAATCCACAGAACTCCCCAAGTAGTTTCCGCGCCCGCGTACTTGTCCCGGGGGGCCGAGGATTTTCCGCGAGCCTTCCTGGTCACCGCGTGTGACCGATGTGGCTTTTCTTCGCTTTCGGTGGTCTGTGCCGTCTGCGGAAGCATGGCAGCAACTGTCCGGGGCTCGCAGGTGAATTGAAGTATTTCTGTAACGCATCTGTGATCTATGGGCTCGCAGGTCACTGGGGCTGCGATACTGCGAGGGTGAACGATCACGGGCTGAGTTACTTCGAGGACTACGCGCCCGGGGCCGCGTACGAGTGCGGCAGCGTCAGCATCGATCAAGCTAGTATCATTGCCTTCGGCAAAGAATTCGATCCGCAGCCATTTCACGTCGATCCGGTGGCCGCGGCGGCAGGCCCGTACGGCGGGTTGATCGCCAGCGGCTGGCATACCGCCGCTCTCGTGATGCGCTTGCTCGTGGAGAACTACCTGTCCGCCGAGTCGAGCCTGGGCAGCGCCGGCCTGGACGAGCTCCGCTGGCCGCATCCGGTGCGACCGGGCGATACGCTCCGTGTCCGGGCCACGGTCGTGGAGTCGCGCCGGTCGCTGAGCAAGCCGGACCGCGGCATCGTCAAGACCGTGGTGGAGGCGGCCAACTCCGGTGGCACGACGGTGATGCGGGCCACCGCGATCAACTTCATGCTGGTCCGCCCGGACGCGGGCGCGTGACATGCTGTACGCCTGGCTATGAGCGACGCGCGGCGGCTGATCCTGCTCCGGCACGCCAAATCCGACTGGCCGGACGTGCCCGACCGGGACCGGCCGCTGGCCAAACGCGGTCGCCGCGACGCCCCGAAAATCGGCCGCTGGCTGCACGAGCACGCGTACCTGCCCGAGGTGGTGATCTGCTCGGCCGCGCGCCGGACGCGGCAGACCTGGGAGCTGGTGGCGCGTGAACTGGGCGGCTCCCCGTCGGTGACCTTCGAACCGCGCGCCTACGCGGCCAGCGCGATGACCCTGCTCTACCTGGTCAGGGAACTGCCTGCCGGATGCCAGACCGCGCTGCTCGTCGGGCACAGCCCGGGCATCGCGGAACTCGCCACCAGCCTGGCCCTGCCGCCGGACGGCGACGACGCGCCGCTGCGGTTCCCCACCGCCGCCGTGGCCGTGCTGAATTTCCCCGGCGACTGGGCCGACCTGTCCCCGGGCCAGGCCCGCCTCCTCGACTACACCACCCCCGCCGACCTCGGTTAGCCGCCCCCCGCGAGCCGGAGGCAGCTGGCAGGGGAGGTGATCGGAATGGCGGGGACGCTCGCGCCGGTTGTCATAGCCGTCGACGATCTGCGAGGAGATTTGATGTCCCTGACCCGTTCCTCAGGCCTGCTGTCCGGTCACCCGCCGGAGACCGTCAACTACAAGATCGACGGTCCCGCGCACAAGCTGCTGATGCACGAGTTCCCGCGCCGGATACGGGCGGTCTTCGGCGGCCAGACCGTGGTCGACACGACCCGGGCCGTGCTCCTGCACGAGACCGGGTTGCTGCCGCAGGTGTACGTGCCGCTGGACGACATCAGGGCCGACCTGATCCAGCCCACCGACCACCACACGTACTGCCCGTTCAAGGGCACCGCATCCTACTGGACGGCGACCGCGGGCGGCCAGGTCGCGGAGAACGCCATCTGGGCCTACCCGGAGCCGAACGAGGAGTCGAGCTGGCTCCTCGGCTACGCGGGCTTCTACTGGAACGCCATGGACGAGTGGTACGACGAGGACGAGCGCGTCGAGGGCCACATCCGCGACCCGTACCACCGGGTGGACGTGCGCCGCTCCTCACGCCGCGTCCGCGTCCTGCTGGGCGACACGGTGCTGGCCGAGACGACCCGGCCACTGCTGCTCTCCGAGACCGGCCTGCCGAACCGCTTCTACATCCCGGCCGCCGACGTCCGGCAGGACCTGCTCGAGGAGAGCGATACGCACACGGTGTGCCCCTACAAGGGCACCGCGTCGTACTGGACGGTCAGCGCGGGCGACCGCAAGCTCGCCGACGCGGTCTGGTCCTACCCGCGGGCCGAAGGCGACTCCGCCGCCGTCAGCGGCTACCTGTCCTTCCTGCACGACGACCTGACCATCGAGGTCGGCCAGCCGGGCGAGCCCGGGTAGCCGGGGCACGCGCCGGGCCCGTTCGGCCGCGGTAAAAACGACGTGCGGCGGGCCACCCGATTACGGCGGCCCGCCGCGCGCCTGCCTTCCTACTCCGAGCCGAACGCCCTGATCTCGGCCTCCTCGGCCTCGGTCAGCTCGCGCGGCACCTCGCCCTTGGCGTGCTTGGCGTTCTGCACCTGGTGCCGGATCTGCTCCACCACCTCCGGGTTGGCCAGCGTGGTGATGTCCCCGATGTCGGCGAAGTTGGACGTCGCGGCGATCACCCGGCGCATGATCTTGCCGGACCTGGTCTTCGGCATGTCCGGCACGATCCAGATGTTCTTCGGCCTGGCGATCTTGCCGATGTCGGTCTCGATCGCCGCCTTCACCTTGGCCTCGACGCCCGAGTCAGCCGAGTACCCGGGCTTGAGCGAGATGTACATCTCGACCGCCCGGCCGCGCACGTCGTCGATGACCGGGACGGCCGCCGCCTCGGCGACCTCCTCCACCGCCAGCGCGGAGGACTCCAGCTCCTTGGTGCCGAGCCGGTGCCCGGCCACGTTGATCACGTCGTCCACCCGGCCGAGGATGCGGAAGTAGCCGTCCTCCGCCTGCACCGCGCCGTCGCCGGCGAAGTACGGCCAGTCGTGCCAGTCCTTGCTGTCCGGGTCCTTGTTGTACTTGGCGAAGTAGGTGGACACGAAGCGGTCGGGCTGCCCCCAGATGGTCTGGAAGATGCCGGGCCACGGGTTGCGGGCGGTGATGTTGCCGGCCTTGCCGCTGCCCTTCGGGATCGGGTCGCCGTTCTCGTCCAGGATGTCGAGGTAGATGCCGAGCGCGGCCGGGCCGCAGCTGCCCGGCTTCATGGCGAACAAGGCGGGCAGCCCGGTGCCGATGAAGCCGCCGGTCTCGGTCTGCCACCAGGTGTCCACGATGACCGCCTCGCCCTTGCCGACGGTGCCGTAGTACCAGCGGTAGACCTCGGGCTCGATCGGCTCGCCCACCGTGGTCATGTGCTTGAAGTGGTAGTCGTACTTGGCCGGCTCGTCCGGGCCGACCTTGCGCAGCATCCGGATCGCGGTGGGGGAGGTGTGGAAGATGTTCACCCCGAGCCGCTCCGCGATCCGCCACGGGCGCCCGGCGTCCGGGTAGTTCGGCGTGCCCTCGTAGATCACGCTGGTGGTACCGAGCGACAGCGGGCCGTACACGATGTAGGAGTGGCCGGTGATCCAGCCGATGTCGGCCATGCACCAGTACGTGTCCTCCGGATGGATGTCCTGGTAGAACTTGGACGTCCCGGCCACGTAGGACAGGTAGCCGCCGGTGGAGTGCTGGCAGCCCTTGGGACGGCCCGTGGTGCCGCTGGTGTACATCAGGAACAGCGGCGCCTCGGCCGGCATGGACACCGGCTCGACCACCGCGCCCCTATGGTCGGCGAGCAGCTCGTCGACGAAGACGTCGCGGCCCTCTACCATCGGGGTCTTGGCGCAGTACTGCCCCGGGAAGCGCCGCCAGACCAGGACCTTCTCGACCTCGGTGCCTTCCTTGCGGGCGGCCTCGACCGCCTCGTCCGCCTTGACCTTGTGGTCGAGCAGGTCGCCGCTGCGGTAGTAGGCGTCCATCGTGATCAGGATCGTGCTGTCCGAGTCGGCGATCCGGTGCCCGCAGGCGCCCCCGCTGAACCCGGCGAACACCTGGGAGTGGACGACGCCGAGCCGGGCGCAGGCCAGCATGGTCACGGGCAGCTCGGGCACCATCGGCATGTGCAGGGTGACCCGGTCGCCCGCCTGGACGCCGAGGTCCTGCAGCACCGCGGCGAACTCGTTCACCCGGCGGTAGAGCTCCTGGTAGGTGATCACAGTGTCGCCGGCGTCCTCGGGCTCGGGGACCCATATCAGCGCGGCCTTGTTACGGTCCCTGGCCAGGTGCCGGTCGACGCAGTTGTAGCTGGCGTTCAGCTTGCCGCCGACGAACCACTTCCAGAACGGCGGGTTGCTGGTGTCCAGCGTGGTGTGCCAGTACTCGTCCCAGTGCAGCAGATCGGCGTATTCCCTGAAGCACTCCGGGAAGTTCGCTTCCGCGAAGCGGTCCAGGATAGCCGGGTCAGAGGCATTCGCCTGGCCGATGAACTTCGGCGGCGGAGGATAATAACCTTCCTCTCGCCAGTGAACGGCGATCGTTGCCTCGGAAGACTCGGAAGATTCCGATTCCTCGGCGGCCTGCCCTCGAACGTCTTCGGACATTGGGAGTCCCTCCGCTTGCGCGTACTTTCAGAATTAACGCCGGAAGCACTCCAATTTAACGCGAGCGGCCAGCATCCTCCATCGTCACGATGCATTGATCTGGGCGGCCCGGTCAGTGGCCGGCCCCAGTCGGCCCGAGCGAGTCCCCGGCCTCTCCCGGGCCGGGCTCGACGGCTAACGCCGAATACGCGTGGGCGACCGGGTGCAGCTCGGGGAACGCCCGGTCCAGGCCGGTGATCCGCATGATCTTCAGCAGCGGCGGCCGGGCCGAAGCCAGCATGAGCTGGCGGCCCTTCTGCCGCGCGTATCGCGCGGTGCGGGCCAGTACCCCGAGCCCGGAGGCGTCGCAGAAGGTCAGCCCGGACAGGTCCACGGTGACCGGCGCCAGCCGGCCGTCGATGACCTCGCTGAGGTAGGAGTAGGCCTGTTCGGCCGTTGCGATGTCGAGCTCACCGGTCACGCTGACGATCTGGTATCCGTTCGCGCCGGTGCGGCAGCTCAACTCGAGCTGAGCCGGCTCGGCGTCCTGGCCGGCGGCGGCGTCCTGGCTGGCGGCGCCGGGGGCCTGTCCCCCCGGGCCGGAAATTTCTGCGGTTATCACGGCTGCATCACTTCCCCCGTCTGGCACCGGCGCGACGTCGCTGTCGCGGTCCAGTAGACGAATGATCACGTGCCCTCCCGGTTAACGTCCGCGGACCGGCAAAACGTTCCGCGCACCGCCGAACCAGGACGGACCCCTAGTGCCCCGTACACTGGGAATGAGAGTCCCGATTCTGGCAGCAGGGTCACTACCAGCGCAAATGATTAGAACCCCTGCACTTGAAGGGATACCGGGATTCTGCTGGGTAATACGTATGAGCGGCCTGGGAGGTTCAACCGCGGACAGGGAATCCTCAGCTTGCCAGCTGGCCGGTCCCGTGGCAGCCGGTCCCGTGGATGAGCACTGCCGCTACGTCCCCGCCGAACCGCTGCGCGGCTACGTGGCCTGGTACACCGGCTACCGGCAGCGCGGGCTGCCGCCGGCCAGGCACCGCGGCCTGCCGTCCCCCTTCCTGACGCTGATCTTCACCCTGGACGAGCCGCTCACCATCGAGGCGCATCCCGACCCCGGACAGCCCCCCGGCGAGTTCGGTACCCTGCTCGGCGGCCTGCACTCCGTCCCGGCGCTGATCACCCACGCGGGCGCGCAGTCCGGCATCCAGGTGGCACTGCGGCCGCTCGGCGCGCGGGCGCTGCTCGGCCTGCCGGCCGGCGAGCTCGCCGAGCTGGACCTGCCCGCGGAGGCCGTTCTCGGCGGTGTCTGCGCCGAACTGCGCGACCGGGTCAGGGCCGCGGTCGGCTGGCGGGAACGGTTCGCGGTCCTGGACGAGATCCTGCTCCGCCGGGCGCCCGCGAGCTACCAGCCGACCTCGGGCCCGGCCGCCGCGAGCCCGGACGCCGCGCCCGAGGTCGGCTGGGCCTGGCGCGAGCTGCTGCGGGCGGGCGGCGCGGTGCGCGTGTCGGCGCTGGCGGCCGGGACCGGCTGGAGCGAGCGCCACCTGACCAGCCGGTTCCGCGCTGAGATCGGCCTGGCGCCGAAGGCCGCCGCCCGCGTCATCAGGTTCGACCGGGCCAGGAAGCTGCTGGTGCGCAACCTCACCGAACACGCGGACACCAGCTACCGGCTCGCCGACCTGGCCGCGGACTGCGGGTACTTCGACCAGGCCCACCTGGCCCGGGAGTTCCGCGCGCTGGCCGGCTGCCCGCCGAGCCAGTGGCTGGCCGAGGAGTTCCGAAACATCCAAGCCGGGAACTGGCTGGCCAGTCAATCCTGGGATTGAAACAAGCCCGGTGAACCTGCCGGGCTCCGATCAACCCCAAAGGGGGCACGTTATGCCATCCACACCGGAACCGCAGGTCTGGCCCACGCTGCGGGCGCACGACGCCCGGGCGCTGATCAGGTTCCTGGTCGACGCGTTCGGCTTCGAGGAGACCGTGGTCTACGGGGACGGGGACCGGGTCGACCACGCCCAGCTCTCCTGGCCGCCGGGCGGCGGCATCATGCTGGGCTCGGTCCGCGACGGTGACACGGACGCGCACGGCCAGGCAACGCCGACCCGGCCGGGGACGTTCGGCGCCTACGTGGTCACCGACGACGTGGACGCGCTCTACCAGCGGGCCAAGGCGGCCGGGGCCGAGATCATCGCCGAGCCGCACGACACCGACTACGGCTCACACGACTTCGCCGCCCGCGACCCGGAGGGGAACCGCTGGTCTTTCGGGACTTACCGGGGCGAGCCCAGGAAGGGCTAGCGAGCCCGGCGTAGCGTTCGGGATACGAGGGCCGGGACCCAGCGAGCTGCTGCTCCGGGTCCCGGCCCGCGGCGTCTCCACCGGGCCGGACACCCCGCCCGTGGCCGCCTCGGCAGCTACGGTTCCGCGACCTGAAGGCCGGCCACTTCGACGGTGCCGCCGGGCTTATCCCTTAGGGTTTCCTGATCAGCCACCGCCAGTGTGCTGACCATGTGCCGAACAGGCCGTCCGGCTGATCAGCCCGCGCCGAACACCGGGCATACTGGGCACCACAAGGAGCTGCCATGAGTAAGCAAGCGAAACCGCCGCCTCCTGGCGACAAGGCGGCGCCGTCCGCGCCGCCTCCGCCGCCGACCTGGCGGAACTGGATCTGGCCGATCATGCTGATCGTCATCTTCGGGTTGTTCTTTCTGCTGCCCCACGGAACGCCCTCGACCAGCCTCACCTACTCCAAGTTCCTGTCCGACGTGTCGGCGCACCAGGTGAAGACGGTCCAGCTCTCCAGCACTTCGGGTGGCACGAGCACCGGCACGCTGACCAACGGGAAGACCTTCACGGTGGTCATCCCGCCGCAGGCGGGCCAGAACCTGCTGACCACGTTGCAGGACGACGGCGTGCAGATCTCATCTGCGCCGTCGGGGAACAGCTTCGGCACCACGCTGCTCATTAACCTGCTCGTCTTCGTGCTGCCGATTGTGCTCTTCGTCTGGTTCTTCCGCCGCATCTCCCGCGGCGCGGCCGGCGGGCTGCAGGGCGCGCTCGGCGTGGGCCGGTCCCGGGCCAAGGTCTTCGACGAGGAGCAGCCCAGCACCACGTTCGCCGACGTGGCCGGCTATGAGGGCGCCAAGTCCGAGATCGCCGAGGTGGTGGACTTCCTCCGGCAGCCGGATCGGTACACCAGGGCCGGCGCGATGGTGCCCCGCGGCGTGCTCATGGTCGGCCCGCCCGGCACCGGCAAGACGCTGCTGGCCCGCGCGGTCGCGGGCGAGGCGCACGTGCCGTTCTTCTCGGTCACCGGGTCCGGCTTCGTCGAGCTGTTCGTCGGCGTCGGCGCGTCCCGCGTCCGTGACCTGTTCGAGCAGGCCCGCAAGCGCGCACCCGCCATCATCTTCATCGACGAGGTGGACGCGATCGGCCAGCGCCGGGCCGGCTCGGGCGCGGTGGTGTCCAACGACGAGCGGGAGCAGACGCTGAACCAGCTCCTGGCGGAGATGGACGGGTTCGAGCC
>Ga0070697_100003528_pt1 | contig 12025 bp, 12 predicted proteins | sample KBSK1501metaG_FD_65475 | JGI IMG/M metagenome (GOLD analysis project Ga0070697, IMG submission 65475) | Corn, switchgrass and miscanthus rhizosphere microbial communities from Kellogg Biological Station, Michigan, USA - KBS K1-50-1 metaG | ecosystem: Host-associated > Plants > Roots >... | reverse complement strand
CGAGGTTCAGCACGAATGCGAGGATCGCCGTGTTGTAGACGAACGACAGCACCGCGTGTAGCAGCACGGTGTGGCGGATCTGCGGGCTCGAGACGGTGACGTCGGAGACCTGGAAGCACATCCCGACCGTGAACGCCAGGTAAGCGAAGTCGAGGTAGCTGGGAGCGGAGCGGCCGGGAAAGTCGACGCCGCCGATGCCTTCGGCGTCCTCCCGGTAATAGAGGTGCGCATACCGCAGCGTGAACGCGGTCTGCGTGAGCGCCCAGCAGAGGGCGACGTTCACCAGGCTGAAGGTGACCAGGACGTTTCCCTCGGTGCCCGCGATCGCCTTCGCGCGGTGCACCAGCGCGGCGGTCGCCAGCAGGCTCAAGCCCGAGGTGAGCAGCACGAGGACGTTCACGGTCGTGCGACCGGGATCTTCGCCTGCGGCGCGCTGGCGGGTCGCCGCCGCGGTGCAGCGGACGATGGTCCACCATGCCAGCGACAGCAGGCACGTTCCGCCAGCCACCCAGGCCGCGATCGCCGACATCCTCCAGGAGAGCCGCGGACCGGTCAGCGCCGCGACGAAGGCGGCAACTCCCATCGAGATGCCCAATCTGGCGAGCGCGCGAGGGGGGCCGGGCGCACGAGAGGAACGGGAGCGCACGCCACAGGATAGCGCGCCGGGCTCCGGCGGCCGATTTTTCGCGTGCGGCCGGCCGGCCGGGTCGCTACTGCGGCAACTTGAGCTGAAGACCGAACGTGTAATCCACTTCGATCGGCTGCCCGCGCAGCGTCGCCGGCGTGTACCGCCGCTTCTCCAGGGCCTCGATCGCCGCGCGGTCCATGAAGGGCAGGCTCTTCAGCACGCGGCAGTTGCGGACCGTCCCCTGCGTCGTCACCACGCACTTCACCACCATGGTCCCCTGGATCTCACGCTCCAACGCCTCTCGCGTGTACTGCGGGTCGGGGCCGGAGATCATTCGCGGCGGGGTCATCGCGTCGTTGAACTCCGGCGGCCCCGAGAGGAGCGTGGGCCCCCCTCCTCCCGGCCGTCCGTCGTCCAGACCGCCCGGGATGCCCTCGACGACGGGTCCCGTCCCCATACCGGGAGCTGTCGCGGGGTCTTCCGCCTTTGAGTCATCGGGTGGCGCTTCCAGGGACGATGGCGGCGGCTCCGCGGGCTGAGGGACCTCCCTCGGCTCGACCACCGGCCGCACCGCGGGCCTGGGCTTCTCCCGGTCAACTCGTGGGGTCGTCGGCTTGTGTCCCGAGGGCTCCGGCACCGGACGGCCGGGCTGGTACGGCGGCAGCGGAACGTCGACGATGCGCGTCGGGACCTCGCGCGCTTGCAGCCAGGCGAGGAGCAGGGCCGCGCCCAGAACGGTGCAGTGCATGGCGATCGAGAGGGCGACCGATCCGGCGCTCCGCCCCGATCTCTTCGGATTCGCGATCGCGTCGAACATGTCCTCCCCCTCGGCGAGAACGAGACGCAGTTCGGCGATTACCACCGAAGTGGAAACGAGCGCGAGATACCGGAGGCCTTGTTGTTCGATCGCCCGTCAGCGGATGTTCCGCATGATCAGTGAAGCATGCGCGGCCACCATCGCCAGCCGACGTCGTCGCCATCTGGCATCCGCACGCCTCTCGGGAGCGTCTGGACGACGGTACCCTCCGGCCCGATGGTCAACCCGAGCCGATCACACGTCCCTGGCGCCATCCGCAGCTCCGTCGAACCGCACGAGGTCCCATCGGGTGCGACGATCTCGATGGTGTCCGAGCAGTCGACACCTTCGCCCTGCGTCGTGAATGCCGCCCACGCGCGGCCGCCGCGGACGACGCGGAGCCGGGTGTCAGGGCGATTCTCCATCCATTGCGGCAGCGCCTGACACGTCGTTCCACCGGTTGCGATCTGACAGAGATGACGGGCGTGGACGTCGCGTCCGAGGTTTCCCGCATCGAATCGGGTGATGAGAATTCCGCCACCGAGCGCGCTGGTCATCTCGAGCCAGGTGTCCGGCCCGGGCACAAAACCCGTCATCCATGCAAAGAGTCCGGTCAGTGGGCCTGCTCCGGGACTGAACCATTGCGCCTCGAGTTGGCCCGCGACGTGACCATTGAAGATGACGAGCATGTTCCCGTCCCTGTCCATTCCTGCGACCATGATCGGCTCGGTGCTCGCGAGCGGCGCGGAAGCGAGCGGCGACGGCAGTGTGCCCTGGGCCATCCACCGGGCTTCCGTCTGGGCGCGACTGGGATAGTTGTCGCGAAAGGTGCCCGCGACGACGAACCCTGAATTCGATGGGTCGGTAGCGACGAATGGAAAGCCCCATGCGCGATGCACTTCGACGTCGAACATGACATGGTTGCCATACAGGAATCGCACCGTGTACTCGCCCTGGCTGCCGTCGATGTAACCCGTGCCTGCGAAGCCGCGCCCGAGTGGCTGGATGTCGCGCAGGTTCTCACCGATGTCGTAAGCGAGGAATGTTCCTTCGGGCGCCGTGAAGTCCACGGCCGTGTTCTGGGGGGTTGCATCCCTCTGCCATTGCAGCGCGAGAATGCCTTCTCCGTCGACGGCCGCCGCAAGCGCATGCGCCGTAGGATTGGTGAACGAGAAGGAGCGCATCGGGGGCATCGGTGCATCGAGACCGACGCAAGACCCGGCAATGCCAGCGTCCGCGGTTCCTGCCGGGCCCGGTCCAGCATCCGGTCCAGGGTCTGGTCCAGCGTCCGGTCCAGGTTCTGGTCCAGCATCCGGTGCGCCACCGCCGCTCCCCACTGGGGATCCGCCATCGGCGGCTCCAGGCGCGGCGTTCGCAGGGAGCTGCCGCAGGGTGTCATCGCTGGCGCACGCGCAAAGCCACGCGGCGATGACCGCGCAGGCGCAGGCAGAGCGCATGGGAACCCCCCCTCGAGGGAACATGAGCATCCCTCTTGCGGGACGAAAGGGTTCTTGGGGAAGGAGCTCGAGGAGCGCGTGTAGCCGGCGCTCTCTACATCCGGCGGCACTTGGCCGTTCATCCCGACATTCACGCGCGCGGCCGTCAAGCTGACGTTCACGCTCTTGCCGCCGCGATCCTTGATCGTGAGTTCTGGCCGTCGAGCTTCTCGATGGTCCCGCGGATCCTCACCGGCGGGTTGGCCGGAGCCTGGGCGAGTGCAATCGCGGGCACGGCGGCAAGGAACAGTCCAGCGGCGGCGCGCATCATCGGGAGGTCCCTCCGATGGATGGTACCTCCCGCGCCGTTCATGCGTAAAAGCCGCCGCGCGCTCATCGCTCGTCGCTCTGCGGGATGCCGGCCGCGAACCAGTGACCGTTCCCCGCGCTGATGATCAGGAGCACCGGACTGTCGCAGGCGGACGACGGCGCCGGCGTCAGCGTGTCGTCGATGTAGAAATCGCCATCGGGCTCGAGGGCGACGCCTGCGGAGCTCGAGCTGGAGGGGGTGGCGGCGGCGGGAGCGCCGCAAAACAGCGTGGCGAACACTCGCTGGCCGCCCGTCGTACCGATGCCGTTTCCGCCGGTCAGAAGCAGTCCACGTCCATCGACCTTGATGCGGCCGTCTTGTCGCACTTCGGCGCGGAGAGCAGAGATTCGCCAAGGGAAGGCTCCGGGCGAGACACCGCGGACCACGTTGAGGACCGGGACGCCGGTCGAAGTCAGACCGGCGATCGGGTCGACTCCAATCCCTCCATCGAAAGCCGCCAGGGGTGATTCGTCGGCCATCGCGACGTGGGGAACGAGAACGGCCGCGGCGAGCGCCAGGCCAAGGAACGGGTTCTTCATGGTGACGTCTCCTCTTTGAGGGTCTTGGGATCAGCTGCTGCGGTGGAATCGTCGCGGTCGTCCGCGTCGCTCCGCGGGAGCAAGAATTCGTCGGTCACCTCATCGGCGACCTCGCGCCCCAAGCGCTCGCCCGCGTCGAGGTCGAACCGGAAATGCTGTCCCGCGAAGATGCGGCTCAGAGTCGCCTCCTCGGCCGCGTCCGCGAACGTCTGGAACACACGCTCGACGCCGGGCAGGACTTCGGACGTGACGGCGAGCTTGGAGGGCTCCGTTCCGAGAACTTCGCCGAGCACGGCCGCGGCGGCTGCGCTGATGGCGGCGTGGGCGCCCGGGTACGAAGGGTCGGGTGCGGTCTTGCCCGTCTCCGGCAGCCAGTTCGGATCGGCGTCCGTGTCGGGATTGCCATCCGTATCGGCGGCCCGGATCGCGGTCACCGGCCGCCAGAAATTGTAGACGTACTTCGCGTCATAGAAGGCGATGACGCTGTCCGCGATCGCGAAGTTCAGCAGCGCGAACAGGCGGGCGTTCTGCGCGGTCGTCAATCGATCGGCGATGGAAGCCGTCTGCGCGATCTCGTTCCAATAGTTCTGGATGGCGCCGTTCCAGAAGCGGCCGGTCAACGCCTGATCTTCCGTCGCGGTGCTGCCGATCGTCGTGCCCAGCGACTTGACTTCGCTGAGCGCGTCGCCATACGCGCGGCTGGTCAGCGACGGCGGAGGGCCAGGACGGAACTGATTCGCGCGCTCCAGCGCGAAGGGCGTGACGTGAGACCAATGGGTGAGCTGAGGCTGCGGCGGGAAGTTCGGGGGCGTCGATTGATAGTCTCCCGGGAGGGTGCCGAAGACGTACGGGATCGGCGACGCGGAAGATCCGTCGGCGGCACGCAGCTCCAGGATGCGGGCAGCGATCGCTTGCCCGATGCGGATGCCCTTCGTCTTCTGCTCGCCGCCGGGAACGATCGCCAGCGATTGTGCGAGCAGGGCATCGATCTGCGCAGCGAACGAGGGATACAAAGCAAGGAGCACGTCGTGACCTGCGGACGCCGCGGCAGCCTGTTTCGAAGCGGCCCGCGACGCGCCCCGCACGCGCACCAGGTATGGTGCATGCGTCCGATCGATGGCGTTGACGGCGTCGTAGATCGCCGCGTGCAGGATCGCGAAGCTCCGGGTGGGATGGATCGTCGCGGGCTGGGCCCCCGGCGTGCGGACGATTTGCAAGAGCTCCCTGTTCCACTGGACCACCGGGTCAATCGCCCCCAGGGCCGCCGCGGACGACAGGAGCTGCGGCGCATCCGCCGGCCGCGTCGACTTGCCTGAAGGGTCGGCGCATGCCGCGAACAGAACAACCACGCTGATCGGTAGAGCCAACGCACTCTTCATCGGAGCCTCGGTCGCCAGAAAGGCGGAGTGATGGGGCACGGCAGCGGGCTCACAGACCGGGCGGCAGCGGCGGTTATTCCTGCGACGTCAGCCGACGTCGGGAAGCCTGCGCGGCCAGTGGCCGATGACGATGGCTTGCAGCTCGATGCCGAGCCCGGTCATCTCGCGGATCTGGTCTCCGCGAAGGCCGGCGATCTTCACGCGCCGTTTCGTGCTGAGGAAGCGCGCCACGGCGGCGACCCTGGGGAGCAGGTCGTCCCCGACGTGGTGCAGATCCAGGACCAGCTCCTGCACGGGAAGATCATCCAGCTCGTCGAGCAGTCGAATGACCAGACACCCGCGCAGTTGAGCGTCGCGCAATTCGAACACCAGCCGGTCGAAAGGATTCTTCTCCACGCAGCCTCCTGCCCCGATGGCGCGAACGGCCCATCTGCCTTCACACGCCGGCGAGACCGCGAACGCGATCCAGTTATTCCCGCCGGAATGCCGCGCGCGGGGTGGACATCGGGATGGGCGAGGCGCACGGCAGCGCCGGAGGAGATCTCGATGATCTCGGGCGTGATCACGACCAGGCACGTGCTGAAGCACGCGCCGACCATCGTCTGGGAGTTCGGGCTCGCCGCGTACCTTCGCTGCTGCTGGATGATCTTCCGCCGCCGGAACACGACGTTCCTGGAGTGTGTCCTTCGTCCCGGGGTCGCCTGACTTCCGCGGGCTTGATTCAGCGGCCGCACCATTTCGGCCGCCGCTTCTCCAAGAATGCCTTCATGCCTTCCTGCGCGTCGGCGGCGGCCGCGTTCATGGTCATCACGTCCTGCGCGTAGTCGTAGGCGAGCGGCTGCGGCATCTGCACCTGCCGGTAGAAAGCGGCCTTGCCCACCGCGACCACATACGGGCTGGAGGCGGCGATCTTCGCCGCGATCGCCTTGGTCGCCGAAGCCAGCTCCGCCGCCGGCACCACGCGGTTGACGAGCCCCGCGGCCTGCGCCTCTTGCGCGGAGATCGCCTCGCCGGTGAGCAGCATCTCCATCGCCCGCCTCGCGCCCACGGCGCGACTGAGCGCGACCATCGGCGTCGAGCAGAACAGCCCGATCTTCACTCCCGGCGTGGCGAAACGCGCCTCTTCGGCCGCGACGGCCAGGTCGCAGGAGGCGACCAGCTGGCATCCGGCCGCGGTAGCGATGGCGTGGACCTGCGCGATGACGGGCTGCGGAATGCCCTGGATGGTCTCCATCAAAGTGGTGCACGCCTCGAAGAGCTGCCGATAGAAAGCGCCATCGCGTCCGACCATCTCGCCGAGATCGTGGCCGGCGGAGAAGGCCGGGCCGTTGGCCCGCAGGATCGCCACGCGGACGTTCACATCCGCCCCGACGTCGCGGAAGCATCGCGTCAGCTCCTCGATCATCGACAGCGAAAGCGCGTTGCGGCGCTCGGGGCGGTTCAAGGTCACCAGCGCCGTCGATCCGTCCTTTTCGTATGTGATGTCGTTGAAGCTCACGGTTCTCCCCGCTCAGTGGATGGCGCCTTGGAATGCCCACTCTACTCTCGGTCGCGCAAGAGGGCGTGCGGTTCGCTACGGTTGCGCAAGCGACGGCGGGTCCGCCGCCATCGCGCTCCCCACAGGGTCCCGGCGTGCCCTTCGTGCGAGGCGCGCCACGCCATAGGCGATGAGGATGAGAGCGGCGAACTGCGCCGGAGTCAGCCCGAAGTACCGGGCGTCGGAGTAGGGGAGGTCCGTCGAGCGCAGAAAATCGAGGAAGAAGCGCGCCGTGCCATATCCGACCGCCAGCACGGGCAGGAGCTTCCCCTGCAGAGCGTGGCGGCGCTCGAGCGCGTACAGCAAGCCGGTCAGCGCGAAGAGGACCAGGGCGTCATAGAGGCCGAGGTCGTGGCGCGCCCCGTCAGGAAATGCCACGGCCAGCGCGAAGGAGGTCAGGCGCCCGGGATGGTCGTGCACCGAGAAGCACCCCAGCCGCGCCACCGCCCACCCTGGCGCGACCGCGAGCGCGAAGACGTCCGAGTAGCGCGAGAACGGAATGCGGCGCGCGCGAAAGAAGATGGCGGCTGCGAGGATGCCGCCGAGCACGCCGCCCGTAGACGACAGGCCGTCCCAGACTCGAACCAGCTGCAGAACGCCGCCCTGCCGCAGCTCCTCCGGGTGATAGAAGAGCAGATGGACCAGGTGGCCGCCCACGACGCCGGCAACCACCGCCCAGAGAGGAAAATCCCGGAGCGGCGCCTCCTCCAGTCCTCGACGGCGTGCCCCTCGGACGAGCAGCGCCGACGCGAGCCAGATGCCGGCCGCGGCGAGAATGCCGAACGGCTGGACGTCGATGGGACCGATCCGCAGCGGCGGGATGACGAAATAAGGGATCACTCGATGGCCACCGCCTGATTGGATCGGTGTGAGCGCGTCGAGATTCAAGAATTTCGCGGGCGCTTGACTGTACGGATCCGGCAGCCGTAGACCGGCGCTGCCATGGAGCACACCCACGCTCTTTCGAGGCGTACGTTCACCCGCATCGCCGGCGGCGGCATGGCGGGAGCTGCGCTAAGGCCTCTCCTTGCCGCGACACCCGCGCGAGCGGCAGGCGGCATCGTACGTCTGAGCGCCAACGAGAATCCCTACGGCCCGTCGCCGGCCGCGCTGCAGGCGATGCGCGAGGCGCTGCCGCTGGTGTGGCGCTATCCCGACGAGACCGTCCAGGAGCTCGCCGCGGACCTCGCCGCGATGCACGGTGTGGCGAAGGACTGGTTCGTCGTCGGGGACGGCTCGAGCGAGATCCTCAAGCTGGCCGCGAGCGCTTTCACGGATGCGCATCGGAAGCTGGTCATGGCGGACCCGACCTTCGAGGCGATCGGCAAGCACGCCCACGTCGTTGGGGCCGAGGTGGTGAGCATTCCCCTCGACCGGGCCTACGGACATGACCTCGAGCGGATGTCGGTTCCGGGCGCGGGACTCGTGTACCTGTGCAACCCCAACAACCCGACCGGCAGCATCACGCCGAAGGCCAAGGTCCGCGCCTTTCTCGACTCGCTCCCGCGATCGACCGCGGTGCTCGTCGACGAGGCGTATCACCATTACGTCGACAGTCCGGACTACGAGAGCGTCATTCCCTTGGTGAAGACGCACCCGAACCTGATCGTGGCCCGGACGTTCTCCAAGATCTACGGAATGGCGGGCCTGCGCCTGGGGTACGCGGTGGCGCTGCCCGACGCCGTCAAGAAACTGGTGGCGCACGCCGCCTGGGACTCGGTCAACGCCCTCGCGGTCGCGGCAGGGAGGGCGAGCCTCAAGGACACCGCGTATGCGGCGGAGGGACAGCGCCGCAATCGCGCGACCCGGGCGCAGCTGGCCGGCGATCTCGCCCGTCTCGGGTACGAGGTGATCCCGTCGCATGCCAACTTCATGATGATCCAGACGCGCAAGGACGTTCGACCGATCCTCGCGGCGCTCCAGGATCGCGGCATCCAGGTCGGGCGTTTGTTCCCTGCCTTGCCGCAACACCTCCGGGTGACCATCGGGACCCCCGCGCAGATGAAGCGGTTCCTGGACGCGTTTGCAGCCGCGATGGCTTGATGCCGGGTCGCCGCAACCGGCGTACGAGGCGGCCTCGACGGTTGCCCTGCTTCGCTCTACGGACGGCGGTGGTTACGATCCCTGTTCGAGGACGTCGAGCGGAAGAGGAGCGAGCGGCGCGACGCTCGAGGCACGAGCAGGGAAAGGGACGGTGTTGAGGCAGCTCGAGTACCGCGATCCGGAGTTGGCCGACAACACCGAGCTCGTGACGGAGATGTTGCGCACCGTCGCGAAGCGCTGGCGTTTTCGCGTCCAGGCGGGCCAGCTCGGACAGCATCCGCTCGAGGAAGCGCTGCGGTTCATCAACTCCGTCGAGGCGGCCATCGACGCGCTCGGCGGCGGGGCGGGCGACGTCGGGACGCACGAGGTGCGCAGCAACGAAGAGCGCTTCCACCAGCTGGTCGACAGCGTCATCGATTACGCCATCTTCATGCTCACGCCGGCGGGGCTCGTCGCGTCCTGGAACGCGGGCGCCGAACGCATCAAGGGATATCGCGCCGAGGAGATTCTCGGGAAGCACTTCTCGATCTTCTACCCCGAGCAAGACGCCAGGGCCGGCAAGCCTGCGCGGGAGCTGGAGATCGCCGCGCGGGAGGGCCGCTACGTCGAGGAGGGATGGCGGGTGCGCAGGAACGGCGAGCGCTTCTGGGCGCACGTCACCATCACCGCCCTGCGGGACCCCGATGGCAGTATCAACGGTTTTGCCAAGGTCACGCGCGACGTCACCGAGTTGAGGCAGGCGAACGAGGCGCTCCGCCAGAGCGAGGAGCGGATGCGGCTCATGGTGGAAGCGGTCCGCGATTACGCCATCTTCAGGCTGGACCCCGACGGCCGCATCGCCAGCTGGAATATCGGCGCCGAGCGCCTGAAGGGATACCGGGCCGACGAGGTCATCGGCCAGCACTTCTCCATCTTCTATCCGGAGGAGGACCGGCACCGGGGACACCCGGAGGACGAGTTGCGGCGCGCCAAGGAGGACGGCCGTTACGAGGAGGAGGGATGGCGCTTGCGGAAGGACGGCTCCCGATTCTGGGCGAACGTCGTCATCACGGCGGTGTTCGACCAGGAGCGCCGCCACCTCGGTTTCACCAAGGTCACGCGCGACTTCACCGAGGCCAGGCGGTTGCGCGAGGCGCAGCTGGCCATCCAGCTCCGCGATGAATTCCTCTCCATCGCCGGGCACGAGCTGAGGACGCCCCTGTCCGCGCTCCTTCTCCAGGTACAAGGCCTGGTGCGCATCGCCCGTATCGAAGACCCGAAGGTGAAACAGCGGCTGGAGAAGGCGGCGGCTTCGGGAATGCGCCTGGAGAAGATGATCGGTCAGATGCTCGACGTCTCGCGCATGACCGCCGGTCGCCTCAAGCTCGACCCCGAGCCCGTTCCCCTGGATGCGCTGATCCGCGAGGTCGCCGACAGATTCGCGGAAATCGCGGCCGATTCGAAATGCCCGGTGACCTTGCGGCTCGATCCCGTGTCCGGCGTCTGGGACCGGATGAGGATCGAGCAGGTCATCACCAACCTGCTCTCCAATGCGCTGAAGTACGGCAAAGGCGGGCCCATCGAGATCGAGGCGCGCTCCGACGGCTCCCATGCCGTCGTCCGCGTGATCGATCACGGGATCGGGATCGCGGCCGAGGATCAGAAGAAGATCTTCGAACGGTTCGAGCGCGCCCGGGATACCCGCGAGTACGGGGGCTTCGGCCTTGGCTTGTGGATCGCTCGCAAGATCGTCGAGTCGAGCGGGGGACGGATCGCGGTGGAGAGCGAGCCCGGGAAGGGGGCAACGTTCACCCTGAAGCTGCCGCTTCAACCGGAGGAGACCGATGCCGCGCAATCCTCGTAAGGGCGCGATCCTCATCATCGACGACGACGCAGACGTCCGCGGCGCCCTTCGCGACACCCTGGAGGACGAAGGCCACGAGGTGGCCGAAGCGGCCGGCGGCATCGCTGCCCTCGCGTACCTGCGCAGCCATCCCGCGCCGGCGATCATCTTCCTCGATTGGAACATGGCACCGATGAACGCTCCGCAATTCATGGACGAGCTCTCGAAGGAGCCCGGCCTCTCCCAGGTGCCCGTCGTGCTCATCACGGCCGACATGCACGCGAACCAGAAGGTCAAGACTGGGGGCTACCGCGACTTTCTCACCAAGCCGCTGGATCTCGATCAGCTCTTCTCCGTCATCGGCCGCCTCGCTCCCGGTTGAGCGTCGCGTCGAAACGCGTCGCGTCACCCCCGACGCGCGACGCTGAGTGCTGAGCTCAGCGGCGACGGTGCTCGCGGACCACCTTCCGCTGCACCAGCGGATGCGCCCTGAACCAGGGATGCGCGTACCAGGCGAATCGCACCGGGCCATGCGCGAAGTAGGGCCGTGGACCGAGCGCGAACACCCAGGGAGACAGCACCCAGCGCCAGCCGAAGCGCGGATAGTAGACGAACTCGTACGCCACGCCGCTGTTCTCCATCACGTGCGTGTAGGCCTGAGCGTAGGGAACCCAGATCCAGCCGTACTGGGCGGTGTAGACCCACTCGCCCGAGACGTCCGGCGGAGGCGGCGGAGCATCGGCCGCCACCTGCGGCGGTTCGATCGGCTGCGCGATCGGTGGCGCGACCGGAGGCGGCGGAGGAGGTTGCGACTCCGGAGGGATGCCCTGCGGCTGCGCATCCTGGTCCGGCGGCGGTGGAGGCGGTTGCGGCGCGGCGAAGGCCGGCGCCGCAAGCATGAGCAAAGACAGCACGATCCACGTGTTCATCGTTCTCTCCTTCAGCCAGGTTGTAGCGCCGCGCCGTCGTCGCCCGAGGCGAGCGAAACAATCTGGCACGATCGGCGCCGGCAACTGCCCGCGCCGTCATGTTTCGGGCCTGTATCGGTCGGTAATCCCGGCTGCCCCTGAGGGTTCTTCCCTCCATCAGGAGGGCGAGCCATGGAATTCGGACGAAAACGCAGCGAGGAGCTCCCGGACGCGCGGGTGCTGCTGGTCGAAGAGGAAGCGGACCTTCTCGAGTGGATGACGTCGGTCCTCTCCCCCTATCGCCCGACTCCCTGCCGTTCCGGAAACCGCGCGCTCGCAATGCTCGACGCCGGAATGCGCTTCGACATGCTGGTGACCGCCTACCGCATGCTGGAGATGACCGGCTGCCAGCTGCACCAGCTGATCGCGCGAATCGACTTCATGCTCGCCCGGAACACCCTGCTGATCGTGGCCGGCCGGCTCAGCGGCGACGACGAGCGATACGTCGACGGATCGCGCCTGCGGGTCATGTACCAGCCGTTCCGCGGAGAGCGGCTGCGCGAAGAG
>Ga0070697_100003527_pt1 | contig 12025 bp, 9 predicted proteins | sample KBSK1501metaG_FD_65475 | JGI IMG/M metagenome (GOLD analysis project Ga0070697, IMG submission 65475) | Corn, switchgrass and miscanthus rhizosphere microbial communities from Kellogg Biological Station, Michigan, USA - KBS K1-50-1 metaG | ecosystem: Host-associated > Plants > Roots >... | reverse complement strand
GTTGGTGTAAGCCTTCGCTTTCCTCGTCAGCTTGCTCCGCTTGCCGCTTCGCTTCGCTCGCTCGAACGGCTTTGCCTGCTCGCAAGGGGAGAAGGGGAGTCGACCCTTCCAGACGCTCCAGGCGCAAATGCGACGGAGGACTTCGTAAGCGCGCTGGGCGGATACTGGTGCGGGGCGCCGGCTCCATTCCCCAGCCTTGGGACCCGCAACGCCCTTCCTGATCCGGTCCACGAAATCGCGAATCTCAGACGGCTGGATCTCCGCTGGCGCCCTGTCGCCCAATCTCGGCTTGATCTCTCGTTCGATGTATCGGATCCAGCCGACGCGAGTCGCCGGCCGCCAGTCCGGCGACTGGTCCTTCACGAAGTCGTTGCAAAGATCGGTGAAGGACGGCGCTCCGTTGCCCTCGCTGTTGGCTCGGGCGACGGCACGGGTCTGGACCCTGGCACCCTGCGGATCTTCGCCCAGGCGGGCGCGAGCGAGGACCGTGCGGGCTTCCTCGCGTGCGGCGCCAAGGCTCAGGTCAGGGTACTGGCCAAGGGTGTACAGGCGCTCGTCCTGACTTCCGCGGACGCGGTAATAGACGGACCAGGCCTTGATGCCGGAGGGGGAGATCCTGAGGCGCAGGCCGGGGACGACCTCGTCGGCGATGTTTGCGCGCTTTCGAGCGCGCGCGGCCGCGACGAACTTGTCCGTTAGATGGACCGGCATGCGATCCCCAAGCGATCCCAGCTAGTGTCGCGATCCCCATGCGATCCCAGCTCTTGGGATGACGCCAAGAGGACGATCGCGTCTCCTGGGATCGCACCGGGATCGCAAGCGTCCCCCTGCTGGGCGAGAGGCGTTTCGTGACTCTCCATACGGATTCAGTATGGACCAAGTTACTGTAGAGTCAAGAGATAATGGTGATTCTGGAGCGGGCGAATTGGGACGATCTGGAACGCCATGAAACGTCGAGAAACGGGTCGAAAATTAGTTCGGGACCAAGAGGCCCCCGGTTCAAATCCGGGCGCCCCGAGCAAATAACATCAATAACTTAAGGGTGAACGTGGGAGACGACTCGATGCCTAGCTTGTGACTCGGGAGCCGCGGACCGACGGATCGAGGGCACAATACCAATCATGGTAGTATCTGCCGCAGGACTCCGACCAGACAAGGGCTCTCCGTCAAGAGGTGCCCGTGCCTTCCAAGTCGTCTCGACTCCCAACGGATGGACAGTTTGGTGGAGGCGGCCAGGTAGTTCTCCGGCGTGGCCGAGCCTCGGCTCGTTCAGCCTCGGTTCGACGGCCGGAGGGTCGAGGAGGGCCCTGCAGCCGTCTGGATCGGTCTGGCGCCTCCGACCTCATCGGCCTCGTCTACGCCGCGTTGGACGAGGGCGTCGGTTGGCAGCCATTTCTCCTACGCTACTCTGACGTTCTCGGCGGCGCCTCTACCGCGCTTCTCGGTCAGGACATTGCTTCCGACCGAGGCCGGGTCGCGGTCTCCACGCGCTGCGATCCCGCTTGGCTCCGCCGCTACGAGGAGTACTACTGCTCTGTCAACGTCTGGTTCACCGCCCGTAAGACGCTCGTGACTGAGGGTTCCGTCCTGACCAGCCAGATGATCTGTCCCGACGCTGAGGTCCTGAGGTCGGAGTACTACAACGATTTCCTCCGGCCCCAAGATCTCTTCCACGGACTCCGCGGCACCATCCTCAAAGAAGGTTCTTGGTCCTGCATCTTGACCGCCCTCAGGACCCGGCGCGTTCACCCCTTCGATGAGGTCGAACTTGCGACGCTGAAGGTGCTCGTGCCCCACTTGCAGCGGGCTCTCCAGATCCAGAGGCGGCTGGATGGGCTGCAGGCGTTCCGCGCTGCTGCTGGCACCGCGTTCGACCTCCTGCCGCTGGGCGTGATCCTCATGGACGGCAGCGGTCGTCCCCTACTCGTGAACCGAGCCGCCAGGGCCATCATCCACGAGAACGACGGCCTGACTCTCTCCCGCGATGGCCTTTGCGGAGCGACCCCCGGGAACACCGCCGAGTTGCGGCGGCTCGTGCGCGAAGCGTCGTTGACCGCTGCGGGCCACGGGCTGGGAGCCGGCGGCGCCCTGAGCCTTCCCCGCCCCTCGCTGCGCCGCCCACTCGCCCTCCTTGTGGGTCCGCTCAAGGCGGGCGATGGCGAGTTCGTTCCCGCCCAAGACGCGGCGGTCATCGTTTTCGTGAGCGACCCGGAGCGGATGATGGAGGCACCGCCCGATCTTCTACGGCGCCTCTACGGCCTGACCGTGGCCGAATCCCGTCTGGCCGCACTGCTGCTCGAAGGTTTGAGCGTGGCACGAGCGGCCGAGAAGCTGGAAGTCAGCCCTCACACTGCGCGGACGCAGCTCAAGAGCATCTTCCTGAAGACCGAGACGAGGAGGCAGAGCGAGCTGATCCGGGTCGTCATAGCTGGCCCAGCCTGCCTGCGGCCTTCGGGAGTACCGTGATGGCCGTCTTCCTCATGCGAAAGCGAAGGCGCAATAGCCCGTTGGGCGCGACCTGCTCCCCGGTACCACTCTCGATACAGCCCCAGAATCCGCCTTACCTCCGCCCCAAATACGCGGCGCGGCGAAGGAGCTTCGTGCCGCCGAGCGAACTCCTTCGTAGCCCGATTTGTAGCGCTCAGCTCGGTACCGCCACGTCGTGGCGTGGCGCAGACCCAGAATCTCCGCCGCCTGAACCATCTGCTCATACAGGGAACGACATTCGAGCAACCTTCGTGCTTCGCGCTCACGATCAGGGGAAAGTACTGTCCCCCTGGCCGGCGCCTCCGTAAGCATGGCGGCGACAGATGAAAACGTTTACCGCTGAAGGCCCTGACGAGCACGCGTTGCTCGACGCGGTCGGCAAGTTCTATGCGGCCGCGCTCGATCCCGCGGCTTGGGAAGACGCCGTCGCTACGCTCGGTCGCTTAGTAGGTGCCGACTCGGGCTTGCTGCAGGTTACGCGGCTCCCGCTCGCACAGGTCGCGTACGTCGGCTTCGGCATCGATCCGGAGCGGGCGCGTACCTACCTCGAGCATTTTGCGGCGGTCGATCTCTATCTCCCAGCCGCGCGGGCGAGGGTAGAGCCGGGCGACGTCGTCTGGGAGTACGAGGTCATTCCTCCCGACCAGATCGCCGGAACGGAGATCTTCGAGGACTACTTGCGTCCGCAGGGGATCTTCGGCGCGGGCCAGAGTCTCGGCGGCATACTCCAGAACGACGCGCGCGGGCTCGCCTTCATCCAATTCGTGGGCCGGGCGCGCCGGCGCTGCCTCGCACCAAGCGCGGACGAGACGCTCAAAGTGCTCCTGCCGCACATTCGCCGCGCGGTCGACATCCAGGCCCGCGTCTGCGAAGCCCAGCTTGCGGAAGCGACGCTCGACCGGCTTCAGCTAGGCGTCGCCTTCCTCGACGCGCGCGGCCGCGTCCTTCGCATGAGCCGGGCCGCGGCCGAGACGTTCGCCGCGCACGACGGGCTCGAGCTGCGGCGGGAGGTGCTGCACGCCGCGAGCCGCTCAGAGCACACGGCGCTCGAACGGTTGATCGCGCACACCGCAGCGCCCGGGTTGGGCAGCGGCGGACCGGGCGGCGCGCTGCCGATCCGGCGGCCCTCGGGCCGCCCGCCGCTCTCGCTCGTCGCCGTCCCGGCCTCGCCTGCGGCGACCCTCTTCTCAGGGATCCTCGGGGCCGCCGTCCTCTTCATCGCCGATCCCGAGGCGGGTCCGCCCGCCGCGCCGGCAGAGACGCTCTCCGTGCTCTACGGTCTCACGCCCGGTGAGGCGCGTACGGCGCTCTTAATTGCCGAGGGCCGTGCGCCCAAGGAGGTGGCGCAGGCCCTCGAGGTCAGCGTCGACACCGTGCGCACCGTCCTCAAGCGCGTGTTCGCGAAGACGGGCGTCGATCGCCAAGCCGCGCTCGCACGGCTTCTGGCTCGCACGCTTCCGCCCCTCCGCCGCGACGAGTAACTTCGCGCACCTGATCCGCATACCCCATTTGGGGGATGCGAGCGTGGTCAGCCCTGCCTATCATCCCGAAAAAGGTGGCAAAGCCATGAGAACGCGGCTCGCCTCGCTCCTCTTGCTCGTGTACTTGGGCGCGCTGACCTCCGTCAACGCCCAGAGTAGAGTGCAACTCAAACCGCTAGGCGACACGTACAGCGTCGAGAACGGCCTCCCCGTCCCTATCGTGGCGTTGGTCGTGGCGCGCGATCAAGACGGGCAAATGCTGGCCGCAACCAGCGTAACCGTCAGGGCCAACAGCGCGAAATCCGCCGGCGGCTTGCACGGTCCGGTTGTGCGCCTCGAGGACTGGGACGTGATCGACCTGCGCGTTCCGCGGTGGAGCCTTCCAACGGTCTCCAACCGTGGCCTGTCCCAGCTGTCCCAGAGCGATCCGACCCGGACAAAGGCGCTATTGAAGAGGCTCGAGATTTCCGAGTCGGGAGCAGGGACGGAGAAGATCGCCCTGGCCGCGGCGGAGGCCCAGCTCTGGCTTGAACAGCGGAACGATGAAAAGGACACGTTTCGACACGATCCCCTGCGCTTCGAGATGGAACGCCAGACCGTAGGGTTGAGCAACACACAAATCATCCAACGCGAGAATCAGCGCATGGTCGAGCAGGCAGTCGAGGATGTCACGGACATGGCCCTTGCGTATCGCAGGGCCGCCGAAGCGCCGCTGGAAGTGTTGGAGCGTGAGAAGGACACCTATGAGCCGTTTTACAAGGACGCCACGCACCGGCTAGCACTTTTGAAGCAAGGCCGAGAGCGCCTGACCCTCGAAGCGCAAGCGGGGAATACCTTTCTCATGACGGCCTATGCCGCGATCGCGGCCCTTCCTCCAGCGGAGCTTGACGCTTCCCAGTCCGTCAGCGTGTCAAGCGGGCCTCGGCGAATCGACAACCGCCCAAGCGGCCTCAAAGACATCATCGAGATTCGCGCTACGGCGCCCCAATCCTTGAGCGTCCTCCTCGCAGAAGCCCGATTCGATCATGGTGGCACTCAGAAAACCTTCTTCCGCCGCATGGCCAACAGCGATCAATGGATCGCAAGAGTCTACTGGCCGCTTGCGGCCGCGGCGGCTCGCTTCGAACTACATACGCCCGGTAGGGTACAACGACCCACACTGGATGGTGCCGTCCAGCCAGGCCGACCGTCCATGGCAAGCTCCTTTCAACTGGCCGAACAGAGCATGAAGATGATCATCAAGAAGTACAAGGAGACTTCCTTCCGCGCCGAGGGCGCCGACGCAATCAAGACAGTACCCATCCCATAGACGTTTGATCCCTCCAGATACTGAGGATGCTTCAATGCAACTTCATTACCGTACAGCACTCTCGTGGTTACTGCTCTCGCTCTTTCTGGCGTTGCCGACCGGAGCCCTTGCCCAAACGCTGGCTCTAGAAGGCGGGTACGCACAAAACCGATTCGACAACGGCGCCGGCGACAACAAGGGTACATTCGGGCTGATCCTCGCCTTTGCGATAGGTGGCGACACCGCGAAGGACTTTGCCTTCCAAGTGCCCGTTTACGCCGAACTTAGACTTGGGGGCATGCCTCCCAGTTACGGGGACATCCTCTTGGGCTACGACACGGCATTGCGCTTCAACAGCTTCTCGTTCGGACCCGGGATGAACTTTGGTTACGTCGTCCGGGGGAGCGTGGCAGACGCGACCTGCCTCGGCGAGCCTTTGCGGGCGGAATCGTCGTGCAATCCCAGTAGTGATCCCGCCATAGGGTACGACGCCTCTCGAGATGCGGGGAATCTGGAGCTCATGGGAGTAGGGGGGTTTGCCAAGTACACTTTTGGACCCCAGGGCCGGGCCTTCATTCAAGGGAGGTACATGTCCTACCTCATCGGTCATCTGACAAATCTGAACGAGCCATCGCTCTTTTCAAACGTTGATGTCTCCAACTTGCCGCAACTTCCCAACAAGAACTATCCCGACTTCCAGGGGGGCCATGACATCCGTCTGACGGCGGGTTATGTCCTCTCGGGTGGAAAGTTCTTGCGCGTGCAGTACTCGGATCGCCGCCTGAGCTTCACCCGGGACCGAGACAACGTCACGGGCGTATTCGACCAGCACAGCCGCGCACTCTCGTTGGGTGTTGGGTTTGGCTTCTAGCCTCTCTAACCACGAGTTGGAGCCGATGAAGAATCGACGTGAAGCTCACCTCTGGGTCGTCCTTGGCGTTTCCCTATTAGTCCAGATCGGTGTCCTGACGAGCTCTTACGCACAGTGGCAAGAGCCATTGCCGATGGATCCCCTAGATCCGATCGCCCCCCAGGATGACGCGACGTGCAACGCGCTGGCACAAGAGTGGGACAGCCTCCGCGAGGAAGTGACCGGCGCTCACACGAAGTGTCTGGACCAACATAAGAACGACCGCATGACCCTCGCAGGAAGCTGTACCCAGGCGGCTTGCCAGCCTCTCCACGACCGAATGAGCGAGGTCGGCGACAGGAAGAGCACAGCGGTGAGCGCCTGTAGAGCCGCGGTACAGAAGTACAGGGATGATCAGCAGCGGCAGAAGGACGAGGCAGCGCGAGCGCAAAGAGAACAAGAGGCACAGGAGCGCCAGGCGAAGGAAGACCAGAAGCGCCGGGATGAAGAAGCTCGGCAAAGGAAGGCGGACGCCGCAAGGGAGGAATCGGCCCGTAAAGAAAGGGAACGCAATCGGCAGGAGACCGATAGACGTTTGATCGATGCGGCCGCAAAGGCGAGCCAACGAGAGAAGGAGGCGCTGGCTCGACGAACCGAGGCGCGAGATCAAAAGATGGAAGAGCTGAAGGGCAAAGAGGAGGGAGTGAACGACAGGTTCGAACAAAGGGTCGAGGAGCACACCCAGGAGGCCAAGAGCGCCCTCTTGGAAGAGATCACGCGAAATGCAGGAACGGAGAATAATGTCTTCGCTGCGTCGGCTCCGCAGACAGGGGCTGGCGGGGACGAGTTCGACCTGAGCAAAGTGGGTAGTGCGCGACCGGTAACTCCTCCGGACCATCAAGCGCCCGCCCCGGAGCCGGGTGCCCCATTCGCGGGGATAGCCCTAAGCCGGGTCCATGACGTGGTCTCGCCGTTGGCCGAGCAGGGGAGGGATTTCGTAAGAGAGCGGCTCGGCAGAAGCCTTCAGGACGAGGGCAAGGAAATAGGAGGCACCATCCTCTCGGGTGCGCTCGGCGACCCGGATGCGGCGGCAACGGCCAGCGAGATGGCCACGAGGTACTTCAACAACAGCTACAAGGACCCGATCCACGAGATGGTGGGAGCGGCCTTCGACAGGACGGCAGGCGGCGTGCTTCAGGGAGCCGCGGATGACGTGGCCAAAGCCCTCAGTGACCACCTGCGGAGCGCGCAGGGTCCGCTAGGGGGCGATGGTTTCGCGGGCGCTCTGAGAGACGTAGCCATCAAGACCGGCGTGGAGAAGCTGACCGGCTACGTGAGAGACACGTTTGTCGAGCAGACCTCGGCGAAGGTAAGGGAGATCTACAGCAGCCTTTCCGAACCACTCCTCGGGTCGAGCGATCACGTGACCAATCCCGTACAAGATACCGCGCTGCTCAGGCTCCCGAGCCTGATCTCCAAAATGGGCTCGCCACGAGCGGCCGCGAAGGCGCTCTACGACTACGGCATGAACATGGTGAACGCGATGGGCGAGATGTTCGATCGGCTGGCGAAGTCGGACTTCTACGGCACCGCCCCTCCCGACACCGACTCTGACGGCCACTGAAATGAGCCAGCTTGCCAGGTCATCGCAGATTGCGGGCGTGCTGCTGCTGGTATTGGCGACCGGCTTCGCCGGGCAATCGACTGCTGGGCAGGGAGCGACTCCCCGGGGTCGCGCGCGCGCGACGTACAACGACACGCTCAAGCGGCTCTTCGACGACCTCGCGCGGGCAAGGACGGCGGAGGAGATGCGCGGCGCCCGCAGCCGGGGCCGCAACGGATTCTTGATGGCGGTGAGCCAGGAACCCACGTATCCCCGGCCCTATTACAACCTGGGCGTCCTCGCCGAGGCCGACGAGGAATGGGACGCCGCTAGAAGGTACTTCGAGCAGTTCCGGCAGTTGGACGGAGGGTCGGAGCTCTCCCTGAAAGCTCAGCGGAAAGTCGAGTATCTCCGGACGCTGCGGGAAACGGATCGTACGCCTGACGGCCGGCGGAGGCGCCAATATGAGCAAGCTCTGGCTCAGGCCAATGCGCTCGTCAACCTTGGGCTCCTGAAGGAGGCCAACACGACCGCCGGACGCGCTGCGCAGCTCGATGGTACCCGTTGGGAGGCCTATGCGCTCATCGGGAACACGCTCGCTAGCCAGCAACTATGCGCCGATGCTGTCGGCTTTTTTCAGAAGGCCGTGGTCCGAGCGCCGAACGGTGTCAAGCCCGGACTGTTCAAGGCGCTTAGGGTGTGCGAAGTGAACAAGGGGGGCACGAACAAGGGTGGTTAATGGCTCTTCTCAGCGGGCTGAGAGTTTGGTGATCCAGCGGCGGAGACCACATGCATGTGGAGATGACCCAGTCCCTCCCGGCGACACTCCTCGAAGAAGTACGCCGACTTCGAGTGGCGGTCTGGCGGATCGCAGGGGCTCAACTCGACCCCGCGCGCGAGTGCCGATACTTCGCCGATGACCATGATGAACACGCCCTCCACTTCACTGCTTTCGACGCGACGCGACTCATCGCAGCCGCACGAGCGTGTGTACATGAGAACCCCTTCGAGGTGCCCGACGCCGCCTTGTTCGGGCGCCACCTTGAGAATGTGGACTGTCCGGTCGGGTCGATCAATCGCTTGGTCGTCGACCGGTCGTTCAGGGGTCAGGGGTTGGCACGCTACTTAGACCTGCAACGATTGGCGCGCCTTCGCATGGAAGGCTGCCAATCGGTAGTCGGCTGGTGGGCTGAGGTCTCGGGATCAACGCGCCTCGCGGCTCTCAAGGACCTCGGGTTTCGGCCCTTCGAGCCGGGAGCGGTCGTTACGGGTCCGCTGGGTAGGGCAGTGCCGCTACAGTTGGCCTTTAGGTGTGAGCGGCATCTTCGATAGCCCACTCTGGCTGACAGGTCCGCAGCGCTCAAGGTGCACGCGGCCCTACTAGCAACTTGTCTTGGTGTAGGCGGCGTTCGGGGTCGAGGTGGGACATTGCACGGCATCTCAATCGCTCGTGGCGGTACGTTCCGGACCGACCCGATCTTGATCGCTCAGCTTCGTGACATTCTTCAGCCAAGTTACGTTGATGCTCGGCCGCTCTTGACACGCGAACTAGTGCACTGCGACACACTCTACCTGTACCGCGACGCGTTCGGCCAGCCGGAGTCTTTCTTTCTTGTCGCTTGGGAGGTGTTGCTCGTAGGCGCCGAGCAAGTGCCGACAGCCTACTTGGGCCTCAGCGCCACGCGTCAAGATACCAAGAACTCCGCGATTGTGCGCGAGCTCTATGCAGCGTTCCTGCGAGAGGCAGCTGCGTGGGAACGCCACTCGGGCCAGCCGCTCGTGCTCTGGTTCACCACTGCGACGCCATCGGTGTGTCTCGTGGCCTACACCATGTTCGCTAACGCGGAACCGCGGGCCGAAGGCAGCTTCACCGAACGAGGCGCCACCATCGCTGCCACCATTCGCTCGCGTCTGGGCCTTCCGGCAACTGAGGGCACTCATCCTTTTGTCTTGAAGGGCGTAGCGGGATCCACGCGGTATTCCGCTGGCGAGCGCGAGCGAATCCACCTCATCAGCGCGAAACGCAACTTCACGATGCTTCAGGACCTCGGCGGCTACGAAGAGTGCGGTGACAGGCTTCTCTACGTCTGCTATGTGCCGAAGTACAGCCCCGAACCTGTCGCTTCAGCTGGACCAGTTGGGTGAAACTCCCGGGACCGGCGTATCGAAAGACGCCCTTGTTTACGTTATGCAACTGTGGCCGCGACGTCTCGAAACGTTGCGCGCGGCAGGCATCCAGGATGCTGCGGAAGGGAAGACCGACACTTTAGGCGGTGACCTCGTGTCACCGCTAGCGGCAGTCGATTTCGGCTCATTGGGCGGGCCAGGTTTCCTGAGTGCTTGGAAGTCTACTGCGCGGGCGGTTGGTACCACTTAGCCGAATAGACTGATTGGACCAGTTTCCTAAGGAGCCCAACAGATCGGCGGCGGACAGGGTTTCCGAACGCAACGCGGCGGATCGTCATCGCAATTGGAGGTACATGTGAAGCTCTCTTCCTCGATTCAGGCAACTCTATCGAACCGCCCCGCGAAGGGAGGAGCGTCGGCGCTGGTCGTGATCCTGATCCTCTCGCTGCGCGGCCCCATAGTGGCCGCTCAAGACGTGCAGCTCATTCAGGAGATGCAGGACCTCTTGCAACAGATGGAGGCCGCCAAGGACAAGGACATCTGTCCTTTCATGCCCAGAATGCGGGCACTGGTCCGTCGCCTGATGATCGCAGCCCCGGAGATGTACCAGGCCACCAAGGAGCAGTTCGACGAGTTCGAGCGCGTCAGCGCTGAGCCCTGCAGCTCCAGCCCGTCGGAAAAGCCCATGGTCACGCCTTCGGTGGCCCCCGTTCGACGGGATGCCCCGGCGGAGCCCGACGCGCAGGAGAAGCCGCCCAGCCTAGGTACGGCGGATGTACGCAGGACCACGCAGCAGACGCGGAGCCTCGCGGATGAGGAGCTGTCCGCTCTTCGGAAGGTGCTGCGGTATGCGCCGCCGCGGACGTCGCTGCGAATCGGTGCGCCGGCAAGGACGGTGCTTCAAGACGATGCGGACCGCGTGTTGGCGGCGATCACGGTCCAGTGGATCAAGTCGGAGCGGCCGTTGATGCGGACGACCAGGCCCGGCACGCCGCCAGCGTACGGCGTTACCGTAGGCTATTTCCGAATCAAGCTGGAAAACTTCAGCGATTGCCTGTTCGACGCCAAGGCGACGCTCGTCATTCCAGGCAGCCTCATCAATGCCGAGGCCGTGAACCTGATCGTTTGGGACGGCTGGGTGGCTCTGCGTCAGCCGGACCGCGGTCAGACGACTACTTTCGAGGTGAGCGGGCCGATCGGAGACTACCAGGAGCTTGTTCTGGCACCGCAACGAGGGACCGAATCCCTGAGCCAGTGCCGAACGCCCCAGAGATAGCGAGCGAAGGATCCTGTGGGCCGAATGGCTGCGCGAAGAGATGCTCGAGCCCCGTGCACGCACCTAGGGCTCGCCAAAATTCCCATCGAGCTCGTTCGGGCGGACCTTACGCCACGATTGCGGCCTACACTAGCCACTGTCGCCGTTCTGTACCTCTTGGGGGTCGTCGTGGGCCACTCGGTCGGCAGGCGGGTCGCCGGAAGTCGTTGATTGAGCCACTCCGTCCACTCGGTCGGCGCCATCGGCGGGCGTTTCGTGGTTTCGGGCGTGGGTCGCTACACCTGAGGCCCTGTCCGTTGGGCCATGGGCCCCTGACTCACCCAAGGATGTGCGCGTGGACGTTGATCGGCCCCAGCCGCGTTACCGGTGCTGTAACTGGTGGGACGCGGACCACCACCGAATAGGCGGACCTCAGGCATGGCGCTCTCTCTCTTTGCGCGTGTCCTGGTGCAGACTTACGCCGTCTACTCCTGGTTGGTCCATCCCACCGGAAGCACAAGGAAAACGAGGAAAACGCGGGGACGAGGACTGACAGCCTTACCTTGATCCCGGGCGCCGTCCGAGCCGACGTCGGGTGACGCCTCAAACGGCTCGGAAACGCCTAGGTCCGGCTCCTGTACTCTGCGTACTCCGAATACCGCGCGAGGGGCGGCGTCTCCTCGGAGCGGTTATTCACGACGCGGAACGCGAATTTACCGCGGCCGTCATGCCGACGAGGGCGGTGGGCTGGCGCCGAAAGGGGCCGACGACGAAGACCACGATCGCCGTGTAGATGGGATGGCGGAGGCACCGGTACAGGCGCGGACTAGTGCCGTTCCAACTTGACCGGCCTAATCGAGCGGATGCGGTTGAGGGGGTGGCTGGTGTTGCCGAGCCGCTGGTGGCGGTATCGCAGGTAGCGGTAGATACGCCG
>Ga0070697_100003523_pt1 | contig 12027 bp, 10 predicted proteins | sample KBSK1501metaG_FD_65475 | JGI IMG/M metagenome (GOLD analysis project Ga0070697, IMG submission 65475) | Corn, switchgrass and miscanthus rhizosphere microbial communities from Kellogg Biological Station, Michigan, USA - KBS K1-50-1 metaG | ecosystem: Host-associated > Plants > Roots >... | reverse complement strand
TGCGTGCGCTCAAGATCATGCCTCACCAACTCCGGGTGGGCGCCAAGCCAGATGTTACTTCCAGCGTGCTGCTGGCCGCGACCGGCCTGGAGCGGGACAACCCAACCGGGATGATCGCCTGCCCGCAACCCTGTAACGTCCGTTACGCCGCCGCGTATTCTGTTTACGGTCGGGACGTCACCCAATATGCCGCCTCCTGGGAAGATCAGGGCGATAGCTTTACCTTTGTCCTAGAATATGAGTTCGAGAACCAGATTCTGGCTGCGTTGGGCTACAGCTTGAAGTGGCGATGATTGGGCTTCTTGAGGTCCTTACCGCAGTTCGTTCGTTCAGTTCGTCCCGCTCGAAACGCTGCGCCGCGTGATCGTGGCCATTCTCGGGCCTCACCCACGGTGGGCCAGGAAATCCTAAATTCCTGACACAGTTGCCGCAACGGCTTCTCCGCCGGCTAGCGGCCACCGCAAATGACATGGGTTGTTTGTCCACGCTTACCTGCTTTCACGACATCCAGGCTCACACCCCTGCGCTTGCGCGGAGGGTTCAGGGATGTCCCGGAACAATGTTGCAAATGATGTCATGGAACTGAGCACGAGACGCTCGCGCCGCCCTGGAACTGGCGGGACTGGCGGGCTGCTGAAAGTAACTTATACCGGCGATCGCGGTAGAATAGTTGATTGGACGCCGCGCTGCGGCTTGGTTTGTATTTATGCCGCCGGCCGAGGGGATTCATGTTCGAGGTCACGGTCGAAGATTCGTTCGCCGCGGGACACTACCTGCGCAATTACAAAGGCAAGTGCGAGAACCCGCACGGCCATAACTACAAGGTACGAGTGACGCTGGCCGGCAAGGAACTGGATAAAGCCGGCCTGCTGCTCGATTTCAAGGATTTGAAGGAAGCCCTGAAACCCGTCGTTGACCGTCTGGATCATCAGATGATCAACGACCTGGAACCGTTCAAGGTGTTGAATCCCTCAGCGGAAAATCTGGCCAAATATTTTTACGACCAGACCAACGTAAATCTTGACCGCATCACCCAAGGCCGGGTGCGGGTAAAGAACGTCACCGTTTTCGAAACCGACACCACTACGGCCACCTATTCGGAGTAGTTGTTGCTGCAAGGTGAAAGCTGAGGGCTGAGGGCTGAGAGCCGAGGAAAGCTGGGCGCTAGAAGCCAGAAGCGAGAAGTTAGAGGCTGCATCCCATGCAGATCACCGAGATTTACAAATCGATCCAGGGCGAGTCCACCCACGCGGGGCTGCCCTGCGTATTCGTGCGGCTTACCGGATGCAATCTGCGCTGTTCCTGGTGCGACAGCGAATACACTTTCACCGGCGGTCAACGTCGCACCTTGGAAGAGGTCGCCGCGGAGGTAGAGCGTTTAAGTCCCGGAGGCGGGCTGGTGGAAATCACTGGCGGCGAGCCGCTGCTGCAGGAGCGCGAGGTCGTGTCGCTGATGCAGCGCCTGCTGGACGCCGACTACACTGTACTGTTGGAGACCAGTGGCGAGCGACCGCTGGAACGTGTGCCGCGCCGGGTCATCAAAATCGTGGATGTAAAGTGTCCGAACTCAGGTGAACCTGACACTTTCCGCATGGAGAACCTCGAGGAGCTGAATGCTCACGATGAAGTCAAGTTTGTGCTAAGTGATCGCGCCGACTACGAGTTTGCCTGCGACTTCGTGAAGCGTCACAGTCTGGACCGGCAGGTGAACGCGGTGCTATTCTCGCCTGCTTTCAGCAAGCAAGCCAGCGGCGCCCGCGACGCATCTTGTTGCCTGCTGGATCCGCGCGAACTGGCGGACTGGATGTTGGCCGATGGGGTCCGGGCAAGGTTGGGGCTGCAAATCCACAAATTTATTTGGGATCCGGCGATGAAAGGAGTCTAGCGGATTTCAGATTGAGGATTATAGATCTCGGATTCCGAATGGCAGAGGCTGACGAAGTTCAATCTGACGTCTACAATCGACAATCTGAAGTCCGCATCCAGCTTCGTTTCAAGCGCTTAGGCCAGAGCGGCGGCACGATTCTGCAGGGCATCTAACTGATGGTGGTACCGATGGAAGATAGACAACGGGCGGTCGTCCTCCTTAGCGGCGGAATGGACTCCTGCGTCTGCGCCGCGTTGGCCGCGCGCGACTACGATGCCGCCGCGGTGCACGTCAGCTATGGACAGCGTACTGAGGAGCGCGAGCGGCGAGCTTTTTCCGCCATCTGCGACCGCCTGCGCATCCAGGACCGGCTCCTGGTGCGCAACCAGGCACTGGCCGCGATTGGCGGCTCGGCCCTGACCGATCCCGCTATCCTGGTGCCGGAATCGCACGCCTTTGGGGGCGAGACTTCGGGGAACGATATCCCGGTCACCTACGTACCCTTCCGCAATGCCCACTTTCTGTCGGTGGGCGTGAGCTGGGCGGAAGGGCTGGGCGCAGCCAAGGTCTACATCGGCGCGGTCGAGCAGGACAGCTCGGGATATCCCGACTGCCGTCCCGCCTATTACCAGGCGTTCAACCAGGTAGTAAAGCTGGGCACAAAGGAAGGGCGAATCGAAATCGTGACGCCCCTGATCCAATTGCGCAAGGCCCAAATCGTACACCTGGGCCTTGAATTGGGCGCGCCCTTGGATTTAACGTGGTCGTGCTATAGCCGGGAAGATCGTGCCTGCGGTGTGTGCGATAGTTGTGTACTGCGCCTGCGGGCATTCCGAGAGGCCGGCAGCGCCGATCCTATTCCGTATGCAGCGCTGGCAGAAAGAGCCCGATAGAAAGGTCCGGATCGAAAGAGCCTGATAGAGAGAACTTAGACGTTTTGAAATCGCTACGACAGCGAAATCAGTTTTGTGAGCCGGGAGGCCAAGAACATGAAGCAACGTTTGCTGACGGTGATGCTGGTAATGGCGGTGGCGGCACTGTGCGTATCCCCGGTGTTCGCCCAAGCCACAGGGACAGTCAAAGGCACCTGCAAGGATATGACAGGAAAGCCGGTCGTCGGCGCCAATGTGGAATGGGCCAATAGCGACAACGGCCGAAAGTACAACCTCAAGACCAACAACAAGGGTGAGTACTTTTCTCTGGGCATCGAGCCCGGCAAGTACAAGGTCACCCTGACCCAGGACGGCAAGCAACTGGATCAGATTAGCAACTTCCCGGTCGGGTTAGACGAGGCCGTACTCGACTTCGATTTGAAGAAGTCACAGGCCGAAGCCGCCCAACAGAAGGGGATGAGCGCCGAGCAGTTGAAGCAGATGCAAGAGGCGCAGGCGAAGAACGCCAAAGAAACCAACACGGTAAAGGTGCTGAACGAAAAGCTTTCTGTAGCCAACCAGGCCATTCAGACAGGCGATTTTGAGACTGCCTTAACCACTCTGAATGAAGCCACGCAAATTGATCCCACGCGAGATCTGCTTTGGGCCCGGCTGGGTGACGCTAATCTCGGCGCGGGTCCGAAGCAGACTGACACCACGGAAAAAGCAAAGCGTTACGGCGATGCGGTCACTGACTACCAGAAGGCTATCGAACTCAAGAAAAAATCCATGGAGGGGACGCCAAAGCCCGAGGACGCGAAAAGCCTGGCAGCTTACTACAACAATCTTGGCCAGGCTGAAGCCCGGACCGGGCAACTCGAGGAATCAGTGAAAGCCTATGACCAGGCTGCCCAACTAAATCCCCCCGGCGCCGCGCAGTACTATTACAACCAGGGTGCGGTGCTGACCAATGGCGGCAAAGTGGACGAGGCCAATGCAGCCTTCGACAAGTCCATCGCCGCCGATCCCACTAAAGCGGACGCCTACTATCAGAAGGGCGTAAACCTGATCAATAAGGCGACCACCGACAAGAGCGGCAAAGTCATTCCCGCGCCGGGCACCGCCGAAGCCTTGAACAAGTATCTCGAGCTACAGCCGACCGGACAATTCGCCGATGGCGCCAAAGGCATGCTCCAGTACATCGGCAGCAGCATCGAGACCAGCTATGGCACGAAGAAAAAGGCCACCACTACCAAGAAATAATTAACCCCCAAGGCGAGCTGTTTAAGGGCGGCACCGTACGGGCCGCCCTTAAACCGGCCCGCGGCCCACTTCCACTTCTCTTCTCCCGATACGGTCCCATCCCGCGCCGAAGTCCCCACCGCCCCACTACGCAAATTCTCAACGCAAGGATTAAACTAGAAATCAGGAAGGCAATCAGCTATGAACAGCTTTGGCAGCCGCTCGGTCCTCCGTGTAGGCAGCAAAGAATATGAAATTTACCGCCTCAAGGCGCTGGACGACAACGGCGTTGCCACCAAGCATCTCCCCTACTCGCTGCGCATTCTCCTGGAAAATCTCTTGCGCACCGAAGACGGCCGCAACGTCACTGAGAATGACATCCGGGCTCTGGCCGCTTGGAACCCTAAATCCAAACCTGATAAGGAAATCGCCTTTACACCCAGCCGGGTGCTGCTGCAAGACTTTACCGGCGTACCCGCCGTGGTCGATCTGGCGGCGATGCGCGACGCCATGAAGCGCCTTTCCGGCGACCCTACTTTGATCAATCCGCTGCAACCTGCCGAGTTGGTCATCGATCATTCAGTGCAAGTCGACGAATTCGGCACGCCCCAAGCTTTCCAATTCAATGCCGAGCTGGAGTTTCTGCGCAACAAAGAGCGCTATGCCTTCCTGCGCTGGGGCCAAACCGCCTTCCGCAATCTGGCCATCGTGCCGCCCGATACCGGCATCGTTCACCAGGTGAATCTCGAATATCTGGCACGCGTAGTTTTCGTACAGGAACTCAACGGTCACCGCACAGCCTACCCGGACACGCTGGTTGGCACCGATTCGCACACCACCATGATCAACGGTTTGGGCGTGTTGGGATGGGGCGTAGGCGGAATCGAAGCGGAGGCCGCCATGCTGGGACAGCCCGTCTCCATGCTGATCCCGCAGGTCGTGGGGGTAAAGCTCATCGGCAAACTTCACCAGGGCGCCACGGCCACCGATCTGGTTCTCACCATCACCGAAATGCTGCGCAAGCACGGCGTGGTAGGAAAGTTCGTCGAATATTTTGGCCCTGGGCTCCAGGAGTTGGCCCTCGCCGACCGCGCTACCATCGGCAATATGTCCCCCGAATACGGCGCCACCTGCGGCATCTTCCCGGTGGATAAAGAAAGTCTCAACTACCTGCGCCTCACTGGTCGCTCCGCAGAACAGATTGCGCTGGTCGAAAGCTACTGCCGCGAGCAGGGGATGTTCCACGATGAGAAAACGCCCGAAGCGGAATATTCCGAGCTCCTGAGCTTAGACCTGGCCACGGTCGAGTCCAGCCTCGCCGGCCCCAAGCGTCCTCAAGACCGTGTGCCCCTCTCGCAAGCCGGCGAATCGTTCCGGATCGCGCTGCCCACGCTGATGAAGCCGAAGTCTGCCGCGCAAACCACGGCGCCCGCGACCGGGGCCTCCGCCAGCGTGCTCAAGCAGGTGGATCGCTGGGAGCAGGAAGGCGGAAGCCCCACTGCGATCGGCGTGGAAAATCACCGCGTCGAAGAACATGTTCCTCCGGATGTAAAGAAGTCCCTTCGCCATGGCAGCGTGGTCATCGCCGCTATCACCAGTTGCACCAACACGTCGAATCCATCAGTCATGGTGGCTGCGGGCCTGGTCGCCAAAAAAGCGGTTGAGAAAGGATTGACGGTTCCGCCCTGGGTGAAGACTTCGCTCGCCCCCGGCTCAAAAGTCGTCCGCGATTATTTGGAGAAAGCCGGGCTGCTTCCCTATCTCGAAAAAATCAAATTCCACATCGTGGGTTATGGCTGCACCACCTGTATCGGCAACTCCGGCCCGCTGCCCAAAGAAGTTTCAGAAGCCATCGACCAGAAAGATCTGGTGGTGGCCTCGGTACTCTCCGGCAATCGAAATTTTGAGGGCCGGATCAACTCCGAGGTGCGCGCCAATTACCTTATGTCCCCACCTCTGGTGGTGGCTTTCGCCTTGGCCGGACGCATTGACCTCGACCTCCGCAAAGATGCCATCGGCAAAGGAAAAGATGGTCAGCCGGTGTATCTCGCCGACCTGTGGCCGCCGCAGCGCGAAGTGGAAGAGACGATTCGCAAATCCATTTCGTCCGACATGTTCAGCCGTAGCTACGGCGAGGTCTATCACGGCGACGACCGCTGGCGCGGCCTGCCCGTCCCCAAAGGCGAAACCTACACCTGGGAAAGAGACTCGACGTACATTCGCCGCGCCCCGTACTTCGACGATATGTCGCTGCAACCCGCGCCCGTCGAGGACATCAAAGATGCGCGCGTCCTGGCCGTGCTCGGCGACAGCGTCACCACCGACCACATTTCTCCTGCAGGTTCGATAAAAAAAGACAGCCCCGCCGGAAAATACTTGATCGAGCATGGCGTAAAGCCGGTGGACTTCAACTCCTACGGATCCCGCCGCGGGAATCACGAGGTCATGGTCCGCGGCACTTTCGCCAACGTTCGCCTGCGCAACAAAATGGTCCCCAATCTCGAAGGCGGATTCACCCGCCACCTGCCCGACGGCGCGGAAATGTCTATCTTCGACGCCTCCGAGAAATACATTGCTGAGAGAGTGCCACTGGTGATCCTGGCCGGCAAGGAATACGGCTCCGGTTCCTCCCGCGACTGGGCCGCAAAGGGCCCGTGCCTGCTGGGAGTGCGCGCTGTGATCGCGGAAAGCTACGAGCGCATTCACCGCTCGAACCTGGTAGGCATGGGTATTCTGCCGCTGCAATTTCTCTTCGGAGAAACTGCACAGTCGCTCAAGCTGACGGGCGAGGAAGTCGTGGAGATCCTCGGCGTAAATGAACTGGTACGAAAGTTCGCACCTGGAAAACAACTGAAGGTACGATCCACATCCGGCGCCAAGACTACCGAGTTCAACACCCTGGTGCGAATCGACACACCGCAGGAGGCCCAGTACTACGCCAACGGCGGCATCTTGCCGTTCGTCCTACGCCAGTTGATTGCGAGCAAGCCATCACCGGTACACGCGTGATTCTTCCTCCAGGACTGGAGAGAGCGCGCCTCCGGGAAGGGCACGGGTTCACTCGTGCCGCCAAGTCCGCGAAACATGCGGGCTTGGGCCCTGGGGAGTGGTTGTAGACCAAATTCATGGCCCCTGCCCTAATTGAAATTCGCCATCTGACCAAAGTTTTCCCTCTGGGCGTGTCGATGTTCGGGGCTCGCGCCAAAGGCGAGGTCCGTGCCGTGGACGATGTGTCGCTTGACATCCACGCCGGCGAAACGCTCGGCCTTGTGGGCGAATCGGGATCGGGAAAAAGCACCCTGGGCCGTCTGGTGCTGCGGTTGATCGAACCGACTTCCGGTGCTGTCGGCTTCGAAGGTCGCGACCTGTTGGCCGCCGGTCACGGTGAGATGCGCCGCCTGCGCCGCGACATGCAGATCATCTTCCAGGACCCGTTCGGCTCGCTCGATCCGAGAATGAATGTGGAAGGCATCATCAGCGAGCCGCTAGTCATTCATGAAAAAATGATGCAGCCTGCCCGCCGCGCCAGGGTCGCTGAATTACTCCGCGCCGTCGGCCTCGACCAATCCATCCTGCCCCGGTTCCCGCACGAATTCAGCGGAGGGCAGCGACAGCGCATTGGAATCGCGCGCGCCCTTGCCTTGCGCCCGAAGTTCATCGTCGCCGATGAACCGGTCTCCGCTCTCGACGTAAGCGTCGGAGCGCAGATCGTGAACTTGCTGGCGAACCTCCAGCGCGAGTTCGGCCTGACCTACCTGTTCATCTCGCACTCCATGCCGGTGGTGCGCTATCTCGCCACCCGCATCGCGGTAATGTATCGCGGAAAAATCGTCGAGGTCGGACCCACAAGCCGGATCACCGAGCAGCCACAGCACCCATACACCCGCAGCCTGTTGGAAGCCACCCCAGAAATCGCCGTGCAATGAACCCCGCACGGCCATCACGAACCAGGGAGGCCGGGACGCCCTCGCCCGGGAGGGCGAGCGGATCTCGCCCTGGCTTCGCCCTTTGCGCCGACAGAAAACTGCCTTGCCCGGCCGGGCGGGGTGAGGGGGCGCCCGCCCTTACGTGGTTAAGGGTTAGCGCGTGGCGAGACTGCCAGCCACTACCCAACCGCAGGGAGTGGGGTATCCTTTAAAGCGTTTGGAGGCAACATGAAATCGACGCTAGCCGTGCTCATCCTTTCCATCGCCGTTTTCGCCCAACAACCCAAGAACCCCGTCACCGACGTCCTGCGAGATTCTCTTACCGGCCGTCAGAAAAACACCGTCGCGGCCATCGAGGAAATGCCCGGCGACAAATTCGGTTTCAAGCCCACGCCCGAACAAATGTCATTCGGCCATCTCGCCACGCACATCGTCGAAGGAAATTATTTCTTCTGTGCCAAAGTAGCAGACGTTCCCCAGCCAAAGGTCGAGGAACTGGCAGAAACCGCCGCCAAGGAAAAGCTGGTCGCTGCAGTGAAAGCGTCCTTCGATTTTTGCGGCACCGCGCTTGCCAAAGCAGAAGATTCCAAACTCGGCGACTCCATACAGGATTTCGCTGGCAAGCAGCGCCCGCGCGCTTGGGCGGCGCTGGCTCTCGCCAGCAGCTGGGCTGATCACTATGGCGCCGCCGCCATGTACCTCCGGCTGAACGGCCTGTTGCCCCCCACGGCGCAAAAGAAGCCCGAAGAAAACAAGAAATGACGCCTGAGCTCCCCGCCGGCGTCAGCGCCGTGGCGAGTGTGTTTCTCCTGGCCGCCACCTACCTGCTGACGGTTGGTCTGACCATGCTCGCTCGCCCCGGATTGGTCTCCATGGCCGCAGGGGCGGAGTTGCTGGGCGGACTAGAACTCGCCGGCCCTTACATGTTTCTTCTGATGGCGGCGGTCGGCGTGGCCGTCGGGCTCGGGCTGCTGCGCCTGCACAACTGGGCGCGTTGGATAGCAATTCTTATGGCCATGATCGGCGTAGTGCTCCTGCTTCCGAGTGTTTCCAGTGCAATATTTGATTTTCGATTGGGAAAGCTCGCCTGGGGTGGTTTGGGGACGATGGTTCGAGTGTTGATCGCCTGGTATCTTTACCAGGCGCCGGTCAGGGACGCGTTTGAAACCAAATCGAAAATCGCGGAGAACTGAAAACGAAGAACTGAAGACTGCACTTATTCTTCTCCGGATAGCTTTTGATCCGGCGTCGGGAATCACATTGCAAGAACCTACTCTTCCTCTTCCTTCACATCCCCACGCGCCGCCTTCGCCTTCTCCACAATCTTGTCCTGCAGCATCCCTGGCACAGTATCGTAGTGATGCATTTCCATGTTGAAGCTGCCACGACCCTGGGTCATCGAGGTCAGATCCACGCCGTAAGTCAGCATCTCGGACATCGGCACTTCGGCCTTTACGACCGTGTTGCCGCCCTTGTTGTCCATGCCCTGGATGCGTCCTCGACGACTGTTCAGATCGCCCATGATGCTGCCGGCAAAATCGTCGGGCACTGTGATCTCGACTGCCATGACGGGCTCGAGCAGCGTGGGCTTGGCTTGCTCCATGGCTTTTTTGAACGCGATGCGGCCGGCCATCTGGAACGACATGTCGTTCGAATCCACGTCGTGATACGAGCCGTCATACAGGATGACTCTGAAATCGACCACCGGGAATCCGGCCAAATACCCGCGCGCCGCCGCGTCCTTGATTCCCTTTTCGATGGCGGGAATATAGTTCTTGGGAATGGCACCGCCGAAAATGTCGTTCACAAACTCGAACTCGCCGCCACGCGGCATCGGTTCCATCTTGATTTTGCAATCGCCGTACTGACCGTGTCCGCCAGTCTGCTTCTTGTGCTTCCCCTGGACGTCAGCTTTGCCGCGAATCGTCTCCCGGTACGGCACCTTGGGAGCTTTCAGGACCACCTCGGTGTGGTACCGCTTTTTCATTTTGGAGACAACCACTTCGATATGCTGCTGGCCCGTCCCCGCGATCAGAAATTCCTTGGTCTGGGAATCACGAAAGAAGCGCAGCATGGCGTCTTCTTCCATAAGCTTGTGGATGCCGGGCCCTAGTTTGTCCTCGTCGGCGCGGCTCTTGGGCTCGATAGCAAACGTGATCGCCGGCTCAGGCAGCTTTACCCGCGGATACTGAATCGGAGCCGACTTGTCGCCCAACGTGTCGCCAGTCAGCGTGTCTTTCAGCTTGGCTACGGCTCCAATGTCGCCCGCGTGCAACTCGGTCACAGGCACGGCGGTTTTACCCTGCATAATTGAAATATGGGCCAGCTTTTCCTGTGAGCCGCGGCTGTAGTTCACCACCGTGGCATCGTTTTTCAGCACACCGGAGAAGACTTTGAAATAGGAAATCCGCCCCGCGAAGGGATCGGAAACCGTCTTGAACACATACAGTGATACCGGCTCCGTATCGGCTTCGTGCCGCCGCGGAGGTTCTCCCTGATTTCCGTTAGAAGCGCTCGACGTCGCCGGCTCCCCCTGTACCCACTCGTGTTCCGAAGGCGCGGGCGTGTAGTCCACAATAAAATCCATCACCCGGTCGGCGCCGATGTTGCCCAGGCCGGACCCAAAAATTACGGGGAAGATCTTGTCCTCGCGAATCGCGTTATGCAGCGCCGGAATTAAATCTTCCTCCGGGATGGTCCCCTTTTCAAAGAACTCTTCCAGCAGGGCATCGTTGCCCTCGGCCACCAGCTCCACCAGTTTTTCGTGCTGTGACTGAGCCTCGTCCTTCATGTCGGCTGGAATCTCGGTTTCCTTCCCCTTGCCGTTGCCGCCCAGTTCGTAGGTGTAAGCCTTCATGGTGACCAGATCGACCACGCCCCGAAAGTTTTTCTCTTTCCCGATCGGCAACTCCAGCGGAATCACAGAGCGCCCGAACGCGTTGGTCAGCGATTCCAGCACGCGCTCCGCGTCGGCGCGATCGCGATCCATGCGGCTGGCTACGATCAGTCGCGGTGTTTGATATTCCTCGCAGTAGTTCCACACCCGCTGAGTGACAACTTCCACTCCCGCAACGCCGTCCACGACAACGACGGCCGCATCCACCACCGGCAACACCAGCTTAGCCTCGTGGACAAACATGTTGAACCCGGGCGTGTCCACGATATTGATTTTCGTCTTGCCCCACTCCACATGGGCCAGGCTTGCCGAAATTGACATCTTTCGCGCGATTTCTTCTTCGTCGTAGTCGGTGGTGGCGGAGCCGTCGTCCACTCGCCCCATGCGCTGGCTCGCGCCCCCCGCGTACAGCATCGCGGAAACCAGCGAGGTCTTGCCCGCGTGTCCGTGCCCAATCACCGCCACATTCCGGATATTCGCGCCTTCATAAACCTTCACGGGTTCGCTCCTTTACCCCATACGCTCAGAGTAGAGACAGTCCTCTTATCAAGCCACGTAGGGGCGGGTGCCCCACCTGCCCAGCCGGGCAACGCTCGGCAGTCATGGCCAGCGGTTGGCTAAAGCGGTTCATATAGGACTCAAAAGAAGAGGACAACTTATAGACCGAAGTCGGCCAGCCTGTCAAAACCTAGGATGCTACCACAGCGGAATTTGGCGGCTCAAGCGAAGCAAGACAAAGGGAAAAGACGTGCCTAGAAGGCACGGCTGAGGCTGGAGCCATCTAGCTAGCCACTGTTTGCCACGCGTCCGGCAACCACCCAAGCTCCCCCGCACATCGCCAGAGCGACAAGAGCGCTAGTCCACTCCTTTCCATCGTGTGGGGACGCAGCCACTCGCGGCAGATGAACCGAGAACACCCACAGAAGGAACATGAGTCCCAACAGGGTTCCAGCCAAACCCGCGTACTTCCGGGCAGCGATAGACACCGCCGCAGCGACAAATGCCACGCCCACAAAATATGCCCAGAACAGGTGCCAGCAAATCCACGACGGCACCAGTGTCGCCACGAACCGGGCATACAGGAAGTGTTGAGTGCCAAAGACTACCAGTGGAATAGCAAAGAGAAAACGGGCCAACCCAACCATAGTCCCGGCCAGGACCAAGGCCGCGCCAGACATTGCCAGAATCTCAAATCCGCTAGTCCAGGGGCCTGGATCGTGAGGA
>Ga0070697_100003521_pt1 | contig 12030 bp, 8 predicted proteins | sample KBSK1501metaG_FD_65475 | JGI IMG/M metagenome (GOLD analysis project Ga0070697, IMG submission 65475) | Corn, switchgrass and miscanthus rhizosphere microbial communities from Kellogg Biological Station, Michigan, USA - KBS K1-50-1 metaG | ecosystem: Host-associated > Plants > Roots >... | reverse complement strand
AACAGGATACCAGAAGTGCCGCCAACCAGCGCGTACGACCCGTCAGGCTTCCAGGAAACAGTCCAGAAATTGAACCCGGTCGCGATCCCAGTTGGAATGGTGGTGAGGGTTGCTCCATCGAACTTGAGAAGAACAGCAAAGTCCCCTGATATCAGCGCGTACGATCCATCAGGTTTCCAGGCAACCGACCGCAACGGCGTCGTCACTGGCTGACCTACCAGAGTCAATGTGCCATTCTGGTAAAGTCTAGAAACCTTACCGTCCGCGGAGACGACAAGGGCATAAGCCGGCTTCGGAGCCGATGCTGCGACGGTCACAGTCGTATTACCGCTACTGGCGAGATGAGACGAGTCTGCCGCATAATTCGCGGTTATCGCGTGGAATCCGGTCATACTAGGTGTATAACTGACCGAGCAGCTCGCAACACCAACGGTCCCTGAAGCTGTTAGTGAGCAGCTGGGCTGAGAGAATACGCCTGTCGAGTTCGAGGATAAACTGACAGAACCACTTGGAGTAACACTCCCTCCATTTGAGGAGTCGGTAATCGTGGCCGTGCAATTGGACGTTTGGTTTACAGCAACCGGGCCAGTGCAGGCGAGCGCGGTTGAGGTTGTACGCTGATTGACCGTCACGCTCGCTCCGGAGCTGGTGCTCGCATTGTGCCCGGTATCGCCGCCGTACGCAGCTACGATCATAGCCGTGCCTGTTGCTGTTGCGGTGAAGGATACGGAACAGCTGCCCGAAATTAGAGTGCAGGTTGCGGAGCTGAGAGACCCCGGCGCCCCGGTCTCTGTGAAATTGATACTCCCAGATGGAGTGATCGTTGTTCCTGGTGACGTGTCAGAGACTGTTGCAGCACAAGATGAAGCCTGGTTTACAACGACTGGACTCGTGCAGACCAAAGAAGTAGAAGTCGTCCGTGGGTCTGCTGTGATACTTGCTGCTGTGCTAGTGCTACCGCCGTGTGACGAGTCGCCATTATACGTGCCAGTGACTAGCCCGTTGCCAGCGGTTGCAGGAGTAAACGTGACCGAGCAGCTACCGAACGATAGAGAGCAAGAGTTTGAGCTGAACGCACCAGCAGGGCCCGTCTCAGTGAAGGTGACCGTTCCGGTTGGGGTTGTTGGACTGGCGTCAGTGTCTGTCACTGTCGCCGTGCATGACGATCCCTGATTGACTAGAACTGGGCTGGCGCAGGTGACTGTTGTTGTGGTATTATGAAGTGGCACCGTGGTCACTGTTACGCTGAATGCTTGACTGGTGCTAGGAGAGTGAGCAGAGTCGCCGCCGTATGCGGCGGTGATCAAGGCAGCACCTGTTGCAGTTGCAGTGAAAGTAACCGAGCAATTACCAGATACTAGAGCGCATGTAGTCGAGCTGAAAGAGCCAGCAGGACCTGTTTCGGCAAATGTCACAGTACCCCTGGGAGTGACAGGGGAGATCGTCGAGGTGTCGGTCACAGTCGCAGTGCAATTGGAAGCCTGGTTGACGAGTACTGAAGAGGGCGAGCAATTAACTACGGTTGCTGATGTGTGCTGGCCCACGTGAACTTGGACAACGAGCAAGTGCAGTAGCGAGCCGCTAGTCGCCTTGATCGTCACGTTGTAAACGCCTGAGGCCTGGTTAGACGGTACTTGAACGGTGAGAACTGAACTCTTCGTCCCGTTTACGGTGAGACTTGGATTGTTCGGGTTCAGAGTCGCTTTAGGTCCGGCAGAGCTCACGGATACGGTTGTGGATATTCCTCCTTGGAATGTGTAGAGGCTCTGGAACAGGACCTGGGAGGTTCCCGAGGATCCTGGGGAAATATTCAGCGTAGCAGGGTTGGCGGTCATGTTAAAGTCCGGTACCCGCACTGTCACATTCAACGCGTGGACCAGGGACCCGCTGGTCCCGGTCACGGTCGCAATGTAGATCCCGGTTGGCACCGTCTTGCTCGCAACGATTTTTAGATTGTCGTTGACCGTTTGGCCGACGTTCAACGTCACGGATGGGTTTTGCATCGAGACAGTCAATCCTTGGGGAGAGACAGAAGCGGTCAGAGCGACCGTTCCCTTGAATCCTCCGAGGCTTGTCACAGCAATCGCGGACTGGCTGTTCTGGCCCCGCAGAACGGTCAGCAGGTACGGCTTCGCCACGAGTTTGAAGTCGGACGTCGATACCGTGATACTGTTCGAGACAGCAGCGGTGTGACCCGCAGAATCACTTGTCGTCAGGGTAACCGTGAAGGATCCGCCTGTTGAATAGACATGAGTCACCGGGTTTCCCGTTGCCGAGTTTCCGTCTCCGAAAGTCCAGCTGAACGTGTAGGGAGCAGTGCCTCCGGAAGCCGTGCCGGTGAAAGTTACACTCTGGCCGGGAACGGGGGAAGACGGACTGAATGCAAAGCTCGTGGAGAGTGGATTGGTGGTGAAGAATTCGGTCATAGGGGTAGCTGAGGCGTCGTTAGTTGCCAAGCTAGCGAGGTTCCAGTTGACTTCTACAGTCTTTGTGAACGAGTAGTGGTTGTAGAGGTTACTTGTGACAAAACCAGTTTTTGTTCCTTGACCTGCCCAAACCGCATAGACGCAGTCCTCGGAACTACCATTGAGGGGACAGTATCCATTACCCTCGTCGAAAACGAGGAACAGCGCAGAGCGTTGTGTTGTGAATGCCTGGCTGTTGAGAATATTCGGCACAAGACCGCTGAGATAGCTGTCTCCTAACGGGATAGAAGTGGCACAGATGCCGGTGGCGCCGTGCATGTTGTTGCAGTTGTTCGGGGTAAGCCACATGAAGTTCGGCGCCGCCGCCGAATTCAAGTCATCAATCAATGTGCAATCTGTGACAGAGCAGGTTGTCGGGTTTGCCTTGACAACATTGGAACATCGGGCCGGATTACTTGTGATGTCGGTGAAAAACACGAACGGGTTGTGTTCTGGAGTATACGGCTCATTGTAGCCAGTGTCGCAACCGCTTGCAGGTGCTTGGTTCTCCATGTAGCCCCTCCAGGTTAGTCCTGCAGCCTCAAACCGGTCCACCAAGTTAGTGTTCGATGATGGTTGACATGGGTAGCTGACACAGCCGTTGATGTCTCCTCCGAGAGTGGCTATGTAGTCAGCTTGGCTGAAATGGGAAACTCCGAGGTATTGGGATCCTATTCCGTAGCTGTTGGCGAGGCCGGCAGCATAGGGGTCTCCGTTTGTACTCAAGCATGGCGGGGGACTCCGAGCGCAGAGGTTGTTGATGCCATGGTCCTCCATCATAATGATTACGACGTGATCGAAGTAGGTTCCGTTGGAGGGTGAAGCTGAGACGGCTCTTATGTTCACCCCAACCATTGCTGCGCCTAAAACCGAGAGGAATAATCCAACCAGAAGAATTGCAACTTTTCCTGTCTGAATGTGATTGTTCATGATGTGACATCCGGGATAAAGGAGAGAATTGGTAATTCTACTCGTGTTGAGCTAACGCCTGTATCGTTCAAGAGATCTTGTCGATCGTGCGTCGAGTATTTAATCTTGAGAATATTCAGATATAGATTGATGTATTGCGGTATACTCTGGAAAGAAAGACAGTCACTCTTAGAGGTGTGCCGTCGGACCCTCCAGAAATCCGGTTCGACCTGTAATACTCGGTAAGAACAAAATCCCCATCTTCAAAGACTTGACCGGCTAGCTTCGAAAGATACAACATCACGAACCCAGCGATTCCATCCAGTAACTTTTCTTTACGGGTAACTATTTTTTCCAGGCTAACTATTGTCTAAGCATCCTTTTTCATGGTGGCCCCTGGGGGTGGTCGATTTTCGCGTGCATCGCCCTTTGTAGCACGAAATTCACCCGACCTGAAATTGCCTGTTTTCAACCTTGATCGCGATTCTGGGATGGCGCCTAATTGTTCGGCGAGGGACCATTCGTGATCTGCCGGAAAAAAGGCAGTTTCGCCTCGGCATCCAAGCCAGGATTAAGCCCGGTTCAGCCAGACTCCCCTATTAATAGCGCCGGATAGGAAATAGCCTCGTCGAGAAAGGGGTATTGTTCAGCCATTTTGCGTGGCACAAGTGCCGAGTGCGTTTATTTTGTTGCGAAGGCGCGTAGACGATCTTCAAATATCGTCCGTGCTGGAAAGCCCATCGAGCACGCGTACGTGTTGAAGTCCAGAAGCTTCTTCCCGTTCCTCACAGCCTTGTTCTGTATCTCCCGAATACTCTCGCCTACTATTGCGTATGTGGACGCGTAACCTGGTCCGTTTCCTTGGTGCGCTGGGAAGAGCTGGTGGTAGACCATGCTCTTTGACAAGCCCGTCTTCTTACTCGCCCACTCAATGAAATCCACGAGGCCCTGTTTCCCAGAGTTGATCCTGGCATCTCCGATAATCCGGAGAAAGCGCACGATCCGCCACATCCACGTATAGAACTCGTACTCCTCCGCAATAGCATCAAACCCACCATGCTTCTCGTAAAAGTTGACAAAGGCCTTCTCATCCGAACTCAAGCCCTTCCTCGTCTTCATCTTTTCCATCACATCCTGAAACTCAATCTCTCGCTGAAATGAGATACCCTCCGAAATGGCCCCACCAAGCGGAGACCAGAGCATATCCACCAAAGACGGCTTCGCGCCATATGCGAAAGACGAGTTTGACGCGTGAACACAATGACCATACTCCTCGTGCACCAAGAGATTCAGCAACTCACCAGGCGCAGTGCTGGGATCTCGACGCGGGTCGGTCGTGCAGATGAACAACTGCTGTGGCTTATTCGTCAGAGTATCATAGAAAAAAGCACCACCGCTCGGAAATATCGCCGTCAGATACGAAGGAGTCTCAATCACCTTCGCATCATAATGCGGGTTCACCTTGACAATACTCTTGTTCGCAACTTTCACCACAATCTTCCGAAGCTGCGTGAGATATTGTATGACCTCGTTGACCTTGACCGCTCTCTTCGCCTTAATCGCCTGGGAAACTTTCTCCGCGTTCGCAGAGACCCCGTATTTCTTCGCCAGCTTCGCCGTCATCCTCTGGAACTTCGGTAATTCTCGATCCAGATACTTGAGACCCTTCGCCTCTAGCTCGCCAGGCGTCTCCGAATAGTCCCAAAGACGCTGCAATGCCTGGGCATAGATCTCTTTCCGCCCCAGATCCGCGCCCTCTTTCTTGATGATCTTGTAAACTTCGTCAAAACCCTGGTTCTTGAAACCTTTAACCCGGAAAATCGAAGCATACTTCCTCGTCACCTGAGAAAGATCATCCAGACCCTCCTTCAGCTGCTTGTCCTGAGTCTCCTTCTTGATCGTCCTGATAATCTCCTGCAGACCATCACAGCGTATCAGCGCGAGCAAACGCAGACCAGTCGGCCAGTCTCTACCCGCAGACTCGGAAGTCGCAACCTCCAAGGCCTTGATCCCGTTCCGGGTCAGCGCCTTCATGTGGCTATCAATGATGCCTTCCTTGATCATGTAGCCAAAGAACGCGTTCAAAACCGACTCCGCAACCATATGCGGCTCATCCAACGCTACCCAGGCAGCGATTGACTCTAGAACCTTCAGTTGAGGCATGTTCTCCGCCTTCAACCGCAGCTCGTCAACACGACGCGAAAACTTTTCGAGATTCCTCCTTGAAGGAATGAATATCTTGCCAGCGTAATCATTGAGCCCTGATATGTATGCTCCAGACGGGTCAGTCTCCTTGAACAGCTCGAAGATTTCCGATTCGACCGGTGATGCAGCTTTCGGAGCAGCCAATTCTCTTCCATCAATCCCCGTGTTTATCTTTCTCGACTAAGCGCTCGACTATTTAGTTTTAATCCAAAATGGATAATCCAGCCAGGCCACGCGAGAATCCACTCGGGACCATGAATCGCCCTGAGTTGCCATCAGCACCCCCTCGACTCAAGAGTGCAAGGCAGGAGAACCCGGAACGCTTTTCTCCTTAGCAAGGGGAGACCTGAAGGGGTCTGAAAATTTACACCGCCGATCGCAGTTCCGAGACCGTTTTGGACGACTGGTAAGATCGTCGGTGTGGTTCTTCTCCTAATACTCGTCGCGGGAGCATCCGGATATACGATAATAGAATACAACAAAGGCAGAATCACTTCTTCGCATTCAGCCAATGTATGCACGAATGGAGCGACGAACTACCCAGCCTGCAGCGCCTCCAACCCACAATGCAAAGGCACTGCCGCTTGCTTCACGGATTCGGTCGTGTACGTTGTCGACGGAGACACACTCGACGTTGGAAGCACGAGAATCCGCCTCGCCCTAGTCAATACCCCAGAAGTCGGACAGCCTGGCTACTCAGAGGGAAAGCAGTTTACCAGTCAACTTTGCCCGGTCGGATCTCAAGCACTGGTGGACGAGGATGATGGTCAGACTGGTGGAAGCTACGGACGAATGGTCGCAGTCGTCTATTGTGGCGGTACGAACCTCAGCGCCGAGCTCCTACGCTCCGGCCTCGCAGCCCTCGTGACCTACTATTGTCCCGTGTCCGAATTCGCCAAAGACAGTTGGACAGGATGCCCCTGAGCCAGCTGGAATGGCCAACAAAGAAAATCAATCATACGCGTCAGCAGATCATAGTTCTGGGTATAGTGAATGACGTAGGCGAAGGTCGCCGACCATGCTATCGAGAGAACCCTGGCTTACTCGTGGCTCTTCCTAGTCTTCGTTCCAGTTTGCTTCTCGATGCTGCGTAAATTGAGCTCTCGGACAAACGCTTCGGTGATAATGTCGAGCGCGTCAATCTTCTCCTGCATTAGAACATCGCTAATCTTCAAGGGATGATCGGGGAAAAGAAGATTGTCGTTTGAGGCGACAAAATGCTCCCAGTTTATCCCAACATCAAGAATCGAATCTGCAAGTTCTTCGTCTGTCACGGACGCCGTTTTGGCCGTGTTGACGAGGTTCTGAAACTCCTCGTCAGGAACCTGTAAATCCGTTACTGTCCGAATGGGCCTCGGGGTGGTTCCTCCAAGCTCATGTCCGAGAACATACGCGAGAAAGGTGAAGTTCTCGATCTCTGTAAAGTGCTTCATCCGAATTTCGAGAGGAGTGTCCCCAGCAGGATTAGAATCTGGAAAGTCCGAGATCTGCGGAGCACCTGTTTGTGGATCGTCAAATCGGAAGACCCTTGAAAGTTTCAGCGGGTTTCTCCGAGTGGTGGTCTTCAGCGAAGACTCTTGCTCGTCCCACGACTCTCTACTCTTAGTATCGGAGGCCATTTCTTGACACAGCCCCTTAGATTCCGTTGTGGAGCTCATTACATATCTGGTACCAACGACAACACTAGAACGTAATCATCCGTCAGTCTCAACCCAGGTTGTCGCATAGGCTCGCGAGAGAGCGACTTCCTGCGTTTTGGTTGCATAACTCCCGGCATCTTAAATAAGAATAGAAATCAAGGAACCATGCGACCACCTGTTGGCCCGGAGAAAATCTCGCAAGGTCGCGCCAGGAACACGGGCAAGATCAATTAGGGAGCCTCTGGGCAATCGCGAGATTTCGCCTTCCAAGGAGACTATCAAGGCCGCCGAGGATCTCGCACTCGCCGCTTTCGCATCAGGACTAAAACTGGCGGCAGCCTTCGGAACCGTGGCCGCAAAGACGACGAGTTTAGCCCTGTCATCCATTGCAACTGGAGCGGACAAGTTCTCTGAACTAGTCAAGCAAGAAGCAATGCGCTCGCAGAAACCAAATGCAAGGCGAAGATCTCCAAACCGGCACAAAACGACCGGCAGGAAGAGAACAATCAGGCGAGAGCAGAAGAAGGAAGTCCTAACCGCCTAGGCCAATCTACTGTTTTGTCGTCGTCCTTACCTCTCGCAAGTGGAATCTCGCGATCAGATCGCGGCTCGCGAGCAACAACGGTGTGCAGATCAGTACTGCTCCGAGCACGATGGCGGCTCGCTCGAACGGATAAGCGACAAAGATAAACGGCCACGATCGCAGGGCGACCGCGCTTCCGACGATGCTCGCGTAGAGGATTCCTCCCACTAGGTGTTCGACCATAGTTCCTATGAATGCAACGGCTAGCACTGCCATGGCCAAGTCTCTTCGCGACGCGAGGCTGAACCTGTCGAGCAGATTCCTCGTCAACGGCGATACCAAGACCGCCAGAGCAACTAGATGGAGCCATAGGAAGGGAATAGGTGGGCTGGGAAGGCTAAGGCCACTGTATGGACTTGGGAGACGCGGAAGGTTGGTCCCAACGAAAATCTCGGTGTTGGGATTGATGACGAAGAGACCGATGGTCGCGACGTATATGAGGACCGCTTCAGTACGTCTACCACGCACGAGAAGACTGATCAGCGCCACGTTCAAGGCCCCGCCGAGAAAATCGAGTCCGCCGAATTTCAAGGTCCCAGCTGACCCTGGAATGAGGGCTGCGATCATTGTTCCCACGAATACTGCAAATATGCCGTAGGAGGGAGCCAGGAAGACGCCGAGAACCGGTGTAATGATGCCGCTGAAAGTGAGGCTGCCACCTATCCCAATTAGCCGATCTAGAATGAGGGTCCGCGGAATCACGTAGAGTGCGGTAAGGGACGCCGTTAGGGTGATCATTCTAGTATCTATTCGATTCTTGCGAATCAGCATTTTTCCCATCCATCACATGCGTTTAGTTGTCGCGACCAACAACACGGGTTTTAACGATTTGCTGCAGCTCTCTAATGCTTAGTCCCGTTTCGTTGGATATTCTTCGTAGATCTTCGTATTCCACCTTCCCACCCTGAAGATGACCATGCGCCGTAAGCGCGGTTTTCATTCTGACCTGAAACCTCTTTCCCCCAGCCTCGAGCGTTAAGGTGCTACGAGCTCTTCTACTGATGTGTCTCGAAACCGGGATCTCTCGTACTCCGAGTGTCCCAGTTTCCTCCATAAGCAAATTGGCTAATTGTTCGCTCTTTTCCTTGTCAGCTATGACCGAGAGCAGCTGGCCTGGCCGGTTTTTCTTCATAAAGACCGGGGTGATGGACACATCTCTTGCGCCGGCTTCCATGAGTCTCTCAACGGCCCGTCCAATTACCTCTCCCGAAACATCGTCTAGGTTCGTCTCTAGAACAACGACCTCATCATGAGCGTGTTCAGTCCCTGAAATCTCCCCGATTGTGAGACGGAGAATATTCGCAACTTGGCCCAGCTCCTTCGCGCCCGCGCCATATCCGATCTTGTTTGGAGTGAGGATCGGAATTCCCCCCTTGCTCTTGCCCGCAAGATTTACTGCAATCGCCGCACCCGTTGGGGTTGTCAGTTCAAATTGGGCGCTACTGGTTATCATAGGAAACTTATGGGATCGGAGGATCTCAGCAACGGCAGGCGCCGGGTTGGGGTAGCTTCGCCCAGAGAACTGGGTCTCTCCCGTTCCAACGCCAATTGGACTGCACCACCACCTAGCCCCGGATAGTTCTAGTTCGTCTGCGAGGTATGCGGTTCCGATTATGTCCACGAGAGTGTCGGCAGAGCCGAGCTCGTGGAGCTCCACGTCTCTACTGGAGTGACCGTGCACTCGGACTTCGGCTAGGGATAATGATTCAAGGACGGAATTAACGAGCGCAACTCCCCAATCAGAGAGACCAAGAACCTTGGCGCATTTCTGAGCAGATGCAATCAGATCGGCGGCCTTTCTCTTGGAAACCTTTTCTTCTGAAAAGACCGAGACAAGTCGCGCGCTGATATCGCCCCTCTCTACTCTGCTCGTCTCGACATGAACATGATTCGTACCAGGAAGATTTTCCTCAACAACCTTCGCGACTTTGCCCAGACTCTTTGAGCTACCACCTAGATCGATTAGGGCCCCTAGAAATTTGTCGCCTGAGGCTCCTGAAGAACTAGCATCGATTATTACTGCTCTTCTAGAAGCTCTCAAGCTGACCTGTCCCACCGCTCGCGTGAGCACAAGTATTAATCAAGCTATTTCGATATTATCATGATCCAGCTTTGGAGAAGCCTGACAACTCCTGTGTCTACGGCCTCGGCGAATGCCCCGTCCTAACGATTGTAGGGGAGAAGATGAGAGACATGGAACAACGATCAAAAGTCTTCCCAACAGACCCGGGAGCAGCCGCTGTAAGCCAGATGATTCAACCATTCCTCCAGCTGAACGCCAACATCTACGCAATGTTGCCCTCTTTCTGCCCCAACTGTCCCAAGAGAATCGTCGCGGTCGAGAAAGAGCTAGCTCAGATAAGAAATCAACCAGCCAAATGAGAAGCCGCCAATCGCTCGAGATCGAGCGATCCAACTCGGAATTTCAGATAACCTAGATTGTTTTGTCAATAGGCCGCGGGCTGGTGTGGACGACTCGCCCTGGCTCTTTGCCAGGTCTTACAGGAGTGTTTTGTGAACTGATTTTACTTGGAGGATTTTTTTTTTGTTGGGTTTTTTTGTGTGGTTGGTTGGCTGGGCTCGATATCGCTAGGTGGTAGCCATCAGGGTCTGTGAAACGGGCTTCCCGTTCTCCCCAGGAGTCCTTCGGTTTCTCGCTGAACCTTACCCCTCGCTTTTGAGGGTTCGGTACCAGAGATCGTTCCACATCCTCTACGCTCAATAGCACCTGGTGCAAGCGTAACCCATTCTTGGAATCGCGCATGACTCGTTATCTGCCAAGCATCACGAATTTACCCGTTTTCAAGTGAGTAAGCCATTCAATCGCAATGCTTGTTACTTGAGTCAGATATGCCCGACAGTCTTACCGGCTTTCGAAGGCAGGGCCGGAGAGTTCAGAGATGGAGAAAGAAAACAGATCACTCTTTCAGAATCGCGAACCTACCTTTCCGCGGACTATTCTTTTCCAGAAAATAAGCATGCTTTTCCGACCCCCGGGGGTCGTCGACTTTCGCGCCCCGCTCCCTTCATGACGTAGCCCGTGGGCTACGAAGGAGGCTTGGTTCCCCTTGCAGCTTTCCTAAACAATTCTACGAAACGTTGGGCCGCTTCGACGTTTGGCGGAGGAGACGTCTTACTGGGGAGCTTTTGGTTGACTTTGGAATCGCTTGACAAGGCCGAACATTCCAAGAAACAGTGCTAACCCCGCTGCAAGGTTCACGGCGGAACTCAGGATTGTCGTAGTGACTCCTACTGACTCTATCAGTGAGGAAACCTGATCAGTGGGTAGCGTCAGCTCGAAGAGGAGAGACACTACGTTTCTGACAGTTAGAAGAGCGAACGCTGCTATGATGAGGGTCCAGGCGCGGAATGACCCTGTAAGTTTTGTCACTCGGTAGGCGTAGAAGAAGACACCCGCCTGCAGTACGAGCTCGACGACGCTGATGAAATAGAGCGTTGGTATGACAACGGGATCAAGCATTCACTCTACACCTCACTTACGTTTCTCCGAGGCTCCACGGAACAGTTCCATGAACTTCTCCGACGCCACCTTTCTAGGCGAGCCGCTGATGAGCCCTTCATAGTTCGCGAACGACGACTCTATCTTGATGCCATTCGGGGTTATTTCGTACTCTCTAAGCCGCTTGTCGTGATCGCTTCCCCGCATTTTCAGAATCACTAGAGCCTTGCGAAGCGACGACTCGATCTCTACCGGTTTGAGTGCGACGATGCAATCGACAAGGAAGCTGAGCCCTACATCGGTTACGGTGAAGGCTCCTCCGCTTATCTGAGGTGACTCCCAGAGCAGCACGGAGCTGACTCCATGGGTCTTCAGATACCTTACAATCCGGTATGCTTCCATTCTCATGTCATCCTTCTTCACAAACATCTCCAGATGACTGAGGGAATCGATTACAAGCCGTCGAGGCTGAATATCCCGGAGCACGTCATCCAGTAGACTATCATCACCCGACTCTAAGACGAGATTTGGAGATGTGCAGATAACTCGGAACTTGTCCTCCTCCTCCATCTTGCGAAGGTCCCACCCGAAGTTCTTCGCGTCCCGATAGATCTGGTCGGGAAGCTCCTCGAAGGTTACATAAATCCCGGGCTCTCCCTGCTTGACTCCGTTCACAAGATACTGGAGAGCGAGAGTTGTCTTTCCGGTACCTGCGCTTCCCGCAAGCATGACAGCATCACCGGGCATGAAACCTCCTCGAAGCATCTC